>WNGG01002326.1_pt1 | contig 34011 bp, 27 predicted proteins | sample 5400661 | NCBI WGS metagenome assembly WNGG01 (sample SAMN13153372, study PRJNA577476) | soil metagenome | isolation source: 100 cm soil or saprolite under Garry oak tree replicate 1 | place: USA:California | collected 2016-06-15
GGTATCGGGCGGGCCTTTGCCGAGGCGCTGGCTGCGGCAGGCGCGCGAGTCGTCATCGCCTCGCGGCGCGAAGAGGCGATCAAACGAACTGCCGGGGAACTCAATCGCAAGTTTGGCGCTGAACGCATATACACGCACCCGGTAAATCTTCGCGACCTCACGCAAATTGATTTACTTGTTAATGACGTTATTGAGCGTCACCAATCGCTCGACGTGCTCATCAATAATTCAGGGCTGGCAGTGCCCGAGACAGTCGACGAAATTACCGAAGAGGGTTGGGGTAAAGTGATCGAGACAAATCTGCGCGGGCCGATGCAACTGGTGCGGGCGGTGTTGCCGCACATGGTCCGAAACGACTTCGGCGACATTGTGAATGTCTCGTCACAGGCCGGCAAGCATGGTTATGCCGACGTGCCGTCCTATTGCGCTTCAAAGTTTGGCCTGCTCGGGTACGCTGAATCTTTACGAGATCATGTGCGCACAATCGGCGCGAACATTCGCGTCTTTAACTTCTGTCCGGGTTTGGTTGATGTCGAGAACACGGCGCCGGACGACGAACCCCGCGCGGGTTTTATTCACGTCGCCAACATCGCGCGCACGCTGATGTACGCGTTGTCGTTGGATCGGAATGTCGTGTTGGAAGATTTGAGTATCTACGCCAGATAGACGATGCGATGCGGCTATGCCGCCCGATGTGCGGAAAGGCTTTGCCTTTCCGATAAACGGCTTCCTACTTTCTGGGCTCAGCCCTCGGTTGGTGCGCAGCCCCAAATGAAGCAAGACGATGCTGCCGGAAGGTCAAAGACCTTCCGCACATCAGGCGGCAAAGCCGCGAATGGAAATTGATGGCACACTGTTCTGAGGAAACGAAATGCAAAAACCACGATTGAGCCTTACTCAGATCGGAAACATGAGTTTCGGGTTCCTTGGCATCCAGTTTGGCTGGGGTTTGCAGCTCGCCAACATGAGCGCCATTTATAGTTATCTCGGCGCTAAAGAATCCGACATTCCTCTGCTGTGGCTGGCCGGTCCCGTAACTGGTCTGATCGTGCAACCAATCATCGGCGCCATGAGTGACCGGACGTGGAACTGGTTGGGGCGCCGGCGTCCGTACTTTCTGGTTGGCGCAGTTCTTTCCAGCATTGCGTTGTTCTTTATGCCCGATTCCACGGGAGTTCGAATGGCCGCGAGCCTACTGTGGGTCTTGGACGCGAGCATCAACATCAGCATGGAACCGTTCCGCGCCTTCGTGGCCGACAAGTTGAATTCGGATCAACGAACGGTCGGTTTCGTGATGCAGAGCTTCTTTATCGGCATTGGCGCTTCACTGGCGAATGCATTGCCGTACTTGTTCCGTTACTTCGGGGTTACCGGCAGGACCCCGAGCGGGATTCCGCTAACCGTTCAGTATTCATTCAAATTAGGCGCCGGCGTGTTCCTGTTGGCAGTTCTGTGGACCGTGTTCACGACGAAAGAATATCCGCCGGAAGATATGGCTGAGTTCGAACGCAAACGCCGCGAACACAAAGGAATCCTGGCGGTCGTTACCGCCCTCATCAAAGAAATCTTTTCCGCGATTGGCGAGATGCCCGCCACCATGAAGCAACTGGCGGTGGTTCAGCTGTTTACCTGGCTCGGACTGTTTTGCATGTGGCTGTTCTTCGGATTGATGACTTCATATCACGTATTTGGAGCGAGGAGCCCGGACGATGCACGGTTTCCACTCGGCGGGGAATGGGGCGGCATTTGCTTCGCGGTTTATTCGATCGTTACGTTTCTGGTCGCGTTCGCTCTGGCAAAAATTGCTTCAGCCACAAGTCGAAAGACGGTTCACGCCATTTCGCTCGTCTGTGGTGGCCTTGGCCTGCTCTCCGTTTACGTGATTCACGATAAGTGGACATTGCTTTTGACAATGGTGGGCGTCGGCATTGCCTGGGCGTCAATCCTTTCAATGCCTTATGCGATTCTTTCCGGTGCTCTACCGCCGGAGCGCATCGGGATTTATATGGGCGTTTTCAATTTTTTCATTGTCATTCCGGAAATTACCCAGGCGCTCACGTTTGGACCGATCATTCGCGCTCTCTGGGGAGCAGAGAATCATAACGCGCCCCTTTACATGGTAATGATTGGAGGCGGATTCATGCTGATTGCCGCGGCTCTTGTCGCGCGCGTCGAGGACTCGGCGAGCGGCGATGTGCCAGGTAGGGACATCATTCGTGGCGACCGAACCGAGCCAATTCTGGTCCAGGAGTCAGTGCAGCCCGTACCGAGCACGGGACTGGTCGATGAAGAGTAGTTTACCTTTGCGACTTTGCGTGATGTTAATTCTCGCAGAAGAAGCGCGAAGACAATTGAGTACGGCTCTGCCGTCTGATGTGCGGAAAGGCTGCGCCTTTCCGTGAGAGGTTTTTTAAGAGTTTGGAGGCTACGCCTCCAGGGAAACCCGAGGCATAGCCTCGGAATGGACTAAAGGGATGGTATGCCGGAAAGGCCGAGCCTTTCCGCACATCAGGAGGCCAAGCCGCTAGAGAACTTTGGCGGCGATCGAAATCTTCATGCAATCGCAGAAACTAAATCGTCTATCCGGAATCGTACTTGTAAGTGCCGCCGTGTTTGCCGCCTCGTTTCAGATTGCGAGTGCCCAACCGCGCGCGGCTGACTTCTCAAAATTATCCGCTCGACCGGCGCGCGATTGGGTTCGCGACGGGGTTATCTATGAAATCTATCCGCGTGACTTTTCCGCGGATGGCAATTTCAAAGGCATCACGGCGCAACTCGATCGCCTGAAAGATCTCGGCGTGTCCATCCTTTGGCTGATGCCGATCCACCCGATTGGCCAGGAAAAGAAAAAAGGCACGATTGGAAGTCCTTACGCTGTCCGTGACTATTACGCGATCAATCCCGACTACGGCACGAAAGAAGATCTAAAGGCACTGATTTCCGCGGCACATCGCCGGCAGATGAAAGTGATCATCGACGTCGTTGCTAATCACACGTCCTGGGACAGCGTGATGATGAATCATCCGGAATTTTACGAGCACGACAAGACCGGAAAGATTACCTATCCGCACGATTGGTCTGATGTCGCTGAGCTGAACTACAACAATCCGATGCTACGCGAGTACATGACCGAGATGCTCAAGTACTGGATTCGCGAATTCGACCTGGACGGTTTTCGCTGCGATGTTGCCGAAGAAGTCCCGACTGATTTTTGGGACCACGCTCGGGCCGAACTCGAAAAGATTAAGCCCGACATTTTCATGTTGGCCGAAGGACACAAGCCGGATTTGGAAGTCAAAGCATTTGAACTCGACTATTCGTGGCCGTTGCACAGCGCGCTGACAGAGGTCTTGCAGGGACGCAGTCGGGCCGCGGATTTGCGCGAGGCCTGGGAGAAGGAATTCAAAGACTGGCCACGCGGTTCGCTGCACATGCACTTCTCAGACAATCACGATGAGCGGCGGGCGATCGCCCGGTTTGGGGAGCCGGCGGCCATCGCAGCTTCGGCGATGATGTTCACGCTTGATGGCGTGCCTTTGATTTACAACGGAATGGAAGTTGGCGACACGACTGAATCAGGCGCGCCCGCGCTTTTTGAGAAGTTGCCCATTTTCTGGCCCATCGCTGAGCGCCGTCCTGAGTTTCCGCGTTTCTACAAACAGATGATGGCGTTGCGACACTCCAGCAGTGCCTTACGTCGCGGTGACGTTCAGTGGCTGCACAACTCAGATGAATCGCGTCTGGTCAGTTACCTGCGCCGTTCCCGCGACGAAGAAATGCTGGTAGTAATCAACTTTTCGAATCGTCCTTTTTTTGGTTCAGTGGAGTTTACCGGCGGCGAGACACTCAAAGAAGTAACACCGGACATCGGCGCGCCGCTGCCGCCCGATGCGCCTGCGCCTGAGCTGGCTGCGCGCGCGCGTAACAATGGATTACCGGCTGTTTATCTCGACGCCTGGGGTTATCGCATATTTCGGCGAGTGTTAAGGTGAACTAAATGAAGGGATGCATTCGCAAGGTATCTATTAAACTTATTTTCGCGATCGCTTTCTCGATCGCGACGTTTGCCTCAGCAAGTTACGCGCAGGAGATAAACGTCACCAGCCTGGAAAAGATTGGGCCCGTCACAAGTTTCAGCAAAACAGAAAAAGGCGTCACGCTGACCTGCGCTGACGGCTCACAAGTTCAGCTTACTGTCCTTGCCCCGGATCTGATTCGCGTCCGTGCCTCATTCACCAAACCTCTATCGGCGCATGATCACTCGTGGGCGACCGCAAGAACTGATTGGCAGACAACGCCATGGCAGCTCACTGAGACGGCGACGTCAATCACTCTCGCCACAGCGGAAGTCGAAGCAGTCGTAAACCGCTCGCCACTCCTGATTGACTTTCGCGATGCGCGCAGCCACGAATCAATCAACGCCGACGAGCAGCCGATGGCTTATGACGGCAAAGGCATCCTGGCCGGAATCCAATTCGATCCGGCGGCTGGAATGTTCGTTGCCGCTGCAAAGAAGCTGGGCTTTGATGAGCATTTCTATGGCCTGGGCGAGAAGGCCGCGCACCTGGACAAACGGCGCGGTTTCTTTGTGAATTGGAATTCCGACACACCTGGCTACACTCTGGGTCGCGACCCGATTTACCAAACAATTCCATTCTATCTCGGCTTGCAGAAAGGATCGGCTTACGGAATTTTCTTCGACAATAGTTACCGCAGTTATTTCGATTTCGGCAGGCTGTCGCAGGAGCGGATCTGGTTCGGTGCCGAAGGCGGCGAGATGAACTATTACTTTTTCTATGGGCCGGCGATCAAAAAGGTACTCAACCGGTATGCTGATCTCACCGGGCACATGCCGCTGACACCGCTCTGGTCGCTGGGCGTGCAGCAGTGCCGCTACAGTTATTATCCGCAATCCGTCGTCGAAGAAGTTGTGCGGCAGTATCACGAGCGGGACCTCCCTCTGGATGTGATTTATTTGGACATTCATTACATGAACGAGTATCGGGTCTTCACGTTTGATACGAACCGATTTCCAAATCCGAAAGGCCTGATTGAAGGGCTGGCTCGGCAAGGCGTAAAGACCGTCGTCATTGTTGATCCGGGAGTGAAGTATCAACCGGCGGCGGCAGGGGCTGCGCCGATCAATTCGGCAAGGCCGGAAATTCAGCCCCAGGATCAGCGTTACTACGTTTTCGATCAGGGCATCGCCGGAAATTATTTTCAGCACCGGAAGAGCGGTCAGCTGTTCATTCCCAGAGTTTGGCCGGGCGATAGCACCTTTGTCGATTTCACGCTGCCCGAAGCGCGGCGCTGGTGGGGCGACCTTCATCGCGCGTACACAGATAACGGCGTAGCCGGGATCTGGAACGATATGAACGAGCCGGCCGACTTTGTCGATCAGACCGGCAAGAACCAGATCGATGTCGTCAGCTACGATGAGGGCGAAAATTCAACCCACGCAAAGAACCGCAACGTCTTCGCGCTCTTGATGGCGCGCGCGACTTACGAAGGTCTGATGCGTTTACAACCCGACCGCCGTCCTTTCGTGATCACTCGAGCAGGATACGCCGGCATTCAGCGTTACTCGACCATGTGGACCGGCGACACGAACAGCAGCTGGGAATCGCTGAGTCTGAACGTGCCGATGTTTACCACGCTCGGACTTTCGGGCGAGCCCTTCGTGGGCAGCGACGTCGGCGGATTCATTGGACGGGCAAACGGCGAGTTGCTGGTCCGTTCTTATCAGATTGGATTCCTCGCGCCGTTCTTTCGTAATCACCACGCTGTCGATGGATACGATCAGGAGCCCTGGCGGTTTGGAAAATATTATGAAGACATCATTCGCAGGTACCTGAAGTTGCGATATCAGCTGCTGCCGTTTCTCTACACGACGCTGGAGGCGGCGCATCGTACCGGCGTTCCGGTCTTCAGGCCGCTGGTGCTGAATTATCAAGACGATCCGAACACCTACAATCTGGATGACGAGTTCATGATTGGCGACGACTTGCTGGTGGCGCCAATCGTCAAGCCAGACGTAACCGCCCGGCTCGTCTACCTACCCAAAGGTGTCTGGTACGACTACTGGACCAACAGGAAGTACACCGGAGGAACAATGACCCGGGTTGATGCTCCTTTAGAGAGGGTGCCGCTGTTTGTTCGTGGTGGGGCGATCATCCCGACCGGACCGCAGATGAATCACGTGGGCGAGAAACCTGTCGATCCGATTACCTTCGCGATTTATCCGGACGAAAAGGGTTTTGCGACGACGACGCTTTACGAAGACGATGGGCTCACGCCCCAGTATCAGTCGGGAGTTTTGCGGCGCACAAGCGTAAGAGCGCAACGTGCGGCCCTCGGTTACCGTGTAACGGTGGGAAGTCCGCAGGGTAATTACGATGCGGGCAGGCGAACATTCACTTTCGTAGTTAAGGCGGCGGCAAAATCCAGGACCGCTACGGTTTCTGACGACGGACGCGCACGAACAGTCGAGATCAAGTGATGACTCGGATGCCGAGGTCAGTACCACCTGCGTGAGCGGGTGGGTCCAAGCACTTACAAGGTATCAAGAACCAAACGGGGTTTCCGATGACCTGGATCAAAACAGTTTCCAGCGATGATGATGACAATGTCCGGCGCGCCATGGAGGCGCAGCGCGAACTCTATCCAGCCGAATATGCGGTGCCGATCCATCCGACTGCCGATGGACAGGCTTCTCAGATCGTTGCTTCGCACAGTCTGATTCCGGAGGCGCTATATCATGCGTTTGCTACCTTCGGAGCATTGATGTCGCCGAAGCTGCCCTTGACCCGGCGGCAGCATGAAATGATTACAACTGTCGTCTCAGTTCTCAATCGGTGTCACTATTGAATCGAATCACACGCAGAGTTTCTGCGTCGCGTCACCCTGGATGAAGACCTGGTAAAGGCGCTGCAAGACGATTATCGGACAGCTCCGATCTCCGATCAGGACAGATTGATGCTCGATTATGTCGCGCAGTTGACGCGCGACGCTACCCGAGTCTCCGAAGCCGATCATAAACAGTTGCGAGCGGCCGGATTCGACGACCGCGCCATCCTGCAAATCACTCTGATTGCGTCGTGGTTCAACTACATCAATCGCGTCGCAGATGCTTTGGGTGTAGGCCGGGATGAGAAATAAAAGCGGGCGGGATCGAATCGGCGACCTTTGCGGTTATGAATCCCACGCTCGAACCGACTAAGCCTCACTTTTGAGGACATCGCGACGGGTCGATTTTTTGAAGCCGTCTCCCTTAAGAGTTAAATAGAAAAGGGGCGTGATAAACGACTCAGCGGGGTCAAAAAATTATTGACATCGATAACCTGCGAGGGGTATGTTTAGCGCATCCCAAATGATCTTTGGAGCGCGTGTTAACGGCTGACCCCTTCCCGACCAGCTCGGCCAACAGCTATAAACCTAAATCGTCCTCCCCCAGAGCGATTAAATCTTCAGGTAAGGAGTTTCCAATGCGATACTCTCGCCGTTTGTCGAGGCGATTGGTTCGCTGCATCAGTCTGGGTATTTCAGTCGCCCTCCTTCTTTCTCTCTTAACAATCACCCCGATCAGATTTGGGAATATTTCTACCGTTCTGGCACAAGACAATTCGCCGAGTGGACAAGGCAGCAGAGTTGCTGCGCCCGCAGGTGTATTAGGTCCGCCGGAAGCAAACTTGCCGAATCTCGATGAACTGCGCCTCCGCCCTCACACTTCTCCACAAGCGCAGTTGCCGTTGCCCTCGATGGATCGTTCGCGACGCAATCCCCTGGAACCGCCCAATGGTAAGAAAGTCGGCGACCCCGGAACTACACTTATAGGCGCGCTTAATACCGGGCACCCTGGCAATTTGGCCACATCGAAGAGCCGTGCCACTGTCTCAATGGTAAAGGATGGTTCTCGTCGCTTAAGCAAGTTCAGCCACACACTCAAGTCCACGACCAGCAATCCAAAGCTTACAGTCTCTCCGCCTCCTCCAATCGGCGATGTTCAATACGTGCAGAACTTTTTTCAATACTCACTGGGCAGGCAACCATACACTAGTAATCCAAATGAGTTGGGTTACTGGGACGATATCCTGCGGGTCGCCTACGCTAACGGAAACGGTTCAATAGTGATCGCCGCGCGGGAACTGGGCAAGACTTTATTCGAATCATCCGACTATGCCGCCCGAAACCGTTCGAATCATGACTACGTTTATGATCTTTACGAGACTTATTTGTTGCGTGGTCCCGATACCGCGGGCTGGGCTTACTGGGAAAGCATGGTGCCTTCACAGGGCCGGGAAGCCGTGCGCCGCGCTTTTGATGAATCCGGCGAGTTTGTTTATGACGTAGGGACGATCACACCGAATGGTTCGGCATCGAGCGCTGTTTCGTCTTTGTTACCGGCACGCGTTGATTTGGCCAACCAAACTGGTAATCAACTGCTGGCGCGGGATTGTGAATGGGCCGTGTCTCTCTTGAGCCTACCCGGCCGTTCAGGATTGGACCTCGGTCTGAGTCTGTCTTATTCATCGGCGGTCTGGACGCGCTCCGGGCCATACCTTTATTTCGACGAAGACAATGGCTGGCCCAGTCCGGGCTTTCGCCTGGGCTTTCCGACGGTGCAGGAGAAGTATTTCGACGCGCAGGTGGGCAAGAATGTTTATCTGCTAATAACTCCATCAGGACATCGCGTCGAACTGCGGCAAGTTGACGCAACGAATTATCACGCTGCCGATTCTTCTTATCTGCAACTAACGGACAACAGCGCCAGCAACCCTCCCAATCTACTGCTGCGTGCAACCGACGGTGCGCAGATGAGCTACAGCAAATACCAGCACGAAGAGTGGCACTGCACTCAGATCAAAGATCGCAATGGTAACTATATTTCGGTGAATTATGACTGGATGGGCCATATCACCACTATCACTGACACCCTCAATCGCACGATCAACTTCAATTACGACGGCAACGCTAACGTGACTTCGATTACCCAGACTTGGAACGGACAAACGCCGCCGCATCCCTGGGCAACCTTTGGCTGGGGTTCGTCCTTGATTATGCAGTCGAGCAGTTTTTCTGGCGTCGCAGTTGCCGGCACTTACAACGGCGAATCAATTCCGGTGATCAGGCAGGTAAGTTTCGACGACGGCACTTATGCGAAGTTTCTTTATAACGGTCAGGGGCAGGTGACTCGAATAACCAACTATGCCTCCGATAGCGACCCCAACCTCGACAATCATGCTCGCAGCTATACCGCCTACGATTACGACAACTCAACCAGCGATTGTCCGCGCATCAACGATGCGAGAGTGTGGGCCGAGAATTGGAATGGTATCAATGGAGTACCTGCGGAAGTAACGACGCAGTACACCACCGCCACCGACTACTCCAGCGGCAAGATGACGGCGCCGGACGGTACGATTTACAAAGAGTTCTACGGGACGACCGGCTGGCAGAAAAGGCTGACTACGGATACGAAGATCTATCTCAGCAGCAGTGCAGAGATTACAAATAGCTGGGAAAAGGACACGGTCCCCACGTGGACGCAGGACGATACGAATGCGAATTATCAGATCAATCCACACGTGACTGAGACTATCATCTACGATTCAAGCGGAAATCGTCGCCGCACCAAACTCGGCTACACTACGCCATTTAATTTGCCGGAAGGCGGCACGGCTGTGGAAGGCGGCACGGCTGTATTGCCCAGCGATGTTTACGAATACGCAGCGAACGCGTCCACCGTCTATCGGCGCACGCACACAGACTACAATCTCGGCTCTCAGTACCTCAGCACAACACGGCGCATCATCGGTTTGCCGTCAGCTAAGCTGGTGTGTGACGGGGCAGAGGGCGAATTTCCCTGCACAATTAACAGCGGCTCGTCGCTCGTTTCAAGAGTCGAACTCCAGTATGACGAAAGCGCAATCCAGAACCAGGGCGCAACTGTGCAGCATGACGATGCGAATTATGGCGGCAGCTTTCTTGTGGGCCGCGCGAACCTTACCAGCACGCAACGATTCGACGTCTCCAACATGTCCAACTCAACCATTTCCAGCGCGACTTATAACACTGCTGGCGCGCCGGTGACCTTGACAGATCCTTTGACCCATCACAGCTCTGTTAGCTACGCGGATTCATTCTCAGTTGATGGAACCACCATCGCCAATCCCGCAAATCCAACCTTCGCCTATCCAACGACGGTGACCGACGCAGACAGTTATTCGTCTTACATACGATACAACTATGACTTTGGCGCGAAGACGCGCACCCAGGGCCCACCGCCGCAAGGTCAGACGCAGGGCGCGATTCAAACTTTCGCTTACGACAGCGCCCAACGCATCGTGCAGACGACGACCACCAATAATAGTGCTTACAAGCGCTTCTACTATGCGCCAACTTATGTAGAAAGCTGGTGGAGTGTTAACACCGTCGCCGACGAGGGTTATGCCAATCAGCACTTCGACGGGTTGGGGCGGGTGATCGCCGCAGCCTCCCTCCATCCGGGCAGCGTAGGTGGCTACAGCGGTCAGGTTACGGTTTACGATCAAATGGGCCGGGCCGTGATGCAATCAAATCCGACGGAGATTGCCGCCAACTGGGTCCCGAGCGGAGACGACGGCGCTCCGGCAACGAACGTCGCTTTGGCTGCTAACGGGGGCGTGGCTTCGGCCTCTTCATATCTTGGCAGTGATTACCCGAGCTATGTGAATGATGGTTCGCGGCGGGCTGTGAATGGAGCGATTTGGCTGGACAATAGCATCTACAATTTTTCTGATGACTCAATCGAGGTGGACTTCAATGGCAGCAAGACGATTAGTGAGATCGACGTGGTCACGCAGCAGGATGACTATCAGAATCCGGTCGAGCCAACGCTCGGGCAAACGATGAGTCTCTACGGCATCACGGCCTTCGATGTACAGTACTGGAATGGATTGACCTGGGTCACGGTTCAGAACGGCAACGTCACCGGCAACAACAAAGTCTGGCGGCAGTTTACTTTCGCGAGCGTCCCGACGAGCAAGATCCGAGTTGTAGTGCATGATTCTGCCGATCATGTCTACAGCCGGGTGGTAGAACTGGAAGCCTGGACACCCGGAGTTCACGATGGCGGCGGCGGCTGGTACTACACCTATCAGAGTTACGATTGGAAAGGCCGGCCATTGCTGACTACCAACACGGACGGTACGCAGAAGAGCGCCAGTTACTCGGCTTGCGGCTGTGTCGGCAGCGAAGTCACGACGCTGACTGACGAAGGCACTTTGGTTAACGGCGAGTTGAAGCACCGCACGCAAAAAATCTACAGCGATCCGCTCGGTCGTACTGCGAAGACCGAAGTCCTCAATTGGGACGGCAGCATCTATTCGACAGCTGCCAACACTTACAACGCCCGCGATCAGGTTACGCTGTTGCGACAGTATGCGGGCAGCGATCAAAACACTACTTATCAGGACACCACCGCGAGCTACGACGGTTACGGCCGCTTGTCAACGAGACATGCGCCCGAACAGAACGCCGGCACTGCAACGGTTTACAATTACAACGCCGATGACACCGTTAATTCAGTCACCGACGCGCGCGGCGCGAGCGCAACTTACACTTACAACAATCGTCATCTCGTCAGCGCGATCAACTATTCCGCGCCCTCAGGCATCACAGCGACACCAAATGTTTCGTTTGGTTACGATGCCGTGGGAAATAGAACTTCGATGACTGATGGTTTAGGAAGCGCAACCTATTCTTACAACGAACTCTCAAGGATGACTTCTGAAACGCGCACTTACAATGGCGTCGGCAGTTATACGCTCAGCTATAATTACAATTTAGCGGGTGAGTTGAAGACAGTTGTTGATCCCTGGGGAGCTACAGTCACTTACGGTTTCGATGCGACCGGTAGATTGAACGGCATCACGGGCACTGGCTATGGTAATGGTTCGCAGTTGCTCTCCAACATGCAGTATAGAGCTTGGGGCACACTTAAATCAGAAACATTTGGCAATGGCATAACGGAAAACGCTTCTTACAACTCGCGTTTGCAAATGACTGGTTTTGATGTGCGCTGGCAGAATAATCAATTGGCAATGTCTCACACTCATCAGTACTACACCGACGGCCAATTGCAGTTCAGCCATGACGCTTTGGACGAGAGGTTCGACCGCGCTTATTCGTTCGATCATGCAATGAGAGTGAATGAGGCTTACTCGGGTTCCGAGGCTCGCGACTTCGTCAATCACACAAGCAGCGGCGCACCCACAGGTCCTTATCGCCAAAGTTACCAGTACAGCCCTTTCAATCAAACTGCGCAGCAAACAGACCGGCTTTGGAGTTACGCGGATAACACCGCCAGCACGTTCACCAACAATCGTCGAGCAGACTGGCTTTATGATGCGGCGGGACAAGTTACCGGCGCTGATGCGCTTTCGTTTACGCGGGATGTAACGAACCAGATAATTACCGAGACAAGTGAGAGCATTACGCGCAGCAACAAATTTGACGGCGATGGGAAATTGGTATGGACAAGCCTTACGCGGCCAAACTTCCTAGGTGTCATGATTACTACGGCAACCTATTACTTGGAATCGACAGTTCTAGGCGGACTGGCAGTGGCAGAATTGACTGCCAATGGACAGAAGACCGTCGGCCATGTTTATGCGGCGGGCCGCCACGTGGCTGCGGCGACTGGCGCGTACTTGACCTTCTCACACGGAGAGCCGGTTACCGGGAGTCGCGGGACCTCAACGCCGGATGGATTGTATGCGCCCAAGTCAGAATACAATGCCGACGGCATAGATGTGGGATTCAGTGATCCAGCTCTGGAAAGTGGTGGCGGCGGATCAGAAGGTCCGGCGCCTGATTGGCTGGGAGGCAACTTTGGACCAGGTTCAACTTGCAGCAACGCTGACCCCAACTGTACGAGTTGCTACCTCGATGGCTTCGAGACGGACTGCGGGCATGTGGGAAGTCTGATCGGCATGGGCGCGGCAGAGCAGTGTCCGAATAATGATTGTGGTCCGCACCTGGCGCCCGATAAGAACGGTAACCCTGTTTTGACTCCACTGACCAGGAATCCAAATAACGGCATGCTCGGATACTGGGGAGGCGGCTACAATGCGCCCGGCATTGTTCATGACGCGATGGGCAATCCGATGCGCCTCTCTCACGAGGCTTCGCCAGCGGCTGCTGGAGGGGGGACTCCTATTTATGGTGCATTCCGCGTGAATGCCAGTGCGGTTGCTGACAACGGTGACTCGGGGGAAGTCACCGGTGACTGGGAATACTACGTCACTGGCTACGCCGAGACCATGATTCCGCAGAACCCCGTAACGTTCCTTACCGCTCAACTGCTATCTCACGACAAAGATCCTCAGGTTCTCTGTGACGCGAAATTTGAACCAACGGGTTTCGGTTCTGATAGGGCGACCCTGAATGTTGAGTCTTCCAGCGGACCAGCTTCCTTATCCGGAGATGTTTTTACAGTCAGGGTTAATTTTCTATTGCCCGAGTACACAAAGACCTTCGCAAGAGGTCCAGCCGATTTCGGGAGCCGCGTCGTCTTGGGTAACGACAACCGGTATAGGTTTCCCACTGTAAAGGAAGCTCCGTTCGGCAGCAGCTATGCTTTCGCCGATGACGGCAATAGACACGGTCACGTTGACATCAGTTTGAAAGTCAGAGACGCCGAGGCGACGAGAAACAGCATCTTGGTTACAGTAGCTGGCGCATATGGGAGCGGTGAACTGTTTAGTGGTCAGGCGTCACTGAAGCTGGTCGGTAATAATGAAAGGCCAAAGACGCCGTGTCGACCGCGGTGAAAGTGAAACCAGTTTGGCGGTGATAGTTTAGCCACTTAGAGTTCTTTTACTCCGACCTTGCGCCGAGGTTAAGTCCAAGGAGGTTTATAAAAATGCAGAATAGGATCGCAGTATTCGTTTTCATAATCTTGTGCGTGAGGGGTGCGACTGCGCAAGATGAGAATAATTCCCAGAGACCTCGTTACGTGATCGTTCCGTCGGAAAACGTGCTTCTTGTGACTGCCTCTCAGCCCGATTGTCCGATTGAGATCGCAGAAAGCAAGCTACTGAACCCGGTTGATGGAAGTCGTCGTGCCGCATTTCAATATGAGATCCGAAACCGAGGCACAAAGCCGATCAAATTCGTCTCTGTGTGGGCTCTAAACGCGGATGGGACTGGGGGTGGGCCGCTGTCCAATGGCCACTCTTTCGACGCGCCCTTAATGCCTGGGAAGAAGCTATTGGTGGGGGAATCGTCACGGATTGTTGATCTGACCCCGGAGCTAAGGCAAAGATTGAAACTGGCTGGCCCATTGAGAGTAATAGTAGTTTTGGTAGTTGCCAAAGTTGAATATGCTGATACTTCAGCGTTCGATGACATGAAGACGGTTAAGACCTTGGCAGATTACTTCGTGGATATCAACTCTGCGGCGATTGACTCCAGAGCACGGGGTATTCCCCTCTCCAAGCGCCCCAGATAAGCCAGCACGGTCATTGGCTGGTAGAGTGACCAGCGAATCTTTTCATCGTCCCTGAACTGTTCGTTGCGCATCGCCGTTGGTACGGGCAGCGACGAGAGAGTTAACCAAGCCGATGACGGCGCGCTGGTCCTTCTCTGGCAGGCTTAGCAGTTGCTGAAACTTTTTCCACACGCGGCGAATCTCCGGAAACCGTACAATTGGGGTCAAGCCTTCGATTCTGCAATTTTCGATTTCGATTTGATGTTGCTACAAGCATTACCAGCATTAGTAAATCCGTTGGGTTGACAGTTTAGGTAGTGACGATAGCGTTGTTCTGGAAAAACGGTTTGACGACAGACGCATGGCGGCCTAGCATCCGCGCTCATGGCCAGGAAAGCACGTGCTGAAGTCGAAGGTGGTCTGTACCACGTAATCACGCGCGGAAATAATCGTCGACAGATATTAGTGTGGCTAATGACTACGAGAAGTTTCTCGCCCTGCTCGCAGCGCAGAAGACTAAGGTGCCGTTCTTTCTATACGCGTACTGTTTAATGTCCAATCATGTGCATCTGCTGATTGAGCGACAGGCAGATGCGGTGGGCAGAATCATGCATTGGCTCTTGACTGGTTATGCTCAATACTATAATCACCGGTATCGACGGGTGGGCTCTATTGCAGGGTATACTGGGAAATACACAACCTCACGTTCGCACGCGCGAGATAAAATAAAATCCGCTGCCGGCAAAGATGGCGATCGGCGCCCAGGCGGCGACTGCCGGCGGCAGCAAACCATGATCACCCAACTGCTCGAATCCACCCGTAACAAGCCAGAACGCCAGACTTACTCCGACCGCCGAACACAGGGCCACGACCGCACTCTTGCGGCCGAATGACACTGCCAGCGGCATTCCAAGCAGCGCCATCACAATTACTCCAAACGGATCAGCATATTTTCGCTGCAGGCCTACGGCGAGCGACGCTGTGTCCGCGCCCCGCTTCTTCAGGTTCTTGACATAAGCACGCAAGCTCTCAGAGCTTAACTGTGAAGGACGCGCAACGGTTGGTTTGAAAACACTCGGCGGGTCAGCGCCGTTAATGTCTATCTGGCTGACAACCTCGCGGGTAATCCGTTCACCGCTTACATTGATCACCCGGGCGTCGTTAATCTGAAGGTGATTTGGATTGACCCACTTCCCTTCCTCGCCCGTGGTCACCCGTACCAGGTTAGTTGCCGCCTCGTCAAAATCAAAAATCGCAGGATTCAACAGCTTCTGTTCACGCTCGTCAAACTCATACGAGTAAATCTGTGCCCCGTTAGTGCTGACCAACCAGCGCCGGCCTGAGTTCGCCGTAATTGAGGTGATCGCGCCGCGAATTCGCGCGCGCAGATTGTCCTGCTGCACATTTGCTCCGGGCATCGCGCGCTCCTGAACCAGCCACAGCGCTCCGGCAATCGCCATCGCGAACGCCAATCCAGGGGCCATCAGACGATAGACGCTCTGACCGCTGGCCCACCAGGCGATGGCCTCGCTACGACGAGCGGTAAGGGCATAGGTAATCAATGCCGCCACCAGGACGCTTCCGGGCGCGATTTCCACGCTCACGAGCGGCAACAAATAGAACAGGTACTTTGCCACCAGCGTCATTCCGGCGCGATTCCAGGAAATGAAGCGCCACATTTCAAACAAAGTAAAAATGTTGAAAATCGCTACCAGGCCTATGAATCCGAGAACAAAACTGATGGTCATGCCCCGAAGAATGTCTTTATCGAGTAGCGTAAAACCCAGAAGGAAACGCCGGAAACGTGAATGACCGGAAACTTCGGCAGTTTCAGTTGCGAGATTCGCATTCACCGCTTCTCTTGATCTTCTTTTGAACCATGTTTCCAGGTGGAAACGCGGCGAAAGAAGAAGTACCGCGCTCGCCAGCAAGACAAGGACAGTCGCTACCCAGATCCCCACGATTGGGCTCAGGGTGCCGGCCTTGATCATTTGATCGCCTGCCAGCGCAATCATGTAGTAAAGAATCACCACCCCCAGTGATAGCAATACACCGAAGCCGCGGCTTCCGCGGCGCACCCGCAGCGCCAACGCCGACCCGAACAGCGCGAAGACCAGCGGTGAAAGTGAGAAGGTCAACCGCTTGTGAAGAACGGTTTCCGCGTCGCGCCGATCGCGTCCTGAACTCTTCAACAAAAACGTCCTCAATTCAGCCCAACTCATTTCGTCAGGGCTTACTCTCGGTCTTTGTAAACGCGCAATCAAGTCACCACGACCCGTATTAAAGAGAATGCGAATCTGTGAAAGGCGCTCAACGACATAAGAGCCATTCTGCGCTGCGGCATCGGCCGGGAGCGTCGTCATCATCGCATTTTCGAGCACCAGTTCTGATTTGTCGGCCGATGAATCCAGGCGGCCGGACTGCGCGGTGACGAGGCGGGTTGACTTATCCCGTTCCTGCGAAAAGATAAAAACGCGTCCCCACTTTCCCTGCGTCCGATCTCCGTCCCGAACATAAATCACGGAACCCGGCAAATCCGTGTTGAATGAACGCGGCTCCACCGGAGAGTCGAGCTTATAGAGAGCTGCCTGGATTCCAACTTTGAGCAGGAGCTGTTGCGCGTTGGGCGCCTCTTTTAGGTTGAGATACGTGGCGCCTGCAGAGGCAATCAAGCCCAGGAACAGGGCCGGCCACATCATCTTCCAGGTGCCGGTCCCGGCGGCGCGCATGGCGATGACTTCGCTGTCGCCGCCGATTCTGCCAAAACCGATGATCGTTCCCGCGAGAATCGATAACGGTAAGGTGAAGATCAGAACGGCGGGCAGTAGCGCAACGCTCAGGTTATAGATGAGGCCGGGTGGGACCGCGGTGCGAAAAATTAGTTCGGTATAGCGACCGGCTTGTTGCAGGAACAGAATGGAAGTCAGCAGCACCAGCGACAACAACGCGTACGGCAGGATTGCTGCGAATATATATCGTTCAATGAGCCTGCGCTGGCGCATAATCAAAACGCTAGCCTGGCTGGCTCGCCCCTGTATTTACCTCGAACGGAAACCACGAACCGGAAGTGCGCGGCCGCTTTTCGAGGACGCCTAACAGCAGCCGATGCGTCAGGTCGGCGAATTGCTCTCGAGCCGCCGCGGTCAGACTTCGCGAAGCCCTCGCGAATTCAATCGGGGAAAGTTTTTGCGTGGCAGACATTGATTCACGCGTCTCGTTGATTACGAGGGTCCCGGCGCCGCGGCTGCACTGGTGGCAGCGCGGCCTTGATTCGGCATTGACATAGATTCCAGCATCGTCCAAAGTTGCCCGGCACTCAGAGCATGATCGATAATCCGGCAAAAACCCCGAAAGACGTAACAGCCACATCTCGAAATATCGCAGCACCGGCTGCACATCGTCCGGATTATCACCGACCGCGCTCAGGCACGCTGACACCATCCGGAAAAGCTTTTCATCTGCTTCGTGTGGCGCAGCAAACTCAACGAGGAGCTCGCTCATGTAGGCCAGCGCGCCGGCGACGGAAGGGTCGGAGGCGAGGTCAAAATACGATTTGAGAATTTCAGTTTGGGAGAGCGAAACAAGTTCGCGATTCTCTTTTTCGTGGAACGTCAGAGCGATCACTGTGAAGGGCTCAAGCGCGCCACCGAACCGACTTTTCAGCCGGCGCGCTCCGCGGGCAACTCCGCGCACGAGCCCGGCACTGCGTGTGAGGCAAAGCACAATTCGATCAGCTTCGGCAAGATTATACGTGCGAAGGACAATTGCTTCCGTTTGCACTAAGGCCATCGAACTCCCGCACTACGCGTTTCCGAAATGTTATTTCCACGGTAGGAAGTAAAGAATCCAGCCAAGCGCGAGACCAATCAACATAAACTCGCCGAAAACTTTCAATCCATAGACCAAACGATCCCGATTGGTGCCTTTAGCTACCGAGCCGAAAACCACTCCGGTCAGGCCGGCGAATACTGCCATCCAGAGAAGATGCCTCACCTCTTCCTCCCCGCCGCGATGTCAAACGCGTCCAGCATCGCCAGATAGTTCAGAAGACCGGCCACCAACAAAAACTTATCTCCGTATTCAGAAGTAACCAACTGTGCTTTTTCTACAAAACCCGTATTCGTCAGCCAGCAGAATACATAAAGCAATCCGGAACCTGCATTGGCAATCATGGGAAGTATCTGAAGTATTCCTGCCAAGCCCTGATCCTTGCTGCTCACTCCAAACAGATGGCCGCCCAGCGAGATTCCAAGCACGAACATCACCCATACCGCTCCGCCCAACAGAGCGCCCCGCACCCATCGTCTTTGCAATAAATGCCCCAGCCCCGGGACGGCCCATGCGGCGACGCCAATCAGCCAGGCGCCGGCCGGCGTTTCAGCCGTCCGCGCGGAACTATATTCTTTTGAAGCCAAAATCGTCTCCTTCCAATAATACGCTGGTCAAAAATATCAGCTGTCGGCGGCTCACAGTTGAATAATTACACTTAAGACGCAACTTGATTCTCGCGTGAACCCGTCCGGCAGTAAAGCTCAGTAGAGCAGGAATTCCTGTCGCACCCGGTTGAATTCCTGCAAAGGCGCCTGCCAGGAAGCTTCGATACTACCCAGTTCATCACCTCGCTCAATTGCTTCCCGTAACGCCGATCCGCCTGAGATGATGTCAAAGGGGTTCCGATCGTACTCATATTCGTATGGCGGATCCTTCCAACGAAATTGCTCACTATACAAGTCGTGCGCCATTTTCACGATCGCTACTCCGGTGATAACCGGCTTGAACGCCTGGCGATCGGTAACGTGTATCTGAACTCCCCCGCACGCTTTGCCGGCGTGCTTCTGAAATGTCGGCAGGAAAACGCAGGAACGAAAGTAAACCCCCGGCAAATCCAACTGGGCCAACGCATCAGCAAATTCAGCCGAATTGATGTAAGGCGCTCCTACGATCTCGAACGGGCGCGTCGTGCCGCGTCCTTCCGACATCTGCGTACCCTCAAGGTGCACGCTGCCGGGAAAAACGCTTGCTGTATCGACTGTCGACATATTTGGCGAAGGCAATACCCATGGGCCGTCCGTCTCGTCGTACCAGAGCTCACGCGACCAGCCATCCATTGTTAGGCAATCGAGATCGCAGCCGATTCCGAATTGATCATTGAACATTCGGCCGAGTTCGACGTCGGTCATGCCGGTGCGGGTCGGAACAGGAAACTGGCCGACAAAAGATGCGAATGCCGGATCCAAAACATTCCCTTCGACCTTGACGCCCCCGATGGGATTCGGCCGATCGCAGGCAATCACTTTCTTGCCGTACTTCTTCGCCGCCCGCATGCAATTTGCGAGTGTGTACACAAAGGTGTAAATCCGGCAACCCACGCCTTGCAGGTCAAAGATAATCACATCGACGTCGTGCAGCATTTCTTCAGTCGGCTCGCGCGTTTCGCTGTAAAGCGAATAGATCGGTAAACCGGTTTTCGCGTCCCGGCCGTGTGACGTCTCGATCATGTTGTCCTGAACGTCGCCCCGAATGCCATGTTGTGGTCCGAACAGCGTCGTTAGATTGATGTCGGGATGTTCATGAAAGAGATCAGCCACATGATGAAAGTCGTGATCTACCGAAGCCTGGTTGCAAACCAGCCCGACCCGCGCGCTGCCCAGCAGTTTACGGCTTTCCTTTAACAGTTTCTCGATTCCGAGGGTGATTGGTTGCTGCTTGTTATGCGTCATTCTCTTCCTGTCAACATTTATCCGCAAAGAACTGAGCCGCCATTAACGTTGAGAATCTCCCCGTTGATATGGCGCGCCCATTCGGTGCAAAGAAAAACTATCGGCCAGCCGATGTCGTGTGCGGATGCAACCCGGCCGAGCGGAATCGAATCTTCGATCGATTTTTTGAAGCGTGGATCGCTGAACACGTCCGCGCACATATCAGTATCAACCCATCCGGGAGCCACCGAATTAACATTGATGTCGAACGGCCCGAGCTCGGCGGCGAGCGACTTCGTGAATGATATTTGCCCGCCCTTCGAAGCGGCGTAATTCGAAACGTTCGCTTCGCCGCGCTGCCCGGCGGTTGAGCTGACAATTACGATCCGTCCAAAGCTTTGCTTTTTCATGTGCGGCACGGCCGCATGACAAACCGTCCAGGTCCCCTTCAAATTCAGATCGATCATCCGATCCCAAGCCTGTTCGCTCATTTCATCAATCGGACTGCCTTCCCAGATACCAGCGTTGCACACGAGAAAATCAATTCTTCCGAAGCGATCTATTGTTTCCTCAATAAGAAGCGTGGCCTGGTCGAGGACAGAAATATCAGCCTTGACGGCGATTGCGTTCACTCCGGATGCTTCCGCGGCTCGCACCGTTTCCGCAGCGGCACTTTCATCGCTCAGGTAATTGACGACAACGTGCGAACCCAGCTTCGCAAAGCATTCAATCGCCGCCCGCCCAATGCCACGCGAGCCGCCGGTTACCACGGCGACTTTGTCTTTCATTCCGGGAAACTGATCAGGCATTAAGCAGCCACATCCTCCAGACGTGGACAGTGGCCGCCACAATTGGCAGTGAGAACGCGCGGGAATCTGCTGCTTGATTTGTTAATTTCTTTCGCCTCGCGGATTCAGGTTTGAAGTGCAACTGCTGTTTGCTTAACGGTACCCTATGTTATCTTCCTCTCCCTTTGGGAGAGTCTCTGACGTGCGCTATTCTGCTCAACGATGATTGCACTTCCAAATTGAATTCGCGCCTTCCGTTTCCTTAGCCGGGGGCTCCGGCAGTCTCGAGCACACGCAACTGCGAAAATCGTCGGGCCTCTGTCACAAACCGGCTGAACATTGCGCGCGAGAATTCGTCTCTTTGCCATCCGAGCTCGGGATGCCACTGCACGCCGAGGACGAACCGATCGCCGCGCGGGTCTTCGACCGCCTCGACGAGACCATCAGTTGCCCAGGCCGTCGCCACCAAATCCCTTCCCAGGGTTTCGATCGCCTGGTGATGATGGCTGTTAACCGGGGTTTCTTTGACCCCGGCGAGCTCAGCCACAAGGCTCCCCTCCTGGACCCCGAAACAAATCGCGAACAGCGGGATCCGCCGCTCTTCGATTTCTTCAAGCGCCAACAGATCTGTTTCGTCCTTGAGTGGATGAACACTACCGAGTTGAGGATGCGCCTCGCGTTGATAGCGCACCGGGTCAACGTCCGAGTCGCTTCCCGGCAGCAGGATGCCATCGACGCGGCTGATCAAATGCGCGAGGTAATCGCGTTCCGGTATCAGAGGAATCAGCAACGGCACGCCGCCCCCTGCTTCTACTGCTTCGCTGTAATGCCGCGAAAGGTAGAAACGATCGGTTTCCAACTCGATTCGTGTCGTAATGCCAATGACAGGTCGCTCTTCAGCAGTCATACTCGCTCTTAACATGTTGATCCTAATGCTTGATGCGCTATGATAGCGCAAACGCGCCACTCGTTCCCAATTTGCGACCTGATCGCAATCGTTTCCGGCCTCCGCTTGACTAACCTCAACGCCAGTTCCTATAGTGCTGTTTCGTTAATGAGCAAGCAAAGATCGCCGCAAGTGCGTAGCACAACCGTCCTGCTGGTGCGCCGTGATGGCCGTGTCGCCCTCGCCGGCGATGGCCAGGTGACGGTGGGCGAAACCGTCATGAAGGTTAATGCCAGAAAGGTACGGCGGCTCTATAACGACAAGATTCTGGCGGGATTTGCGGGCGCGACTGGTGATGCTTTTTCGCTGCTCACGCGCTTTGAGGGAAAACTCGAACAATATCACGGCAACCTCGAACGAGCGGCAATCGAGCTGAGCAAGGAGTGGCGGACCGACAAGGTGCTTCGTCACCTCGAAGCGCTGCTCGTAGTAGCAGACGAGAAAAGCTCGTACCTGTTGTCGGGAAACGGTGATGTGATTTCTCCTGACGAAGGTGTGCTGGCAATCGGATCAGGGGGTTCGTACGCATTAGCGGCCGCGCGCGCCCTGATAGCCCACACGGAACTATCGGCGAAGAAAATCGCGGTTGAAGCAATGAAGATCGCGGCCGACATTTGCATCTTTAGCAATGACAAGATCATTGTGGAGGAACTCTAATCACGCTTCACATCGTTTTCCACTCCATGTTTATTCCGCTATCTGAATTTCTCCAATGGTAATTTACCTGGCAGGCGAAACCGAAGAACAGGAAGCGCGTCTCGACGAGATGACGCCGCGGCAAATCGTCGCCGAACTCGATAAACACGTTGTCGGCCAACGCGCTGCCAAACGCGCCGTGGCGATCGCCTTGCGCAACCGGGTCCGGCGCAAGAAGCTGACGCCGGATCTCGCTGCCGATGTAATTCCGAAAAACATCATCATGATCGGATCTACTGGCATCGGCAAAACTGAGATCGCCCGCCGTCTCGCGCGCATGTCAAACTCGCCTTTTCTGAAAGTCGAGGCCTCAAAGTTTACTGAAGTCGGCTATGTAGGGCGTGACGTAGAAAGCATGATCCGCGATTTAACGGAAATCGCCGTTGAGATGACGCGTCAGGAAAAGATCGAAGAGATCGCAGATAAGGCGGAGCTGAATGTCGAAGAACGAATCCTGGACTTACTTCTGCCGCCGCCAAAGGCATCGAGCGGCGGGTCTTTCTTTGATTTCGAGTCCGCCGACAGCGCGCCGCCCGCAGTCGTGAATGAACCGATACCCATCGACGAGAATTTCAGCCGCACGCGGGAAAAGTTGCGGACGCAACTGCGCGCGGGAAAGCTCGACAATCGGCTGGTTGAGCTGGAGGTACGCGAGAAAAATTTCCCGACGATTGAGTTTGCCGGCCCGATGGGCGTTGAAGAGATGGGCATCAACATGAAAGACATGTTGGGCAATCTTTTTCAGGGCCGCACCAAGCGCCGCAAGTTGCGCGTCGATGAAGCCATGGAATACCTGATGCAGGAAGAGGAAGAACGCCTTATCGACATGGACGCCGTGGCCCGCGCTGCGCTCGAGCGGGTCGAGTCGGCGGGCATTATTTTCCTCGACGAGATTGACAAGATTGCCGGCCGCGAATCAGGTCATGGGCCTGACGTTTCACGCGAAGGTGTTCAACGTGACATTCTGCCTATCGTTGAGGGCACAACCGTGAATACCCGCTACGGCATGGTGCGCACGGATCATATTCTGTTCATCGCGGCGGGGGCTTTCCATGTTTCGAAGCCTTCGGACCTGATTCCCGAACTCCAGGGCCGTTTTCCAATCCGCGTGGAACTCGAGTCGTTGACGATCGATGATTTCAAACGAATTCTAACGGAACCAAAGAATTCCCTGGTCAGGCAATACAAGGCTTTGATGGAAACTGAAGGCGTGAAGATCGACTTCACTGATGATGCGATTTCGTCGATTGCCAACTTTGCCGCACGCGTCAATCAGCAAACTGAGGATATCGGCGCCCGCCGGTTGCATACAATTATGGAGAAGTTGCTGGATGAAATCAGCTTTGAGGGACCGGATCTGGAGCCGAAGGATCAATCAATTGATGCCAGGTATGTCAATTCGATGCTGGCTGAAACTGTTAAGGACCAGGACTTAAGCCGCTATATTCTCTGACACCTCTTTTAATCTTCGTGCCGATCAATTTCGTAACTTTGACCAGGCGTACACCAGTCTCGCGCCAACTGGTGATATTGCTGATCGCAATCTCTGGTTTGTCGCTGGCGCCAACGTGCGGAAAGCGCAAACCTCCGTTGCCGCCCGTCGAACGAATCGCCCAACGCACCGAACTGTTGTCAGGAGTGCAGCGCGGTAACCAGGTCATTTTGAGCTGGCCGGCGCCCCGACGCAACGCCCCCGACAATAGCGTACAGAGCATCCGCCGCATCGACGTTTATCGGGTGGCCGAAAAACCAACCGCTCCCCTCCCGCTAACTGAAGATGAATTCGCGGATCGCGCGAACCTGGTTGGCTCGGTTACGTACGAAGAGATCAGAAAAGGCACAGAGAGCCTCACCTATATCGACACGCTCGAGCTGGCCGGGCAGCCGGCTCGTTTGCGTTATGCAATTCGTTATGTGAACGCCGCTGGTGAACGGGCGGCTTTTTCGAACTTTCTCTTGATCGAGCCGGCCGCAAGAATTGCTGAGCCGCCGGCAATAATTAAGACCGGCAATGAGCTATCTGAAAGCCTGATCACAATCACCTGGCAAGCTCCGAAAACAAACATCGATGGCTCAACTCCGGTAAACCTGCTGGGCTATAACATCTATCGCAGTACGGCGTCCCAGAAGGAGATGAGTCAAGCTCCCGTCAATCAGGCGCTGAATACCGAGACGCAATATCAGGACAAGAATTTCAAATTCGGCGAGCGATACACCTACATTGTGCGGGCAGTTTCGCTTGGCACCCAGGGCGGGCAGGTCGAAAGCCTCAACTCGAATTCACTTGAGGTGGCGCCGGTTGATATCTATCCGCCTCAAAAACCAGGCCCCGTCTCTCCCGGGCCTGCGCAGGGGCGTATTTCACTGTTCTGGCCGGCTAATTCCGAGGCCGATCTCGCCGGCTACTACATCTATCGTTCCCTGGATCCGAATCAGTCGAAGCCGTGGACCAAATTAACGGCAACGTTGTACACGCGCACGACTTTCACGGATGAGAACGTCGAAACCGGCAAAACTTACTATTACTATATCGTGGCAGTTGATAACGCCGGTAACCTTAGCGTGCCATCAGACATCGTGTCAGAAACCGCACCCTAAGCAGTGCAAGGTCTTTTAGGGAGTGCAGGCCTCTTTGCCTGCGGTACGCGACCATCCCGCTCGCTGATTGATCGTCAATCAATGCGCATCTGTCGTTTCACATCGCTGTCACTTCCGCCTCGCTTCGGGGTCATCGAAGACGATGCTATTCGACCATTCGCCGCAGGTGAAACAAGTGAATATTTCGCTTCTCGTCAGGCTGATCGAGCCGTCCTGCTGTCCGAAGCGACGTTGCTGGCCCCAGTAACGCCCTCAAAGATCATCTGCGTGGGCCGTAATTACAAGGATCATGCGGCCGAGTTAGGCAATCCGATGCCCCCCGAGCCTTTGCTGTTTCTAAAGGCGCCCTCCGCGATTATCGGCAACGGCGAACGGATAGTCTTGCCGAAAGAATCATCTGACGTTCAGCATGAGGGCGAGCTGGGTGTAGTGATAGGGCGTAAGGCACATAATGTTGCGGATGATGAAGACGCGCGAGATTATGTCTTCGGCTACACTTGCGTCAACGATGTTACCGCGCGAGACCTGCAGAAAAGAGATGTTCAATTCACGCGGGCAAAATCGTTCGACACCTTCTGCCCGGTTGGTCCTTTCATCGTCAACGATCTTGATCCCCGCGATTTGGAAGTTACGACGCGCGTGAATAACGAGATTCGGCAGCAGGGCCGAACTTCGGCGATGGCTTTCTCAATTCCCTTCCTCGTTCGTTACATTTCCCGGATCATGACCCTGCTTCCCGGCGATTTGATTTCAACCGGGACACCTGCTGGAGTCTCGACCTTGCGCGCCGGCGATGTGGTCGAGATCGAAGTCAGCGGTGTCGGAACACTCCGAAATGACGTTCGCGCGAGCCACGCCTGACGTTTCGATCCAATGCTTCCTGTAGGACAAGAAAAAGCCCGATCCACATAAAAGCCCGGTCCACGTAAAAGTGAACCGGGCTCCTTCGAAATTGCTGACGCTTCAGGGCCGAGTGCCCAAAGAGTTAATATCGCGTCAGATTCAGAATCAGGTTGAGAACATCACCGAGGATGCTGTAACTGCCGTTTGAGTAAGCACCATACTGGTAGCGCCCGTAGTAGCCATCTTCATAACCGCGACGGAAGCCTTCGCGGAAGTAATACTGATACTCCCCGAGATCGACGTAGTATCCATCATAACCGTATGTCGCATCGCCAAAGGCTTCGGAGGAATCATAATCGAACCTCCAGCCGTCTTCGCGATCGGCCTGGCCCGCATTGTAACCTTCCTCGTAACCAAGGCTCACGGCGCGACGCAGCATGTCGGCGCCGTATTGGTTGAGATAGTAGGACTGGCCTCCGCGGTAGTATTGATAGTTCGGTGTTCCGTAATCGTAATAGTTGAAGCTTTGCAGCCGAAGTTGATCCTGCCGCAAGCGTTGCCAATAGCGCTGTTGAAAGCGCCATTGATTCATGCGTCGCTGTTGCTGCAGCCAAAGCTGGTTCTGCTGCCAGGCGCGATTACGCTCTGCGTCTCGCCGGCGAAATTCATCGCGACGTTGAGTCCACATCTGTTGCTCGCGACTACGCCATTCATCACGGCCAATCGTCTGAGCCGGCGAGCGACGAAATGCGCCGCGCTGGTCCAGGACTGCTCGATCAGCCGGCTGAACCTGACGCTGTTGTTCAAGAACGCGTCTTTGTTCTTCGTTCTGCCGCCGACCGTCCCATTGACGCGGCTGTTGCGATCGCAGTTCTGTCTGGCGCCTTTGCTGATCTGCCTGACGCTGTTGTTCAAGAACCCGTTGCTGTTCGCCGCGCTGGCGTTGCTGGGCTTCCCACTGGCGGCGCTGCTCTAATTGTTGCTGTTGTTGTTGACCTTGTCTTTGCTGCTCCCACTGGCGGCGCTGCTCTAATTGTTGCTGTTGTTGTTGAGCTTGCCTTTGCTGCTCCCATTGGCGGCGCTGCTCTGACTGTTGCTGCTGTTGGGCCTGTCGTTGCTGCTGATCATTTGCGCGGCGCTGCTCTTGTTCCTGACGCCGCTGCTGGCCCTGTTCATTGCCGCCTCCGCGGCGTTTTTCGTTCTGAGGCTGTTGGGACTGAGGCTGTTGGGACTGAGACTGTTGGTCATTATCTTTCTTTTGCCGGTCCCAGCGGCCCTGCGCGCTGGCCAGACCGCTCGCGCCTACCAACGAAATGGCGCCGATCGTGAGGACCAGCCCGGACGTCCTAAAATATTTCTTCTTCATAACTACCTCCATGGATTGGCTGAGGGGAAAGTGATTGCCCCATTCAATTCGCAATTACTATTCCAACAATTATTTATGTGACTTCAGTCATTAGTTGGACATCGAATTGACACGATATCGTTCCTCGATAAACCGTATCGGGCGCATTCGAGGGCTCCTGACCGGGAAATTGTTGGCGTGTGCTGTTAATCTCAGCGCGTTTCGCTTATATTTGGTTCACCACTGAAATTCAGGAGGCGCTTATGAAGTTCTTTCTCGACACCGCGAATCTCGATGAGATCCGCAAGGCGGCCGCACTCGGCCTGTGCGATGGTGTGACAACAAACCCAACCCTGGTATCAAAAGAAGGCAATGTGGATTTCAAAGAGCATATTGCCGACATTTGCAAGATCGTATCGGGACCTGTTTCAGCCGAGGTCACTACCGCGGTCAAGGATGAAATGCTCAAGCAGGGACGTGAATACGTGAAGATTGCACCGAACGTGGTCATTAAGTGCCCGCTCACGGCCGATGGTCTGGAGGCGACACGAATTTTGAATGACGAAGGAATCAAGGTGAACGTCACACTGTGCTTTTCGGCGGCTCAGGCAATTTGTGCCGCGAAGGCCGGTGCATCGTTCATCAGTCCGTTTCTGGGCCGGTTGGATGACATCGGCGAGAACGGGCTGGAACTCCTGTCGGACATCGTTGAGATTTACCGCAATTATGGCTGGAAGACCGAAGTGCTGGCGGCCAGTCTGCGACACCCTATTCACGTGATCGAAGCAGCGCGGATCGGCGCCGACATTGGCACCATGCCTTACAAAGTGTTCGAGCAATTACTTAAGCATCCACTGACCGATAAAGGTCAGGACCAATTTCTTGCCGATTGGAAGAAGACCACCGCGGCCAAAGCTTGATTGCAGAGGTTAGAGGCTGGATGTCAGATGTCGGAACACGAACGAAATCTCTCGCTCGAATCTGATTCTGTGTGTGCCTCCGGGCGCGCAGGCGCCCGTCCAACCTCTGGTCTCCGGCCTTCGGCCTCAGTTGTTGAAGCTCGCGGCCTCACAAAAATCTACGGCACTCAGCGCGCTGTCAGCTCCATCGACTTTTCCGTAAAGTGTGGCGAGACCTTTGGCCTACTCGGGCCAAACGGGGCCGGTAAGTCCACCACGATGCGTATGATTGCGTGTCGCACGCCCCTTACATCGGGTGAACTCCTGGTGGAAGATCTCGATGTCCGGACGCACGGGCGGCAGGTTCGCTCGCTCATCGGTGTCGTTCCCCAGGACAACAATCTGGACCCCGATTTAAATGTCGTACGGAATCTGGTTGTGTACGCGAGCTATTATCGTATTCCAAAGAAGCAAGCCACGGAACGCGCTGATGAATTGCTTCACTTCATCGGGATGAGCGAACGCGCTGGCGCCAGGATTGATCACCTGTCAGGCGGCATGAAGCGGCGCCTGATGATCGCCAGAGCATTACTGCATGAGCCGAAGTTGCTGGTTCTGGATGAACCGACAACCGGACTTGATCCGCAAGTGCGTCAGGAAATTTGGCAGAAGCTGGAAGAACTTCGGCGGGTGAGCGGGGTCACGATTCTCCTCTCCACACATTACATGGAAGAAGCCGAGAAACTTTGTGAGCGGCTGGTGGTTATCGATCATGGCAAAATTCTTGCCAGTGGCACGCCGCGCGATTTGGTTCTCGCTAGAGTCTCGCGTTACGCGCTCGAGATCCGCGACGCGGGTGATCTGCCGTTACGCGCAACAAGTAACGGTATCAGCGCGGTCGTGCGTAACAACGCGCATTATTATTTCGCCGCCGACGCTGAAATTCTTACGCCGATAATGAACAAGTACGAAGGCCGGCGTCGCATGATTCGCCTGTCGAATTTGGAAGACGTGTTTTTGCAACTCGTGAGTGATAACGAGTCAGAATCCCGACCTGTCGGGACAGCGGGCGGTTGATCGGTGTCACAGGAGGAGGCAGAAACCCGACCGTGAGGGAGGGTGCGGACGTCAGTACCATCTGCGTCAACAGATTGGTCATAAGGTTCACCACGGAATGACTTGATGCTCGGCGATCTAATTACGGTACGCGTTTTCAAGTACGACGGCACTGAGTATCGTAACTGGAGCGCCCACGTCGCGCGCCGGGAGGCGGCGCTCATCGTGCTTGACGCAGAATTTGAAATCGAGATTGCGCATCATCTGCTGGGGCACATCGCGCGCGGCACACGCACGATTGAGTATTACTGGCTCGATCGCTGGTACAACGTCTTCCGCTTTCTAAATGACGGCGGGACGACGCGACTCTATTACTGCAACATCAACATGCCGCCCCAGGTCGAAAGCGCCGTCTTGAGTTATGTCGATCTCGACATCGACATCCTGGTGCAGCCGAATTTGTCCTATCAGGTTCTTGACCGTAACGAGTTTGAGTCGAACGCCAGGAAGTATGGTTATTCTGATGAGGTCAAACAACATGCCCGCGCCGCAGTAGACGAGGTAGTGAGTCTGATCGAAATACCTAAGTTCCCTTTTTCCGAAATGCCTTAATCATGGATATCTGCGGCCACTGTGTTAATTGTCCGCGATGATGCTAGCTGCCGGTCATATCAACTTTCGCGACGGGCTCGCCGTTTGGCGACGTAATATCGTGGTGCATTTACGAGTATGGAAACTCAATCTGGTTGCGCCAATCATCGAGCCTGTCATTTCGGTCCTCGGTTTCGGTTGGGGCATTGGCGCGCTGGTAGTCGGCCGGGTCGCCGGAATTTCGTATCTATCCTTCGCGGGCGCGGGGCTGCTCGGCATCACGGTCCTGATGCGGGCAATGTTCGAGACGACTTATGCGTCCTATTTCCGCATGGTCTATCAGTCGACTTACGACGCAATCCTGGCCACGCCGGTCGACGCCGAATCCCTGGCTTTCGCAGAGATACTCTGGGCTATTACACATGGGTTGTTCGACACGGTGATTATCATGGTGGTGTTGACTGTTTTCGGCGCCGCAACTTCGCCGTGGGCCGTGTTCGCGCCCCTGCCGCTGTTGATGGGAGCAACCTTCATGGCCGGCCTGTCACTGGGAGTCACCGCGCACGTCCATGACATCGCGATTGAGCTGACCCGCGCTTTCCTAACGGGCCGTTTCCTCACGCGGCACGCATACGAGGCGGCTTATCTGATAATATCTGCAGTGATCGCCTGTGAATGGGCGATGAGGAGTTTACGCCGGAGAATGGTAGCCTAAGGGGGCAGAAGTCAGTAGATAATTGTTAGTTGTTCGCCCTGGGACGTCACGCATCACGTCTTCAGAAATGCAACTGACAACTAACAACTAACCACTGACAACTATCGATGTCTTCCCAAAAACAACAGCCGGTGAAACTATCCAAGCTTGACCAGCTTCGCGAGCGCGAGCGACGAGCTGAGGCCGGCGGCGGCGCCGCGCGCATTGAGAAGCAGCATGCCGCGGGAAAGATGACGGCGCGTGAACGCATCGATTTTCTGCTCGATGAAAGAACGTTTCAGGAGTTCGACAGACTGGTCGAGCATCGTTCTCGTGATTTTGGATTGGAAGAGCAAATTTATCCGGGCGATGGAGTCGTGACCGGCCACGGACTAATCGATGGCCGGAAAGTTTTTGTCTTCGCCCAGGACTTCACAGTCTTTGGCGGTTCCCTCTCCGAAACGCACGCGGAAAAGATCTGCAAAGTCATGGATCTCGCAATGAAGGTCGGTGCGCCAATTATCGGTTTGAATGACTCCGGCGGCGCCCGCATTCAGGAGGGCGTCGTAAGCCTTGGCGGCTATGCAGATATCTTTCTTCGCAATACTTTGGCAAGCGGCGTTGTGCCACAAATCAGCTGCATCATGGGTCCCTGCGCCGGCGGCGCCGTTTACAGTCCGGCAATCACTGATTTCAACATCATGGTCAAGGATACATCGTACATGTTCATCACGGGGCCCGACGTGATCAAGACCGTGACGCATGAAGACGTGACCAAGGAAGAACTCGGCGGCGCCGCAACACACAATCGCAAATCTGGTGTGGCCCACTTCTCTGCTGACTCTGATGAACACGCGCTGCGTATGGTGCGCGAACTTCTTTCCTTCGTGCCCTCGAATAATGTCGATGATCCGCCGCGCCTCGCGCCGACTGATTCAGCAGAGAGAATCGAGCCGAAGCTGAATTCAATTGTGCCGGAAGCGTCGAATCAACCCTACGACATTCGCGAAGTGATCGATTTGATTGTCGACGATGGATACTTCTTTGAAGTACATCGCGACTATGCGCCAAACATTGTTATCGGTTTCGCGCGTCTCGATGGGCGGCCGGTGGGTATCGTGGCCAATCAGCCGGCGTATCTCGCCGGCGTTCTGGACATCGACAGCTCGATCAAAGGAGCGCGCTTTGTGCGCTTCTGCGATTGCTTCAATATTCCTCTCGTCACTTTTGAGGACGTCCCCGGATTTCTTCCCGGCATTTCTCAGGAACATGGCGGCATTATTAAGCACGGCGCGAAGCTCCTGTATGCGTTTGCGGAAGCGACCGTTCCCAAGGTCACGGTAATAACGCGCAAGGCTTACGGCGGCGCATACTGTGTGATGGGTTCAAAACATATTCGCACCGACATCAACTTCGCCTGGCCTTCAGCGGAGATCGCTGTGATGGGTCCGGAAGGCGCAGTCGATATTTTATATCGGCGCGAACTTACCGACGCTTCGGATAAGGCATCAGCACGCCGATCCCGCGTGAACGAATTTGAAGAGAAATTCGCCAATCCCTATGTCGCCGCTGAACGCGGTTTCATCGATGAAGTAATCGAGCCTTCCCAAACGAGACCCAAAGTGATCCGTGCCCTCGCCGTGCTCGAGAATAAGCGTGATCAAAACCCGCCGAAGAAGCATGGGAACATTCCGTTGTGAGACTATATATATCTCACAGTTTCAAATAAGTAACTAGAGCTACTCTCAAACCGAATTGTTACCACTCAGGTCTGTGGCTTTAATATCCTCACCGGTCAGAACAATGTCGGCAAGACAGCGTTGCTTGAAGCTTTGAGCTTGCATTTTACGGCAATTCCACACCGGAGTCTTCGCTCTGTACCTTTGTTAGTGCTAGCGTCGCCCCCAGATCAGAGACTACTTTAGAACTAACAATTTCAAATGATGAGCTTCGAGAACTTTTGTTGGTGCCTAATTTCGCAGTTCTTCATCCCTGCGCCTGAACCAGGGTCAGACCTTGCCCGCAGCATTGGATTTAACCGCAATACCGATGATTATTGAGGGCGAACCGAGACTTAAGAGCACTAATAGGCTGTATGTGCCAGACAGAGTTGGTCGCCACACAATCGTCTGGGAGAAGTATCACGGACGCTGGGTAATCATTCATGAACACGTTTCGAAGCCACTGTTTTAGGTAAGTCAATGGGCTGGATGAGGAAAAGGAACAAATATGCCTGCTTACATTGTCGTTGAAGTCGAAGTGCTCGACCCGCAGAGATACGAGCAATACAAAACAATGGTGCCGCCTTCCCTGGCTGAATACGGCGGCAGGTTTCTCGTGCGCGGAGGGAAGGTCGAAACACTCGAAGGTGATTGGTCGCCGAAGCGTCTCGTGATCGTGGAATTTCCTTCGGTGGAAAAGGCGAAGGCCTGGTGGGACTCAGAAGAATACGAGGAAGCCAAAGCGCTTCGTCAGGCGACCGCGAAGACTCAAATGATCGTCGTCGAAGGATTCTGAGAAGACTCCCACTACTATTTCCGATGGATGCGAAACCTGACTTGGCAATCGAGGTACGGCCATCTTCCATACATGGAAACGGCGTCTTTGCCAAGCGGACGTTCAAGCCGGGAGAGGTCATTCTGCGCTGGGACGTCTCGCGACTCATTGATAAAGCCGATGTTTCCCTGCTTCCGGAAACTGAACGTCATTACACTCACCCTTACGACAACGACAGACTGGTCTTGGTTCAACCGCCGGAACGATTCGTCAATCACAGCTGTAATAACAACACCGAGGTTTGTGACTTTTGTGATGTGGCCATTCGCTACATTGCACCGGGCGAAGAGATTACCAGTAATTATTCTTCCGATGGTGCAGGATCGGAGTTTATCTGCTCCTGCGGCTCTGAGAACTGTCGCGAAAAGGTCGGTTGAGGTTTAATCTGCACCCTTATCTCGGTTGGGATATTCGGTGATGAATTGCGTGGACCGGTCGAGCTTCATACTCTGCTCTTAACAGAACCTCACCCGAACCCATTTCTGTCCCCTTCTAATGCAGTCTAATTGATAGTTTTGTGTGGCGACTTTCTCACAACCTACAAAAGCGCAACAGCATCTATATATGTTCGCCACAAAACGAACTCCCGGCACACTCAAATCTTCATAAAAAGTAGCAGGAGTTGAGATGAAACAATTCTTCACGTTCCTCGCAGGGATATTTGTGTCCGCGCTTCTCACCAGTGGCGCGTCGGCCCAGTCTCAACCGATTGATTCGGCGACCACGTTGGATCAATTTTCAGAAACCTACGTCTCGGCCACAGTTTATTACTCCGGCAAAGCGGTGCTTTTGCCAGCCGAAATTGCGCAGAAAATCGCCGAAGCGAAGCA
>WNGG01004177.1_pt1 | contig 33998 bp, 37 predicted proteins | sample 5400661 | NCBI WGS metagenome assembly WNGG01 (sample SAMN13153372, study PRJNA577476) | soil metagenome | isolation source: 100 cm soil or saprolite under Garry oak tree replicate 1 | place: USA:California | collected 2016-06-15
GCGCTTCGGATGGGGCGTCACCGGCAACCAGAACGTGCCGTTCCGTATCTTCAACCAGTACGGCGGCGGCCGCGGCGATACCTTCTACGACATCGGCGGCACCGGGGCCTCGATTCAGCCCGGCTTCAAGACCACCGCGCTCGGCAACACGACGCTCAAATGGGAAGAGAACCACTCGACCAACGTCGGGCTCGATTTCGAGTTCCTGAACAGCCGCGGCAACTTCAGCGTGGACGTCTATCGCCGCAACACGAACAATCTGTTGTTCGATGCGCCGCAGCCGGCGGCGGGCGGCTCGGCGGCGCCGCCGATCCTCAATATCGGCAGCATGAGCAACAACGGCATCGATTTCTCGCTTGGCTATCACAGCACGATCGGCACGCAGACGGTGTGGAGCGTGGCGTTCAACGGCAGCCACTATAAGAACAAGATCACCAAGATCGACGGCGTGCAGACGTTCTTTTTTGGCCGCGGGTCCTCGGTGGTCCGCGAGCAGAACGCCGTGCGCAACGACCTCGGCCACCCGCTCGGCTCCTTCTACGGCCTGATTGCCGACGGGTACTACACGGATTCGCTGGACGCCGCGCCGTACTGGGCACAAGGAGCCCGTCCGGGCCGCATCAAGTTCCGCGATCTGGACGGCGACGGCCAGATCACCGCGGCCGACCGCACGTACATCGGCAGCCCGCACCCCGATTTCACCGCCGGGCTCGATCTGGCGGTGCGGCGCGGCAACTGGGAGCTGAGCGCCACGGTGTTCGGCACGTTCGGCAACCAGATCTTCAACACGCAGAAGTACTGGTATGCGTTCCGGTACTTCCAGACGAACGTGGCCAAGGACATGCTGACCAATTCGGCGCAGCTGGACGGCCCCTGCGCGCCGCTCCCGTCGCCGGCGACGGGATATAACTGCCCCGGCAAGCTGATCAACGCGGACGCGAAGTATCCGCGGCTCGACAACAGCGACGACTTCAGCCGGCAGTTCTCGAGCTATTGGGTGGAAGACGGCTCGTACGTGCGGCTGCGCACGCTGCAGCTCTCGTACAGCCTGCCGCCCGCCATCGTGCGCTGGATCCCGGCCGCCCGGGTCTACCTGCAGGCGGAGAACCTGTTCACCATCAGCGGCTACTCGGGGCTGGATCCGTCGCTGCCCGTCCCCGCCGCTGGCACGAACGACGGACGCGATATCCGGGATGAATCCCGTGGCATCGACCAGGGCGTGTATCCAAGCAACCGGATCATTACGATCGGCATTTCGACCACCTTCTAACGCACGCGTCTTTACTGAGAGGGACGAAGACGATGAACAGACACATGTGGCAGCGACTGCTGTATAGCGTGGCGGGACTGGTGGTCATCGCCGGCGTCACGTACGCCTGCAAAGACTTCCTGGACCAGCCTGCGCAGGGCACGGTCGATCAGGCGACCCTGCTGAACAAGGTCGGCGTGGAGGGTTCGCTCATCGCCGCCTATCGGGCGCTGGACTGCGAAGCCAGCTCCGCCGGGTCATGGGGCTGCGCCGCCAGTAACTGGGTGTGGGGCAGCGTCACCAGCAATGACGCGTACAAGGGCTCCGACCTCGGGGACCAGAATCCCATTCACAGCATCGAGATCATGCAGTGGAACCTTGGTGACGCCGACGGCTATTTGAACCAGAAGTGGGCCCAGGTCTATGAAGGGGTGTACCGCGCCAATGCGACCCTGCGCCTGCTCAATGGAGTGGTGGCGGCGCTCCCCAATGAGATCCCCCTGGCGGATCAGAAGAGCATTCGCGGTGAAGCCCTGTTCCTGAGGGCGCACTATCATTTCGAAGCGTACCGGATGTGGGGTCATATTCCGTATTACTTCGAAGCAGACTCGCTCGAGGTCGCGAAGGGCGGGTACCGCAAGCCCAATGACCTGCCGCTCGACTCGATCCTCAAGCTGATCATTAGGGATCTCACGGTAGCGGACTCCCTGCTCCCCGAGACGCCTCGCAACGGTGAAAGAGGACGCGCCACCAAATGGACAGCATTGGCGTATAGGGGACGCGTTCAGGTCTATGCGGCGGCGCTGAGTGGGTCCTATTGGGCGGCGGCCAAAGTCTCGTTCGACTCGGTGAAGGCGAAAGGTGTGTACGGACTGGAAGCCGGCTTCAATCGCGTCTGGACCGCCGATCCGGCTTACCGGAATGGGAAGGAGACGATCCTCGCGTTCCAGGCCTCGGCCAAGGACGGCGAGCCGAGCGGCTGGAATTCGAACTGGGGGGAGCGGCTGAACTTCCCCTACTCGGATGCCAACCACTTCACCTGCTGCGGCTTCCATCAGCCGTCGTTCAATCTGGTCAATTTCTTCCGGGTCGACGCGGCGGGGTTGCCGCTGGCGATGGACAGCGCCACCTGGAATAGCCCGCCGCTCGAGCCCCCCGCGCAGAACTTCCACGCCGGTATCATGAGGCCGGTCGATCCGCGGCTCGATTGGAGCGTGGGCCGTGACGGCGTACCCTACAAGGACTGGAATCTGCACGCGCGTGCCTGGATCCGAGACGCGTCGTACAGCGGGCCCTACAGCCCGAAGAAAAACATCCATGAGGCGGCTTTCCCGGATGCCGAGGACAACGTCGGCTGGGTGGCGACACAGACCAATAACGTGCCGATCCATATCTTCCGGTACGCCGACATGCTGCTGCTGGACGCCGAAGCGGAGGTCGAGCTGGGCAACCTGAACGCCGCCCAAGCGATCGTGAATCAGATCCGGGCGCGCGCGGCCGTCGCAGCGCAGGGGTGCGGCCCGGACCCCTCGGTGTTGGCCGCCTATACGGCGTACTGCACGGGCAACCAGGCCATGGTGGACACGCTGCGAGCGGGGGTCAATGTCGACTCGCTCCAGACCGCGTGGGCCTTCTACAAGATCGGGCTCTATACGGTGCCCTGGGCCGGTCTGGGAGCAGCGTACGCGCGCAACGCGGTGCGCGCTGAGCGCCGGGTCGAGCTGGCGATGGAAGGCCAGCGGTTCTTCGACCTGCGGCGGTGGGGGGTTTCCGATACCGCGGTCAACAACTACGTCGGTAGTGAGGCGGGGCGAATCTCATACCTTGCCGGTGCGGCGGGTCAGTTCACATTGCCGAAGTATCTGTTCTATCCGATTCCTTCGGTGCAGGTCGAGTTGAGCAAGGTAGGCGGGCAATGCCAGCTGCAGCAGAATCCCCAATGGGGAGCCTGCCAGTAGACAGCGCGCGCTAGCGCCGGCGCAGCAGCGTAAACGCCTGCAGGGAGTCGTTCGTGTTCGCAACGAGCACGGCGCTCCCTGCAGGCGTTTTGATGAGCGCGAGTCCTGCCACGCCCCGCGGCGTGAGGAAGCCGCTCTCGAACGGCGACACGGGCGTGAAGTGCCCCTGACCATCACCCTTGAGCCAGAGCCCGTTGCCCGCGTCGGGTGGCGTCGTGTTCGGTTCCATCTCCGTGAGATTGCCCGCCACGATCAGATCGAGATTCCCGTCGCCATCGACATCGCGCGCTACGATGCCGCGGATCGGGGAGATCTGCGCGAGATTCGGCAGCTGGACCGGTGTGAAGGTGCCGTTGCCGTTGTTCTGCAGGTACAAGCTCGCGAATGTATCGGCCTGATAATGCAGCGCACGTTGGAGCTGCGCGGAGCTGAACAGCTGCTCGACCGTTGCGGCCGCGAATGTCGCGTAGCGCGGCACGCGCAGGGCGAGAGGATAGATCACAGGCCCGAGTTTCGCCCGCCCGAAGAACGGGTACTCCTTCCCGTCGATCGTCTGCGTCAGGACGATATCGGTCCCGTGGTCGCCCGTGAAGTCGCCCGCGTACATGCCGAAGGGATTCTGGGGCGACGTCTGATACATGAAGTTCAGCCCGATGTTGCCCGCGACGAGGTCGGGGCGACCGTCGTGATTGAAATCGGCGGCGGCGAGACTCCACCACCAGCCTCGTGTCGGCGGTAATCCCACCGAGACCTTCACGAGTTTCTTGCCGTCATTGTGCCAGAACTCGAGCGGCATCCATTCGCCGGCCGTCACGAGATCGAGGCGCCCGTCGCCATCGAAGTCCGTCCACACCGCCGCGGTGACCATGCCGAAGGGTTGCGCCAGCTCGAGCGCGACCTGCGCCGTCACGTCGCTGAAGCGTCCACCGTCGTTGCGGAGGATGTAGCTGCGCGCGGGGTAGGGGTAGCTGCGCGGGGTGAGCCGGCCGCCGACGAACAGATCCGGTTTGCCATCGCCATTGAAATCGCCCGCCGCCACGGCCGCGGTGCAGGTGAGCATCTCCGGTAACGCCTGGTGATCGCGCACGAACTTGCCTTGGCCCTGATTGATGTAGAGCCGGTCCTGTAAAAACCGGGACACCGGCGTGTGCTGGTAGCCGCAGCTCGCCACATAGAGATCTGGGCGGCCGTCCCCATTCGCGTCGAAGAACACCGCGCCCCAGTCTTCGAAGCCTTTGTCCGCCGCCCACGGCTGTCCCACTGCCGACTCCACGAAGCTGCCGTCCTTCTTCTGGAGAAAGAGCTTGCCCGGTACGTCGGCCGTGCCGCCGACAAAGACGTCGTCGAGACCGTCGCCGTTGACGTCGGCAACCGCGATCGGAGGCCCCTGCCGCGACGGCTCGTAGGGCAGAAGCGGCTGGACTTCGTAATCGGGCGAGGCTGGCAGGGCCTGGCGGTAGCGCGGAGCAGCGCTGGACTGGAAAAGGCGAGATGCGGGATGCGTGATACGGGATGCGTCCGCGCATTCCCCACGCATCTCGCATCCCGCATCTCGCATCCCGGCATCACCTTGCCGCACCGTTATCGTTTGATCCACGCCGAGGCCCGTGAGCAATTGCATCCGGCCATCCGGCCACGTCACCGCCAAGCTGTCGACGCGCGTCGCCGTGCCGAGCCCGAAGTGCTCGCGGTCGTCCATCGTCGACATGAAGCCGCGGTAGGGCGAGTGGTAGAGATACTGCCGCTGGCCCGCTGCCGTCAGCACCAGCGAGGCACCGAGGCCGCGCCGGTTTGGGGGTTCGCCGTCGAGGACCACCGTGAGGAAGTGCGCCGTGCTGTCGCGCTGGACATTCTCGTAGATCGACGCGGGCGCATCGATGTTGTTCACGACCAGGTCGAGCTTGCCGTCGTTGTTGAGATCGACGTAGGCGGCGCCGTACGAGAAGCCGGGCTGTGTCATGCCCCATGCCTTGCTCACGTCGCTGAACGTCAGGTCGCCGTTATTGCGAAATAGGTAGTTCGGGACGCGGTAGCTGCGCAACTGGCGTAACGCCTCCACCGCCGCCGCGTGATCGTTTGCCCCGCGCGCGCGAAATACCGCCAACTGGTAGTCGAGATCGTTGGGCGCTTTGGGATAGCCGTTCGTGACGAAGATGTCCTTGCGGCCGTCGTTGTCGAAATCGGCGAACAAGGCGCTCCAGCTCCAGTCCGTGGTTGCGATGCCCGCGAGATTCGCGATTTCGCCGAAGACGCCGCCGTTATTCAGCTGCAACGAGTTGGCGTCGTAGTCGTCCCGAAAGCCCCGCCGGCGCTCCCCCAGGCGCCTGCCGTACGTGAGATAGCCGCTCATCCGCTTGCGCTGCTCGGCCGCGGCGGGGAGCATGTCCATCTGCACGATGTCGGGCCAGCCGTCGTTGTTGAAGTCAGCGACGTCGACCCCCATCCCCGCGACGCTCGTATGCTTCAGCAAAGTGGCGGCCTGATCGCTCAAGGTCCCGTTGCCGTTATTGATGTAAAGAGCGTCGTTCGGGGAGACGTCGTTGGACACGTAGATGTCGGGCCGCCCGTCGCGGTTCACATCGGCGACGACCACGCCGAGACCGTATCCGATTTGTCGCAGAATCCCCGCTTGCTCCGACACGTCCGTAAACGTGCCGTCGCCGTTGTTGCGGTACAGCGTGTTGTAGCTCGCCGGGCTGATGGCGCGCACGCCGAGCGGATGCGCATCGGCCGCGCCGCGCGCGAAGTCCTTCGGGGAGTTGTTCAGCAGGAAGAGGTCGAGGTAGCCGTCGCCGTTGTAATCGAGGAAGACGGCGTGCGTCGTGAAGCCGGTGTCGGCGATGCCGTATTGGCCGGCGGCTTCCCTAAACGTGTGATCGCCGTTGTTGATGAACAATAGGTTGGCGCGATCGACGCCCCTGGACCCGGCGCCCGGCCCGGAAACCGAGACATAGATGTCCAGCAACCCGTCGTTGTTGATGTCCACCATCGTTGCGCCCGTACACCACCGGTTGGTCTTGACCCCGGCGCGCTCGGTGATGTCTTCGAACTGCATGTTGCCCTTGTTCAGGTACAGCCGGCTCGAGACCATGTTGCCGCTGAAGAACAAGTCGGGAAGCCCGTCGTTGTCGATGTCCCCGGCCGCGACGCCGGCGCCGTTGTAGACGTAGACGTTGCTTTGGATGTTGAAGGAATCGTTGGTCGTGATCGTGTTCGCGAACGTGATGCCGGTCTGACGAGGAGAAAGGAGCGTGAACAGCGGTGCGGACGATTCCCGGCGGCAGCCGAGCAGCAGCAGCATGAAGATCGAGCAAGTGGACACACGAAACATGGGCAGGGAAGCTAACGCACCCTTGCCGGGCCGGATATCGTTTAGGCCATGCTTTCGTGGCGTCGTCTCATTGTGATCGCGGCGTTCGTTGCCGCTATCGGCGCGGTGGTGATTCTGAATGCTGGCGCCGCGACCAGCGGCGGCGGCGCGAGTGAAACGATCCATCTCAGCGAAGTCGCGCACGCGAGCGGGATCGACTTCGTGCATCAGTCGCCCACGCTCTATCCGAAAGTCAATCACATCGCCGCCCACATCGCGGCACTCGGCGCCTGTGTCTCCGTGGCGGATGTGAACAACGACGGGTGGCCCGACCTCTACTTCACCACGTCACGCTTCGGCGCGTCCAACGCGCTCTACCTGAACCAGAAGGACGGCACGTTCCGCGACGTCGCCGCCGAGGCAGGGGTCGGTGCGGTGAATCGCGCCGGCGAAGGCGTGTCGATGGGCGCCGTGTGGGGCGACTACGACAACGACGGCCTCGAGGACCTGCTCGTCTACAAATGGGGCTACCCGCAGCTCTTTCACAACCTCGGCAATGGGCACTTCGAAGACGTGACGGCGCAGTCGGGCCTGCGGACCTGGATGAACTCCAATGGCGCCGTCTGGTTCGACTTCGATCGCGATGGGCTGCTCGATCTCTACATCACCGGCTACTTCCGCTCCGACATCGATTTCTGGCATCTGAAGACGACGCGCATCATGCAGTCCAGTTGGGAGTTCGCGTCGAACGGCGGCAAGAATTTGCTGTTCAAGAACCTCGGGAACGGCCGGTTCAAGGACGTCACCGACTCGATGGGCGTCGGGAGCACGCGCTGGACGCTGGCCGCGGCGGCCGCCGATTTCAACGACGACGGCTGGCCCGACCTCTATCTCGCCAACGACTACGGACCCGAAGAGCTCTTCTTGAACCACGAGGGCAAGCGCTTCGAGCTGGCGCGGGCCGGTCTCGAGGACGACTCCAAGAGCGGCATGGCGGTCGCGCTCGGCGACGTCTACAACCGCGGCGTGCACGACGTCTTCGTCACGAACATCTCCGAAAAGGGCTTCCTGTTTCAGGGCAACAACCTGCGGCTCAACTTCTTGACGCAGCTCGGACGCTTTGACGAAGTCGCGACCGGCGTCGTCGCCGACGCGGGATGGGCCTGGGGCGCGCAGTTCGGCGACCTGAACAATGACGGACTGCTCGATCTGGTCGTGGCGAACGGCTTCATCTCCGCCGACTCGGGGCGCAGCTACTGGTATGCGATGTCCAAGATCGCGGGTGCGCAGGGCAACATCTTCGAGGACGCCAAGAACTGGCCGCCGATCGGCAGCGCCAGTCTGTCCGGCTACGAGCGCTCGCGCGTGCTCCTGAATCGCGGCCAGGCTGGGTTCGTCGACGTCGCGCAGGAGGCGGGTGTCACCGATCGGCTGGATGGCCGGGCGGTCGCGATGGCCGATCTCTTCAACCGCGGGGTTCTCGACGTGGTGATCGCGAACGAGAAGGGCAGGGCGCTGCTCTATCGCAACACGGCCAATCCCGCCCACTGGGTCGAGTTCAACCTTCTGGGCACTCGGAGTAATCGCAGCGCGATCGGCGCCGAGGTGACGGTGGAGATCGGGCCCGGTCGGCAGCGCCAGGTGGTGGACGGTGGGTCGGGGTTCTGCAGTCAGAACGATCGGCGGCTGCACTTCGGCTTGGGGGATCAGCGGCTGGGCAGCGTGACGATTCGGTGGCCGTCGGGCGAGACGCAGGTCCTGAACGGCGTGGCGATCGATCAGCTGCACGTGATCACGGAACCGCGGTGACGACGACTCCCGCACACCCCCCCGCACTTCGTCCCCCCTCTCCCGAAGGGAGAGGGGGTCAGGGGGTGAGGACCGCGATCGATCCGAAGTACCTGATCGTCTTTCTCATCACTCTCGTGTTGGTGGTAGGCGAGGCGCGCTACAGCATTCTGGGTGGCTATCAACGCCTGGCGACGACGCTGGGTATTTGTGTGGCGACCGAGCTGCTGCTGTCATGGTGGCTCCGGGGGGAAGTGGCGAATGTGGCGAGCGCGTACATCACGGGGATCAGTCTGGCGCTGCTGGTCAAGCCGCAGGCCAACATTCTCTGGCCGTTCGCGCTGGGCGCGTTTATCGCGATCGCGTCGAAATATGTGCTCACCTATCGCGGCCGCCACCTGTGGAATCCCAGCAACTTCGCAATCGCGCTGCTCGTGCTCGTGGCATCCGACTCCGTCGCGATCCTCAGCCACCAGTGGGGGAACGATCTGGGCACGAACCTGGTGATCTGGGCGTTCGGCCTGGTCATCGCCTGGCGCGCGCGCGTATTGCACGTCACGCTGACCTACGTCGTCTGCTTCATCGTCTTCGCATTGCTGCGCCATCTCATCGTAGGCGGGCCCCTGTTCGCCGAGCTCGCGCCGATTACGGGACCGATGTATCAGCTGTTCGTCTTCTTCATGGTGACCGATCCGCGCACCACGGTGAGCACGCGGCGCGGCCGGATGATCGTGGTGGCGATCGTCGCGCTGGTCGAGACTCTCATCCGTCTCTCGGGCGACTATCAGATCGCGTGGCTCCGGCCGTTCTACGTGTCACCGCCGATTCTGGCGCTGGCGATGGTGGGGCCGCTGGCGATGTGGTGGGATCTGCGGCGCTCCGCGTGAGGCTTCGCTGGCCGTCGATCGCCGGGTTCGTGCTGCTCGGTGCCGCCGGGGTCACCATTGGACTCTTCGCAACGCGGCATCACACCGAGCCGGTGCGCGCGGACTGGATCAAGGTGTATCCGGAACTTCGGTGAGCCGGACCGTCTCGCGGCGAGCCTGCTGATCGCCCGGATGGTGGTGTGGCTGTTGCGCTTTTCCGCGCGCCGCGCAGCTTGAAGCCTCCATGACCCGCCGTTCAGCGCTCTCCTTCGTGAAACGAAACGGCATCGTCCTGGAAAGCGCCCGGGGTCCGGTCCCGAATCTGGCCGAGGCGGTTGTCGGCCGTCGCATTCGCGGCAGCTGGTGGGGCCACGCCAGGGGAAAAGAGATCTTCTGGTTGACCCGCGCGGTGCGCGACTCGGCCGACGTCCTCGTCTGCCGGCTGGTCGGCCGAAAGATCACGTACGTGCATCGACGGCTCTGGCCGGCCCTCGTCCGGTTGGCGCGCAACTTCGCGCGCCGCGACCTGGCGGCGGTGCGCGAAGTCCACACGGCCAGTGGCCGGCACGAAGAACGGCTCGTGCCGTTCCCTCGCTGGGTGCCGCCGGCCGTCAAGCGCGCCGCCCGGCGCCTCGCCGCCGCCGACGCGCGGGCGGCTCTGGGGCCCGCAGGCGAATTGCTGCGATGAAAGGCCGGACCGGCATGCTTACCTTCGGACTGATTTTTGTGATTCTGTGGGGGTTCCTGCTCGTGGTGCTCCATTCGGATCGTTGCCTGCATCTGGGCGGGGCCTACGCACCCAGCAGGCTCTCCTGTACCGGCGGTCCCGCGGACTTTCCCTCGTTCCTGCAGTTCAGCGTGCAGCCCCAGATCCTTTTCTTGAGCATCGCGTTGTCGGCTGGCACGGCGTCGGTGATACATCAACTCTTCAACCGCTTCATACGGCGGCCACGATGAACGTTCGCCAATTCACAGTCTTGCTCGGCTGTTCGCTGTTGGTCGGCTGTCACCGTCCGACCGAAGTCCGCGGCATGTACGTCAATGACGACAGCTCGGGCACCCTCTTTCCTTGTGGTGACCCCAAGGTCGCGATCGCGGTGCCGGACTCGGCGCTCACGGCGCGCTACCGCACTACCACCGTGGCAAACAAGCCGGTGTTCGTGCGTCTGCGTGGGATAAAGAGGCAATCGGGCAGCATCTACAGCGGCCGACCCTACTTTCAGGTGCAGCAGATCCTCGAGGTGCGGGCACGCGCGCCGGGCGAATGCCCTGGGGTGGCCGAGCCCATCACAACGTTCCTGCCTGATCGCTAGACGTCGTGGGCAAACTCCGCGTCAGCAGCTTCGCGGTCTCGATCGACGGTTTCGGCGCCGGGCCGGACCAGGACTTGCAGAATCCGCTCGGGGTCGGCGGTGTCGCGCTCATGGACTGGTTCTTCCCGACGCGAACCTGGCAGCACATGCACGGTCAAGCGGGTGGTGAGACCGGCATCGATAACGAGATTGCCGCGCAGGGTATGGCCGGCCTCGGCGCCTGGATCCTCGGCCGCAATATGTTCGGCCCCGTCCGCGGACCGTGGCCGGATGAAAGCTGGAGGGGCTGGTGGGGAGAGGAGCCGCCGTATCACACTCCCGTCTTCGTGCTGACCCATCATTCTCGGCCTCCGTTGCGAATGACGGGCGGCACCGAGTTTCGCTTCGTGACCGATGGAATTCACTCCGCGCTCAAGCAGGCCAGAGAGGCCGCGGGAGATCGCGACATTCGACTGGGCGGCGGGGTCTCGACGATTCGACAGTTTCTGCGCGCGGGCTTGATCGACGAGCTGCACCTGGCGGTCAGACCGGTTCTGATGGGCGCCGGTGAAGCGCTCTTCGGCGGTATCGATCTGCCCGACGTGGGTTACGAAACGGTCAAACATGTCGCCGGCGAGCGCGCGACCCATGTGTACTTGCGGAGGCGCGCCACATGAACGCTGTTCCGGGACAAAACCCGATCGTCGTTCGGTATCTGCGCGGAGAGGTGTCGCTCGAGTTGGCGGCGAGCGAGTTGGCCCGTGTGGTGCGCGAGGTCAGACAAGCGTTCGAGGCGGGCGAACGGCGAATCCCGAACGAGCTCGTCGAGCAGAGCGCCGAGTCGTATGAGTTTACGGAAGCGGATCATCCAAAATTGCGAGCCTTGTGGGACCTCGTCGAAGCCAAAACGGACACGACCGACGAACGCGCTCGGGAATACCTCGCAAGCGCTGGAGATTCTGCGTTCGACCAAATCGTTCGTGCCATCGCCGATGACGTAAGGGCGACCCTCGGCGAGACACACCTCAGAATCGTCTGGGGTTTCGCGGCGGACGCGCGGAAGCTCGATACTGACGATCCCTCATGGCGGTTCATCGAGAACGTCCAACAGTATTTCCAGGACACATTCGTGGACACACCTGGCCCGCGTGCCCTCGGCATCCGAACCACCCGCTCGACCATGCCGACGGCTTCTGGCACTGCCCTCGGGACCACGCGGCGATCGCGCGCCTCGGTGAACTGTCCAGTCGGGCCGGGGGTACGTAGAGCAAATCCATTGAGGCCGCCATGAGGTCGATCGCGTGCGCTGGTATGCTCGCTTTTCTTGCTTCAACCGTGGCAAATGCACAGTCCGATAGGTGGGAAATCGGCGCGCGAGCGGGCGGCGGGCCTTCGATTGTCACGGCCTCCCTGGGTGGCGTGCCGCGTGGCCAGTTGCTGATCACCTCGTTCTCCGTGACGCGGTCCTTCCTCCACTGGAAGCGGTTTCGTGCCAGCTATTTCGGCGAAGCCCTTCCGTTGGTCGTCGCGACGAGAGTGCCGAAAGTTCACCCGGAGTGGTTCTATAATCGCGCGCATACCGACTCGACGTTCGCCCTGTATCCGATCGGCGAAGGTCCGGACTTCGGGGTGGGCGTTGCCCCGGTGGGATTACGACTCTCCTTGCAGCTCGGTCCCGGAATCTCCGCGTTTGCAGAGGGCAATGGTGGCGGCGTCGCGTTCGCCCGCGCTTTCCCCAAACCGGCGGCTCGATCGCTGAATTTCCTGGGAAGCGCGGGCGCGGGCCTGCGGATCGGAAGCCGCGGCGGGCGATCCTACATCGTTGGCTATCGATTCATACATCTGTCCAACGCGAACACCGCAGAGGAAAACCCCGGCTTCAACGCGCATATCTTTTACCTGGGGATCACGCTCCACTAGCGTAGATTAGGGACCGGTGCCAACACCAGTCTCACACGCCGCAGTCGGCTTCGCGATCGCTGCCTGGACGCAGCAGCGACCGCCGACGCGACAGGTCTGCCTCGTCGCCGCGGCCTGCGCCGCCCTGCCCGACATCGATTACTTCGGATGGCCCGTCGCGCACCGGGCGATCACGCATTCGCTCGCGTTCGCAGTCGTCGGCGCCGTCGCGGCGACATTCATCTTCCTCCGTGGCTCGCAACGGGTCCAGGAGCGTGCGCGCCTGGCCCTGGTTTTCGGCCTCGCGCTGCTGTCCCATGGCTGTCTCGATGCGCTGTCGACGTATTCGTTCGGTATTGAGTTCTTCGCGCCGTTCTCACGGCAGCGCTTCCGCTTTCCATGGACACCGCTGGGCGATCCGAATGGCGACTTGGCGGGACAACTCGTCCAGGAGGCCATCGTCGTACTTCTTCCGGCGGTCGTGCTCGCATGGCTGGCGTTCAGGGTCCGGGACCGAGCGGCCTCAGCGCAGGCTACGTCGGGGTGATCAGGATCGTTCTGGTGCGACACGGCAGACCCGCGTGGGACTTTCGGACGCCGATCCCGGGCCACGCGCTGGCCGAGTGGCTTCGGGGCGAGGGGGAGGCGCCGCTCGACCCGTCGCCCCGTCCCGGCGCGGAGCTCGAGCGGCTCAGTCGGCAGGCGAAATGTCTGGTCGCGAGCCCGCTGCGCCGGTCGCGGGACTCGGCGCGGCTGCTCGCGCCAACAACGCCGTCGCTCGTCGATCCTTGCTTTCGCGAGGCCGAATTGCCGACGGCGATCCGATCCGGCCTACGCCTCCGCCCGGAGGTGTGGGCTTTGCTCGCACGCACGGCGTGGTTCTGCGGCTGGTCAGCGGGCGTGGAGAGCTTCAAGGCCGCTCGCGAGCGTGCGGCGAAAGCGGCGTCGGTCCTGACGGGCCACGCCGAGGAGTCCGGGGCGGTTGTGCTCGTGGGACACGGTCTGATGAACATCCTGATTGCACGGCGACTCCGTGCTGCGGGATGGCGCGGTCCGCGGTTCCCGTCGCCGCAATACTGGACGTTTGGAGTGTATGAGCGGAATAATGACGGCCGTCAGACCGTCAGTTGTACCACTCGGTCCGCATGCCCCCGCGCGAACTCGGTGTCGTGCGTCGCGATGAGCAATCCTCGGCCCTCTTTACTCAAATGGCGCAACGTCGCTCCCAGCGCGCTGCGGCGCGCTGGGTCGAGGGCCGCCGTGGGTTCGTCCATCAGCAGCAATGGGGGATTGGGCGCCAGTGCGCGCGCGATCGCGACCCGCTGCGCCTCGCCCCCGGATAGTTGACTCGGCCACGCAGCGGCGCGCGTGCCGACGTCCAGCGACGCGAGGAGCTTCGCTGCGACCTCCTCCGCCTCGCTGCGGCTCTGGCCGAGCACGTGCCGCAGCGCCAGTGTCACGTTGTCGAGTGCGCAGAGGTGGGAAAACAGCGCGTGCGCCTGGAAGACGAGCCCGACTCGACGCCGCAGCGGAACGAGCCGTGACTCGGGCGGCACGGGCCCGGGCGCCAGCGCGAATCCATCGACGACGATCCGCCCCTCATCGAACGGCTGCAGCGCGGACACCGCGCGCAGTGCCGTCGACTTCCCCACACCCGACGGGCCCATCAACGCTACGATCTCGCCGCGCCCGACTTCCAGCGAGAGCGCGCGCAGCACGTCGCGCGAGTCGTAGCGAACCGTGAGCCGCTCGATCGCGAGCAGCGCGCTCATGTGGCCGGCCTCCAGCGGCGCTCGAGCCGTCGTGCCAGACGCGCGAGCGGCAGCGACATCGCCAGGTACACCGCGGCGCACAGCGCGCCGGGAACGACCCAGCTCCCAACGTTGGTCGCGTAGATCGCCGTCTGCTTGGTCAGCTCGACAACCGTGATGACCGATACGAGCGAGGAGTCCTTGAGCAGGGCAACAAAGTCGTTCGTCATCGGCGCAAGCGCGAAACGCAGCGCCTGCGGCCCGCGCACCAGCCGTAGGATCTGGAGCTCGGACAAGCCGAGGGTGCGCGCGGCCTCGAGCTGCGCGCGCGGCACCGCCTCGAGAGCGCCGCGATAGATCTCCGCCTCATAGGCTGCGTAGTTTAAGCCCAGGGCCAGGACCGCGGCGAGAAACGCCGGCAGCCGCACGACGCCTGCAAGCCCGTAGTAGACGACGAAGAGCTGCAGCAGCAGCGGCGTACCGCGAATCACCTCGACGTACACAGTCGTGGCCACGCGCAGCCAACCCGGTCCGTACACCCGGGCCGACGCCAGCGCGAGTCCGACGATGACCGCCAGCAGCATCGAGAGCACCGAGACCAGCGCCGTTACGCCAGCCGCCAAGGCGAGTGAAGGGAGATAGGCCAGAGCGTGCGAAACAACGGCCGTCCCGGCCGGCGCCGCGTTGGCGCGGACGGCGCGTTCGAATAGCGCGCTCTGGCTCTGATCCCACACGTCCCAGCGGCGGAAGATCTGCTCGAGCGATCCGTCGCGCATCGCCTCGCGCAACACGGCATCGACGGAATCGCGCAGGACAGAATCAGCGCGTGCAAAAACGCCCACGTAGTGGCCCAGCGCGACTGGCTGCGCCAGGATCACAAACCCTGTGCCGCCGCCGCGGCGCAAGGCGCGCTGCGCGATGATGTGATCCAGCAACACCGCGTCCACTCGGCCCGCGATCAGGTCGGCGTAGGGATGAACGTCGTCGTCGTACGAGAGGGGGATCAGACCCATCGAGTCGCGCGCGGCAACGAGCAAGTCGTACGCGATCGTGGCGCCGAGCGTCGCGACACGACGGCCGCGCAGGTCGGCAAGACCATGGATGCGGCCGGCGTCTCCGGGCCGTACCGCGAGCACTTCGCGAAACTCGAAATACGGGATGGTGACGGCGTGCCGCGCGCGGCGCACGGGCGTGTCCTCGACTCCGGAGAGGCCGAGGGTAAAGTCACCGCGTTCGACGGACTGGTCGATGCTGGACCACTGCACCTGGACGAACCGCGCCGCGCGGCGTCCCAGGCCACGCGCGATCCGCTCGGCGACCTCGACGTCGAAGCCACGGACGCGCGACGGATTGGCGGGGTCGGCCTCCACGAATGGCGCACCGCCTTCGGCGTCGCCGCCCCACACGAGCTCCCGACGGATCGCGCTCTGCGCTCCGAGGCCAGTGGAGAGGCAGAGAGCGAGCCCGGTGACGCCGAACGTGCGGGCAGCTATCACGGCACTTAAGTTATGACCTCGATGAAAGCCATGCTGAGCCTCGCGGTCCTTGGTCTCGCGCCTCTGCTTGCTGCTGAGGGGCAGTTCGCGACGGCGAGCGCAGGTATGCTGGTGAGCAAGCGAGTGCCCGACGTAATCGGCGAGCTGCATGCGGAAACACCGCCCGTCCGTGCTACGCGGGGGTGGATCACGCTCTCGTGGACCGACGAGAGCGCGAAGCCGACAGTCATTACGGCCGTCGAGCACGCGCTCCTGCATGTCAAAGGAGCCGGCACGGGGCTAGGCGCCGGGGTGCTCTGGCTCGAGCCCGATAACTACAAGCCGTACCCGATCATCGTGAGTAGCACCGTTGTGCCATTGCCGATTCCGCGTATCTCGTTTGTGGCAATCGCTTCGACACAACCGTTTCAGGATTTCGACTGGTCGCTCGCACTGGAGGTGGGCATTACGCTCTGGTTCGTTCGCTAGACATTGCGGCAAGGCCTAACAACCAACGGCGAGCCTCGGCGTCCCCCGCCCACAAGGCGGGCCCGAGCGGCGAGCCGAGAAAAAGCAGCGTTCCACGCTCGAGCTGGCGCCTGAGTCCTACCGGCCGATCACCCGCCCACGCAATGATCGCGCCCTCTTGGTCGCCGAGCGGGACCACACGGCTGAAATCTCGGACCTTCGCGGCGTAGGGCCACGTATAGTCGATATAGGGGACGCGCCGCGCGTCTCCCTTCCAGAGATCCACCGGGGACTGGACTTTTATCTGCAGATACTCTCGTAAGAAGCGGCGATGCTGCCGAAACTTCAAATGACCGGCGAATCCTCCGCCGGACTCGATGATGACCGTTGCTCCATTGCGCAGCGCCTTCGCGATGCGTTGCATGCCATCCACGGGGATGGTAAGGACCGCAGGAACGATGAGCAGCGAGCAGCGATCGCAACCAGACCGCTCTGCGGGAAGAGCGGAGCCGTAGCCCTGGAATGACTCTGGGAGTACGCGCGGACCTGGGATAGGGAGGAGGAGCCACCGGCTTACCGCCCGCGCTGGCACTTCCGATGGGGGCATCTGCATGCCCCACGAGCTCATCACCAGCGCTCCTGCACCTGCGGTTGAGCTGAGAAACTGTCTCCTGCTCATGTCCATGCTCAGAACCTCCCCGAAATCAGCCGATCCATCGCCTGCGCGGTGTCGTAGAACTGCTGATCCGGGGCGTAGCGGTAGCGCGCTTCCATTTCCGCGATCAACCAGCCGTCGTAACTCACTTTCGTCATCGCGGCGCGAATGGCCGGCCAGTTGTTGTCCCCCAAAAACAGATTCGTGTAGACACTCTGATCCCCGCAGCGGCCGCGATGCTTCAGCACGTCCTTGAGATGAATGCGCGTGATCCTCGCCCCGTGGATCTCGATCCACTGCTCGGCAAAGCCGGTGTCGTGAATGTTACCGACGTCGAGGTGAATGCCGACGGCAGCGCTGTTCACGTCGTTCAGGAATTGCCAGAATTCGCGCGGGCTGATCAGGAAACGCTGCTCGGAGTTGCAATTCTCGCAACCGATCTTGACGCCGGCGCGGGCGGCCTTGTCGCCCAGCGGCTTGAGCGCTTCGACGCAGCGCTGATAGACCTCGTTGTACGGGACTTCCTCCGTCACGAGCCCCGCCACCAGCAGGATCGCGTCGGTGCCGAGCAGCACGGCGGTCTCGATTTGTCGCTCGACGATGCGACTGGCCTGGGCGCGCACAGCGGGATCGCGCGCGGAGAGAGGCGACGCCCAGTGCAATCCCGTCGAGACATTGGACACGACGAGCCCGGCGTTCTCGACTTTGCGCCGCAGCTCTCGCACCTGGGCGTCGGTGGTGGTCATCTGAAACCAGGAAACGTCTCCCAGCCACAGCTCGATGCCGTCGAATCCGGCCCGCTTGACGAGGTCCAGGCCGCGCTCGAATCCCCAGTCCTTCGGAATCATGTTGTCGCCGATGGATTTTTTCATAGGCCGGGCAGGTTCCTGGTCTGATCGCGGTTGAGATGCACGAACGCTTCGGCAGCGACGACACCGACTTCACGCCCGCGCCACTGCGCCATGACTTCGTGATGCTCCCGCCAGATCCCCTGACCGTCCTGACTGACGTGCGCGAACAGCGCCCGCTTTTTCTGATCGAGCACCGGCGACACGTCGACATAGGTGTTTGGCTGGAAGCCTTCGGTTTGACTGCCGGTGTCGACTTCAAAGAAGTAGAGGAGTGGGGTCCCGAGGCCTCCCCCCATCCACGCGCGCATCGTGAGCATGCTCGCGACCTGATGATCCATGTGGGTGTCCACCGGCCAGTGCGTGAACAGCACGTCGGGCCTCTGGGCGACGAGCAGTCGTTGCATCGCATCCACCTGCGACCGGGTGACTTCGGTCGCGCCGTCGATTTGGCCGAAGAACAGGGGCTTGGCGCCGATGATCGTGCAAGCGGCTTCGCACTCGGCGGTGCGGATCCGCGCCGCCTCGTCCAACGATTTTCCCGCGATGCCGCGCTCGCCACGCGTGAGGTAGACGATCGTCACCGCCTGGCCGAGTGCCGCGTAGCGCGCCAGCGTGCCGCCGCACCCGGACTCGGGATCGTCCGGATGCGCGCCGACACAGACGATTTTCAGACTCGCTGTGTGCGATGCGGCGGGAGTCGAAGCGAGCGGCAGCGTCGTTACCGCTGCCAGGGCGGACTGTTTTACGAAGCTGCGGCGGGTGAGGTCCCCATCGTTCATGGGACCAGAATAGAGCTAAGGCTCGACGACCTCGATAGTGTGCCCAGCCTTGGGGCCCGGGAGGGTCTGGAGCTCGCCCGACGGCCAGCGCACCTCGATTTCCGCGGCGCTGTCGGCGTCACCCAGCCCAAAGTAGAGCGGCAGGTCCGTTGGTTACGAATAGATCGAGCAGGCCGTCCCCATCGTAGTCGAAGAAGACGGCGCCGGCAGAGTGGCCGACGTAGCCGACGCCTGCGGTGGCTGTGATATCCCGAAACTTCCCGCCGCCGAGATTCTCGAAGAGCCGGTTCCCGTGCCGCACCGTGGTGACGAACAGATCGGGATCGCCGTCGTTGTCGATGTCGGCAAACGCGCAGCCCACCGCGATCTCGTCCGGCATCGTGAGCCCGGCTGCGGCGGTGACATCGACGAATTTGCCGTTGCCTGCATTTTTCCAGAGCTCGTTGGTTCCGAGCTGCGTTAGAAAGTAGAGATCCGGGTGGCCATCGCCGTCGACATCCGCGGCGCAGAGCCCGCTCCCGTGGTCATAGTGAACGAGCTTGTACGCCTTCCCGGCGTCGTCGACGATCCGATTCTTGAACGTGATGCCACTGGCCTGTCGCTCATCGGTGAACCGGAAGTCATGGAGGGTCGGGGATGCGGCGGCGAGCTGCGCTTCCTGGTGCGCCCGCGCGTCCAGCCACGCGGGCGCCGCCTGTGAGGCTCGGCAGGCGATGGCGGGGAGCGTCAGGGCGACGCGGCAGTACCGGGCAATCGAAGGCATCGCGTGACCGAGATACGTGCGGTCGGCGCTGCCCGTTGGTGAGCGCGTCACCGTTTGAAGCGTCACTTTGTGAAACCAGTTGCGACCGCGCCCCGTCCGGTCCGTGACCCTCCTGAGCCAACAGCGAGAGATCACGATGAAGCTCCGAACGAACGCGACAATCGCCGGCATCGCTTACCTCCTCTACATCGCGGCCGCATTCCCCAGCATGATGCTGAACAATCGAGCCACGAGCGGTGATGGCATGGCCGCGAAGCTCGCGAACATGACCTTGCACGCCACGGACGTGCGCCTCGCCGCGGTGCTGTCGTTGATCGGTTGCTTCTGCGCACTCGTGTTGGCGGTGACGCTTTACGCGATCACGCGTGAGCAGGATCGCGATCTCGCGATGTTAGGCCTGACGTGCCGCGTCGCCGAGGGCGTGGTTGGCGCCGCGTCCATCCCGACGACGCTGGGACTGCTTTCGATCGCAGCGGCTGTCGGGACCAGTGCGCCGGACCCCGCGGCGGCTCAGACACTCGGCGCGTTCGTGCTCAACCAACCCTGGCTCATCGGCGCGACCTTGTTCGCTGTCGGCAGCACGATCTTCTCCTGGCTCTTGTTGCGAGGCCGCATGGTTCCCGACTGGCTCGCCGCGCTCGGCGTCATCGGATCTGCTGTGCTCGTCATAGGACTGCCCCTGCAGATCATGGAACTGTTGCCGGGGCTCGTCACGCAGCTGATGTGGATACCGGTGGCGGCATTCGAGCTGGTCGTCGCGGTGTGGCTGATCGTCAAAGGCGTCGCAACGCCGCAGCCGGAGGCGCGATGAACGACCCACGTCGTACCGCGCGGCTGGCAGGCATCCTGTGGCTGGTGGTCATTGCTGGGGGTGTGGTCAGCGTCGTCACTCAGACTGGGCAGCCCCGTCTGGCGTTCGCCGCCAATCAATTCAGTGGCCTCTGTTATTTGGGCGTGACGGTCCTTCTTTACCAATTGTTCAAACCGGTCGACGCCAGCATTGCATTGTTTGCGGCATTCTGCGGTCTCGCCGGCGTCGCGAGTGGGGCGGCGCTCGCCCTTGTTCGTTCCGACCCGCCGGCGCAGGGCTTCTACATCGCGATGAGCTTTTTCGGCGCGCAGATCATCTCGATCGGCTATCTGATCACCCGGTCGACGTTGATTCCCCGGATCCTGGGTGTGCTGCTGCTGCTCGGAGGCTCGAGTTACGTCATCAACTCATTCACGAACTTTCTCGCGCCGACGATCGGCGCGCATTTGGCCCCTTTCATTATCCCCGTGGCAATTCTCGGGGAGGGCGCGTTGACGCTCTGGCTCCTGGTGAAGGGCGTGAACGCTCCATAACGTTGAAGCAGTGAACATCCCGAACATCGGCCCGCACGGTCAAACACGTCGCATGAGATTGGGCTTCGTGTTCCTCGGTGTCGCGATTCTCCTCGGTGCGCTACTCTTCGTGGTCGGAGCAGGGCGGGGCTGGCGCCTCGCGCTGTTCGTGCCGTTGTGGATTGGCGCGCTGGGAATCTTTCAAGCGCTCGACAAGACATGAGTCCGGCTTGCGTCGCGCGGTCGGCGCGATATGGATGCAGGCGCTGAACCGATCGCCGATCCCGCGGAGCTGGCGCGGGTCAGAAAGCAAGCGCGGGCGGTTCACGTCAAATCATTGGTCTCTGCGGTCGTTCTGACAGCCGTTCTCGTCTTGGTCTAGACGCAAAGGAGCTCCTCATGCGTACTCTCATCTGACACGATGCCTTCCCTCCAACAGCTGCGCTGGGAAGCTTTCGCCGACGCGGTGGAAAAGGTCATGTATCCGCGCGTTTTCGGATTGGCCACGACCACGCCCATGGAGCATCTGGACGTCCGCGTGGAGCTGGAAGAGGGCGTCACTTTGGAATTCCGGCTGTTCCGCGTGGATCTCGATGGGCGCGAGCTCATCGGGCGCTCGATGAGTACAGGAGCCTCCGTGAATCTGCCGCTCACTCGCGTCAAGGCCGTCTGGCACATCAAGCGCAGGACGGGCCGGGCGATGTTCGTGTGGTTTGCCGGTTTCCTCGCGTGTGCGGCTGGCGGCGCGCTCGTCGCTGTGGCGACCAAAAGGGGCGATCCATGGGTCGGGGCGTTGCTTGGTGCACTGGTCGGCACGATCGCCGGTATCAAGGTGCTGATGCGGTTCGACAGATGGAGCGCGCTATACAAACGGATCCCCATGTACGACAGCACGCAGCCGAGCTGACGATCGGCGCGCGAGTTGTAGTCCTGTGTGCAGTCGCGATGGTCGCGTGCCCACAAGCACGACCGGCCACAATCTCACCCAACGGCGTCGAGCAGACGGCGCAGGGGAGCCGGCCTCCTGCCACGCTCGTTGCGAGCTTCGACGGCTTAGGCGTCGGATTTCAGGGCCCGCACGGCCGCTGGGAGGTGCGCAACCCCTCCGACAACTCGCTCGCCGTGGGACGCGACTACGTCTTTCAGATCGTCAACACCCGGACGGCGATCTTCCGGAAGAACGGCGAGATCGTCTACGGCCCGGTCCCGACGAACACGGTGTTCAAGGGCTTCGGCGGTGCGTGCGAAGCGCACAACAACGGCGACGCGGTGGTCCGGTACGATCAACTGGCCGACCGCTGGCTCATCGTGATGCCGACGTTTACGCGGAGCCGCGAGCGACCCGATCAACCGCCGGTGTGGAAGGCGTCGGAGCACGCGTACATCAGCCCGCCCGGTGTGCCCGATCAACCCGGACCGGCCGCGCCGCTCTTTGTGCCGCCGCCGGTGCCGCCGGCACCGCCCGCTCCACCTGACACAACGCCACGCGCACGTCCGCCGCGCCCGCCCGAGGAGAAGGGTCCGTACTCGATGTGCTATGCGATCAGCACGAGCCCCGATCCGCTCGGCTCGTACTATCGCTATGAATTCCTGCGGCCGCTGTTCCCGGATTATCCGCGTCCCGCGGTGTGGCCCGACGGATACTACGTACCGACGAGCACCGGCGACGACGTCATTCAGAAGCACACCTGCGCGGTCGATCGTCACCACATGCTGCTCGGCGAACCTGCGACCGAGCAGTGTCTGGTCGTCGATGGCGTGAATTTCCTGAACAACGCCGATCTCGACGGCCGGGCGCTGCCGCCCGCGGGCGCGCCGAACGTGGTTCTGGCCGCCGGCGGCACACAGCTGCACGGTATTTTCGGCGACGATGGCGTTTTCGCGTGGCGCTTCGCCGTCGACTGGACCGATCCCGCAAATACGCGGCTCACCGGGCCCCAGAAGATCGCGGTCGCTCCCTACCACTATTTGTGCGATGGCCAGCTCACGACCTGCGTGCGCCAACCGGGAACCGACCAGCATCTCGACGCGCAAGGCGACAAGCTGATGGCACGCGTCGTGTACCGGAACGTGAACGGGCGCGAGTCGGTCGTCGCGGTGCACTCGGTCCAGACCGCAGCGTTCGCAGGCGGCGTGCGGTGGTACGAGTTCACGATCGCGCCGGACCGGACGCTGCGGGTACGCCAGCAGGGCACCTACGCGCCGGACGGTTTTTACCGCTGGATGGCGAGTCCGGCCATCGACGGCCGGGGCAACATCGGGATCGGCTATTCGTTCGGGGGCACGCCCAATTTCGCGGGACAGCGGTTCGCCGCGCGGTTAGCAGGCGACGCGCTCGGTGTGCTCACGTTACACGAAGCGGTCCTCGCGGAAGGCCAGGCTCCGCAGATCAACACGATGCGGTGGGAGGATTACAGCCAGACGGCAATCGATCCCACCGACGACTGCACGATCTGGTACGTGGGCGACTATCTGAAGAAGGACGCCGCGTCCTATTCCACCCGGATCGGAGCCTTTAGGTTATGCCCTTGAAAGGGACTCCATGACATCACCGCTGCTGGGGGAGTTTCTCGGCACGATGGTCCTCATCCTGCTGGGCAACGGCGTGGTCGCCGGGGTCCTCTTGAAAGGATCGAAAGCCGAGGGCAGCGGCTGGATCGTGATCACCGCCGGCTGGGCATTTGCGGTGATGGCGGGCGTCTTCACCGCGATTGCCTGCGGCTCGAGCGACGCGCACTTGAATCCCGCCGTGACGCTGGGATTTGCAGCGCGTACCGGCGAGTTCTCCAAAGTCGCGCCCTATTTCGTCGCCCAGATGCTCGGTGCGATGGTCGGCGCGGCGCTGGTGTGGGTGCACTACTTCCCGCACTGGAAGGAAACACCGGACGCCTCCCTGAAGCGCGCGTGCTTCTGCACTAGCCTGGTCTGGGGCATCGGGCTCTCGCTCGGCGGCACGACCGGCTACGCCATCAATCCGGCGCGCGATCTGGGTCCGCGCATCGCGCATGCATTGCTTCCAGTCGCCGGAAAGACATCGTCTGACTGGAGCTACGCGTCGATCCCGGTGCTGGGGCCGCTCGTCGGCGGTACGCTCGCCGGCGTCGCCCTTCGGGTGATCGGCGTGTGATCCCGCTGTTTGACTACGCGAGCCTCGACGCGGCGACGCGGGCACGGCTGACGGCCGGCGTTGCCACGCATACCTCGCTCGAGCGCGTGCTCGATTGGGGGCGTACGCAGCGTCCGCCGGTCGACATCGAGAGTATTCTCACGCAGGACGAATACACCCACGACGTGCTCATTCCCTTTGAGGGCCGGTACCTGGTATATGACGCGACCTGACTGGGGGCCGTGACGGCGGTCGCCGTCTGGAGTCACAAGCCGACGGATCGCGAGCTGCTCGACGCGCGACTGGCACGCGGCTGGAAACCCACCCCGAGCGGCCTGAAGGGTGGCGATCGTGTTCTGGGCTACGCCGCTTGTATCTTTGACGATCCCGGCGGACAACATCACAGCCATGAGTATCCGAAACCGCAATGAGCAAACGGGAGGTACCGTGAAGATCATTGGCGTCGAGAATGTGAGTCCGGAGCAGCTCAAGGCCGAGCTCGCCGCAGGCGCGCGGTTCGTCATCTATCAGTACTGCATCTCGGTCCTCGTCATGTCGTTCAAACGGGCCTCGAGCATCTATTTCATGCGCCCCGAAGACAACGCGTTCACCAAGGGCTTGCCATTCTCTATGATCTCGTTGGTGCTGGGCTGGTGGGGAATCCCCTGGGGACCCATCTGGACCATCTCGACGATCGTCACCAACCTGCGCGGCGGCCGTGATGTGACGAACGAGGTCGTCCGATCCATGGCTACGTCGGTCGCCGGTGTAACGAGGAAATGAAGGACCGTCTCCACGGTGCCGCCGCTGTCGCCGCCGTGGTTGGCGCGGTGGGGTCCGTCGCCCTGACCCTCTATGCCGGCCGCACCAACAATCTGCCCTTCCTTATGATCCTGATGTCCGGCTGGGTGCTGGCTCCATTCATGGGCTACGCGTTGGCCAGCAGATACACGTCGAGTTGGTCGGCGTCCACTCGAGCGGTACTCGACGGGGTCATCGTGTTTGTCGCCGTCACATCACTGGTGGTCTATGCGCGTGATGTCCTGAAGCCGCCGGCGTCGAAGCCGGCGGCCGTGTTTGTGGCGGTACCGATTGGCGCGTGGCTCCTGATGCTCATCGCCGTTCCGCTCACCGCGCTGATTTCGCGACGGCGGTCGCGCTCCGTCCAAACCCCCTGAGATCCGTCGTCGGGAGCTGCGCGCTGCTCGCCCTCCTCGGCGGGCCACCTGCCCGCCGGCAGTCGTGGATGTTTGGTCCTTTTGCTAAACCGGTGGAGGTAAACCCGGTCATCACGCCGAATTCCGCCTCCCGGTTTCGCTCACCGATGAACGACAGCATTGTCGCGTGGGAGGCGTACGCCACGTTCAATCCGGCCGCGGTGGCAAAGGACGGCAAAATCTTCCTTCTATACCGCGCCGAGGACGCGAGCGGTGCGCAGCAGATCGGCGGGCATACCTCGCGCCTTGGCCTCGCAGAGAGCACGGATGGTTTGCACTTCACGCGCCGAGCCACCCCCGTGCTGTATCCCGATACCGATGCGCAGCGGCTGAACGAGTGGCCCGGTGGCGTGGAGGATCCTCGCATCGTGGAGTCCGACGAGGGTACCTACATCCTCACCTATACGCAGTGGAATCGCGACGTGCCGCGACTGGCGGTGGCGACGTCGCGAGATCTCAGCACCTGGACCAAGCACGGCCCGGTGTTCGCCCGCGCGGCCGGGGGGAAGTATCTGCGCACGGAGTCGAAATCGGGGGCGATTCTCAGCCGGATCGATGGCAATCGGATCGTCGCGACGCGCGTGAACGGCAAGTACTGGATGTATTTCGGCGTGCCCGATCTCCGGATCGCGACCTCCGACAACCTGCTCGAGTGGACGCCGCTGGAAGACTCGAATGGGCAGGCGGTCAGAGTGTTGTCCGCGCGTCCCGGTTACTTCGATTCCTGGCTGGTCGAGGCGGGCCCTCCCGCACTCCTTACTGATCGCGGCATACTGGTCCTCTACAATGCCGGAAGTCTGCCGTCGCGGACCTATTCGGCCGGCCAGGCGCTCTTCGATTCGCGCGATCCCACCAAGCTGATCGCACGGTCGGGCAGCGCGTTCATCAAGCCAACCGAGAGTTACGAGCGCACGGGACAATACACCGCGGGGACGACGTTTGTCGAAGGACTCGTGCCGTTTCAGGGCCGCTGGTACCTCTACTACGGCACGGCAGACTCGCGCGTAGGTGTCGCTGTCTGGGATCCGCAATGTCCAAAGTAAGAGTCGTCATGGTGCCTCTCCTGTGTGCGATCGCCCTCAGCGCCCGGGCGCAACAGGCCTCGACAGTGGTGCCGGGTTCCGCCGATTCTCTTTACAGCGTGGTGCGGACGCGTCTGGATGCGCGGGGTTACCGCTTCGAACAGGTGGATTCCGCGCGACATCGCCTGGTCGTACGAGCGCCTGATCTCGACCCACGAGTCGAGGTTCAAATCATCCAGCAGGGAGACTCGGCGGCGATCAACGTCACGCCACTCGGCGGCGACGCCCTGCAAGGGATGCAGGCACTCAGTACGGTGATGCACGATGCGACCATTGGCGAGTCGGATAAAGAGAAGGGGCTTGCTGAGTCCCAATGGCGTCCAGAGCTGTTTATTTCGCGCGAGGGAAGGTTTTGGATCGCGCAGGGTGGTCTCTACACTGCCGATTCGCTGCGCGGCAGCTGGCGCCGGGTCTTTGGAAACAAGGGCCAACCTGTCGATCCTGACGATTTAAGCATTGGCGTGAGTATGGGGCTCGTGGACGATAAGCGAGCGGTGCTCGGGTTTCCGGATCGTCCCTTGACCGAAGGTCCCTCGATATACCGGACGACGGATGGCGGGACGACGTGGTCCCCGGTTCCCGTCGCGGACCTGGCGTGGGTGGACGACATCGCGGCGGTCGGAGCATCGCTCTGGGTATTCGGTACCCGTTGGGAGAATCGTCAGCGGCGGGGACTGTTCCTGCGCAGCAACGATGGAGCAGCGACATGGGAACGGCCGCCGCTCCCCGCGGCTTTGAACGACGTCACGCATCTGTACCGGGTTTCCCCATCGACAGCATACGTCGCAACGATGCGGAGCGATCGCCAGCCCGTCTTTTGGCGCACCACCGACGGCGGCGCGACGTGGCAACCGATCCCCACACCGCACGATAAGGGCTTGCACAAGGTGCCGTCTTACGGCGTGCGGGTCGAGGAGATCGCAACGGCCGGCGATTGGCTGGTGGTGTGTGAGTACGGAGTCGTTTTTGTCAGTCGAGCGGACTCGATACAGTGGCGTCGTCTGGAGGGCATCGAACACGTGGCTGCCGACCGTGAGCGCGATCAATTGTTCGTGCTCACCGACTCTCTGTACGCGGAAATTCTGGATCGAAATCTGAACGTGGTGTGGCGGACCAAAGATCGAATTCCCGACCGGGGTCCAGGGGAGCCGACCAACGTCGAAAAAGTGCTCGCGCGTGGTGGCATCGGCTACGTTTCAATGAGTCAGGGCGAGGTGTATGAGGCCCGCGACGGCACGCTGCGTCGCGTGCAGCCGAAAGCGGAACGTCGTTGAGAGGAAGGCCTTGGCCATGCCAGTAAAAGTCGGCATCGTCGGCTCCCGCTTCCAGGCCGATTGTATTGCGGCCGCCGTAAAAGCTGTCCCCGAAGAGGCGGAGGTCGTCGCCGTCGCGTCGCCGAGCAAAGACCACGCGGCCGATTTCGCCAAGCGCCACGGAATCCCCCAGGCCTTTACCGACTACCACGACTTGCTCCGCGATCCGAAGGTCGAGATGGTCTCGATCACCGCCCCGAACCGCCTGCATGCGCAGATCACGATCGACGCAGCGAAGGCCGGCAAGCACGTCGTCTGCGAAAAGCCGCTGTGCATCACGCTCGAGGAAGCCGATGCGATGATCGACGCCTGCCACAAGGCGGGCGTCCTGTTGCTCTACGCCGAGGAGCTGTTCTTCGCACCGAAATACGTGAAGGCGAAACAGATGGCCGACGAAGGCGCGTTCGGTCGTGTCCATCTGGTCAAGCAAGGCGAGAAGCACTCCGGCCCGCACTCGCCCTGGTTCTGGGACGTCGAACAATCGGGCGGTGGTGCGGTCATGGATCTCGGCTGCCACGGCATCGCTTTCTGCTGGTGGTTCCTCGGCAAGCCCAAGGTCAAGAGCGTGTACGCGCAGATGGCGACGCAGGTGCATGGCGAGCGCACCCAGGGCGAGGACGAAGCCATCACGATCGTCGAGTTCGAGACTGGCGCCTTGGGAATGATCGAGAGCAGCTGGAATCGCCCCGGCGGCATGGACGACAGCATCGAGGTCTTCGGCGACAAGGGCCAGACCTACGCCGACATGCTCATGGGGAATGCGCTCCCGACGTATTCCGAGGTGGGATTCGGCTATGCCGTCGAGAAGGCGGCGACCACCAAGGGATGGACCTACCCGGTGTTCGAAGAGCACTGGAATTACGGCTTCCCCCAGGAGATGCGACACTTCGCGCGCTGCGTGCGCGGCAAGGAAAGGCCGATCTCGGACGGCGAGACGGGGCGAGTCGTACAGGAAGTGCTCTACGCCGCGTACGCGTCGGCGGGACAAGGCCGCAAGATTGCGCTGCCGTTCAGACCCAACAGCGTGGCGAAGCCGATCGATCTCTGGAAAAAACCCTGAGTGCGCGCGAGCCGCCTGCTCCTCATAGTCCTCGCGGGCTGCAAGGCGGCCAACCCACCGCCGGTGGACTGGTCCACGACGGGCGGCGCGCCAGGCAATACCCGCTACTCGCCCCTCGATCTGATCAACATCACCAACGTCGCGCAGCTGCAGGTGGCGTGGGTCTACCACACCGGCGATCTCCCCCCGGACGGGCACGGGGAGATTCAGGCGACACCGGTCGTCGTGGACGGCGTGCTGTATGCGACGACTCCCAAGGTCGCCGTGATTGCGCTGCGCGCCGACGAAGGCACGCTGCTGTGGAGATTCGACGCGTTCCCGAACCGTCCCACGCAACCGCACGTCAACCGCGGCGTCGTGTACTGGGCGGATGAACGAGGTCACGACGCGCGGATCTTCTTCGCCGTCGATCGCCGGCTCTACGCGCTCGACGCTCGGATGGGCCAGCCGATTCTCAGCTTCGGGGATTCAGGTTGGGTAGATCTCGGCGAGGGGCTCGGTCGGGACGTCGGCGGGACGTATCTCGTCTCGACATCACCGGGCGTGGCGTACAAGGACGTCCTGATCTGGGGAACGCGTGTCGGAGAGGAGGTAGGCTCTGCGCCGGGGCACATCCGCGCGTACGACGCGCGCACCGGCAAGATCCGTTGGACGTTCCACACGATCCCTTGGCCGGCCGAATTCGGATACGACACGTGGCCTCCCGAAGCCTTCCAGACTGCCGGTGGCGCTAACTCCTGGGCCGGCATGACGGTCGATACCGCGCGCGGCATCGTCTACATCCCGACCGGCTCGGCCACGCCGGACTTCTACGGCGGCGATCGCGTCGGGGCCAACCTGTTCGCGAACTCGCTGCTCGCGCTCGACGCGGCGACAGGCAAACGCATCTGGCATTTCCAGACGGTGCATCACGATCTCTGGGATCGCGATCTCCCGGCGGCCCCGAATCTTGTGACGGTGACGCGCGACGGGTCGCGCGTGGACGCCGTCGCGCAGATCACCAAGAGCGGGTTCGTATTCCTGTTCGATCGCACATCTGGAAAACCGCTCTTCGACGTCGTCGAGCGCGCGGTGCCGGCGTCGGATCTGCACGGCGAGCAGGCCTGGCCGACCCAGCCATTTCCGGTGAAGCCGGCTCCCTTCGCACGCCAAACGATCCGGGACGGCGACGTGACAGCCTCGGAGCGGCGGCGGTTTCACTCGCTGCGCCACAGCTCGCTATTCACACCGCCGAGTCGACAAGGCAGCGTCGTGCTGCCGGGCTTCGATGGTGGCGGCGAATGGGGCGGGGCAGCGGTTGACCCCGAAGCGGCCACACTCTACGTCAATGCGAGCGATGTGCCATGGATCGCGGCCATGCGAGAAACGGGACCCCCCTTTGCGTCGAGCCGTGAACCGAGGACCGGTGTTGCCATCTACACGGCGGAGTGTGCGAGTTGCCACGGTGCCGACCGCCGCGGCCGCGATCGTGCGCCGTCGCTGATCGGCATCGATGCGCGTCTGACCGTCGAGCAGCTGGAGCAATTGCTCGCGCATGGTCGTGGCTTTATGCCTGCGTTTGCGAAGCTGTCCCAGGGCGACAAATGCGGTATCATCACGTATCTCCTCGGCAAGCGATGCATGGCGGGGCCCGTGCCCGGTCGGCCAGGCGTCATATCGCCGCCCCCACCACCATATGAATTCGTCGGCTACGAACGGTGGCGGGACTCGGCAGGTCTTCCCGCCATCAAACCACCGTGGGGCACGCTCAGCGCGATCGACCTCAACACGGGTGAATACCGCTGGAGGATTCGGCTCGGCGAGTTCGCTGCACTGACGGCGCGCGGGATTCCCGTCACCGGGACGGAGCAGTACGGCGGCCCGATGGTCACACGGGGCGGCCTCGTGTTCATCGCCGCGACCCAGGATGCCAAGCTTCGCGCGCTCGACAAGAGCACTGGTCGCGTGCTGTGGGAGGCGATGCTCCCCGCGCCCGGCTACGCTACCCCCAGCACATATGCTGTGCGCGGCAAACAGTTTGTCGTCGTCGCGGCAGGCGGGGGTAAATTGGGATCGAAGTCCACTGATGCCTATGTGGCGTTTAGTCTGCCGCAATGAGGGCTTGGGATGCTCATCCAGCTGAAGAAAGGTCGCGATGGTCCCGCGACACTGGCGTGCGTGCGAGCCGACGGAACACGCACCTGGGGCAAGGAGCATCCCTTCTTTCCCGTACACGATCTCACCCACTGCGCGGTCGAAAGCGTGCTCGGCTTTGATCAAGCCTTCTTCGCGCTGATCGCCAAGGGCTGGGACATCGACGATTTCGCCAAGCCGCGCGCGAGCAGGGCCATGCCGTTCCAGGCGATCGTCGCGGAGCATGTCGTGGGAGTGTTCGATCGCGAGCGCGCGCTCCCGGCGCCATTGAGCGTTGCCGAGTTCAACGAGACGGTGTTCGCGAGCCTGCCGGCGGTTCAGCGCGACGCGTTCCAACCGCTTACCGATGCGCAGGTCTCGAGGGTGCGAGAGCTGCGGAGCACGTTGGAGACGCGTTGGCACGCGCTACCGGCGGGAGCGACTCTGGTGGTAGAATTCCCCGCATCTTGACTTCCAGAGGCTAAAAATGATCCCGCAAGTGCGTGCCTACTTCGCCGCGACGCCTCCCGAGGCACGCGCGGCCCTCAAAAAGATTCGGGCCGCCATTCGCTCCGCCGTGCCTCGCGCTGAAGAGGCGTTCAGTTATCGGATCCCCGCCTTCAAGCTCCATGGCCGCCCGCTCGTCTGGTACGCGGCGTTCAAGAGCCACTGCAGCCTGTATCCGATGACCGGCGCGATACGGCGCCAGCTGGCCGCCAGCCTCAAGGGATACGAGATGTCGAAGGGGACCGTCCGTCTGCCGCTCGCGAAACCAATACCGGTGGGGCTCGTCAAGAAACTGGTCAAAGCGCGCATGGCCGAAACGGACCAGTGAACGACAAGGAGTAGCGATGGCACTGCCCCCACTAAAAAAGGAACAAGGCCCAGTCAAACTCCCCGAACCGCCGAAGCCACGCCCGCCCGAGCCGTGGGAGCCGGCGCGGATCCCACGCGATCCCGAACCTCCCAAGCCACCAGGACGGTAGATGTACGAAGACCGCCACACGCCACCGCTTCCCCCGAGACGTTTTGCGCGGCGCATGGCTGATCACGTCGCGCTGGCGGCCGTGTTGGTTTTCGTGTCGCTGCTGGTGGGGATGTGGGGCTACGAGCACTACGAACACCTGCCTTGGCGCGACGCGTTCTTGAACACCGCGATGCTGCTGGGAGGAATGGGACCGGTGGATCCGCTGCACAGTAACGGCGGTAAGGTGTTTGCCGGGATCTTCGCCCTGTACGCGGGCGTGGTGTTTCTCGTTGTGGCGGGACTATTCCTCGTGCCCGTGATTCACCGCATCGCACACCTGTTCCATTTCGAAGGACCGCGCTGACGTGGACTTCGATCTTCGGCTGGCGATCGAGGTTCTCGAGCGCACGCCCGCGACGCTCCGCGCGCTCCTGTGCGAGGTCAGTACGCCGTGGGCTCGCGGCACGGAGGGGCCGGAGACGTTCAGTCCGTTCGACAACATCGGTCACCTGATCGATGGTGAGGAAACCGATTGGATGCCGAGGGTCCGCATCATTCTCGCCCAGGGCGCAAACCGGCGGTTCGAGCCGTACGATCGTTTCCGCCACCGCGCGCGGAACGCCAAGCGCACGCTCGACTCCCTCCTCGATGAGTTCGCGCGCCTGCGAGCCGAAAACCTCCGGGTGCTCGAGTCCTGGCACCTGACCGACGCGAAGCTCGATCTCCCCGGTGAGCACCCGACCCTCGGCGCCGTGACGTTGCGGCAGCTCCTGGCGGCCTGGGTGGTCCACGACCTGGGACATATCGCGCAAGTCGCTCGCGTCATGGCCAAGCAGTACCGCGCCGGCGTCGGCCCGTGGGTGCCATTCCTACCGGTGCTGACCGACCACGAAAAGCCAAGATCTTAGTCAAAACCCTAGCTTCTGAAGTGCCAGTCGTTTATGTTCAATCGTTCATTCGTCTGGCAGTGCCCTCGGGAGAGGGGTCGAAACATCAGGCGGCGCCTGCGGGCCTCGGCATTGGGTCGAGGTAGCGCGCACCGGCGCGCCGCGGTGACCTCGGCGACCCTCCCCACGCACCAGCCAGCCTTAACTACGGCGCAATACGCCTTTACCAAGAGCCCGACGCGGCAGGACAGCGTCGTACACTCCCTCTCTGTGAGGGACGTGCTACGAGCGTGTCCGGCCCCAGGGCAGGAACAGAGTTCGTTATGACACCGCAGCAAGCACACAATCATTTGCCACGCCCCGCACACAAAGAACCCCCCGCCCACGCGCCGAATGCGGCGCTGATGATCGACTTCGACAATGTGACGATGGCGATCCGCTCGGACCTCCAAACCGAGCTGAAACGCCTCCTCCAGTCGGAGATGATTCGAGGCAAGGTTGCCGTCCAGCGTGCGTACGCTGACTGGCGCCGCTACCCGCAGTACATCGTTCCCCTCTCCGAATCGTCCATCGATCTCATCTTCGCACCGGCGCACGGGGCCAATAAGAAAAACGCCACCGACATCCGCCTCGCGATCGACGCGCTCGAGCTCGTCTTCACGCGGCCCGAGATCGGGACATTCATCCTGTTGTCCGGGGATTCGGATTTTTCATCGCTGGTGCTGAAGCTCAAGGAATACGGCAAGTACGTGATCGGCGTGGGGATCCGCGAGTCGTCCAGCGACCTCCTCATCCAGAACTGCGACGAGTACTACTCCTACAACGAGCTGGCCGGCTTCACGAAGACGAGCGACGTCGAATACGTGAAGCGCGACCCGTGGGAGCTGGTCGTGGAGGCAGTCAAGCAGATGACGGCGCACAACGACGTCATGCGCTCCGACCGCCTGAAGCAGGTGATGCAGGAGATCGATCCCAACTTCGATGAGAAGGACGCCGGGTTCTCGCGGTTCAGTAAATTCGTGATCGAAGCCGCCCGCCGCGGCCTCATCACGCTGACCCGACTCGACAACGGTCAATACGAGATCGCCCTCGGCCCCCAGGTCCAGGGCGCGGCGGCCCAGCCCGCACTCGCGGCGATGAGCGAAGCCAGCGAGAAACCCCGCGGCCGCGGAGGGCGAGGCGGCCGTGGACGAGGACGCGGCGCCCGCGACCGGGAAGAGGTGCCGGCCGCTGCTGAGCCGCCGCAGACCACCGACGAGCCCGTGCAGACTGAGGAGCCAGACGCACCGGCGGCGCCCGCGGCTGCGAAATCCGGGTTCTTCGGCGACGCGTTCGGATTGATCAAGCAGGCCGTCGGCCGTATCGGCATGAACGAGGAGCCGACGACCCAGGAAGAGCCGGAGGCTCCGAGTCCGGTCTTGTCCGCTCCGACGCCGGATATAGAAGAAGAAGACGACATTCCGATGCCGACGTCGTCGGCGCCGCCTCCGCCCTACAGCACGCCGTCGTCGACACCCGGCGGTATTCCGATGCGGAGCGCGCGTTTCCGCCGCGGCTCGCGCGGTGGCGCCCGCCGTCCCGGCGCAGGCGGGGTTCCCGAGATCCCGAAGATCGGCGTCGTCGAAGTAGATCCCAACTTCCGGCCGCGCGGTGACGTGTTGCCTCCGAAGGCTCCGGTCGGCCAACCGAGCTCTACAGGTCCATCTTCGGAATCCGGTCACGAGCGCGGCGAGCGTGGCGGCCGCGGTCGTGGCGGTCGTGGTGGAAGAGATCGGGGACCGCGCGCCGAGAACGGCGAGCGCGGCGAGCGCGGCGAGCGGGGAGGTC
>WNGG01000832.1_pt1 | contig 33974 bp, 33 predicted proteins | sample 5400661 | NCBI WGS metagenome assembly WNGG01 (sample SAMN13153372, study PRJNA577476) | soil metagenome | isolation source: 100 cm soil or saprolite under Garry oak tree replicate 1 | place: USA:California | collected 2016-06-15
GCTCTCCATCGTCGTGCGCCTGCCCAAGGCAAGCGAACCACCCGCCACGTCGCTCCAGATCATGACACCGGAACGCCCCTCGGTAGGATCGGACGGGACGATCCGCACGCCCCTCGTCGGATCGAAGGGGCCCGCCCGCACGCCCTCCGGTCTCGAGCTCACCGACATCGGGTTCGTAAAAGAAGCCACGGCCTTCCTCCGATTGGGCCGGGACCGACGAGGCATCGCGTACGTGCTCAGCGGAATCGGATCGGTCGAGGGCCATGGCCTCGAGCCGGGCCACGGCGTCCTCTTGGAGAACATGTCGGGGCTCTCGCTCCACGGCGAGGCCGGCTACCGCGTCGCCTTGGCGTCCATTCCCCGTCCGGTGGCCTAAGGCACCAGATACTTAACAAAAACGTTAAATATCGAACATGTCTATCACTTAACAAGATGGTTAAACGAGAAACGGTCGCCTTGGACCTCGACGCGATCTTCGCGGCTCTGTCCCATCCGATCCGGCGCGCCATCCTCGAGCAACTCGCCGGAGGCGAAGCCACGGTCGGCGAGCTGGCCCGACCGCATGGCGTCAGCCTGCCCGCCATTTCGAGGCATCTTCGCGTCCTCGAGGGAGCGGGACTGTTGAAGGAAGAGCCCGACGGTCGCGTTCGTCGTTGCCAGATCGACGCTGCGCCTCTAAGCGCGGCGTTCGGTTGGCTGACGCGCTACCGCGTCCTGTGGGAGGACCGCTTCGCTCGATTGGCCGAACACTTGGAGAAAACCCGCAAGAAAGAACGAAAGGAGGAACGAAAACATGCCCACAATAGGTAAACCTGAGAGAACGTCGAAACGAGAGCTCGTGAGCACGCACGTCTTCGATGCACCTCGCGAGCTGGTGTGGAAGGCGTGGACGAATCCGAAGCTGATCCCTCGTTGGTGGGGGCCGAGGAAATACTCCACGGTCGTGGAGAAGATGGACGTCCGTCCCGGTGGCACGTGGCGATTCGTCCAACGGGACGCCGAGGGGAACGAGTTCGGTTTCCACGGAGAGTACCTGGAAGTCGTGCCTCCCGAGCGGATCGTCGAAACCTTCGAATACGAGGGGATGCCGGGACACGTACTGACCGAGTCCGCGGTGTTCGAGAAGGTCCGGGGCAAGACGAAGGTCACACAGAAGTCCGTCTTCGCGACGGTCGAGGACCTCGAGGGGATGCTCGCCTCCGGGATGGAAGAAGGTGCTCGCGAGACGATCGAGCGTTTCGCCGAATTGGTGGAGGAACCGAAGGGGAGCGGCGGGCAGCCGAAGAAAGCGCCAGCGAAAGGTCGTGCTCAGAAGAACGAGCTCGTCATCACGAGGATCTTCAACGCACCGCCCGAACGCGTGTGGAAGGCCCTCACGGACCCGCGTGAGATGAGGCAGTGGTGGGGCCCGAAAGGATTCACCGCACCCTCCCTCTCTGTCGACTTGCGGGTCGGTGGAGTCTTCCGGTACTGCATGCGCTCCCCCGAGGGCAAGGACTACTGGGGCACCGGTGTGTATCGCGAAATCGTCCCCGGGAAGCGAATCGTCTACACGGACAGCTTCGCGGACGAGAAGGGAAACGTGGTGCCGGCGACGTACTACGGCATGGGCGCGGACATCCCACTGGAGATGCTCGTGACCCTGACCTTCGAAAAGGAGAAGAACCATACGAAAGTCACACTGCATCACGCTGGGATGCCGGTGGGGCCGGACTTCGACGGGGCCACGCAAGGCTGGAACGAGATGTTCGACAAGCTGGTCAAACACCTCGAGGCCTGAGACTTCCAACCGTGGGGGCTCGTGGAGACTGAGACCGCGGATCCCCACTCCTATTTGCCCTCCAGGGATCGAAGCCGAACGACGAAAGTGTCGGATCGCGGACCGGCTCCCTCCGCCCGAAACCGGCTCGTCGGCCCCCATGAAATAGCCGCGTTGTGGAGAGGACTGGATTCCAACCCCGCAAACTCTTTTAGGACCCCTTCCTATGCCCCGTGATTTCCGTCCCCACGCGAGGCATCAGGCTTGTTACATAAGGTCCGCACTGCGTCGACCAAAGACGAAGTCCTGGGGCTCATGGAACCCTTGGTCCGGGACTGGTTCCAATCGAAGTTCAAGGACCTCACGGAGCCGCAGGCCTACGCCGTCCCCCTGATCCATGCCAGGAAGAGCGTCCTCGTCTCCTCCCCGACGGGGAGCGGGAAGACCCTCACGGCGTTCCTGTCGATCATCAACGAGCTGTATGCCAAGCAGCTGCGTGGCGAGCTGGAGGACCGAATCTACTGTCTATATGTGTCCCCGCTGAAGGCGCTCGCGAACGACATCAACCGCAACCTCGAGGAGCCGTTGCGCGAGCTCACAGAGCTCGCGCGGAAGGACGGCAAGCCCGAACCGCTGGTCCGGGTCGGCGTCCGATCCGGCGACACGTCGCCCCAGGAACGCCAGAAGCAGGTCCGTCGGCCGCCGCACATATTCATCACGACGCCGGAGAGCATTGCGATCATCCTGAGCACGCCGAAGTTCCGCGAGCACTTCGCGAACGTCGAATGGGTCATCCTCGACGAGATTCACGAGGTCTGCTCTTCGAAGCGCGGCTCCCTCCTGTCGATTTGCCTGGAGCGCCTCCGGGAGCAGACGGGGCAAGACTTCGTCCGAATCGGTCTGAGTGCGACCATCGCCCCGATTGAGGAGGAAGCGAAGTTCCTCGCGGGGTTCGCGAACGGGAAAGTGCGCGACATGCACATCGTCGAAGTCGACACCCGGAAATCCCTGGACCTCGCGGTGTTGTGTCCGGTCCGCGATATCACCGCGGTCCCGATGGAGGTCGCGAACGCGCGGATGTACGACCTCCTCAGCGGCCTGATCGACGATCATCGGACGACCCTGATCTTCACGAACACTCGGAGCGGGACGGAGCACGTCTCGTTCCGGCTCAAGGAGCGGGGCGTCGAAGACCTGGAGGCCCACCATGGCTCCCTGTCGAAGGTCACCCGTTTGGACGTGGAACAGAAGCTGAAGGAAGGGAAGCTCAAGGCCGCCGTCTCTTCGACGTCCCTCGAGCTCGGCATCGACATCGGGTACATCGACCTCGTCGTGCAGATCGGTTCCCCGAAGTCCGTCGCGAAGGGACTCCAACGGATCGGTCGGGCCGGCCATGCATATGGCGAGACCGCGACGGGCCGTATGATCGCCTTCGAACCGTGGGACCTGATGGAATGTGCGACCTTGGCGAAGGCGGCCTACGACAACCGGATCGATCGGGTGGAGATCCCTCACAATCCGCTCGACGTGCTCGCCCAGGCGCTCGTCGCGATGTCCCTCGAGAAGCGCTGGGATGTGGACGAGGCGTTCGAACTCGCGCGGCGATCGTACCCGTTCCACGACCTCTCGAAGAAGGACTTCCTCGCCGTGCTCGACTACCTGTCCTCCCGGAATCCGGACATCAAGGTGTTCGCGAAAATCTGGTTGGACGAGGAAGAGGCCCGCTTCGGGAAGAAGAAAGGAACCCGGATGATCTACTACACGAACGTTGGGACGATTCCGGAAGAGGGGACCTACCACGTCTTCTCGGAACGCGGCTCGCCGCTCGGGGAGCTGAGCGAGAAGTTCGTCGAGTACCTGAGTCCGAGCGACGTCTTCGTCCTCGGCGGGCGCACGTACCAGTTCGTCCGGGTCCGCGGGACCTCGGTATATGTGAAGGATGCTTCCGGCCATAAGCCGACCGTCCCGTCTTGGACCGGCGAGATGCTCCCGCGGTCCTTCGACCTCTCGATCGCGGTCGGGGAATTCCGCCGCGACCTCGCGGCCAAGATCGCGAAGGACGGGGAGGCCGCCGCCAAGGAATGGCTCCAGCTGGAGTATCGCACGGACACCGGGTCCGCGCAGTCCCTCGTTTCGTACGTGCAGGAGCAGGTGGCGCTGATTCCGGACCTCCCGACGGACCGGCGCGTCCTCCTCGAGGGTTACATCGACGTGAAGGGGAATCGGAATGTGATCTTCCACTACCCCTTCGGACGGCGCGTGAACGACGCGCTCAGCCGTGCCTTTGCCTTCGCGGTCACGGAGACTCACCGGACCAACGTCCGGGTGAGCGTGACGGACGACAACTTCATGATCACAGTCCCGAAGCGGATCGAACTGAAGGGCCTCGCGAAGCTCGTCACGAGCAAGAACCTCGAAGACCTCCTCCGGCGGGCGATCCGGAACACGGAGTTGTTCAAGCAGCGCTTCCGACATTGCGCGACGCGGTCCTTCATGATCCTCCGGAACTACAAGGGCCGCGAGGTCTCCATCGGACGGCAGCAGCTCCGGTCCCAACGAGTCCTCGATTGGCTCCATGAGATCGTCGACTTCCCCGTGGTCAAGGAGACGTACAACGAGATTCTCCACGAGGTCATGGACCTCGACCACGCCCGCGAGATCCTCGGGCGGATCGAGGCGGGGGAAATCACGGTGGCGGAAAGCGATTTCGCGTCCCTGCCCTCGCCGTTCGCGCACAACGTCGTCCTGCAAGGCGTCTCGGACTTGGTCCTCATGGAGGACCGCTCCGCCCTCCTGCGAGAGCTACACCGCAAGGTCCTGGAGCGCGTGATGCCCTCGGATCAGATCAGTTCGATCCAGTTCCAACCCGGAGAAATCGTCGAGTACTTCCGACGGAAGCTGCCGAAGGTGGCCCGGAAGGAAGACATCCTGTCGTACCTGGACCGCGTGGGCGACGCGAACCTCCTGCAGGAGAAAGGTCGGAACGTGTTCGACGTTGCGACCGCGTCTTTCTCCGACGTCCGAAAGTGGTCCGGGCAGCTCATGGACGAAGGACTCATCGAGAGCGTCTGGACGCCGCAGGGGATTCATTGGGCGCCAAAGGACCACGTACCGAACTACGTCTCGGTCTACGCGCAGCGGTCCCGCCTGAAGCCTCCGGAAGAGAAAGTTCTCGCGCTGCTCAAAGAAAAACCGCTCACCCACAAGGAACTCCTGCGGAAGACGAAACGGCAGAAGGATGCACTGAACGAGACGCTGCGGAAGCTCGAACGGTCGTACCTGGTGGCGCGCCGAGGCGTCGACGAGACGATCTTCGTCGCCCGCGAGCCCGTCCGAGGACCGTTCGAAGAGGCGCTCGACAAGATCCTTACGAAGCGGCTCGATGCGGACGGGCCGTACAGCGCGACGGAGCTCGCGGTGGCCCTCGGTCTCGAGGCGGAGCTCGTCGAAGAGGTCCTGCGCGACCTCGAATCGGAGGGCGTCGTCTCCTCGGGCCACTTCCTCGTGGACAAGGAGTTCCAGTTCATGCTCACGCGGGACCTCCAGCGCCTCCAGCGGAAGGGCGAGACCCGCGAGGTCTTCGACGAGTCGCAGGTGAAAGCCTTCCTCCTGGAGAAACAATTCCGGAAGATCGAGACCCTCGACGACTTCTTCGACACGTTCCTCGAGGCCGGCATGGTCCTGGACATCTGGAACCACACGACGTCCTTCGACTACAAGGAATGGACGCGGAGGCGGTCGTCCGGGGACATCCTCGAGGGACGCTTCCTGAACGGCCGCGTGAGGTACGTCCGCGCGCGCGACGTCCCTCTCTTCCTTTCTGCCTTCCCGCGAAGTCCGCTCACCGAATTCGAGTCCAAGGTCCTCGACGTGATCCGGGCTTCGGAGGGCATCGACATTTGGGGGATCACGTCGAAGTTGCGCGAGGAGAAGGAACGGGTGAAGGAGGCCCTCGAGAAACTCGACTACGACGTGTACGTGATCCGGAAGTTCCAGGGCGATGGCTGGACCGCGCGGAACCTGTACACGGCCTTCGACCCGCCCGCGAAGGAAGTGAAGGATGCCGTGGAATCGCTCGTGAAGCGCTTCCTCGCGGCCTACGGCCCGGTGCCCTTTTCCGGGATCCGAGAATGGGCCCGGTTCGAGTGGGATGAACTCGAGCGGCTCGTGGACCGCCTCGAGGAGCAAGGCCTCGTGACCCGCATCCTGGTCACCGGGAAGGCGGAAGGCGAGATGTACGTCCTCGCTCAGGATCTGCCTGCCCTACGGAAGGCCTCGCTCAAGGCGGTCTCCGATCCCGTCCGCGTGCTGTCGCTCCTGGATCCCTGGACGCAGCCCTTGTGGGCCCAGGTCGCGAGCCGCTACGGGGAAGGCTGGTTCTTCCCCCTCGTGAAGGACGGGGACCTCGTCGGGATGGCGGAGGTCTGGGAGATGAGCGGGTGCATTGAGGTCCGCGAGCTCGACCTGGCGTCTCCGGATCTGCTGAAGGAGGCGATCGACGGCCTTGTGCGGATGATGGCGTTCTACGCGCTTCGAGGGGTCGACGTGTTGCGCGTCACGCGATTCCAAGGCAAGGACGTCCCGGAGGCGGAGGACCTCTCCCCATGGAAGCGAGCCGGCTTCGTGCGGTTCTCCGATTTCGTCGCGTACGGGCCGATCGTGCCCCTCGACTTCGAGAAGAGCGATCTTCTTGCCTACACGCTCCACAAGCAAGGCATCGCGGCCGAGACGCGGTTCGTGGATCCGATCGGGGCGGCGAAGGCCCTGGGCGGACTTCGGTCCGATTTCGCGGCGAGGCTCCGTGTGAAAGACTTCCGACCGTTGGACCGATTGCATCGGAACGGTCTGCTCTCCAAGGGCCTCGCGATCCCCGAATACTGGACCTACTGCTCCGAGGACGACCTCGGTCTGTTCAAGGCCGCGAAAGGGACACGACTCACCAAGGACATGAAGACGGTCCTGAAGTTGATCGAAGAGGAAGGCCCGATTTCCCGCCAACGACTCCTCGTCCTCTCGGACCTCAGCCGCCCCTCGACCGCGGCGGCGCTCCGGAACCTGTACGAGGGACTCCATGTGACGCGGGACGCGGACAACCGCTATCGCCTCGTGCCGGACCTGAAGATCGGCCGAGAGGAGGCCCGTCGAGAGGTCTTGCGCCGGATCATCCGGAGCCTCGGCGTGACGTCGGCGGAATCCCTCGCGGCCTACACGCGGTTCGAGTACAACATGGGGGAGACCCGCCAGCGTCTCCGGGAGTTCGAGGGAGAGGGCTGGCTGACGAAGGGCTTCCTCGCCCGCGGGGAGCGCACCGTGATGTGGATCCTGAAAGACGATATCGATCGGATCGGGCAACTCGGGTTCCGCCGAAAGTTCGTGCTCACGCCGATGGATAACCTGTTCCTGTATCTGCGCGAGGCGATCGTTGCGAAGTTCCACATGGGCTATTGCTACGTCGTCTTCGACGGCCCCGAGATGGTCGCGGCGTTCAAAGCCCGCCGGCGGAAGTGGCAGCTCATGGTCACGGAGTTCCAAGGCGACCCGGCCGCCCGCCGGATCGTCGATTTGTGGGAATCCGAGAACGAGCTCGCGGTGGAGGAGCAGGTCGATCGCATCTCGGATCACGAAGTCATGGAGTGGTACGCCAAGATGTACGGCCGCGGTGCCGCGGACAAGTGATTCCCCGAAGGTCGCGGGCAAGTTCATAGTGCGGGATTCCGTTGCGCCCCTGGGAGAACATGGGGGTCCTCGGCATCGACACGATCGCGATCGTCGTCTCAGATCGGCACAAGGCGATCCGATGGTATCGGGATGTCCTCGGCCTCGACGTCGCGTACATCGGACCGCGCATTTCGAACGTGGACCCGTCCGTCCAAGGGACGCCGGACGACGCGGGTCACTGGATTGAGATGGGTCCTCTTCGTCCGCGGACCCGCGCGCACATATGCCAGATGGACGAGACGGAACCGGGTCCGACCGGGATCACGTTCCTCACGGACGACATCCTTGCGGACTACGAGCGCATGCAGGAGATGGGCGTCGAGTTCCCCCTGCCGCCCGAGAAGATGGAATGGGGCGAGTGGCTCGGCCAGTTCGCCGACCCGGACGGAAATGTGTTCGATCTCAAGCAGCCGATTTCGACCCGGGATTGGAAAGGATTGTCGCCGGCGGGTAAGCCGTCCACGCGACCGCGGGTCAAGCGGGCTCGGCGTGTCCGTGCCTCTCCAGCAGGAGGGCGTGGTCGGCGCACGAGGCGGCCTCATCGAACCGTCCCAGTTTGGTGAGGACGAAGCCTTTGTTCACCCACGCGCCGCGGTAACCCGGATCGATTTCCAGGGCGCGGTCATAACAGCGAAGCGCGTCCTCGAACTTCCCGAGCCGCGCGAGCGCGTTCCCCTTGTTGTTCCAGGCGACTTCGAAGAGAGGGTTCACCTTGATCGCGGCGTTGAAACACCGCAGAGCGTCCATGAGTTGTCCCATCCGGGTCAGGGCGTTGCCCTTGTTCACCCAGGCCACCTCGTTCCGTGGGTTGATGTCGAGGGCCGTGTCGATCGCGCGGAGCGCCTCCTCGTACCGGCCGAGCAGAATCAACGTGGCGCCTTTCCCATACCACGGAATCTCGGCCCCTGGAACATCGGCACGGGCCGTGGCGATCGCCCGATCGTATTCGACGAGCGATTGCTCGTAGTCCTTCCGCTGGACGTCCCGTTCCGCCCGCACGAGTTGGCGTCGGAGCACGGTCGTCGATTGGCGGCGGAGGATTTCGGTCGCGGCGAGGGCCGCCGGCCACGGCGTCGCAACGAGGATACCGATCACCCACGGGATCGTCAGCCGGTAGGCAGGGTCCAAAGCTTCCGCGAGCCCGTGGCCAAAGATCGGGACCGCGGCGGCAATGGCGAGCCAGGCTCGATGCGGGCTTCGGAGGAGCCGTCGGGTCGCCCAGGAAAACGGGAATGCGGCCGCGAGGGCAAGCGCCGTCACCTCGGTGGAAGGCCCGTTCCGGAAGATGACGGCGCCGAGGCCGCAAAGGATCGCCGCTGTGAGGAGGACCGCGTCGAACCGAGGGGGTCGTGCAGTGTTCCGCCGCAGAAACGGGAAGGACTGGTGGGCAGCGATGCCGATGAGGACCGTGGCAATTCCGGCGCTCACGAGCGGCTGCCCGAGAGCTCCGGCGAGCATCAAGCCGACGGCGGCCGCGAGCACGAGCCCCCCGAGCGTTTCCGCGGGGAGACCGGTCCTTGCCAGTGCGGGCGCATTCGCCTTCTTGCGAACGATTCGATTGGAAGGGGCAGGGACCGTTCGGATCGGCGGCGTCTGGGTCGGAGGCCTCGCCGGTAGCGTGACCCTGAGCGGTTCCAACCGCGTCTCCATCGTGATCGGAGCTTGCGACCGCTCAATCCGATTCGCCCGCGGTTCGGCCGGTGGCCTCGGAGTCGTGGGCGGTTTCACGGCCGGCGGTCTCGCGGCGATCGCGGCTTTTGCAACTGGAGGGGACAATGTCTCCCCCGGCTTGGACACCCTGGGAGGAACGCGCGTTGGTGGAACCGAAGTTGGAGCGGGCGCCTTCGGGATTGGGCGTGGGCTCTTCGTAGGCTGTTCGCGCGGAATTGGACGGGCCGGCGCCAGCACGGGCCGTTCCGCTTCTTCGAGGAAATCGTCGACCTTCTCGAGCGCCCGTTCTCGTTCCACGACTTTCGGGGTGGGAACCGCCACCACGGGGCTTGTTACCAGAATTGGTTTCGGCGTCGGGGCTTCCCGAAGCGCCTCGCCACAAATTTCACACTCGACCACCTCGGGATCGTTGTCGGCCCCGCACACCGGGCAGAGGACGAGGTCGAGAATGTCCTCTTCCTCCGCGACGGGTCCCTCAGTTTCCGTCTCGAATTCCGCCGCGCATCGCGGACATTTCGAATCCCCCGCGGCGACGAATCCGCCGCAATTCGTGCAGATGAACAAGAGGCCGACTTCGCCCTTCTCGAGGACGCGGTCCGGATCGCGGTCCCGCAACTGTTTCGGATGGCGGAAACCCGCTTCGAACAATTTGAGCGCTTTCTCCCGGTCGAGCCCGAAGGCTCGGCTGAGCCGGACGACGGCCTCGTCGATCACGAAGGCCCCGCAGTTCCTGCACTCCGTCTCGTCTGGAGGGATGGGCTCCTGGCAGACGGGACAAAGAACCCGGGGCTGTTTCCCGGGCATCGACATCGGCTTCGAGTCGTCCCGAGCCCCATAAACTCACCCTTCCCGTTGTCATCTCCGATACCGGGCCGGACGCGCGCTTAAGTATCGCCCCTCGTTTGGTCAATCTGCGATGGCGTCGAACGTCGATTTCCTCGTCGCTTTCCTCCTGGGGATTCTCCCGGCTATTGGGATTCTGTGGACGTCCCTGCGCCGGTTCGACCGGCCGTACGTCGACCGGACGTTATTCGACGACCGCCGTGTGTTCGGGAGCCTGGCCGTGGGCCTCGTGTTCGGGACGATTGCGAGCGTCTTCTCCCTGTCCATCCCGCGAACCGACATCGTCGGGGTCCTCGTCGCGGTCTCGGCGAGTTTCGCGTTCGAGGAATCGTTCAAGCTCGTCTGGCTGAACCGTCGGAGGTACCAGGGACGCTTCGACACGACCTTCTACGGCGTCCCGCTGGGAACCGGCATCGCGGCGAGCGGGGTCATCGCGGCCGCGTGGGCCTCCCGCAATGTCCTGTACGTCCCGGAGACCTTCGCCTTGCTCGTCCTCTATTCGATCGGTCTCGGGCTCATCAACGCAGACACCGGCGCCCTGATCGGGTTCGGCGCGTCGCGGGGCGAGATGTGGCGCTATTTCCTGCGCGCCATTGCAGTTCGCTTCGCCTACGGCGGGTTCCTGTTCCCGTTCATCCTTGGGGGAATCCCCGACGTTTACGCAGCCCTTTCCGTGGCCACCGCGGCCGGGTTTGGCTTGCTCGTCTACTATTACGTCTACCGTCGGATCCTGCCGGGCACGCTCCCCGAGGAGCTTCGTCGCGAGTTGCGCCGGGAACGGCGTCGAGCGTCCTTGCCTAGGGGCTGAGGCTCACCGCTCGGTAGAACCCGTCCTTCGGTTCCATCACCAGATTCGCACGGATCAACGTGGCCAGGGCTCCTTCGGCATCCGCGATTCCCAGGCCCGCCAGAACCTGCGTCCAATCTCCGAGGGAAAAGACCTCGAGTTCTCTCGTCAGTTCGACGGCGGCAGCCCGCAGCCGGCTCGCACGGTCGTGCGGCTTTGACGCGACGCCCACGATCCGGAGGTGGACCTCCCTCGACCGCCTTCGGCGCGCGGGCGCGGCGGCTTTCCGATATTCCGCGAGTCCGCCAGCCAGCTCCGCGCTCACTTGCCCGACCAGCGGCGCGAGTTCGCGCGCTGTGTCGGCACGCGCCCGCACCCGGGACGGGGCGATTCGGATCTCGAATCCACAAGCGCAGGTCGTTGTCTTCTGTTTCAGGTCCACGCCCTTGGCCCGTTTGCATCGAGGGCAGACGACGACGCCGTACATTCGTCACGCGAGGAACACGAGCGCGGCAAGGCAGGCGCCGTAGTGATCCATGGGGATGCTCAGTTCTTCGATGCGATAATCGATCCGTCGGAACTTGATGCCGCGCAACTTCGCCATCTCCCCCATCTTCCACTCCATGACCTCGCGGAGGGAGTTCTTCGTGCCGTGCATGTGGCCTTCCGCGACATAGCCGCCGAAGCCGTCGTCCCGGAATCCGTAGGCGATGCCGGCCGAGACCGTCTCGCCTTCCCCGCCCCGTTGCTGGGCGAGGACGCAATGCGTGATGGCGCCCATCGGCAAGTCCCTCTTGCGCACGGGCTTGATGCCGACCGGCAGCACGGAAGAGACCGACACGATGTTTTGCTCCGCAAGGCCTGCGTTCTGGAGGGCCTCGTCGAAGGCGTTCAGGTCCGAAACCTTGGAGACCGCCTTGCCGGACGTGACGAAAAACTTGGTCGGGATCGGTAGCATGGAACCCTGCGAGCACGCCGCATTGTCGGGCGGGACTTAAGGATTTGCAAAACGGACGCGGGTTTCTTGCCGACTAATATCTACTGATTAATATGTATTAGGCTGGATGGACTGACCGACTTCGGTTCGCGAGGAAGTCGTGAGGGAAATTCCGCGGGCACGCTCTTGCCCATACTGTATGCGTCCTCGCCCCAGGAGTAATACCCGTACAGCACGCCGTCCGTGCGATACCCGAGCCGGCGGTACAGTTCGATCGCCGCGAAGTTGCGCGTGCTCACCTCGAGCCGGATCGTCGAGGCCCCTCGCTCCCGGCCAATCGTTTCCGCTGCCCGCATCATGCGGGTCGCGATGCCACGGCGGCGGGCTTGCGGGTTCACCCCGACGGAGAGGACTCGGCAGGTGTGCCCTTCGAACAGGAGCATCATCACCGCCGCGAAGCCGGCGACCCCGTCCTGAACAAGGGTCAGAGCGTGATCGTTGCCGAGGATCCATGCGACGTGATCCCGACGGAATGGGTGCTCTTGGAAGCAAGAGACCTCGAAGGAGTAGAGCGATTCAAGGTCCGCCGGCCCTGCAACACGCAACACAGGATGCGAGGACGCAGCGCAAGTAGTTGTCCTTTTCGACTCGGATTGCACTTCTGAAAACTTCGCGCGACGGCACTTTCATCGAGGCCGCCGTCGTGCGGCGAGCCAGTATTTTCGATCCCCTCGCCGCGGGGGAGTCATCCGACGGATGCTGCCCCAAGAGGCCACATCGTTGAAACCTGCCTTCCGCAGAGCCGCGCGAATCTGCGGCAGGGAGTAGGCGCGCTCACGGTGCACTTCGTCGGTCCGGGCCCAGTGTTGGCCACGGCGCACGAAGCAGGTCACCTTGAGGGTTGCCAGATTCCGTCGAGCGTCCCAGGTAGAACGGTGAAGCGCGAACGCGTCTCGGGTGTCCACCTCCACGAAACTCGGATGCCTCTGCCAACCCTTCGAGAGAGTTCGCAAAGTGTTCATGTCGAACAGGAAGGAACCACCGGGACGGAGGGATCGGAACACGCCGGCGAACATCTTGTTCAAATCGTCGAGCCGCAGGAGATAATTCAGGCTGTCGTACCACGAGGTCACGAGATCAAACTCGTCGTGGAAACGCAGAGCGCGCATGTCACGTTCGACGAAACGGATCTTCGCATGGGCCTCGCGGGCTTTGCGTCGGGCCACTCCGAGCATCGCAGAGGATCGGTCCACCCCGGTGGTCTGGTACCCTTTCTTCGCCATTTCGATGGCAAATGTCCCTTCTCCGCACGGGACGTCAAGGACCCGATTGGGGGTCAGGTGAAGCGTGCGGAGGACGCGCGGCAACAGCTTGGCAACTCGCGCGCTGAACTGGTTGTATCCGTACTTCGAGTAGACCTCCGCGAAATCGGAGCCGTAAAGCGTCGGCATCCCCCGACCGGGTAAAGTCTCGCAATCTATGAAGTTTCACGGGTCTTTCATGCTGCCACCGTGTCGTCCTCGGTAGACCGCGAAAGAGTAATCTAGACCCACCGGGATGGGACCCGGGTTCATGGTCTCCATCGAGGAAATCCTAAAGGGACGCCATACTGGCAAGGCCGTCGAGCTGCGAGGCTGGATTTACCGGACGCGTACGGTCGGCGGGAAGGCCTTCGTCGTCGTTCGGGACGCGACGGGGACCATCCAGGTCGCGATCGCCCGGGACGTGGTCTCCGCGGAGGCCTTCAAAGCCGCGGAGAAGTCGCTCATCGAATCCGCGGTCATCGTCCGGGGGAAGGTCGTCGCGGACAAGCGAGCGCCCGGAGGCTACGAGGTCCGGGCGGAGGATTTCCAGGTCGTCCACTTCGCGGAGAAGTTCCCGATTCAGGAGGATCAGAGCGAGGAATTCCTCCTCGACGTCCGCCATCTGTGGGTCCGTTCCCAGCGGATGACGACGATCTTCCGGATCCGTCACACCGTCTTCGGCGCGGTCCACCAGTACTTCCGCGACCATGGATTCTGGGAGGTCTCCCCGCCCATGATCACGCCCGCGGGGAGCGAGGGCGGCGCCACCCTCTTCGAGGTGGAGTACTTCGGCCGCAAGGCCTACTTGACCCAGTCGTGGCAACTCTATGCGGAGGCCCTCGTCCTCGCCATGGAGAAGATCTACTACCTCGGCCCGTCGTTCCGCGCGGAGAAGTCCCGCACGACGCGCCACTTGACGGAGTACTGGCACGCGGAGATGGAGCAGGCCTGGGCCGGCATGGACGACGTGATCAAACACGCCGAGGGCGTCATCTCCCACGCATGCCAGCGGGTCGCGGAGGAGCGGCCGGACGATGTCGCCGCGATGGGCCGGACGCCGGACTTCCTGGAGGCCGTGAAGCCGCCCTTCGAACGAATCACGTACGACGAAGCGCTGAAACTGCTTAAGGCGAAGGGGATCGACCTCGAGTGGGGCAAGGACCTCCGGACCCTTGAGGAACGCGCCCTGACGGAAGGGAAGACGAAGCCGATCGTCGTGACGCACTATCCGCGGATCTCCCAGGCCTTCTACAAGGCGAGAGACCCGAAGCATCCCGATCTCGTCCTCGGGTTCGACGTGATCGGGGGCGATGGGGTCGGCGAGATCGTCGGCGGGAGCGAACGAGAAACGGACCTGGAGGCGATCAAGAAGGCCCTCGTGGAACAGGGCGAGGACCCGAAAGCCTACGAATGGTACCTCGATTCCCGTCGATACGGGAGCGTGCAGCACGCGGGTTTCGGGATGGGAATGGAACGGTTGATCCAGTGGATCTGCAAGCTCGGGCACATCCGCGATGCGGTGCCGTTCCCGCGGACTCCGGGACGCTTTTCCCCATAGGGCGCACCTTATTACGCCCCCATCGGCTAGCCGCATCGATGGGCAATCGTTCCGACGACGATCCCTTCTACGCACTCCTCGGGGATCACGCCGACTTCGTCGACAAGCTCACGGAGCTCGAGGCGACCCTCGACGAGATGATCGCGACGCAGGAGGCCCGCGAAGAGAATCGGATCATCCTGGACGAATCGATTCGGTTCTTCGAGGACGAACTGCTCCCGGTCCTTGCGGCGGAGGACGAGACGATCCTTCCGCCTCTCGAGGCGGTGGTCGGCCGGTACGGGACCTTAGTGAACGTGGTCGCCTACGAACACGAGGAGATCCGGCGCGGCGTGGAGAAATTTAAGGCGGCCCGCCGAGACTTACAAGCACATCCATCCTGGGCGGCGATCCAGGAGACGAACCGCCACGGGATCTTCCTCGTCCAATTCCTCTGGGACCACTTCCGCAAGGAGCGGACGAGCCTCTTTCCCACGGCCCGCGAGCGGCTCCACGAGGCCGACCTGGAATCGATTCGGAAGCGCTTTGCTCATTGATGCTCGAGCGCCCGACGGATTCTTTCCGCCGTGCCATCGAGTTCCGCTCGTTCCGGCGTCCTGCCGTAGCCAGGTCCAACCCGGATGCCGAATCCGTCCCCGCGGAATCTCGGCACCACGTGGAAGTGCACATGGAAGACCTCCTGGCCGGCGGCCTTCCCGTTCGCCAGCCACAGGTTCACCCCCTCGCACGGCAATCCGCTCCCTCGGAGCGCCGTGGCGACTTTCCGTGCGGTTTCCAAGATGGGTCCGGAGCTGTCCTTCGGAAGGTCCTCGAGGTATGCGGCGTGGGACTTTGGAATCACAAGGGTGTGGCCCGGGATCATCGGGCGGATGTCCAGGAACGCGAGCGTGGTCTCGTCCTCGTAGACGATGCTCGCGGGTGCCTCTCTCTTGACGATCTTGCAGAAGATACAGTCCGGGACCGAGACCGGCAAGGAGCGCGCCCTCATTTCTTCGTCGTCGGTCCGAGGGTATGGTCTGCGATGATCAGCTTCTGGATCTCGTTCGTGCCCTCGTATAGGCCGAGGATCCGGGCGTCGCGGTAGTACCGCTCGACGTCGAAATCCCCGCTGAATCCGTATCCGCCATGGACCTGGATCGCCCAGTCCGTCACTCGTTGGGCCATCTGCGCGCCGAACAACTTCGCCATGGACACCTCGAGCGTATTGTCGAGTCCGAGGTCCCGCATCTGGGCCGCCCGGAGCGTGAGGAGCCGCGCCGCGTCGACCTCCAGGGCGGACTGCGCGATCATCTCGCGGACGAGCTGGAAGTCTCCGATCGGCCGGCCGAAGGCCTTCCGTTCCTTCACGTACTTCACGGCGGCCTCGAGGGCCGCGCGCGCGACGCCGACGGCCCCGGCGGCGATGCCGATGCGCCCGCTGTTCAGTGTCTTCATGGCCTGGGTCCAGCCGTCGCCCCGCTTCCCGATCAGATTCTCCTTCGGGATCCGGCAGTGCTCGAACGCCAGGTCGGCGGTCGGACTCGCCCGCAAGCCGAGTTTCGTCGTCGTCTCGACGTGGGTGACCTTGAACCCGGGCGCGTCCTTCGGCACCATGAACAAGGAAATCCCCTCGTGGCGGTCCGTCCCCGGCTCCCGGGCGTAGACCTGGACGAGGTCCGCGATGCTCCCGTTCGAGATGAATCGCTTCTGTCCGTCGAGGACCCATTCGTTGCCTTCGAGGCGCGCGGTCGTCTGCAGGCTCCCGGCGTCGCTTCCCGCCTGCGGCTCGGTCAAGGCCCATGCCCCGAACTTCGCCCCCTTCGCGAGCGGGACGAGCCATTTCTTTTTCTGTTCCTCGGAGGCGAACCAGAGGAGGGAGGTCTCGGACAGCGACGTTTGCACGGAGACCGTGGTGCGGACGGACGACGAGCCCCGGCTCAGTTCCTCCACCAGGAGCATGAAGGCGACGTAGTCCGTGCCCGCGCCGCCGTACTTCTCCGGGACAGGAGCCCCGAGGAAGCCTAGGCCGGCCATCTTCGCGTAGAAGGACCGCGGGATCTCGCCTGCCTCTTCCCATTGCCGCACGTGTGGGACGAGCTCGGCATCGACGAACTTGCGGGCCGTCTCCTGAATGAGCTTCTGCTCGTCTGTGAGCCGAAAGTCCATCGGGAGCGCCTCCCGCGGTCTAACTGGACAAATCCCTTAAACCTTCGGAACGGACCTGCGTGGGAGGAGGGAATTCGGGGCGGTCCCATCAACGAAGGAGCCAAGCACGCCAGATCGGGAACCCGACGATTTGCGGGCCGACTTGGGAACGTTCCGCGTTCCAACCGAACCTTCGCGGTTTCGGGTCGGCATGATCACCGTTCTCTTCGACGGGCTTCCGGTCTCGTAGCAGGGCGCACATTGGATTTTCTCCTATCGTTTCTTGACGACCCTTCTTGGGGGCGCCCCGTTCAAATAGTCTCGGGCCATCGTTTCATTGCTGATTCCCGAAGGAAGAATTAATCCGCGCCACTCGTTACCACGCGACGTGGGCCTGCTTTCCGATGCCGACGTGTTGCAATATCTCGGAAAGGGCGAAATCGAGATCGATCCCTTCGATCCGAGCAATCTGACCCCGAACGGATATGACGTCTCCATCGAACAGGTGGTCATCCCGGCCGCGAAGAAGGGCGCGCCACAAAATCGGATTCCGGCCGCGAGTCGGTTCGCGGTGAGCACCCGCGAGACGATTCGTCTCGGGCGTCATGTCGCGGGCCAAATCTGGCTTCGGACCACCTGGACGCGGCGGGGCATCATCGCCTCGTTCGGCATGATCGATGCCGGCTTCTCCGGGACCCTCACGTTCGGCGCGTTCAACGCCTCGTCCGACGCCCTCGATCTGCCGATCGGCGAACGCTTCGCCCAGGTCGTCTTCCTGACGCTGGACTCACCCGCGTCGGAGACCTATGAGCGGCGATCCGGGACCTATCAAGGCCAGAGGGGTGTCACCCTCGAACGACCGTGACATCGAACGCCGTCTGATACTTCGTCGGCGAGTAGGCACGCACATGGCGTTGCGAGAGGCCTTTCATCCGGAAACCCGCGGTTCGCGCGGTGGATTGGATCTGATCGCGGGCCTCACCCTCCTCGGCTGCCTCGAGGATGCCGTACACATGGACGGTGCCGCGAGCCCCGAGGGCCTGGAACGCGGCTCCGAGGTAGTCCATCGCGGAGAGAGGAAGATCTAGGATGACCCGGTCCACGGGTGCGACCTGCCCGAGGATGGCGTGCGCGTCCCCTTGACGTATCGTGACATGATTCGCCCGGTTTGCGGCGACGTTCTCTCGAAGAAAGCGTACCGCCCTCGGATTCGCATCCGAAGCGTGAACCTCTCGCGGTCGGCGCCGTTTCGCGATGAGGATCGAGTACGGCCCGACGCCCGCGAAGGGGTCCGCGACCGTTTCGCCGGCTTCGATCAGATCCGCGATCCGTTTGCGTTCCGACGCGAGTCGGGGACTGAAGTAGGCTCGCGACAGGTCCACGCGATAGTGCAGGCCGTGCTCCGTATGAACGGTGGTCGTCCGCCGCTTTCCCGCGATCACGTCGATCTCCCGGATCCGATGCTCCCCCTTCACACCGCGATCCTCGAGGACGACACCGATTTTCGGATTCCACCTCCGGATGGCGTCGCCGATGGCCATCCGGTGCTCCCGCAATTCCTCCGGAATCTTGATGACGGCGATGTCGCCAACGACGTCAAAGGAGCTCGGCAACATCCGGCGGGCCGAGGGCGGGACCTCGATGACATCCTTGTAACTCCGGACCGCCACGAATCCTTCCTCGAACTCTCCTTCCTTCGTCGGAAAGCCGATGTCCACGCGTCCTCGGGTCGGGAGGAGAATCGAGTCGGCCTCGTGTGCGATCCGAGCTTGTTTCAGCAGCACGCCCCGCTCGAGGAGGGTCCGCCGAATTTCCTCCGCGCGTTCGCGCGGAACGACGACCATCCAGGCCCGCATGGCAGCTGCGATGAGCGAAGGTGCTAAAGGGTTTTCGAGGCTTGTAGGGTCCGAGGGAAGGGTCTAAGCCTCTCGTGCGGCTCCCACCGCCGCCATGGGTGAACTGGTGTTCATCGGCCTGGGCCTCCACGACGAGAAAGGCATCACTCTGCGCGGCCTGGAGGAAGCGCGCTCAGCCGACGTCGTTTTCGCGGAGCTCTACACGTCGGGCCTGGCGGGCGCCACGCTCGGTTCCGTCGAGCGTCTCATCGGGAAGAAAATTCGAAGGCTCTCGAGGACCGAGGTGGAGGACGGTCGGACGATTCTGGAGGCGGCCGCGAAACAGAAGGTCGCGTTCCTCGTCGTGGGTGATCCGATGGCCGCGACGACCCATGTGGATCTCCGGCTTCGGGCGGCGGTAGCGAACATTCCGACCCGGATTGTCCACGGAGTTTCCATCCTCACTGCGGCTGCGGGTGCCCTCGGGCTCCAGGTGTACAAGTTCGGAAGGACTGCGACGGTTCCGTTTCCGGCCGCGGGATTCGGCCCGACGAGTCCGCTCGAGGGGATCCTCGAGAACCGTCGTGCCGGTCTCCACTCGCTCGTGTTGCTGGATTTGCGGGAGGATGGCTCGTTGCTGGCCCCTCAGGACGCGATCGCGCTCCTCCTGCGGATGGCTGTGAAGATGGGCACGTCCGACTTCGGCTCGGAGACGCTGGCCTGCGTCCTGAGCCGAGTCGGCTCGCCCGAGGTCCGCGCCATCGGTGGGCCCATCGGCACGCTCTCGGATCGAGACTTGGGTCCGCCGTTGCACTGTATCGTGATCCCGGGGCGCCTGCATTTCCTCGAGAAGGAGGCGCTCATCACCTTCTCCGGGGCGCCTCACGACCTTTGAACGGTCGCCTTCGCGAGTTCCGGGATCCGGTCAATTCGCCAGAACGTTACCTCGAGGGCGTAGGATCGTGAAAAGTCCTTGCCTCCCCATTGCTGCCTGAGGCGCGCCATCGCTTCCCGATGAATCGGCTCCGGGACGTCCCACTGACCCGAGTACGCACGGCCCTCAAACTCCTTCAGGATGGTGTCGGCGGGCACCGTCTCGTGGAACGGACCCACCGGGATCACCATGTCCGGTTTCACGAGGCTGGGAAGATCGCGTTCGTGGATCCCCGGATGGTGGTATTCATAGCCCGCCTCGCGCAGGAAGTCGTCGTAGTCGCGCTGGATTGAATCGACGCGCTGCGATCGCTCGATCACTGTGAAGTACGTCTCCCGCGTCACGCGCGCGATTTCCTCGAGCACCGCGCGCCAGTTTGGGACCAGGTGAAGCACATGGTTCGTCGTGGTGACGTCGAAGGAGCGTGGGGCGAATGGAAGGTGCGCGCCTTCCGCGAAGACGATGTCTCGAAGTCCCTTCGCGAGGCCAAATTCGACCATGAGTCGCGAGATGTCGACCCCGACCACGCGGATCCCGCTCTTCTGGAGCGGAACGGCATACCGACCCGTCCCGACGCCGATCTCGAGGACTCGCTTGCGGTGCAGCTCGTCCACGAGGACCGCGAGCAACCGGGCCATCGCCCGCGGTGCGAGGCTCCTCGTCTCGTCGTAGATCGTCGCAACGCGGTCGAACGAGAGGCGGCCCGGCACCGTGCGGAGCATCGCAGCCCGAGGGAAAAGGGGTTTCGTACCCGGTCGGAATTGGTTGCGAGCGCGTTCGTCTTCTCGGGCATCGGACGCGGAGTATCCCAAACCCTTAGGACCGTGGGCACAATTCTCGCGTTCGAGGGACGTGACCGACCGAACGGACAGGGCATCCTTCACCGAGGCCCAGATTGCGGCGTTCCGTTTGCACCGGCACCATCTCGACCTCCGAGCCCCCCGCAGCCACATCCCGAACGTCGTCCGAGACGTGTGCGGGGTCCAGGCCCAAGTCACCGTCATGGCGCGGATCGCCCTGTGGGCACGCATCCGAGATCTGGCCGTCGACGATGTGGAGCGAGCCCTTGAACGGAAGCGGACGATCGTCAAAACGTGGTCGATGCGGGGGGCGCTGCACCTCCTGGCCTCGAACGAACTCCTCCTGTATCTCCGCGGTCTCATGCCGACGAGGCTGCCGCGCGAGCAGAAGTGGATCCAGCGATCAGGTTTGAAGGAGGACGAGACCACGGCGATGATCCTCGACGCCCTCAAGCGCGGCCCGCTGACCCGGGCCCAGCTCGTGGGCTATTTGGCGAAGAGGCTTGGGACGAAGACGAAAGACTGGATGGACGGGGGGTGGGGACACAAGACGGAGGGGTCCAACACCGCCTGGCAGCTCGTCCGGCCGGCCGTGATACGGGGCCTCGTGTGCTTCGGTCCGAGCCAGGGACCGCAAATCACGTTCACGCGCGTGGATGATTGGCTTCCCGAGCCGCCGTCGATGCCGGCGGAAGACAAGGCCGAGGACGCGTTGGTCCGGCATCACCTGAGCGCCTTCGGCCCGGCCGATGTCGCCGATCTCTGGGCTTGGTCCGGTGTGTACGTTCGACGACTTCGGGTCATCTTGGACCGGCTCCGCGGGGATCTTGTCGAGGTGGATCAGGGCGGCCGGCGCGGATTCCTGTTGAGGAAGGACCTGCGGGACCTGGAAAAGGCAGCGACCGATCGCGGGGCCGTGCGGCTCCTTCCGAGCTTCGACCCGTTCTTGCAAGGCCATCGTCGCAGGGATCACCTTGTGGACCGAGCCCACTACAAGCAGGTGTACAAGAATCAGGGCTGGCTTGCTTCGGTCGTCTTGCTGGACGGTCGCGTCACCGGGACGTGGTCGTATCAGCGCGGCCGGGGGAAGCTCGGCGTGGATGTCAAAATGTTTACTCCCTTCAGCAAGGAAACGCGAGCGAAGGCGAAGGAGGAAGCCAACGACCTGGGGCGTTTTCTCGAGGCTCCCGACGTCGCGATTCGGTTCCACTAGCGGCCCGAAATCGAGCGATATTTCTCCATCGCGTGCGGGTGAAAAGCGATAGTTTCACCCACCCCCCTGTGTTACCGCCTTAAGTATGGCCAAGGATGAGAAGAAAGGTGACAAGGTGGCAGTAGCAGTCAAGGCCATCAAGTCGATTGAAGAGCTGTCCGGCGTCGGACCCGCGACCGCGGAGAAGCTGAAAGAGGCCGGGTTCACGGACCTCATGGGGCTGGCCGTCGCCTCCCCCACGATGGTTGCGGACGCCGCCGAGATCGGCACGAACGTGGCCCAGAAGATCATCATCGCGGCCCGCGAAGCCGTCGACATCGGGGGCTTCGAGACCGGCGACGTGATCTTGGAACGTCGGAAGTCCGTCGCGAAGCTCACGACCTGTTCGAAAGCTCTGGACGAACTCCTCGGGGGTGGCCTGGAAACCCAAGCGATCACCGAAATGTACGGCGAATTTGGATCGGGGAAGTCGCAAATCGGACATCAGCTCGCGGTGAACGTGACCCGCCCGGAGGACGACGGCGGGATGAACGGGGACACGGTCTGGATCGACACCGAACAGACCTTCAGGCCCGAGCGGATCCGTCACATGGCGGACGCGCTGGATCTCGATGCGGACGCAATCTTGAAACGCATCCACGTCGCCCGGGCGTTCAACAGCCACCATCAGATGCTGCTCGTCGAGAAGGCGCAAGAGCTGACCCAGGACTTCCCGATCCGCCTGATTGTGATTGACTCTCTGACCGCCCACTTTCGGGCCGAATTCATCGGTCGCGGGGTCCTCGCGGAACGGCAGCAGCTGCTGAACAAGCACATTCACGAGCTCATGCGTTTCGGCGACATCCACAACGCCGTCGTGTATGTGACGAATCAGGTCCACGCGAAGCCCGACGCGTTCTTCGGGGACCCGACGCGCCCGGTCGGTGGGCACATTGTCGGGCACAGCGCGACCTTCCGCGTCTACCTGCGCAAGTCGAAAGGCGGGAAACGGATCGCACGCCTGATTGACTCGCCGAGCCTGCCCGAAGCCGAAGCCGTCTTCAGCGTCTCGGAGGAAGGGATCCGCGACTGAGGTCGCGTGTCAATTCGTGTCGGGACAGCTTGAAGTATCGTCGGGTCCATTGATGGACGGGGTTCCATGGAGCCGGGGCTACTTTTCATTCCCGGGCCCGTTCCTCTCCCTCCCCAAGTCCGGGATGAACTCGCGAAGCCGGCAATGCCACACTACGGCGACGCCTGGGTGAAGGCCCACGCCGAAACCCGAGACCTGCTCCGGTATGCCTGGTCCGCCCCAGACGCGCATGTGTTCCCGATCGCGGGACCCGGTCATGCCGCCCTGGAGGCGATCGGATACACGTTCCTCCGACCGGGCGACCGAATCGTCGTCGTGTCGAACGGTTTCTTCGGCGACCGGACGCACGAGGTCCTGCTCACGCATCGGGTGAAAGTGGACCGGGTCTCATCGGCGTGGGGGTCCGCCCCGGATCTCGCGGCCCTCAGGGCCGCGTTGAAGACGCCAGCGAAGGCCGTCGTCGTGGTCCACAACGAGACCTCGACAGGGGTGACAAATTCCCTCGACCCGATCGTCGAGGCCGCCCATGCCGCGGACGCGTTCGTGATCGTGGACGCCGTCTCTTCCCTCGGCGGGCTCCCGCTTCCGTTCGCGAAGCTCGGGATCGATGCCGGGTTCTCGGCGTCCCAGAAGTGCATCGCCGCGCCCGCGGGCATCGCCCCCGTCGCCGTATCGCGGTCGCTTTGGGAATCGACGGACCCGAAGTCCGTGGAAGGATGGTACCTGAACCTCTACACCTGGGACCGATACGAACGGGAGTGGGGTGACTGGCATCCGACCCCGACCACGATTTCCTCGAACCTGTTCTACGCCTTCCACCGGGCGCTCAAGCTCCTGCGGGAGGAAGGCCTCGAGGCGCGCTTCGCTCGCCATGCGAAGGTCGCGGCTCGATTGCGGGCCGGCCTGGCCGAGCTCGGATTCACGCCGGTCGGGCCGCCCGCGATCCTCTCGAACACGGTGGGTTGTTTCACCCCTCCTGCCGGGGTCGACCCGGCCCGTCTCGTGCGGCGACTGAAGGACGAGCATGACATCTACATCTCGGGCGGGCTCGGTCCGCTGCGCGGGAAGACGATCCGGATCGGGACGATGGGTACCCAGGCGGATCCGGAGTCGATTGATTGGCTCCTGAAGGCCGTCCGCGCGAGCGTGTGAGACTCAGACGTCGGGTAGGTATCGCGTCAGCCAACCGATCGCGCGTTCGTGGAGCCGGATTTGGTTCGACATCTTGCGGGGCGAGTGGCCTTCGTCCGGGAATTCGAGGTAGTCCACCGTCTTGCCCATCTTCCTCATCTCCTCGACCATCGCACGCGCCTCGGTGACCGGGCAGCGAGGATCGTGCGCTCCGCCGGTGAAGAGGACCGGCGCCCGGATGCTGTCCAAGAAGTAGATCGGCGAGTACTTCCGGAACCGGTCGGCGTCCGTATCTGGGTGGCCCATCTTCTGTCGGTCGTAGCGTTGCAGATACCCGCGTTCGTTCGTCGTCGCGGTCATCCAGTTGAAGTATCCGACGATGCTCACGCCGACGGCCCAGAGGTCCGGGGCCTGCTCGAGCACGTGCGCGACGGAATACCCGCCGTAGCTGGTGCCGATGGCCCCGAGTCGATCGGGGGCACAGTGTCCCTCTTTCACGAGCCACCGGCCTCCCGCGATGATGTCCTGCATGTCTGCGCCACCCAGGTCGTGGTCGCTCAGACGCCGCCAGGCGCGGCCGTATCCCGTGCCGCCCCGGTAGTTCGGCGCGAGGACAGTGAACCCCTGGGCGACGAGGAACTGATACTTGATGATCCATTCGTTCACTGTCTGCGCCTCCGGCCCACCGTGCGGTGAGACGAGGGCCGCGTGGCGGGACCGTTTCTTTGGCGGGACAAACAACCAGGCCGGGATCCGGCGCCCATCGAACGTGCGATACCGGACGAGCTTCCCGTCGGCGAATTCGTCCGTTGGCAATTTGCCGTGGAGACTATTGACCAGGATCCGCCCACTCTTGCCCGAGGCGGCCACGAGACGGTCCGGTGTTGTGAACGTGGAATAGAGGAAGAACAGGCCGCGACCGTTCGGCTGCCAGAGCGCATGGCTCGCGGTCCCTTTGGGACGAGAGATGCTGCGCGGACTCCTTCCTGCGGTGGATACGGTCTTGAGCTGGATGTTTCCGTCCCGGTTCTCCAGGAACGCGATCGCTTTCCCATCGGGGGACCAGAGGGGCCGGGTTTTGTCCCATTTGCTCTCGACGAGCCATCGTACACGGCGCGTCCGGATGTCGAGGGCTCCGATATCCTGGTGATCATGGACGTTCGACACGAAGGCGAGCTCGCGGCCATCCGGAGACCACGGCTTGGGAGCTCCGAGGTCGCCACCGATCGAGCTCTCCGAATCCGGGAAGTCGACGACTTTCTGCATGACGCCGACGAGATCCACGAACCCCACGTAGTCGTGGAGCCCGACCCCGGCGGAGAAGGCGATGCTCTTCCCGTCCGGCCGCCATGCGATCTCCGTCACGATATCGTCCACGTTCGTGAGTTGCTTCGTCTCGCCTCCCGTCGCCTCGACGACGAAGACATTGTCTCGGTCGCCATCCCGGTTTGAAGTGAACGCGATCCTCTTGCCGTCCGGAGACCAACGGGGGGAGGCGCTGTCCCACGTGGTGTTCGTGATCTTGCGGGCCGTACCGCCGGCGGCGGGTGTCACGTAGATGTTGAAGTTCTCGTCGCCCTCGAAGTCCGATTGGACGGCGAGCCACTGTCCGTCCGGCGAGAACTCCGGTTGCAGGATCGACTGATTGGAGCGTAGGAGCGGCTTCTCCCGCTTCGTCCGGATGTCCAGGACGAAAACGGACCACTGTTCGCCCTTGTTCGCCGAGTAAGCGAGGCGTCGTCCGTCAGGGGACACGTCGAAGCTGCCCAATTGCCAGATTTTCTTCAGGAACCGCTCGGGCGTGAACGTGACCTTGCGACCCATGAAACCCCGTCTGTCGGGAAGGTCGGCGGGGACAAAAAGCCATCTTGTTCCAGGTCCTCTCAGGATCCATGTTACCGAACGTCGCGACCCTTCCCATCACGGTCGGCGTAGGTGCGTTTCTGGTCCGCGAACGAGAGCTCCTCGTCGTCCGGAAGACCTACGGCCCTTCGAAGGGGCAGTGGACGATCCCGTCCGGATATGTCGAGCGACACGAGTCGATCGTGCAGTCCGTGGAGCGGGAGGTGAAAGAGGAGACGAACGTCGTCGGCCGGACCGGCTCGCTCCTTGCGGTCCGAAATCGCGTCACGGAAACCGCGAACGACACGTTCCTCGTCTTTCGGTTGGCGTACGTATCCGGCCGCCCCGAGCCGGACCATGACGAGGTGAGCGAGGCGGCCTTCGTCCCCCTCGAAGAGCTTGCGATCTCGGCAGAATCCGCCTCGTTCACGCGGGCGATCGTCTCGAAATTGATCCACGCCGACGGCATGCATCTCGACCCCTACCAACCGCCTCCCGACCCGAAGGACCTGCGCGCGTACCTTCTGTACCTGTGACCGCGAAAGCCTTTAGGGGCACCGCGGCTGTGCAGCGGCGTGGCGACCACAATCGTGGCGCAGTCCTTGGGCACCAAGTATCTGCTCGAGGCGCGGGCGCTGGACCGAATCCGCGACGTGCTCCGGGGAGGCGGACTCGTCGTCTACCCGACGGACACCGCCTACGGCCTCGGTGCGGACCCGTTCCAGGAGAAGGCGCTCGACCGCCTGTTCACGGCGAAGTCTCGGCCGCGCGACGAGCCGCTGTCCATGGCCGTCGCGGACATCCCTGACATCTTCCGGTTCGGAGAGCCGACTCCGATCGCGCTGGCATTCTGCGCCAAGAATCTGCCGGGGCCGTTCACGGTCGTCCTCCAGGCCACCGCGGAAGCGCCGCGCGCGATGGTGTCGAGGGACGGGCGAATCGCGCTGCGAATCCCGGGACATCCGATTCCGCGCTTGCTCGCCAAGGCCATCGGTCCGATCACATCGACCAGCGCGAACCGTCATGGGCAGCCTGCCCCTCGCACGTGTGAGGCGGCCCGCGAGCAATTCGGGGACCGCGTCGACCTGTACATCGATGGTGGAGCCACGCCGCTTGGCGGCGAGTCATCCGTCGTCGACCTCTCTGGAAAGAAAGCAAAGGTCCTGCGGCAGGGGACGTCCCCTCTGGGAGCGTAGAGGTATGGATCCGGACCGGCGCGATGCGCTCTTTCACGCCGGGAAGGTGTCCCGAGAAGCCCGCGAGCGCGCGGTCGAGCTCGTCCACGAAGGAGGGCTCCTCCGGGAGCTCGCCGAGGAGGTCGAGGGACTCATGGCCCGGAGGGGTCTCCGACCCGCCTTCCCGACGTGCATTTCGATCGACCACATCGCGGCTCATTACTCGCCCACCCACGACGACGACCTCCGGTTCCGTCGGGGGAACGTTGTGAAGCTGGACCTGGGGGCGCAACAGGACGGTTGGATCGCGGACACCGCCCAGACCGTCGAGGTCGGCACGCGGAACTGGACCGCTCTCATCCGGGCCTCCGAGCTTGCACTTCAGACCGCGATCGAAGCCGTCCATGCGGGCGTCTCCACCCGCACAATCGGCGAGGGGATCCAGCGGGCGATCGAGTCGCACGGATTCCGGCCGATCCGAAACCTGACCGGGCATTCGGTGGAGCGGTACCTTCTCCACGCGGGCAAAAGCGTCCCGAACGTTGCGCACGGCCACGATGTCCTCGAAGAGGGAGAGGTTGTCGCCATCGAGCCGTTCGCCTCGTCCGGCGCGGGAGAGGTGGACGGCCGTCGGACCGGGAACATCTATCGTGTGGTCCGCACAAAGCCCTTGAAACAGCCGGAGCTGAACGACTTTCTCGCGGTCCTCTCGCGGGAATTCAAGACTCTACCGTTCGCCGAGCGATGGGCTTTCCGCCTCGAACCGCGGACGCCGACGCTGTTGAATTCGCTCCTCCGGGCCGGGGTGGTGATGTCGTATCCCGCCCTCCTGGATCTGGGGAACGGAATCGTCTCTCAAACGGAGCACACGATGATCGTCGGGAGCGGGGGAGCGGAAGTCACGACGGCGTAACGGGGTCCGAAGGCCGCAAACGTTATCATCGAACGCCCCTATGGACAGAGCCCTCGGATCCGGCCTCCCATGAGCGACATCAAACGCATCGTGTTGGATGTGCTGAAACCCCACAAACCATCCTTGGTCGACATGTCGCTCCGTCTGAGCGGGCTGAAGGGCGTGGACGGCGTGAACTTGACCCTCCACGAGGTCGATCAAGAGACGGAGAGCGTCAAGGTCACAATCGAGGGCACGTCGATCAACTACCCCAGCGTGGAGGAGACCTTGCGGGAGATGGGCGCGGTGATCCATTCCGTCGACTTGGTGTCGACCGGCAAGCGACTCGTCGAGGATGTCCGGACCCCGCAAGACCATCGATGATGCGATCGAGCTTCCGCTAGCGGGACTCCTTGATGTGCTTCGCGACCTTCTGCACGATCGACGTCTTGTAGTAGTCGGCGCGGACGAGGACTCGGCCGTCTTTCCGCCAAGGCGTCGAGGGGAACGCCTTGCCGTCCTCCACCTGAGGCTCGAGGCCGAGTGCCTTCGCGGCACTCGCGACCTCCTGCGTGGTCGGCGACTCCACGGCCCACCGCTTCGCGACACGGCGTCCCTCCTGCCGGGATCGGCCGACGTCGAAGTAGGCGGGATAGAGGACGATGGGTCGGTCTCCTTTCGGCATGGACGCGGTCCGAATCTCACCGTCGCCATAAGGGTTTGGTCGCGGTCCCGCGAGACGATACCTTCATTCCCGTAACCGCTTTGTCCGAGCCCGTCCGGGGGAGCCGGGACATGAACGCCGAAATGGACCTCGTGGATTTTGCCGTCGACCAAGCGCGATCGAAGGGAGCGACCTATGCGGAGGCGCGCTACGAGAAGCAGGATCCGGAGAATTTCATCCTCAAGAACGGCGTATTGGACGCGCTGTACGCGGGCCACGACCAGGGCATCGGCGTGCGGGTCCTGGTGAACGGCGCTCTCGGATTCGCCGCGACGAACTCGTTGTCGAAGGTCGGTGTCCGCGCAATCGTGGACGACGCGATCAAGATCGCGAAAGCCTCGCGGCGGAAGACGAAGATCACGTTCGCCCAGGAAGACTCGATCGCCATGAACTGGTCGGTCCCGGAGGCGAAGAAGCTCGCCGACGTCTCGGTCGAGGAGAAGATCGCCGAGATTCAGGGCGTCGACCGGGACGTCATGCAGCTCGGGTTCAAGATCGCGGCCCGCTTCTTCAATCTCAGCGATAACCGGATCCGGAAGTTCTTCGCGAACTCGGAGGGTTCGCGGATCGAATCGTACAGTCCGCGCCTCCGGGTCTTCTACTTCCTCACGGTCGTCGAGGGTGCGGGCGTCGAACAGACCAGCCGGAACTACGGGTGGTCCGGCGGGTGGGAAGGCATCTCCACCTGGGGCCTCAGCGACCGGGTGGTCGAAGAGGCCCGGTCGATGCATCGGTCCCTCACGGAGGGGAAGAAGTCCCCGGAGGGGAAGATGGACCTCGTGGCCGGCCCTCAGGTCGCCGGCATTGCCTCTCACGAATCGTGCGGCCACCCGACCGAGGCCGACAGGGTCCTCGGCCGCGAGGCGGCCCAGGCCGGCAAGTCGTTCATTCCTCCGGACGGTTTGGGCATGCGGGTCGGCTCCGAACTCGTGAACGTCGTCGACGATCCGACGGTCGACCATGCGATCGCGTACTATCTGACGGACGACGAGGGCGTGAAGGCCCGCCGGCGGTACCTGTACAAGGAGGGTCGGGTGACGGAATTCCTCCAGAACCGCGAGACCGCAGCGGCCCTCGGGACGCACAGCAACGGGGCGTCGCGGGCCGTGAACTACAACGTCGAGGCCATCGTGCGGATGGCGAACACGTTCGTGGAGCCGAAGGACCACACCTTGGAGGAGCTCCTCGAGGACGTGAAGTTCGGCGTCTACATGAAGAGCTTCATGGAATGGAACATCGACGACAAGCGATACAACGCGAAATACGCCGGACGCGAAGCGTACCTCGTCGAGGACGGCGAGGTGAAGCACCCGGTGAGGAACACGATCGTCGAGCTCACGACGCCCGCCTTCTGGTCCGCCGTCGATGCGGTCGGGAAGGACCTCGACTTCGAGGCCGGTTTCTGCGGCAAGTCGGATCCAGGCCAGGCGCTCGACGCGAGCATGGGGGGACCGCCGATCCGCCTTCGGAACGTGTACCTGAGGTGATCGGATGGAAGATGTCGCATCCCGGATTGTCGACAAGGCGATCGCCCTCGGATGTCAGGACGCCGTCGCGGACGTCGTCGAGAACCGGTCCTACCAGATTCGCTTCGCGCGGAACGAGGCCGTGATCAGCAACCAGTGGCGCGAATCGACCGCCTCCGTGTTCGTCGTCCACGGCAAGCGGGTCGTCGCGAGCGACGTCAAGGATTTGTCCAAAGCGGACGAGGCGGTCGAACGGCTCGTGAAGATCGCGAAGACATCCCAGGCGAACCCGGACTATGCGGGGATTGCGAAAGGTCCGTTCCGATATGCACGCACACGCCCCGACCCGAAGGTCCTCGCCCTGCACGAGGGCGGCAAATATGTGGAAGCCGCGGTCGGCGGGGCGCTGGACCAAGGCGCGAAGGAGTGCGCGGGTTCCTTCTGGAAGTACGAGGACGAACACTTCCTTGCCACGTCGAACGGCGCGGAGGGTCACGACCATCGGGCGAGCCTGTACCTCTCGATTCGCGCCCTCGTGTCCCTCGAGTCGAGCGGTCATGGGATCGCCTGCGGCTCGAAGCTCTCCGAGTTCCAGCCGGAGAAGGCCGGACAGAAGGCCGGGCGGATCGCGGCCTTGGCGAGAACGCCGAAGCCGGCCAAGGCGGGCCGGTATACCGTCCTGTTCGACCCGCTCATCTTCGGATCCTTGACCGATCAGGTCGGCGGCCGACTGAGCGCGTGGGCGGTCCTCGCGGGTCTTTCGCCGTTCGGAAAGAAGATCGGGAAGCGGGTCGCATCGACGCAGCTCACCCTTTACGACGACGGTTCGGGAGATTCGATTGCGCGCAAGCGCTTCGACGCGGAAGGGGTGCCGACCCGTCGGAACCTGCTCATCAACAAAGGGATCCTGAAGACCTACCTGCACAACACATCGACCGCGAAGAAGTTCAGGACGAAGACGACGGGGAACGCGGGCCTGGTGGCTCCGGATTCTCATGCGGTCTTCGTGAAGCCCGGGGACCGATCGCGGGACGAGATTTTCTCCGAGGTGAAGGACGGCCTCTGGCTCACGAACACCTGGTACACGCGATACCAGTCCTACGTGACCGGCGACCTGTCGACGATCCCGCGGGACGGGATCTTCCATATACGAAACGGGGACGTCGTCGAGGCCTGGAAGGACATCCGCCTCACGGACAACCTCCTTCATCTGATGAAGAACATCGTCGCGTTGGGCAACGAGACGCAGCAGATGATGTGGTGGGGCGAGGTCTCCGTGCCGAATTTCGTCCCGTACGCGTTGATCAAAGACGTCGGGATCACGACGTCCAACCAGTAGGCAGACCTAGGTCGCGGGCGCCTCGACCAGGACTGCGTTCACGACGCCGTCCTGGCCAGGACGGGAGGTGACCCGTGCGAGACCGAGGTCCGTCTGGATCGTCGCGCCGCGGGTGATGATGTTCCGCGTCACGAAATTCGGGTTCGACGGATTCGCCTTGACGGTGACGATCTTCACCTTCTTCGTCACGGAGGTTTTGCGATCAAGCACGTTCGCGAACTCCGCGCTCAGCACGCGGACCTTACGGTTTGCACCCTTCGTGCGGTAGAGCTTGAGACGCTGGGGTCCGATGAACGCCCACTGTTGCTCGCGGCCGATTTCCCGCCGCCGCTTCTTTCGGAAGGGACGGTAGCGACCGCCGGTGGGCTTTCGTCGGGATCGTCCTTGCCATAGGGCCATGGGAGCTGAGCCAAAGGGGTGGGCATATTTGACCGTTCCGGGTCAAACGATGTGGACCGTGCCGTACACGAGCAAACTGGCGATGATGAAGCCGAGGAGTGCGCCGCCGTTCAGGAGGGGGAGGCCCGCCTGCGGATTTCCCTTCAGAACGTAGCGCATCAAGACGATGAAACCCGCGAGGCTCCCGAGGACGGTGCCGAATGCGATGATTCCATTCGGCAGGACGCCGAGGAACGATCGGCCCACGGCGCTCGAGAATGTGAAGGCGGAGACGGCCAGGATCCCTGGGATGATGAGGTCTCCCAAGCCGACGAACATCGCCTCGCGTTCCTCGCCGGAGGCGACCTGCTCCTTGAGGCTCTTTTGTTGCCGAAACGAATAGCCGGCTTTCTTCGGGATTACCAGGAGGATCGGCAGTCGCTGGCTCGTCAGTTCGTCCGCGAGGGTGATCATGTGTTTCGTTCGGTAGACGGCCCATGCGTCGTAGAAGGCCAAGGCGATGAGGAGGAGGATCGCGGGAAGCGTTCCGAAGGAGATTCCGAGGATCGCGGTCACGCCGGCGGCAGTCGTGATCCCGATCGCGTCGACCACGTACCACTCGGGGAATTTCACGAGGAGGTACACAAGGCCGGCCGCAATGGCGAACGCCAGGACCGTGGCGATGTTCCCGAGCAACACGCTGTCCGCCGTGCCGCCCGTGGCGTAATCGAGGGCATAGAAGAGAGGAAGCAAGAAGATGAACGCGAGGGTGATGAAGATCGAGGCCATGATCACGTACTTGGCAAGGTTCTGCCTCTTGTATCGGACGAGCCCCAGGATGACCGCGGTGAAGGCCAGGATCATGATGAGGTAGATGACCGTGTTCGTCACGTCCTCCGGACGCTGGAACGCCTGGAAGCCGGCCCCCGCGAAGAAGGGCGAGAGCGCAATCGCCACGATCTGACTCCCGACGAGGAGGGCTGCCATCGCCGCAATGGACGGGATCTCGCGGCGCATGCGAGGCCTACTCCCGGGTCACGCGTCCGAAGGCCACCGTGCCCGCGATTTTCTCGATGAAGACCTTGACGATTGCGCCCTTCGCCGTCCCCGGGACATAGATCACATACTTGTCGAGCTTCGCGATCCCGTCCCCCTTCTTGCCGATGTCCTGGATCATGAGCTCGTAGACCTTCCCTTCGACCAGTGGCGCCTCCTCGACCTTGGCGGCCTTCTTCACGGCCTTCACGGGCCGGCGGGCGCCGCAGGCGTCGCATTCGAGCATCGCGATTCGGCCCTCTTTAACGAGGCGGGTGTCGGGCCGACCGCACTCCTGGCAGAGGACATACGCGTCCACGTAGGACTTGACTCGATCCTCGATCTGCTGGGACGTGACCTTGCTCTTGAACACGACCCGTCGACCTTCCATCGCCCCTGCGGTCCCGAGCTCACGCAGGAGATACGTGAGGACCATGTCGGGGTCCCGGCGGATCGCGCCGACGATGTCCTCGAAGTTCCGCAGGATCGTCGTCTTCCCTTCGATGACGACGTCCGGGGAAGGGACCTGGAACCGCTCGCCGCTGCTCAACGCCGCGGGGAGTGCCTTCTTCGCACGGGACAGCAGCTCTTCGTAACCGAATGACACGGACGAGTTCAAGGGTCGGGTCAGTTTAAAGGTTGCGGGGTCAACGCGCGGCCGCGCGAACGAGCCCGAGGTGGATCGGGGACGGCCGCAACGGACGGGAACGCAACTCCGGATGGAACTGCGAGGCGATGAAGTACGGATGGCCTTTCAGTTCCAATACTTCCATGCGCCGCCTGTCGTCCGAGCGGCCGACGTATCGCAAGCCCGCGTCCTCCAGCTTGGCGATGTACCCAGGGTTGATCTCGTACCGGTGTCGATGCCGTTCGTGGATCGTCGTGGCCCCGTAGAGCTTGGCGGTCGTGGACTTCGGGTCCAGATCGATCGGATGTGCCCCGAGGCGCATCGTCGCCCCCTTTCCCTTGACCGCATGTTGTTCCGGTAACAGGTCGACGACCGGATGCGGGGTCTTCGGATCGAATTCGGAACTGTTCGCCCCCTTCAAGCCCAACACCGCGCGGGCGAAGCCGATCGTCGCGAGTTGGAAGCCGAGGCACACGCCCTGGAAGGGGATCTCGTTCTCCGCGGCGAATCGGGTCGCGGCGATCTTCCCTTCGATCCCGCGGTCTCCGAAGCCGCCGGGGACCAGGATGCCGTCCGCATCTTCGAGCAGCTTTGTCCCCTGCTTCTCCAGGTCCACGGATTCCACCCAGTTCAGTTTCACGTGCACGCGGGCGGCCGCACTTGCGTGATGGAATGCCTCGATGTGGCTGATGTAGGAATCTTTCAGGTGGGTGTACTTGCCCACCAAGGCGATCGTGACCTCTTTCTTCGGGTTTCTCAAGTTCTCGAGGAACGCCCTCCATTCCCGCAGGTCCTCTCCCTTCGCACGT
>WNGG01003668.1_pt1 | contig 33947 bp, 31 predicted proteins | sample 5400661 | NCBI WGS metagenome assembly WNGG01 (sample SAMN13153372, study PRJNA577476) | soil metagenome | isolation source: 100 cm soil or saprolite under Garry oak tree replicate 1 | place: USA:California | collected 2016-06-15
ACGCCGCGCACGCACAGCACGTCTTTCACCGCGAGCGGGATGCCGGCCAGCGCCGGCGCATCGCCCTGCCTGATCCTGCGATCAGCCTCCTCAGCCTGCTTCTCCCACAGCTCAGGCGTGAAGCGGAGGTAAGCCTTGACGTGCTTGTCGAGGCGCTCGATTCGCTCGACGTGTGCGGTCACGAGGTCGGCGGATGAGATTGAGCCAAGTCGGAGCAGCCGCGATGCATCGGTGATCGTCAGCTGGGTGAGATCGTCGGAGGTCAAGTCTCCTCCTGGATGGCGGGAACGCGGAAGAACCCGTTGACCGCAGCGGGAGCGTTGGCGAGCGCATCCTCCTGGCTCAGGCAAGGACGAGGGTCGTCATCGCGCAGCCTGCTCGCCACCTGCACCACCTGCGCGGTCGGCGGGATGTCTTCGGTGTCGAGCTGCTGCAGCCGGTCGATGTGGCCGAGGATGCCGCTCAGCTGGTCGGCGTAGAACTCCTCGTCGCCGGGCTCGAGCCCGATGCGCGCAAGCGTGGCGACGTGTCGAACTTCTTCTCTGGAAAGTGGCATCGAAATCTAGTGTCCCGCACCCGAGGTTGGACGCGTACGCCCGGTCCATAACGCACGCTTGACGCCAGACTTGCGCATCAACAGGATACGAAGCGCCTCGCCGGCGTCAGACGTGCGGAATGCCCGCGCCGGGTTTCAGGTTTTCGGCGCTGTCCGGCTCGACACGAGTCCGACGATCGCGATCACACCGGCCCATGAGCTGATGCAGGTCAGGATCATCAGGACCGACGCGAACCACGCGGCGGACGAGGACCATGGCGCACGACGGTAGAGACCGACTGTGGCCACGGCTCCGACGACGGCGGATCCAAGCGACGCTCCCGCGATTAGATATAACGCGATGCCCATCCGACCCACGGCGGAGGGCTCCGATGTGAAAGTGAGGACGAAAGCGCCCCACAGCAGCAGGAACACCGAGCCCGCGATCAGGGCGTTGGCGACCCAGTACGGAACCCTCACGTAGGCAATAGGGCTTTGAACTGCTCTTCGTCGAGGATGCTCACCTTCAGCTTTTGTGCCTTCTCGAGCTTTGAGCCGGCGCCCGGGCCAGCGATCACGTAGTCGGTCTTCGCGCTCACGCTGCCGGCCGCCTTACCGCCGAGCTTGCGCACCAGCGCCTCGGCGTCGGGCCTGCTCATGAATTCGAGAGTTCCGGTGAAGACGAAGGTCTTGCCGGTGAAGGGACCCTCGCCCTGCGCCTCGGCCGCCTGCGGTTTGACGCCGGCCGCGAGCAGCTTGTCGATGAGGGCGACCCCTGGTCCCTGGAAGTACGCGTGCACCTCATGGGCCATGCTCGGCCCGACGCCCTCGACACGCCGCAGGTCGTCTTCGCTCGCTCCGCGCAGCGTGTCGATGCCGCCAAAGTCCGCCGCGAGCAGCTGCGCGGTGGCTTCGCCGACCTGAGGGATGCCCAGCGCGTACAGGAAACGCCACAGATCCGGCTGCCTGCTTGCGGCGATGCGGTCGACGAGGTTTTGCGCGGACTTGTCGGCAAAACCCTCGAGCTCGGTGACCTGGTCCTTGCTCATTCGATAGAGATCGCTCGGGTCTTCGACCACACCGCGCTCGATCACCTGAGTGAGAGTCGCGTAGCCCAGACCTTCGATGTCCATGACGGCGGCGAAGTGGCGCAGGCGCTCGAGCCGCTGCGCGCCACAGAACGGATTGATGCAGCGATGCGCGATGTATGGCTCCTCGCGCACAACCTCTCCCCCACACACCGGGCACTTGGCCGGCATCTTCCAGCCAGGCTTCGGATCCTTGACGCTGACGATCTCGGGAATCACGTCGCCGGCGCGGTGGATGACGACGCGAGCGCCGACGTACACGCCCTTCTCGTTGACCTGTGCCTCGTTGTGCATCGTCACGTTGCGGATCGTCACGCCCCCTACTACGACCGGCTTGACGTGCGCGACCGGCGTGAGGACGCCGGTGCGGCCGACGTAGCATGCGATCTCCTCGACCTCCGTCTCGGCCTGCTCCGGCGCGTACTTGAACGCGATCGCCCAGCGCGGGGAGCGCGCGACAAAGCCAAGCTCGAGCTGCTGCGCGAATCCATCCACCTTGACCACCATGCCGTCGATCTCGTACTCGAGCTCGTGCCGGCGGCGCTGCCATTCCGCGTGGTAGTCGATCACCTCGTCGATCGAGTCAAGGCGGCGCCGGTTCTTGTTGACGCGAAAGCCCATCGCCTCCAGCGTGTTGAGCACGTCCCACTGCGACATGGCAGGACCCGCGGGATCTAGCGTGTACATGAAGGTCTGCAAATCTCGACTCGCGGTGATGTTCGGGTCGATCTGGCGGACGCTTCCCGCCGCGGTGTTGCGTGGGTTGACAAAGCGCGCTTTGCCCGCGGCCTCCATCTCCCGATTGAGGCGCTCGAAACCGGCGATCGGGAAATAGACCTCGCCGCGTACCTCGAAAACGTCTGGCAATCCTTTGGCGGGGCTGACTGCGAGCGGAACGCTGCGGATGGTGCGCACGTTCGCCGTGACGTCTTCGCCGATCGTGCCGTCGCCGCGCGTGGCCGCCCGCTGCAGCCTCCCCTTCGCGTAGGTGAGGCTGATCGCCAGGCCGTCGATCTTCAGCTCGGCGCAGTACACGACCTTGTCGCCCACCGCGCCGTGCACACGCTTGTCGAAGGCCCGAATCTCCGCCTCGTCGAAGGCGTTCTGCAGGCTGAGCATCGGCGAGCGATGCCGGACCTTGGCGAACTGATCCGAGGCTTCGCCGCTGACGCGCTGGGTCGGCGAATCCGCGCTCACGAGCTCTGGCCGCTCCTCCTCGATCCGTCGCAGCTCGAGGAACAGCGCGTCGTATTCAGAGTCGGAGACCTCCGGCTGGTCGAGGACGTAGTACGCGTGCTCGTAGCGGCGGATGAGCTCCCGCACTTCCTCGATGCGGACCGCGGGATCGACCGGCTTTTTGCGCTTGCTCATTTCGTCAGCGGCGCCAACATGCCGCTGAGAATCTTCAAACCCACCTTGTCGAACTTGATCACGAGCTCTTCATCGGTCCGCGTGAGCGTGCTCTTGACCACTGTGCCGGCGCCGAAGGCGGGGTGCTGGACGCGGTCGCCGCTCGCGAACCGCTGGACCGGAGGCGCCGCAGGCGCAGATTCCACCTGCCGCTCGACGTAGCGCTCCTTGTAGCCCTGACGCGGCGGGGCGACGGGTGCCCTGCCTCGCGGCGCGGCCAGCAGCGACTGCGGGATGTCGGTCAGGAACCGGCTCGGAAATGCGGGCTGGGAGCGCCCGTAAAGGTGGCGGCGGAACGCGCAGCTCAGGTACAGGCGGTCCTTCGCGCGCGTCATGCCCACGTAGCAGAGCCGGCGCTCCTCGGCCATCTCGGTCGCGGCGCCGACGGCCGCGGGATTCTCCTCGCGCTCGTCGAGGGCGCGCTGGTGTGGCAGCAGTCCTTCCTCCATCCCCACCATGAACACGACCGGAAACTCGAGGCCCTTGACCATGTGCAGCGTGATCAGGGTGGCGCCCTCGCCGTTCTCGTCGTAGGCGTCTACGTCCGAGACCAGCGCGACCTCGGCGAGAAAATCTTCCAGTCCCTGCGCCGGGTCGCGGTCGTCGAAGCTCTCCGCAAGGCCGCGGAGCTCGTTCAGGTTTTCGATTCGCGCCTCGCCCTGCGGCGTCCCGTCGAGGTAGTGGCGGCGCAGGTCCATCACATCGATCACGTGATCGACGAGCTCGCTCGGCCGCAGGACACCCATCGTCGCCCGCACCGACTCGATCTGCGCACGGAAACCCTGCAGCGGGCCAAGCGCGGTCTTCCGAACACCGGGCATGCGCCCGGGTTCGGCGAGGATCGACATGATGTCCGACTCGCTCTCGCGCGCAACAGAGTTCACCGCATCGACGGTGATCTTGCCGATCTTGCGCGACGGCACCGAGACGATCCGCGAGAAGCTCAGCGCGTCCCGCGGGTTGAAGCAAAAGCGCATGTACGCGACCAGGTCCTTGACCTCGCGCCGTTCCCAGAAGCGAACTCCGCCGACCAGCCGGTAGGGAATGCGCCGTCGGGCCAGCACGTCTTCGAAGGCGCGGGATTGGGCGTTGGTGCGGTAGAGCACCGCGAAGTCGGAGTAGCCGCGGTCCTCCGTCTGGCGCAGTCGCTCGATCTCGTCGGCGACGAACTCGGCCTCCTCGACCTCGTTGTACGCCTGGGTCGCGACCACCTTCTCGCCCCCGGCGCGCTCGGTCCACAGGCGCTTGGGGGCGCGCTCGGGGTTGCTGCGGATGACGCTGTAGGCGGTGTCGAGGATGGCTTGGCTGGAGCGGTAGTTCTGCTCCAAGTGGACGACATGCGCGTCGGGGTAGTCCTTGCGGAACTCCAGGATGTTGCGGATGTCGGCTCCGCGGAAGCGGTAGATCGACTGGTCGTCATCGCCCACAACGGCCACGTTTCGGTGCTCCGCCGCAAGGAGGTTGACCAGTACGTACTGCGCGCGGTTGGTGTCCTGGTACTCGTCGACGAGGACATGGCGGAAGCGGTCCCGCCACTTGGCGAGGGCCTCGGCGTCGGTGCTGAAGAGCTCGGCGAGCTTCATGAGCAGGTCGTCGAAGTCCAGGCCACCTGAGCGGCGAAGCACCTCCTGATAGGAGTCGTAGACGCGGCGCAGGACCTCGTCCTGGTAGCTGCGGTTGGGGATGTCGGCGGGGCGCTTCAGCTCACTCTTGGCCTGCGAGATGGCGTTGCTCAATGACCCGATCGGGTAGCGCTTGGGGTCGAGCCGGAGCTCGTCGAGGACCCGCCTCAGGGCCGCCCTGGTGTCGTCCTCGTCGAAGATGACAAAGCTCGGGACGATGCCGATCCGCTGCGCTTCGCGGCGCAGGATTCGTACCGCGGTCCAGTGGAACGTCCCGACCCACATCTTTTGAGCGCCTTCCCCGACCAGCGCCTCGACCCGACCACGCATCTCCTTTGCCGCCTTGTTCGTGAACGTCACCGCCAGCAGGCGGTCCGGCCAGACCCGATGGGAAGCGATCAGATAGGCGATCCGGGCGGTCAGCACGCGGGTCTTGCCGCTGCCGGCGCCGGCGAAGATCAGCAGCGGACCGTCGCCGTGCGTGACGGCTTCCTGCTGTGGCGGATTCAAGCGCGCGAGCAGGGAATCGATCTGGGATTGGGAGGACTCAGCCGAAAGCACGAGGAATCGAGTTTAGCGGCGGTTTCGGACCCCCTTTTCTGTCCACTTAGGGGAGAGGGAAATTGCCACTCCCGTCGTTAGACTCACCGTGGCTTTGGCTCGCGAAATCGATCTTGGCATGCGTGATCACCTTCTTTATGGGCTCGCGCGTGACCTCAGCTCGTCCCTGGAGCTCGACGTGGTGCTCGAGAAGGTCATGGACCGGGTGATCACGTTGATGAAGGCCGCGCGCGGCTTCATCGTGCTGGTCGACCCCATCGACGGCAGCCTGTCGGTCCAGATGTCGAGCGGCGAGGCGGACCCCGAGAAGGCGCGCCAGTTCCTCGGCTCGCGGACTGTGATCGAGCAGGTCGTGAGGACGGGTCAGGCTGTGGTCGCGACCGACGCCAGCCTGGACGACCGCTTCAAGGGCCGGCAGTCGGTGATCCTTCAGAACCTGCGCTCGGTCATCGCGGTGCCGCTTGTCACCAAGGACAAGGTCATCGGCGCCGTCTACGTCGACAGCCCCTTCCGCGCCTCCATCTTCGAAGAGAAGGACAAGGAGTTCCTGCAGGCGATCTCCGACCTGGCAGCCATCGCGATCGACAACGCGCGCCAGTACGAGCGGTCGGAGTTTCTGCGCGAGCTGTTCGAGGCGCACGTCAACAAGCAGGTCACCGACTACGTGATCAAGCGGTCGGGACGGACGCTGCGGTTCCTGCCCGGCGAGCGGCGCCAGGTGACCATGCTGAACTCCGACATCGCCGGGTTTTCGACCCTGTCGCAGAGCATGGAGGCCGAGGAGCTCGTCCGCTTCCTGAACGACTACTTCCAGCGGATGATCCGGGTCGTCCTGGACCACGGCGGCAACATCGACAAGTTCCAGGGTGACGGCATGCTCGTCGTTTTCGGAGCCCCGAACCCGATGGACGACCACGCGGAACGGGCGCTGCATGCGGCCCTGGCCATGGTGCGTGAGGTCGACCGATTCAACCGCGAGCAGATCGGCTTCGGCAAGCCTGCGATCGCCGTCGGGATGGGCCTCGACACGGGCGAAGTGGTGGCGGGCCACGTCGGATCCGACGACCGCATGGAGTTCACGCTGATCGGCGTGCCGGTGAACAACAGCGCGTACCTGTCCAAGGTCCGGCCGGCGAGGGTGCTGATGTCGGAGACGACCCGGGCCCGGCTGCCGAACGGAATCACCGTCGCGGACTACGAGCCGATGGTGCTGAAAGGCGGAAACCGCCCGCAGCCGATCTTCGAGCTGGCAATCTCCGTCGCGGCTGAATAACGCGGTTTTTCTACCAGCCTGGCCCTGGCGGCCGGGTTCATCCCGGCCGCAACTTTGTCCTAACGCCTCCCAGGCGTGGTTCGTGGAAGCTCTTTAGGACAAGTCCCAACCGTATACCGGAAAGAGAGCAGGCCCGTCGCGAAGCGACCGGCCGATGAGAGGGAACCATCTGGGTTCCCTCTCATGCGTCAGCCTTGACACACCCAGCGGCCCGGGCCGTAGTGGGAATAGAGCCAGGCCGCCGCGAAGGCGTTAGCCCGAGGATCAAACGGCGACTGGTTCGCGTACGGCGTACCCGACCAGGTGCTCGGCAGGAACTGGAACAGCCCTGACGCGCCGCTGTCGGTGTTGACCGAATTCGGGTGATAGCGCGACTCGCACCAGGCGACGTTCATCGCCCACTGCACGGCGGCCGGGCCCAGCGGATTGAACGCGTCGGTGATGTCCTTCGCGATGTCGGCCGGCGGGCTGGGGTGGTTGCTGCGGGCGGCGATCGCGGCGGCCTGCGCCTCTGCGGCCGCCTCGGCCTGCTTTTCCGCCTCGTAGTTCGCCAGGCCCTGCTTCAGCTCGAGTGACCACGACTGGACCTGGGCCATCTGGGCGGCCTGGACACGCTGGTTCACGGTCTGCTGAACCACCGAGTTCCGATTGAACGCACTCAGCTGCGTGACGGCGACGGAGACGGACTGCTCCTGATGCGGCGTGAGGCGCGGCAGGATCACCGTGACCAGGATCACGACCCAGACCAGCACCGCCCGAAATAGCGGCAGCAACCCCTTTTTTTCGCTCCTTCCTTGGACTCGCCCTACCCTGGGGCGGTGTCAGGCCTGAGCTAGGAGCGAGACGTTGAGAAGACGCGCTCAGGGACCGGGAAAGGGACCTTACCACACGGTTGGCAACGTTCCGCAGCCGTACGCCACCGGTACCGAATCGCCTATTTCAGAACAGATGCGTAAGACTCTTCCTGAGCAGCTTGGCTTCTCCCGATTCGACGTATTGCGGGAGCATCTCTCTCATCCGCTCGAAGGCGAGGTCTGTCAGGGCCGCCGGGTCCTGGCCAACCGCCGGCAGCGCAGGCCCGATCACGACCTTGATCCTCTTGCGCAGCCACAGGTCTTTCGTCCCCGACAGGACGACGGGGATCACCGGCACGCCGGCCTTGATCGCGAAATGGGCGAAGCCCTTGTGGAAAGGCAGCAGCTCGCCCTCCCTGGGCCCGTAGTTGCCTTCGGGAAAGATCGCGACCGCGCCACCGAGCTCGAGGCATCGATCAACGTGGCGGTAGAGAGTGCTGTCTCCATGGCGCTCACGCACGACGGGCACATAGCCGCCGGCGGTCCGGACGAGCCACCACTGGAGCTTGCGCGTGACGAGGATCGTCGGGTCAGCCAGGAAGTGGAGGTGTGGCTCGACCGGGAACAGGATGAGCAGCGTGAACTCGTCCAGCCAGTTCAGGTGGTTGGCGATGACGATGTAGTTGCCCGAGCGCGGTATGTTCTCCCGCCCTTCCACGTCAAAAGCAAACAAGAGGCGAAGGATCGGAACGCCGAAGAGGCGGATGATCCGGTAGGCCAGGTTGGCGCGCGGGCCGACGGGCAGAAGGTCGGCGGCCGGTAGGGCCACGTTCGCGGTGCTCACGGCACCGCGAGTCTAAGCCTCGAGAGGCCACCACTCCAGGAAGCGGTTGTAGGTCCCGAGCGATCCCAGAACGGCGTGCACCGCGCTGCGCAGGATTCCCGCGTCGCGGGACGAGACATTGCCCGAGTTCACATCCGCTTGCAGCTCGTTGAGGAAGGCGTTGAGCTGATTGTGGGCGGCGGTCGTGTCGCCCCGCCCGGCTGCCGCGGACGCCGCGTTCAGCTTGGCGACGAGACTCTTCTTCTGGCCGGCGTTCAGCCCGGGCAGCGCTTGAACCGCGCCTGCGATGGAGCCCAATGCCGCCTGCGTCGTCTGCACAGGGACGCTCACCGTCGCGCGTCCGACACCGCCCTCGCCGTCCGAGACCTGGAACGTGACCGTGTATGTCCCGGCTGCGGCGTACGGGTGTGAAGGGGTCAAGCCGGTAGCGGTGGCGCCGTCGCCGAAGTTCCACGTGATCGTGTATGCGTCCGCGGTGTCCGCGTCGCTGAAGGTGCCCTTGAAGTTCACCGTCTCCCCAGCCGTCGTCACGAGTTGGACCGACGGCGTGAAGCTGATGCTCGACACGTTAGGCGCAACGTTGGTCGCGGTCACCGTCATCGACTTGGAATCGGACATGCCGCTGTCATCCGACGCGCTGAACGTCACCAGGTAACTGCCGTCGTCATCCGGGGTGAAGCTGAACGCGGGCCCCGAACCGCTCGAGTAAGGACTGCCGTTTTTCAACACGGTCCAGCTGAGCTGCAACGAGGCGGTGTCGGCCGACGAGGGTGTCGTTGCCGCACCCGTGAACGGAACAGGGCTTCCCTCGGGGACGGTCAGCGGGTCGGTGAGGATGGTCGCGGTGGGGGCGACGGGCGTGACATCGAGGGTGAACTGCGCGGTGTTGGTCAGACCCTGGCCATCGTCGGCGGTGATGACGATCGTCTGGGTGGTCGTCGTCTCGTCGGAGGCCGGTTGCGTCCACGACCATGCGCCGCTCGTGCAAGTCTTCGACACCGTGCCGGATGACGCCGACAGGCTCACCGTGTCCCCGTCGGGGTCCGAGCAGGTTCCGGAGTTGGTCGGGGCGGTGCCTTCAGGCACGCTCACTGCGCCTTTGTCTACGGCGATGGTGGGCGCCGTGTTGCTCACGAGCCACGTCTTGAACGCGAAGTTCCAGTGGTTTGTGGTCGCCCAGGGGCTGCCAACGTACTCCCGGCCGCCTGCATAGTTGTTGACCGACCCGCTGTCGTACCAGGTGAGCGTGCCTGCCGAGACCTGGACCACGATGGCGTACTGGGTGCCGCCGGTGATCGGGATCATCGGTTGGAACCAGTAGTCGTGGAACAGCTTGCAGCACGTCACAGAGCCGGAGAGTCCGATGGTGGGACCGATCTGCGATCCACTGGGCGCTCCCTTCGAGTTGACGGTCTGGATCGTGAGGTTGGCCCGGACGAACCCGGTCGGCGTGTCTGTGGCCAGAGAAACGCGATCGAGCTGGCCGGTGGTCCCGGCGGTGAAGGTCTGCGCCATCAGAGCGACGTTTCGCTGAGAGCTCAACATCAGAGTCTGGGATTGGTCGGGGTTGTCCTGGATGGTGGCCTGCGCCGGAGCAGCAAAGGCCAGCGGCAGCACCGCGGCCAGCGCCGCTGCCATGGAACCCCGACCGACAACTTTCCTTAACGAAATCTTCACTTGACCCGAATGACGGGTCCGAAATCGAATTCCTGCGCCGCTTGGCGCTACTCGTATCGGAGGGCGGCGACCGGGTCGAGACGGCTGGCGCGGAGCGCTGGGAAGAATCCGCTCAGGGCGCTGAACAGGGTCGCCAGAGCCAGCGCGCCCAGGGCGAGCCACCAGGTGATGCGGAAGACGGAGAGGTCGAGCGGTATGCCCTGCCCGGCCGCGATGTTGTTCACGATCACGTTGCCGACCACGCCCACCAGGGCCGCGATGCCAAGGCCCACCGCGCCGCCGAGCAGCCCAATCATGCCCGCCTCCGACATGAACATCCCGCGCACGTCAGCCGAGCGGGCGCCGAGCGCCTTCATGATGCCAATCTCGCGCGTGCGTTCGAGCACGGCGGTGTACATAGTGTTGGCAATCCCGAGGCACGCGACGATCAGAGCGATCGCGGCGAGGCCCGAAAGCCCGATCTCGAGGATCGTGATGAACTGGCTGAAGCCCTTGAGAAAGTCGCTGCTGGTCGTTGCCTGGTAGCCGAGGTCTTTGACCTCCTTGGCGACGGCGTCGACGCTCCCCGCCGTCTCCGCAACGAGGGTGATGTTGCTGAACTCATCAGCCGTCCACTGGTTGGCTTTTGCCATCTGCTCCCAGTAGCCGGTCGCGGTCCGGTACGGCGCGCTGATGAAGAAGGCGCCGCCCGTGCCGATGTTGCCGGCGTTCGAAAGGACCCCGATTACAGACAGCTCGAGCGGCAAGGAGTTCTTGGCGGGCTGCTGCCCGGAACCCGGGAGGTAGATCCCGGGGAACTGCCCGTGAAACGTGATCTTGTGGCCGACCGCCGTCGACGGAGTGAAGCCCATCCTGGTCGCGGCGTTCCCGCTGATCAAGACCTCGTTGGCGCTGTCAGACGAAGGGAACTTGCCCGCGGCCAGAAACTTGGACAGTGCCTGCGGCGTCTCAGACAGCGGCGTGAACGAGGTCAGGTAGACGTTCGAAAGGTCGGACTGTCCGCCGCTCAGCGTGCCCTGGATCTCGAGGTTCCCGTACGCGTCCTTTACATGGGGCAGTGCGGCCATCTTGGCCAGCGCGGCGGCATCGAGGGGCTGGTGCTTGGTCGGATCGCTCAGGCCGAATCCGTTGCCTCCGACCGAGACCTGGTTCAGCTGGCCTGTCACCGCGAACGCGTTGGTCAGCGAGTCCTGGACGCCGGTGGAGAAGGAAACGATGATGGCCATCGCGGCGATGCCGATCGCAACCCCAGCCGAGCTCAGCGTCGTGCGGAGCTTGCGCCGCCTCACGCTGGTCGCGCCCATGCGCGCGGATTCCAGCCAGGCGAGTCTGCGCACTTGCTCCTTCAGCGGCACAGGTTTTTCCGGCCGCTTCTGGCCGCCGGGGTCTTCGACGATGTTGCCGTTTCTCATCCGCACGATCCGGTTCGCCACCGCGGCGACGTCCGGGTCGTGCGTGACCATGACGACCGTTCCACCGAGGCCGTGCATCTCCTTGATCAAGTCGAGCACGCCCTGGCCGGCTTCCTCGTCGAGGTTTCCTGTCGGCTCGTCGGCCAGGATCAACCCGGGCCGGTTGGCCAGGGCGCGTGCGACCGAGACGCGCTGCTGCTCGCCGCCGGACAGCCTGGTCGGCCGGAAATTGACGCGGTCCTTCAGCCCGACCTTCTCCAGGAGGCGGTGACTTCGCTCGCGACGCTGCGCCGCCGGGATGCCGCCGAGGGTCATGGGCAGCGCGACGTTGTCGAGCGCGCTCATGGTCGGGATCAGGTTGAAGCTCTGGAAGATCGTGCCGACATGCTGCAGCCGGTAGTCGGCGAGCTGGCGGTCTCGCATCTCGCTGAGCTTCCAGCCGCCGGCGACGATGGTGCCTTCAGTCGGCCGGTCCAGGCCGCCGATCAGCGACAACAGCGTCGACTTGCCGCAGCCCGAGGGACCCATGATCGCGATGAACTCGCCGGGCGCGATCGAGAGCGAAACACCGCGCAGAGCGGTCACTGCCACCTCGCCCATCCGGTGGACACGGACGACGTTGGTGAGCTCGATTCCGACGGGTTCTCCGAGAAGCTGGTCTGGCTCGGATGCCGCCGGCGAGGGAGTGGCCGGTGGCACCTCTTTTTCGGCTACTGCCATGTCAGCCGCACAGTCTACGGGCGCGGCGTTAAGCGCTCGCTACCAAGGGCGCGGTATCGCGCGGCTGACGCCTGAGGTGGGGAATGGCACCAGGTGAAGCCGGCCACGGGTCGATCTAGAGCGTCACCGGCGAGCTCATGTCGGGCGGCGCCTTGTGCACGCCTGTCTGCGTTGTGATCCACAGCTCACCTCTGAGGGCGGGAGTCATGCCCTCGCAGTGCTGCTCGAAGACCACATCGATGCTCACCACGTCGCCGGCTGCTGCCCAACCCACGCTCTTGACGTTGAACTGTCCTGTAAGCGTGTTACATCCGCGGCCGCTGCCGAAGATGTCCAGGCCAGGTGCCTTTCCCGTCACGAAAGGTGCGCGCTCTGCGTTCCTGAAGGTCCCGACTCGCAGCACCCCATTGCTCGGCGCGCGAAACCACAGCTGCCAGTAGTCGCCTTTGCCGGACGCGTACGCCTGGACCTCGTGGTCATCGCCCCGGATCGAAATGTCGGACTCGGTGAGGGTCCAGAGCTCGCTTTTACCACCGCCGATGTAGTCGCCCGTATCGCTCTGGAACCGAAGCCAAGCGTCGGCCGCGGGCTGCATCGGCTGCTCTCCAACCGGAAGCGGACCTGACTGATCGGGCGTCGCAAGGGATGTCGGGTGTGGACTGGTGGCGCCGCTTGACGCCCGAAGCATCGAGGTCGCCGATGGGCGGAGAGGAGAGACGCCCGACGCAAGGAGGGCGGCGGCAGTCCCGTAAACAAGCACGAGGCCACAGGACGCAGCCATCAGCGTTCGCCGCCAGGTCCGTGCGTGGGCGAGCGCGTAGCCGACAGCACCCGCGGAGAAAAGCGCCGCGGCAACCCAGATCCCGATCTGCGCGTACGCCGGGGGAAGCATGAATCGGCGCTTGTGTGACGGAGGTTCATGGCGATTCTTGCCTTCGGGTTGGTGCCGGCGCGGGGACTCGAACCCCGGACCCTCGGTTTAAAAGACCGCTGCTCTACCAGGCTGAGCTACGCCGGCATGGCGTCGATTCGAATACGAATTAGACCGGAAACGGGGCCAACCGGCTCGCGCCAGCAGCCCCGTTTACAGCAGTTGTACAGCAAAACGTCACTGAGCAGCCCCGACCAGTACCCGGTCCATGGCGTCGGCGGCTTCCTGGCGGAGCGACGGCATCACGTGACTGTAAATGTCCATCGTGGTCGAGATGTTGGAGTGTCCGAGCGTCTCCATGACCATGCGCGCGCTGACACCCTGAGCCAGCAGCAGCGAGGCGCAAGAGTGCCTGAGATCGTGGAAACGGATGCGAGGCAGCTTCGCCGCCTTGAGGATCTTTTGAAACTGGTGCGTGACCACTGTCCCGTCAAGCGGTGATCCGTCCGTGTGCGCAAACACGAATCCGCCATCGATCCGCATCTGCTGCTTGAGCTGCCGGCGCTGGTGCTCGCGCAGAGCGTTGACGACCGTGGCCGGCATGGTGATTGTTCGTCGCGATCGCGTCTTCGGCTCGACCAGCTGGAGCTGGCCGTCGATGCGCTGAAGAGCATGACGGACGTGTAGCTGGCGCGCCTCCAGGTCGACGTCCTGCCAGCGCAGGCCCAAAGCCTCACCCTGCCGTAGGCCGAGCGCCAGCGCGACCGCATAGAGGGCTTCCAGGCGCTCACCACGCGCGGCCGCGAGCAGTTGGCCAGCCTGCGCAGCATCCAGGAAGGTGATCTCGGAGAACCGCGCGCAGATGGTGACCGCTGCGGGGCGCCATGCCCTCGGCAGCCTTCGCGTTGAGCATGGTCTGGACATGTCGCGGCGTCAGTCGCTCCAGCGGCACCGTGCCAATGCTCGGGATCAAGTGCTGCATGACCAGGCCGCTGTACCGGGTGTACGTCGCCGGCCGGACCCGCGGTTTGGCGACCTGCTCGAGCCATTGCGTCATGGCCTGACCGGTGGTGATGCGCTTGCCCGTACGGGATAGGCCCAGCTGCTTCTCGCGCAGCTTGGCCGTCAGCCATTCCTGAACATCGCCGCGCTTCTTGCCGTAGAAGGTCTCTCGGCCGGCGCCTGGACCGAGGCTGATTTCGGCGATCCAGCCGTCGACGACTTTGCCGTCCTTCTTGCGTTGAAAGATCGTGCCGTCTCCGTGTCCGCGTCTCACGTTGGGTCCTCCTCAAATGCCGGTAGTAGCGGGAAAAACACCTTCAGTTCCTTCTCAACCTTTCTGGCTGCGGCGAGCAGCGCAGGGAGTTCACCCAGAATGTCGCGATTCTCGTGCAGAGCCCTCCACATCGGGCCCTGAGCCTCGCCCGGCGCCTTGAAAAGGTCGACGAGCGCAGTGGTCTCGATCGTTACCGTCGACCGCTTCGATCGACTCTTGTCCCTTCGCGCAATCGTGACTTTGGCCACGCTGAGCGGCCGCGGATCCACCAACTCATAGACCTCCGTTTCGTGCCTCGAAGGCGCGTTCAGCAACGAGGTCAAGCCGCTCGATGTGACCGGCGACGAGCCGCAGTCGCGATCAGCCTTCGGGACGGGGCACCGAGGCTTGTGCATCGTCGACGAGGTCAGCGAGACTCGAGCTGCTCGGCCGGCAGCTGGAGCGCATCGAGTCCCGCCGCGGTGCGCTCGTCGTCGATGTGGCGACGCTGCCGTCGTTCGTCGCGATGCGCGCTCGGCTGTTGAGCCCCACGCGACGGCTGGCGCGACGTCATCCTAGCCTTGGGCCTCGGCCCCAGCAACTGGACGTCTCGCGAACGCGCGACAGAGCGCGCGCGAACTGGTGGCCGCCCCGGCAGGCAAGCGCGGGTGGTGGTGGGACGCCTGGGAGCACGGTGGACCGGGCTGGATGCGAGTCAAGGTCACCGCGCCCGAGTGCTCGCGAATCCCGGCGGAGTACCTCGCGGCCGAGCGCGAGCGGCTGCGCCACGACCCTCCCACTTTCGATCAGGAGTACATGTGCTCTTTCGTCGCCACCGACCCGACCGCGGTCTTCCCCGCCGACGCTCTGCAGCGAGCCTTCGAGCACCGCGGCGAATCCATCAGCTGGCCCGTGCGTGAAAGTGACAGTGGCTGACGGAAACTTCGTCATCGCGGTCGACCTCGGAATGCAGGTCGACCCGACCGCGTGCGCGGTCGTCGAGCGCCAGATCGAGATCGTCGAGCGAGGCTTCGACGAGCCCGAGTACCGCGACCACTTCGTAGTCCGCGCGCTGCGTCGCTGGGCGCTGCAGACGAGCTACGACGACGTCGTGGCCGACGTCGCCGGGCTGGTCCGCGCTCGCGGCCTGCAGGACGCGGTGATCGCGCTCGACCTCACCGGCCCCGGACGCCTGGCCGGCCGAGTCTTCATCGAGGCGTACCTGGAGGGCAAGCTCGGCACGCGCTACCCGTGGGCGTACACGATCACCGGCGCCCAGACGCCGTCCAGCGGCGGACACGTCGCCAAGCGGGACCTGGTGACCAACGCCCTGGTCCAGTTCAACCGCGGCCGCGTCCACATCCCGCCCGATATCCCGTACGCGGCCGTGCTGAGGGACGAGCTGGCCGGCTACTCGCGTCGCGTCACGGCGTCAGGGGTCTCGATCTTCGAGAACGGTTCACGCGACGCGCCGCACGACGACTTGGTCTTTGCCCTGATGCTCGCGTTGTACGTGAAGACGGGTCTTCCAGAGAGCTGCCGAGTCTTCACGCCGGTTTAGCTAAAAGCTCGGCTCGCTTCCGGCGGGATACTTGGCGCGCTGTGCATTCGCTCGAGGCGTTCTCCAAGGCCGATCTCCAACGCGTGCACCTGGCCATCGAGGGCCTCGGCGCCTACGTGCTATCCGTCGAGCGATTCCAGGCAGACCAACAGCCGGCTGCCGGCTCTCCATTTGTGCTGGGCAGTAGAGAGAACGGCGGCATCTGGTGGCGTGAGACCGGAGATCTTGCGCTGGCCGCATCGTTCGACCATCTGCTGGCATTCACCAACCTGCTGACCGGCAATGTGCCGCGCCAAGCTGGTTACAGCGTGTTACGCGGTTGCGCCGAGGCGGCAGCCATCGCATGGTGGCTTTTCGATCCCACGGCGAGCGAGAAGCAACGTGTTCAGCGTGGATTTGAAGAGCGCCTCTACGGAATCCACGTCCAACGGGGCCTCGTCGAGAAGAAGAACCGACCAAAGCACAAGGCTCGTTACGACGACCTGGTCGCCGAGGCAAAGCGGCACGGTCTGTCAGAGAAGCCCGATACGCGGGCGAAGGATCTGACCCACTTCGGCCACCCGCGGCTGCCAATCCAAGACCTATTGAGCCGCGTGCTTCCCGAAAAAGCACCTAAATCCGAACTTCGGACCGGCGAGGTACTGTGGCGCTCGCTGTCGGCCTTCTCACACAGCGAACTCTGGACGAGCCTGATTGGACTACGTGAGGACGACGACGACACGAAACCTCGAAGGATGGTGGTCAACCTGAGCGTGCTGCTCGGGTTGGCGCAGCTCACGGTCAACGCTTACGACCGGGCTTTCAGCCGGCGCATGGCCCTGGCCGGCCACCCCACATGGAAACAAAGGCGAGGTGTGCTGCCCAGACTGTGAGCTGCCGGGTCTTCACGCCGGTCTAGGGCATGGTGGCAGCTTGATCGGCTGGAGTAGGCTGCGCGCTCGTCGGATTTAGAGCGCACTACGCTCAAGTTGTGACGGCTCCCGCCCCGATGTCGCAAAAAGATTTCAAGCGGAAGCTCGAAGACCTGGCCGCCGTCGAGTTGTTCAAATGGCTGCGCGATCGGGGTCGTACGATCGCTGAGATTCGTTGGCCAGATCGCGAGCGCGAGGGCCGCAAGGGCCGGTCGGAGCAGGGCTTGAAAACCGTCGACCTAGCGTTCACGGAAGATGGCCGGCCTATTGCAGTCGACATTGTCGAGCTGCACGAGAGCCCAGATCACGCGCGCCAGCACGTCGAGATGGACCGGATAGTCGGCCACTTGCAGCAGGAACTTACCGCGAGGATGGGCACGTCGAGCAAACCGGATTTGTCGGCCAGGCCGCGGCTGCGATGGCAGAGTCCCTCTTAGCCTCCAGCAAGCCTCAACAGCTCGAGGCCTTCGCCGACGCTCGCGTCCTGGCGATCGATCGAGCCATCATGCCGTTCGCTGAAGAGCTGGAGGCTGCGCTTGACGCTCAGGCTGCCCGCATCCCCGCGAACTGGACGACGATCTATTTCGTCATCCCCTGGCGTCCAGCTGGGTCGATCACCGAGGTTTGGAGCCGCTCCTAAGGCTGCCAATAATGAAGACGTGCCGCACTTTCCGGGACTAAAGGTGAATGACACCTCAGGCCGTAGGTTTAGCCCTGTGTCGTCCCCGCGATGTTCTTAAAGAGCAGGCTCGCGTCGTCGACGATTTTCTTGCGGCGAGCTCGCGCTGCATCTAAGGCATCACGCGTCGCGGCCCGAGCTCCGTCCACGTAGCGGGCTGCACTTGAGGAAGCTTGCCTGCCTCGAGCGATAGCGCCGCAGTTCTGCAGGTTGGCATCGTCCTGAATGCTTATCAGAGCCGCCCTGAGATTCTCCTGCGCTACCGTGAACAGGAATTCAGGTTGACCTCCAGCAATCCGCAGGCATGCGCTGGCTACTTCGGACACCGCGGTGGCCACCCGCACGAGGGAATCGATTTCTGCTTGAACGCCTGCCTCAAGGATGGTCACGTGGAGCATCTGGACGGTTGCCGTGGAGCCGTTGGCTACCGCCTCCATTCGCTCGGCGACGGCGGTTTGAGCCTTAGTCTCGATCGCCGCCGCCTTGGTGAGCTGTTGGAGCTCGGTGATCGTCGCCCTCGCTTCACTCAGAGACTTGCCAGCGATGATCACGGCGATCACGCCCGACAGGGCGGCCACCATCGCAAAGAATGTGCTGACGGCGAGAAGAAGCGTGTCCGTCGACATTTTGGCGAAAAGTACAGCAATTCGTACAGCAGATAGGGGCGCATCGGTGAGACATAAGAGCCCTGTCTATATTCAAGAGACGTCTTCGCGGCGAGATCAAACTCGGACCAGGCCGAGTTAAAAGACCGCTGCTCTTCCAAGCTGAGCTACGCCGGCGCTGCTACGAATTTAGGCCATCGGGCGGCGCGCACCGGCCGCCCCTTTCTCGAATCGCGCGTTTAGCAAGGGCTTAAGCGGCGACCCGATGCTGTATTGTCCCCGCCGCGATGAGCGCGGCGCTGACCGGTTGGTCGCAGGACGGCAACTGGTTTTGGGACGGCGAAAGGTGGAACGACGCACTGTCTCAGGACGGGAAGTGGCGCTTCGACGGCAGCGTCTGGCAATCGTTTGCGGGCCATCGGACCGCGATGCCGGCGCAGCCGCTGTACCCGGCTACCCCTCCGCCGCCATCACCGCCGCCGCCACAACCCCCAGCGCCTGCCTGGGCGGGCTCTGCCGCGGCAGCCCCTCCCCCGCCCCCTCCTCCGCCACCCGGTGCTGTTCCCGCCGTCGCGATGCCGTCATGGGTGGACCCGTCGGAGATCCAGCGCATCGAGCTAGAGAAACGCGAGCGAGCGATGCTCGCGGCCCAGCCGCCGCCGCCCGTGCCCGCCGCGCAGGACTGGCGACTGGTCGGCGAGCGAATGCAGTACAGCGACTACAGCCACAACCGCAACTACGCGAGCTGGCAGATCGGCGGGACGAGCATCGTGATCTACATCGTCCTGCTCTGGCTCTGCGGACCGATCTCTGCGATCTTCGTCTGGATGACGGGATGGAGCCTGACGAGCAAGCTGATCACGACCTTCATCTCGCTCATCGGGCTGGCCGTGGTGCTGCTGCTCGTGTTCGCCGCGCACTTCACGCCGACGTCGGGTTAAGCGCCAACCGCAACCGGAGCGTGCCTAGTAGCCTTCGCCCGGTGCGCAGGTCTGCCCGGCTGATCGCCCTGGTGCTGGCGGTGGCGGCCTGCACCCCCGGCGGCAACCCTGCGCCGACGCCCGAACCGCTGGCCGCCGACCAGACCCTCAGCTTTCCAATCGCCCAGGACGTTGCCGACTTCGACCCTGCGCTGATCTCGAGCGGCGCCGACGTCGACATCCTGCGCAACGTGTTCTCCGGCCTCTACCGGTTCGACCCCAAGTTGCGAGAGGTGCCGGACCTGGCGCTGGGCCAACCCGTCGTTTCGGCGGACGGCCTGACGTATACCTTTCACCTACGCCAGGACGGGCGCTTCTGGAACGGCGATCCGATCACGGCCGACGACTTCATCTACAGCTGGGACCGGGCCGCCGCCAAGCAGGGCGACTACGCGGGGCTGTTCGGCGTGATCGCCGGGTACGCGGACGTCGCGTCGGGCAAGACCGCCCATATGAGCGGGCTGAGCAAGCTCGACGACTACACGCTCACGGTCACCCTGGCGAAGCGGGCCGGCTACTTCCTCACCGAGGCAAGCCTCTGGCCGTTCTGGGTCGTCGACCGGAAGGTCATCTCGTCGGCCGGCGATGCCGCCTGGTTCATGAAGCCGGACACGCTGGTCGGCAGCGGTCCATTTCGCCTGACCGCGCGGACGCCCGGCCAATCGATGGACTTCGCGCCCGTGGCCGGGTGGTACGGCGGCAAGACGGGTGCGCTGACGGGCGTGCACGTCGAGGTCATGGCCGACACCGCCGCGCAGGTCGCCCAGTTCGAGTCCGGGGTTTTCAGCCTGCTCGGGTTCGGGCGCCAGCCTCTTGTCCCCGCCGCGGCCACGCGCTACACGTCCGACGCGAAGCTCAAAGACCAGCTGGTCCTGGTGCCGGCGGGCACGACGTTCTGGATCGGCTTCAACCTCAAGTCCGGCCCCTTCGCGAGCGTCGACGGCGGACGTGCCGGACGGCGCGTCTTCAGCGAGGCGATCGACCGCTCGGCCCTGGCCGACGCGGTCTGCAACCAGAAGACGACGTGCGTTGCCGCGACCGGAGGGGTGATCAGCAAGGGACTGCAGGGATACCTGGGCGACGGCGCGGACTACAACGTGAAGTTCGACGCGGCGACCGCCAAGACCGAGTACCAGGCGTGGGACCCGGACGGTTCGAAGGTCAAAGGCCTCACCTACACCTACGACACGAACCCATTCAACCAGGCCGTATGCCAGAACCTGGCCGCGCAGTGGAAGAAGAATCTCGCCGTCGCCGTCGCCTGCGTGGAAGTCGACCGCAAGACTTTCTTCGACCAGCGCAACGGCGCATGCGCGTATCCGATTTTCCGGCAGAGCTGGGCCGCAGACTATGACCATCCGCAGGACTGGTTCGACTACCTCTTCGTGACCGGCGCCAGCTCGTCGGGGTCGTGCTACTCGAACCCCAACCTCGACCAGGTGGTCGGTTCCGCCGACGCCGCGCTGCCGGCGTCAGCCACGACGGGCTACCGCGTCGCGGGATTCATGCTCGTCAACGATTCGATCTTCGGCGGCCTCCTCTACGGAGTGCAGCAGTACCTGGTCCATCCCTACGTGAAGGGCGCCGGAGGCAACGCGCTCTACGACAACGATTGGACCGGAGTGCGAATTCTCAAGCACTAGGTGACCGCAGCGGTCGTCCCCAGGACATCGGGCGCCATCGTCGATGCAAACGGTCCATCCGGGTTGTCGATCAGCCACACGTGCAGCATCTGCGGCGTCGTCTTGTGAGTGCTGCCGCGCGGACACGATCCGCTCTTCTCGTTGGTGTTGGAGGACGCGTCGTCCACGAATGCGACCGCCATTCCCGTGACGTCGTCGAAGCAGATGTTGGAGTGCTGGTGCCAAACGGTCAGCGGTCCCCCGACCTGCGGGCCCGGCTCGAAGCTCCTGGGCATGATGTACATCGCACCGATCAGCACCGGGCCCTGCGTCGAATTGAAGTAGATGAGCGACTGGACGTGCAGCGGATTCACGATGTCGGCGTCCGTCAGGTAGGCCGGGTTGACATAGTGCACGACCTGGTCGGTCTGTGGCTCCATCGGCTTGTACCCGGCAGCGATGGCAGCGTTCAGGCTGGCATACCTCACCACGGACGCCTTGGTATCGGTCACGAGCTGGGCCGCGGCTGCAAGCTCGGCCGCGGTGGGCTGCCGCGTAAGCGCAGGGGCGGTGTGGTCGTGGGTTGCCGTCGTGGAAGAGGTCAAACCCGACCGCTCGACCGAAGCCGCCCACCCCGCGATGTCGCCTGAGACCACGATCAGGGTGAGGGCGCCCACGAGCAGGGCGCGGCGGATCCAGACGCCGTAGGGCAGTGACGTGTATGCGGCCCCAACCACCCCCACGACGACCAGGCCGATCCCGATCCCGAGCAGGACGTGACCCGGGTTGGTGAGCGTGAAAATGCCCTCCCGGTGGGCCAGCGAGGGGTCTCGGGCGTGGAGGTAGGAGTCGAGGGACAGCCCACCGAGCAGCGCCACGACCCCCAGCAGGCCGGCCGACAGGAAGGCCGCCGTCCGCCTCATTTGATCTCAATTCAACCACCCGGGCGACCCAATTTGCTATCGGAACTTGACTTCGGTGAAGCAAAGTTCAAAACTGAACGTGGAGTAGCGGGGCCATCGGAAGGTGGCAAATATCCGTCGCCGGCGCACTCTCGCCCCGCTTGAAGCGGGAAGAGGGCGATGGATGTCGTGGAGGGAGTCATCTAAGTGCGCCCTCCTCGAGCCGTGTTTCGTAGGAGGTGGTATGACGCGAATCGCAGTGTTTCGTTCCCTCGCCGTGGCGGTGGGAGCAGTCTCGATGCTCGCGGCGTGTGGAGGAGGCAACAACAACACATCCGAGAACCTGGCCTCTGACCAGACGCTCAGCTTCCCGATGGTGGACGACGTCGGCAACCTCGACCCGGGCACCATGTCGGCCGCCGTCGACATCGACATCTTCCGCAACACGTACTCCGGCCTGTACAAGTTCGACGACCAGCTGAACGAGGTCCCCGACATCGCGACGGGAGCGCCGACGATCTCTACGGACGGCCTGACCTACACCTTCAAGATGAAGAACAACGTCAAGTTCTCCAATGGAGATCCCGTCAAGGCCGACGACTTCCTCTTCAGCTGGAACCGGGCCGCCGCCATTCAGGGCGACTACGCATCTGTCTTCCAGCCTGTGGCCGGCTACGACGACGTGGCCAACGGCAAGGCAACGGAGATGACCGGCCTGAAGAAGATCGACGACTACAGCTTCTCCGCGACGCTGTCCGCGCCAGCCGCTTACTGGTTCACGGAGGTCGCTCTCTGGACGGCCTGGGTCACCGACAAGAAGGTGGTCCTGGCGGCCGGCAAGGCGACGGAATCCAACTGGGCCAGCGACCCCGCGACAGCGATCGGCACAGGATCGTTCAAGATGACGGCCCGAACGCCGAAGCAGTCAATCGACTTTGCGCCGGTGTCCAACTGGTGGGGCGGCTCCACAGGCGCCATCACCAAGGTCCACATCGAAATCATTGCCGACCAAAAGTCGTCCCTCACCAAGTACGAGTCAGGCAACTTCACCCTGATCGGCTTCGCCAACCAGAGCCTGGACCCCGATGACGTGGTCCGCTACAACTCCGACCCCCAGCTGAAGAAGCAGCTACAGCTTCTGCCCTCAGCGCGCACCACCTGGATTGGCTTCAACTTCTGCGAGGGTGCTGGTAAGCCCTCCAAGAACTGCACCAAGGGCAACCCGTTTGCGGGTGACGCCGGCAAGCTCGGCCGCGAGGCCTTCAGTCTGGCGATCGACCGCGACCAACTCGTCGACATCGCGTGCTCCAAGGGAACTGCTTGCTTCAAGGCCACCGGTGGCGTGATCACCAAGGGGCTCAAGGGCTACCTTGGCGACAACACCGACCCGTGGGCCGTCTTCGACAAGGCCAAGGCCCAATCGCTCTTCAAGCAGTGGGACCCGGACGGCTCCAAGACCAAGAACCTCGTCTACACCTACAACACGAGCGGGTTCAACAAGGCGGTCTGCGACAACCTCGCCTCCCAATGGCAGGCGAACCTCGGCGTGAAGATGCAGTGCACCGCCCAGGACCGCGCTTCGTTCTTCAACGCTCGGACCAAATGCAGCTACCCCATCTTCCGGCACAGCTGGGGCGCGGACTATGACCACCCCCAGGACTGGTTCGACTTCCTGTTCGTGACCGACGCCGGCTCGGGTGGCGCGTGCTACTCGAACTCCCAGCTCGACCAGATGGCGAAGGACGCCAACGCCAAGCCCCTGTCTCAGTCTCTCGACACCTATAAGGCGATGAACAAGATCCTGGTCGACAACACGGTGACCGGCAACCTCGTGTACGGCATCCAGCAGTACGTCTCGCCTGCCTACGTCAAGGGAGTCGGCGGCAACGCTCTCTACGACAACTACTGGACGGACGTGAAGATCCTTCAGCACTAAACCGTCCGATATCGACACAATTAGGGGGTCCGCCCGCGTGGCGGGCCCCCTTTGTCAATACGAAATAGGGAAGTGATGAGCAGATGAGAGGAACCCTCCTCTACATCGGGCAGCGGCTGGTCCTGATTGCAATCACGACCGTCCTGGTTTCCTCGATCGTGTTCCTGCTCCTGCATCAGATTCCCGGCAACGCCTTCCTCAACGAGACCCGTCAGACGCCGCAGGCGCTTGCCGCCGAGCTGCACCGCTACGGCCTTGACCTGCCCTTGCAAAACCAGTACGTGAACTGGGTTCAGGGCGTCCTGCACGGCAACCTTGGCGAGTCACTTGTAAACCGCCAGGTCAAGATCACGCCGCTACTGGTCAGGGAAACCTCGGTCAGCGCCACGGTCGGATTCTTCGCGCTCCTCGTCACGGTCGGGCTCGGTCTTCTCCTTGGCGTCGTCGCTGCGCTGAGGCAGAACACCTGGGTCGACTACCTTGCCTCGAGCACGGCAGTCGTGGGCTACAGCATCCCGAGCTTCGTGATCGCGATCTTCGGCCTTCTGGTGTTCGGCCACTACCTGTACCTCTGGACGCAAGGCGATTTCTACTACGTGCCCGGCTGGGGAAAGCTGGAGCAGATACCCGTGCCCGCGCTGGCCCTCGGTCTGCCCTACGCGAGCTACGTGGCGCGCCTGACGAGGGCAAGCATGCTCGAAACGATTCGGACCGATTACGTCAGGACGGCGTGGGCGAAGGGCCTGAAGGCACGCGTCGTCGTCGTGAGGCATGCGCTGCGCAACGCGCTGATCCCCGTCGTGACGATCCTCGGCCCGCTAATCACCGGCATCATCACCGGGTCGGTCGTGATCGAGAACATCTTCGGCATCCCGGGGCTGGGCAAGGAATTCGTCACCAGCATCCTGGCTCGGGACTACAACATCGTGATCGGAGTCTTCACCTTCTACGCCGCCCTGGTCGGGCTGGCCAACCTCACGGTCGACGTGATCTATCCGATTCTTGACCCAAGGATTCGCTACTGATGGCCCAGGCCGCGCCGGTCATCCAACCCGACCTCGAGCTCACCTATGAGATGCCCGAGCAGGTCACCCTGCTCTCCGACGCGTGGCGCCGCCTTCGCCGCAACCGTCTGGCGCTGGTCGGAGCGGTCATCATCGGGGTGCTCTTCATCACGGCGCTGATCTCCATCGTCTGGACGCCCTACCCGACCTGGCTGCAGGCTGTTGGGCCCACCTATCAACCGCCCAGCGCGGCGCACCCGCTCGGCCTGGACCAAGCCGGCCGCGACATCCTGAGCCGGATCATGGGCGGCGCGCTGATCACCGTCCAGGTCGGCGTCGGGAGCGCGATCATCGTGAGCCTGATCGGCATCCCGCTCGGGCTCGTGGCGGGCTTCTACCGCGGGTCGGTCGACACGGTGATCTCGTTCTTCATCAACATCTGGTACGGCATACCCGACCTGCTCGTCGCCTTGATCCTGGTGTTCGTTCTGTCAGACGCGCTCCACCTGATCCCACGCGGCGTCTTTGTGATCGTGCTCGCGTTCTCGCTCACCCGCTGGATGGACGTGGCACGTCTGGTCCGCGGCCAGTCCCTCGCTCTCAGAGAAAGAGAGTTCGTCGAGGCCGCCCGCATGTCAGGCGCGCGCGACCTTGCCCTCTTGGCCCGCCATATCCTCCCCAACGCTCTCGGGCCGATCATCGTGCAGGCCACGTTTGCGATCCCCGCCGCGGTGCTGTTCGAGGCGTTCCTCAGCTTCCTCGGCCTCGGCCTCCCCTCACCCACCCCGTCCTGGGGCGCCATGGCGGCGGACGGCTACCACGGCATGGACTTCGCGCCGCACATCGTGCTCGCTCCGACCATCGCCCTCTCCGTGACGCTGATGGCGTTCAACTGGGTCGGCGACGGGCTGCGCGACGCCTTCGACCCCCGCATGCGGAGATAAGGCCCTGGCCCCCCTCCTTCGCGTGCAGGACCTCAGGGTTCAGTTCTTCGTGTCCGGGGGCACGGTGAACGCGGTCGACGGCGTCAGCTTCGAAGTCGACCGCGGCGAGATCGTGGGCATCGTCGGCGAGTCCGGGTCGGGCAAGACCATGACCGCGCTTTCGCTCCTGCGGCTGATCCCCGAACCGGGAAAGATCACGAGCGGGCGGATCCTGTACGGCGAGAAAGACGTCGCCCAGATGACCGACGAGGAGATCCGTGAGTTTCGCGGCAACGAGGTCGCGATGATCTTCCAGGACCCCATGACATCGCTCAACCCGGTGCTGCGCATCGGGTTCCAGGTCGAGGAGGCGATGATCGCCCACCAGCGCTTCACCAACAAGCAGGCCAAGGAGCGCGTGATCCCGATGCTGCAGCGCGTGCGCATCCCGGCCGCCAAGGACCGGGTACGCGACTACCCGCATCAGTTCTCGGGCGGCATGCGTCAGCGCGCGATGATCGCTATGGGCGTGTCCAACGAGCCGTCGCTCCTCATCGCCGACGAGCCGACGACCGCGCTCGACGTGACCGTCCAGGCTTCCATCATCGAGCTGCTGCGCGACCTGAGCCGCGAGCTGCGGGCGGCGGTCATCCTGATTACCCACAACATGGCGCTGGTGGCGAGCCTGTGCAACCGGGTCATCGTGATGTATGCCGGCCGCGTCGTCGAAGAAGGTCCGACGCGGGCGATCTTCAAGAACCCGCAGCATCCCTACACGTGGTCGCTCCTGCGCTCGATGCCGCGCGTGGATGAGAAGGAAAAGGAAAGGCTCATCTCGATCAAGGGCTTGCCGCCGGACCTCGGGAAGATGCCACCGGGGTGCAAGTTCCACCCTCGGTGCAAGTTCCGCATCGACCGCTGCTTCACGGAGGAGCCGCCGCTGGACGAGGTCGACCCTGAGCAGCGCGCCCGCTGCTGGGTCCTGATGAAGAACGTCGCGAACCCAGAAGCCCAAGCCCAGACGTGAGCGCCCCGGCCGCCCCGACCCCGACGACCGACCCCACGCTCAAGTCCCCCATCGTCCGAGTCGAGGACCTCGTCAAGTACTTCCCGACCGGAAGCGGCCTCTTCGGCCGGAGCGTGGTGCACGCGGTCGACAACGTCAACCTCGCGATCCAGGCCGGCGAGACCCTTGGCCTGGTCGGCGAGTCGGGCTGCGGCAAGTCGACGCTCGGGCGAGTCATCGTCCGGCTTCTGCCGGCGACGGCAGGGCACGTCTATTTCAAGGACACGGACCTGACCAAGGTGCGCGGCGAGAAGCTCCGGCGCACGCGCCAGGAGATCCAGATGATCTTCCAGGACCCGTACGCGTCGCTGAACCCACGCATGACCGTGGGCGACATAGTCTCCGAGCCTCTGCGCAACTTCGGCGTCGCGAAGGGCCGCAAGGCCGAGCAGCGCGTGCAGGAGGTGATGCGCGTCGTCGGCCTCAACCCGAACTTCGTCAACCGCTACCCGCACGAGTTCTCGGGGGGGCAGCGCCAGCGCATCGGCATCGCCCGTGCGCTCGTGCTGAACCCGACGTTCATCGTCGCCGACGAGCCGGTGTCCGCCCTCGACGTCTCGATCCAGGCGCAGATCGTCAACCTGATGGAAGACCTGCAGGAGAAGTTCCAGCTGACGTTCCTGTTCATCGCGCACGACCTCTCGGTCGTCCGGCACATCAGCGACCGGATCGCGGTCATGTATCTCGGCAAGATCGTGGAGATCGGGCCCAGCGCCTCCATCCGCGACAGGCCGCTGCATCCCTACACCAAGGTGCTCGAGAGCTCGGTGCCGGTGCCCGACCCCGACATCGAGGCGGCGCGCAAGCCGATCCTCTTGAAGGGCGAGATCCCTTCGCCCGTCAACCCGCCTTCAGCGTGCCGCTTCCACACCCGCTGCCCGATCGCGCAGCAGGTCTGCTCCGAGGTCGAGCCGCCGCTGGAGATGAAGGAGAACGGGCGGTTCGCCGCCTGCCACTTCGCGGGGCAACTCTGAGCTAGAGGCGTCGCCTTGGCGGCCGGGTTTAACCCGGCCGCAGCTATGCCTATTCGTCTGCCAAGCGTTGCCTCGAGTGGCTAATTAAGAAAAGCCCAACCGTATACCGGAAAGAGAGCAGGCCCGTCGGCGAAGCCGACCGGCCGATGAGAGGAAACCATTCGGGTTTCCTCTCATACGTTTAGTGCGACGTGATTTGGATTTGGTTCCAGTAGTAGTCGAACATGTTGTTCGAGCCGGCTCCTAGGACGTACGGCTTGAACAGGTAGGGGTCGACCGTGTAGAAGAGCGGGATGTAGGCCACGTCGTCGATCAGCTGCCGGCTGAGCATCTTGTAGTCGGGGATGGCGGAGCCCAACGGCTCGGTGTCCGCCTTGGCGAGCAGCTGGTCGTAGGCCTTCGTTTCGTATCCGCTCGTGCAGCTCACGTCGGGGCAGCCGGCCGCCTGGCCCCATAAGTTGTCGAACCAGTCCTGCGGATGGTCGTAGTCGGCCGCCCACGCATCGCGTGACAGCACGTACATCCCCTTCAGCCGCTCCGTGATGAATCGGGTGCGCGGAACCGCCTGCAGCCCCACCGAGAGGCCGAGATTCTGGAGCCACTGCGACTGGAGGAACTTCGCCGTCGGCTCGTTGAACGGGTTTTCCGGGTCGTACACGTAAACGAGGTTCTTGCTCTTGGTCCCGGTGGGATCCGCCGCCAGGAGGAGGCTCCGCGCCTTGACCGCGTCGAATGCGGCGAGGGGATCGTTGCCGTCGCCGAGATAACCCGCAAGGCCCTTGGGGATCACGCCGCCGGTGGCGGGGATGCAGGCGATGTCGGCGCACAGGTCCCTGGCCAGCTTGGTGCGATCGATCGACAGCGAGAAGGCAAGTCGCAGATCGTGTGACGCCTTGCCCTGGTCAAGGGTGAACGGACCCCCGGCCGGCCGTTTCGCATCGGCGACCATGTTGAAGCTGACGAAGTAGGTCTTGTTCTTCACCTCGAGCACGAGCTGCGCCTTCTCGGCCGCCTTGGTCTCGATGCGCACGACATCCGCCGCGGCCGGCCCGTACGCGGCGTAGCCGTAGATCTCGAACGCGCCCTGCTCGTACTTCGTAAGGGCGGTCGTTGGATCGGCGACGACCTCGACGTGGATCTTGCTCAGGGTGGGCTTGGGCCTCCCCCACCAATCCGGAAGCGAGCTGAAATCGAGCGACTGGTCGGCCGTGTGGGCGGACATCTTGTACGCGCCGGTCCCGACAAGCGTGTCCGGCTTGCTCCACCAGTTTTCAAAATTGCTCTTCACGATGTTCTGGTCCACGATCATGCCGGCCACCGCGGGCTGGGCGATTGCGGATTCGAACCAGCCCGCGGCGCCGCTGAGCTTCACCACGACCGTATAGGGGTCAGGTGCGCTCAGGCCGGCCAACGAAACAGCCGGGTCGTTCTTCTCGAGCAGGGCCTCGAGCGCAGCGCCCGCGGCTTGATTCGCTGCGACGTGGTCGTAACCCATGATCGCCGAGAGATTCACCGCATAAGGTCCCTGCATCGCGGCCGCGCGGTTCCAGGAATAAAGGACGTCCTTCGACGTCACCTTGTCACCGTTGGAAAAAATGACGTCCTGGCGCAGCTTGAACGTGTAGGTCGCGCCGTCGGCCGACACGGTCGGCAGGGCGGATGCGATGTCGGGTGAGATGCTCAGGTTGCTGTCGAACTTCAGAAGGCCGTCGAAGATGTTCTGGGCGATGGCCGCCTCGGCCTCGGTGTCGATCATCGCGGGATCGAGCGTGCTGACATCGTGCTGGATCGGGAAACGCAGCGTCTGGTCGGTGGCGAGGCTGGTCGGCTGTGCGCCGCCGTTCGTACCGTTCGAACATGCCACCAGCAGAACGGTCAAAAGCGCGGTACGCAACCGCCTGGGTAGCATCTTCGGGTGATGAGCGTACCCGCCAGGGGCATGCGGCGCCAGGAAGGAGGCGAAAAGGTCACGGGGGCGACCCGTTTCACCGCCGACCTGGAGCTGGCCGGCCTGCTGCACGTGCAACTGGTCCTCTCCCACGTTCCGAGCGGAAAGATCGGCGCCATCGACATCGGCGCCGCCCGCGCCATGCCGGGAGTCGTCGACGTGGTCACGGGCGCCGACCTCCCAGCCAAGGAGAACGCCGGCCCCGACCTGCCGCTCGCCGGATCGCGGGTCTTTTATGTGGGGCAGCCCGTCGTGGCGGTGGTGGCCGAGACAGAGTCGGCGGCTGCGGACGCCGCGGCCCTGGTCCAGGTCGACTACGAGGAATCTCCGCCGGTCGTCGACGCCTCGGCAGCAATGAGGGAGCAGTCGCCGCTCGTCCTCGAAGAGGAAGAGGGCGCGAGCGAGGAGGACGCCTCCATTCACGGCGCCTCAGCCGCCGCCGACGATGCGCCCGAGGAACGGCCGCGCAACGTCAGCGGCGTCGCGCACCTCAAGCGCGGCGACGCCGAGGCTGCGTTGAAGAGCTCGGACGTCGTGGTCAAGGCGACGTACCGCATGGCGGGAGCGCATCACTCCTTCATGGAGCCGCACGTTGCGGTCGTCCGTCCGGAGCCCGGCGGTGGCCTCACCGTGTGGTCGCCCACGCAGGGACCCTTCATCGTCCGGGATACGGTGGCCGGGCTCGTCGGGCTGCCGCCCCACAGGGTGCGGGTCGTCCCCATGCCGGTCGGCGGCGGATTCGGCGGCAAGATCGAGCTCCTCGAGCCGCTGCTCGCCCTCCTCGCCCTTCGCGTGCGCAGGCCCGTTCGGCTGGCCCTCCACCGGTCGCAGGAATTCGTGGTCGGCCATCCGGCGCCCGCGGCGCTTTTCGACCTGGAGCTGGGAGCGAGTCGCGATGGCACGCTGCTCGCGCTGCGCGCTCGATTTCACTACGACAACGGAGCCGGCGCGGGCTGGCACGCGGGCCTGACCGCCAGCTTCCTGGGCGGCACCTACCGGATCCCGAACTTCGACCTGCGTGGACTGGAGGTCTCGACCAACAAGACCCCGGTCGACGCCTACCGCGCCCCCGGTGCGACACAGGCCTACTTCGCCCTGGAGTCGGCGATGGACGAGCTGGCCGCGAATCTCGGCATCGATCCCATCGAGCTGCGGCTGCGCAACGTGTCGCGCGAGGGCGACCCCGCGGCGGACGGCCAGCCGTGGCCGCGCATAGCGTCGATCGAGGTCCTGGAGGAGGCCCGGCGCCATCCCGCATACACGGCCCCGCTGGCCGAAGGCGAGGCGGTGGGAGTCGCGCTTGGCGCGTGGGGTGGCGCCCGGACGCCGGCGGCCGCGGGATGCCGCGTCGAGCCGGACGGAACGGTGACGGTCACGGTCGGGTCGCCCGACATCAGCGGGACCGCCACCGGCCTGGCCATGATCGCCGCCGAGGCGTTCGGCGTCGCGCCAGATCGGGTGCGCGTCGAGGTCGGGGACACGGTCACCTCGCCCTTCGGTCCCTCGTCGAGTGGCAGCCAGGTCACCTACAGCGTCGGCGGCGCGGTCTACGAAGCGGCGAAGGAAGCCCGGCGCCAGCTCCTCGAGATCGCGACCGAAGAGCTCGAGGCAGCGCCGGAGGACCTGGACATCATCGACGGTAGGGTCGCGGTGAAGGGTGCGCCAGGCCGTTCGGTCGAGATCACCCACCTGATCAGGCTGAGTACCGAATTCATGGGCCACCACAAACCGGTCCAGGCGACCGGGCGCTCAGCGGTTCAGTCGGCATCGCCGATGTTCACCGTCCACATCGCCCGTGTGCGGCTCGACCGCGAGACCGGCGCCTTCCAGCTGACCGGCTACGCCGCAATCCAGGACGTCGGCCGCGCCATCAACCCGCCCGAGGTGGAGGGCCAGATCCACGGCGGCGCGACGCAATCACTGGGCCGGGCCATGGGCGAGCAGCTCGTCTACGACGGCGACGGCCAGCTGCGCACGGGGTCGTTCCTCGACTACGAGCTTCCCGCTGCGGACCAGATCCCGGAGATCGACGTGCGGCTGATCGAGGTGCCCTCGCCGGTGGGGCCGCTGGGCGCGAAGGGCGTGGGCGAACCGCCGGCCATCCCGGGCACGGCCGCCCTGGCCAACGCCGTATCGCGCGCCGCCGGGGTGCGCGTGCGCGAGGTGCCGATCGATCGCTGGAAGCTGCTGAGGAACTCCGAAGACGGACAGTAGCCTCCGAGGCTACGTGGCTCGGGCGCTGCCGGGCCGCCACGCGATACTGGTCAGCAATCGCGGGCCGCAAGACCCGCGCGAGGACGGCACGTTCAAGCGCGGCGCGGGCGGGGTCGTGACCGCGCTCCTGACCCTGGCCGAGGCCACCGCCGCCGACTGGGTCGCCTGCGCGCGCAACGATGTGGAACGCAAGCAGGCCGAAAGCTCAAGCGATGGAATGCAGGTCCGGCTGGCAAGCGGCAAAGGGCGCCTGTACTATGCGCGGCCCTCGCGCGAGGAGTACGAGATGTACTACTCGGTGATCGCCAACCCGGTGCTGTGGTTCATCCAGCACTACCTCTGGGACCTCGGCAACGAGCCCGTCATCGACGATCGGATCCACCAGGCCTGGACCGACGGCTACGTCCGCGTCAACATGCTGATGGCGGAGAAGGTGATCGAGCTCGCCCACGCTGCCCCCGACCCGCCGATGGTGCTGGTCCATGACTACCAGCTGTACCTGGTGCCGCGACTCCTCCGCGCGGTTCTTCCGCGCGCGGTGATCCAGCACTTCATCCACGTCCCGTGGCCGACGCCGCAGTACTGGAAGGTTCTGCCCAAGCACATGCGCGATCCGATCCTCGAAGGCCTCCTCGGATGCGACATCGTCGGCTTCCAGTCCAGCCTGGACGTGCGCAACTTCCTCTTGACGTGCGAAGAGAACCTCGGTCTGCAGGTCGACGAGCACGAGCGGGCCGTCGTGGCCGGCGGGCGCGTCGTCTACGCCCGCCACTATCCGATCTCGGTCGACGTGAACGCGACCATGCGGCTTGCATCATCGCGCGGAGTCAAGCGACAGGAGGACGACATCGCGACCTGGCGGCCTCCGCACCTCATCGTGCGCATAGATCGTTCCGATCCCTCGAAGAACATCGTCCGCGGATTCATCGCGTACGAAAAGCTGCTGCGCTACCACCCGGAGCTGCGCGGCCAGGTCCAGTTCTGGGCCTTTCTGCAACCGTCACGGCAGGACGTTTCCGCGTACGTTCGCTACCTGCGCCAGATTCGGCAGACGGCTGCGCGCATCAACAGCGAGCTCGGCACCGCGGAGTGGCAGCCCATCCGGCTCGAGGTCGCCGAGAGCGAGCGCAAGGCGATCGCCGCGTTGAAGAACTTCGACGTGCTGCTGGTCAACCCGGTCTATGACGGCTTGAACCTCGTCGCGAAAGAGGGCGCGCTCGTCAATCAGGCCAACGGGGTCATCGTGCTGTCAGAAAACGCCGGGGCATACGAAGAGCTGCGAGGCAACGTGCTTTCGATCAATCCTTTCGACGTCGAAGCGACCGCGGCGGCGCTCCACATGGGATTGACGATGGCGTTGGAAGACAGGCGGGCGATGAACGAGCGCGCCCGGGACGTGGTACGCACGAACGACATCGCGCGCTGGATCAGCAACCAGGTGCAGGACCTCCGCGACCTCAGTACGCCTGCTTAGCCCACTCCACTATCTCGCGCAGGACGGCTATGACGGCCTCCGGCCCGGGCACGACGAGGTCGCATCCGTCGAAAAGGTCTTTCGGTGCTTCCGGCGACCACACGCCGACGCACATGTGCGGGATGTCCAGCGAGCCGACGTATTCGAACATCGAGCGGTCGTTTTCATCGTCGCCGAAGCACACGACCCCGCCGGGGTCCTCGCTTGGCAGCAGGGCCGCGAGCGCGCTGCCCTTCCCCGCCTTCGGCGCATGCACCTCGATGACCTTGCGGCCCAGATACGCCGCCAACCGCGCGCCGTCGAGCGCCGGCCGAAGCAGCGCGAGCATCTCATCTCCGCTCTTGTTCGTGTTCCGGAAATGAATCGCCGTGCTGGCCGGCTTCACCTCGAGCCACGCGCCGGGGATCCGCTCCAGCAGCCTGGCGGTCTCGGCGTTGAACCGATCGAGCGCCTCCTTCTGGGCGTGCCTCGGGATGGCCAGTCCGCTGTCCCCGATGAGCCTCACGCCATCGATCGGGACGAGCGTCTCCAGCTGGGCCGGCGGCCGGCTGCTCAAGACGATCACGTCGGCCAGCAGCGGAACCAGCTCCTGCAGAGCCTCTAGAGCATCCGGCCGAGCTCGAGTCCTGGCTGGATCCTGGACGATGTCCGCCAGCGTACCGTCGAAGTCGGTAACCAGGATTAGTTCGCCTGGCGGTACCTGTGCGACAGGCGACCGATCCCAGACATGGGTTATCTCTTGGGCTTCTTGGATCATCCCTCCAGGTTACAAACACGGACGGTGGCGCGCGATCACCGATTTGAGCTCGGGACCTGGTTCAAGCGTACCGAACGCATGTCCTCGCTCGCCGGCGACGCGGGAGGCGCAAAACAGGTCCGCCACAGCGGGATCACCATGCCGCAGCAGCAGTGATGCCTGCAGCAGGACGGCCAACTGTTCGACCAGGAGCCGAGCCCGAGACTCGAGCTCATCGGGATTGGCGAGCGAGCGCTCGAGCAAGTCGATCGCACGAGCCAGCCGGGCGTCCAGACCTCGCGCCTGCTCGACCTCTGCAAGGTAGGCGGCGATCGTCTCCGGCTCGCGCT
>WNGG01000834.1_pt1 | contig 33937 bp, 35 predicted proteins | sample 5400661 | NCBI WGS metagenome assembly WNGG01 (sample SAMN13153372, study PRJNA577476) | soil metagenome | isolation source: 100 cm soil or saprolite under Garry oak tree replicate 1 | place: USA:California | collected 2016-06-15
GGCCGATCCGGATGGCGTTCTGATCGACGTTTCCGAGAACTAGCCCGGATTATTCACGCCATACACCGACCGAGCGGCAAGCCTCTCCGGTCGCGGGCAATGGGTCTGTAGCTTGAGGAGGCCTGCATATCCAGGTGGTGAAGCGTAGGTCGAGTGAGGAAGCGAGCTTATAGCCAAACACCATACATGTCGGCGCGCCTTTACGCTCCTGTGCCCGCTCGCTCCGAGGCTTACTCCTCGCGCTACAGTGTGTGATACTTTCTCCTTGCATCCGAATAATCTGGGCCAGGTATCCGGCTCCACAGGTGACCAGGCATCTTGGTTTTATTTAGAGAGCGCCGTCCCCTAGCGGTTCGAATTTTTCTTGCTTATCGACAGGCGTGCTGCTTGGCTGAACTACAAAGCCGTTACACTACGCTTACTCCATCTTCCCACGCCTAACCCTAGAGCAGTAACGGCCAGGAACAACGCTAAGGCGGGAATCATCGCACTAACAGGCGGCTCCACCGGCGTAACTGATACGATTTTTTCTGCGCGAACGGTCTCTCCGCCGTAAAGACCAGCGACCGCTGCGACTCGGTATTCGTCTCCGTCGGTAAACTGGAATTGCATTGAAAACTCGCCGGCCACCGGAACGTTTTCCATGGAAAAAACACTCTTACCTTTTTCCAGGTGAGTGATGGTCAAGGTCAGCCTCGCGGCGAGCTTTCGTTCTCCCTTAGTTCCAGTAAGACTCCAGCGAACAACGCTCATTCTGCCGACGGTCGGCGGATCCACTTCCAAGCGCGAAACGTAATTAGCCATTTCTTTTTCCTGCGCGTTGGCATTTCCAGTCAAGAACCCAAGGCAATAAACCGAGATCAACAGGCAAGCGCGTAGGTTCACTGACGAAGTCGTTCGCGTTCCGGTAAAGATCCTTCCTGCAATGACGCCCGACGCGAACAGACAGAATGTAAATACGCCCAGTAAAAGCCACTTTCTTTCATTTTCGCGGATTGAAATTTGAAAACTCTTAGTAGCCTTGCTTCCGTCCGGTGTAGCCGCATCGACGGTCATTCGATACTCACCGCGTATTGGAAACAGATATTTCCACTCCGCCTTTCCCTGTCTGAGCGGCAATTGCATCTGCACCAAAGAGGATCCCTCGACTGCGGGAAAGTCCGTCGAGAGATACCACCTCCGCTTGGGAGCCTCGGCCCGAATAGTCACCCACCCCTGCTCGATCGCCCTTCCATCAGACTTCGCAACCCTAACCGAGAGTGTCGCCGGATCAGAAAACGGCCGAAGCCGCTCCATCGGCGGTGAGATTTTGAATTGAATGTCTAAGCCTTGACCCTACAGAACGGTGGGAAAAATTAGCAAGACAAGGTACGAAAGAACCGCGGCGAGAGTTCTCAGTGACAAGGAACGATGGCGAGAGCGTGTCGGAAATTGTGGAGTGTGTCATGGACCGCTGGATAGCCGGCGGCTAACAGCACGTAAAGGATCGCTCCAGATGCCAGCAAAAAAATCCCTGATTTGATGAGAAACGAAACCGGTTCCGGTAGCGCGACACCTAACCGGCTGGGTACAGCTCTTTCCATGATTGCTCTCTCCCCTGTAGTATGGGCTGCATTTTCATACTAAAGGACCATCTCTGTCAAGCCGAAATTCGCGTCTTTGGTGGGAGGCGGAACTTGACATCGCCAGCAAAACAATATGAGAATCGCGCGATTCAGGATCAGGGATCCGGAGGTGAAGACGCTTACTCGGTTGTGGACAAAGTCTTACTTTGGCAACGAAACGCTTCCATGTGCTTACTCAGGCCTTGGGACGTCGCTGACGCATAAGATAAGTTAGCGCTCATAGACTTTAGAACAAAACGGAGGGGAATATGCCAGTCGTGCAAATCTACATGTACAAAGGGCGAAGCAAATTGCAAAAAAAGCAGCTCGTCGAAAGGATCGCCAAAGATTTCCAAGAGGTCGTCAACGTCAAACCCGAGTCGCTCCACGTTCTCTTTCACGATATCGACAAAGAGGACTGGGGCACGCGGGGAACTCTGGCCTCGGATCTGCCGATTAAATAAGGTGCGTTGATCACCTCGGCGACAATCAAAAGCCGCGCTGTTAATTGACTGAACGGGAATAAAGATACCGCATGGAATTCGGCGTATTCGATCATCTAGACCGCGGCAGTGCACCGTTGAAAGAGTTTTATGAATCGCGCCTGAAACTCATCGAGGCCTATGATCGGGCGGCCTTCCACGCGTACCACGTGGCCGAGCACCACTCGACGCCGCTCGGGATGGCGCCGTCACCGACCGTGTTTCTTTCCGCGGTCGCGCAGCGCACGCATCGATTGCGCTTTGGCCCATTAGTTTATGCGCTGCCACTGCATCATCCTCTGAGGCTCGTCGAGGAGATCTGCATGCTGGATCAACTGAGCGGAGGACGGCTCGATATCGGCTTCGGCCGCGGCTCCTCGCCTATGGAGATCGCATTCTACGGCCAGGATCCTAAGAAAGCGCAAAACGTTTACGCCGAAGCGCTGGAAATCATCCTGCAGGGCCTCGCGAGCGGAAAAGTTGATTTTGAGGGTGAGTTTTTCTCGTTCAAAAACGTTCCACTAGCGGTTGAACCGCTGCAAAAGCCGCATCCGCCGATCTGGTATGGCGTTCACTCGGTAGAAAGCGCCGAACGCGCCGCGCGCCGAGGCCTCAACATCGTTAGCTTGGACTCCGCGCGCGAAACTCGCAGTTTCGCCGATCGCTACCGCCAAGTGCGGCGTGAAACCCAAGGCGAGACAAATGCAGTGCCCAAGATCGGCATCAGCCGTTTCGTCGTCGTTGCCGAAACTAACCAAGAGGCGCTGGGCGCTGCGCGCCGCGCTTATGCGATATGGCATCGGAGTTTTTATCATTTGTACCGCCTGGGCGGCACGGCTCCGGCGCACCCACGACCGGCGGAGTTCGACGCGATGATAGAAAGAGGTCAAGGGATCGCCGGTTGTCCGGAGACCGTGTGCGAGTTTCTCGAGAGGGAGCTGAACGAATCGGACGCCAGCTATCTGGTCGGGCAATTCGCTTTCGGTGATCTGTCGCTAGCTGAATCCCTGCGCTCGGTGGAACTGTTCACTCGCCATGTCATGCCAAGATTGAGGCCCTTTCCATAACATCACTCCGTTGACAATTCACAAATCTAGGAGTCGCAGGCCCGCGGTGCTCCCGCTGGACAACTAGAGCAAAAACCCATAAAGGGATCAAAGCTACGGCAAGTCTTGGAAACAGCGGTAATAGGTTAGCGTGAACAGTCATTGGAGCGGCGTAGAACGAGCGTCAGACTTAGCGATTTTTGTCCGTCGCCCAGATCTGTGGGACGGTCGTTCCTTCCGCCTGTAGCGGAGGCAAACTGATGGAAATAATCATCGCCTGCAAAACTTGCGGCTTGGTCCAGCGCGTGGACGAGCTGCAGCCGGACACGGCAGCCGAAGCCAAGAAAGAATGGTTAGAATGGGCACCGGAAATAAGCATTTCACGGTAGAAATAGTCGAAAGCTCTTCTCGGCGATCGTTCCCTGGCGAATCGCTGCGCTCAGTCGAACCGTTCAATTGTCATGTATGCGGCGATTGAGTCAAATTGAAACTGTGAAACGGGAACGATGCAAGAGAACGAGTAGCAAAGGAGAATCAAATGGAAAAAATCGGTTTTGTGGGAACCGGCGCGATGGGAAGCGCCCTGCTGTCACGTTTGAAATTGGCCAACGTCCAAGCTACGGCCTTTGACATCGCACCCCGAGCGATGGAGGCCGCGCGCGCCGAGGGCGCACAAGCCGCCCTATCAGCCAAAGCAGTGGCCCAGGCTTCAACGATCGTCGACGTCGTCGTGCGCACCGATCAGGAAGTTCTCGATTGCACTCTGGGCAAGGACGGAGTTTTAGAGGGCGCAGCGCCCGGGACGCTCGCGTTGCTGCATAGCACCATCCGACCTACAACGACGAAGAAAGTGGCTGAAGCCGCAGCAGAAAAACGGGTCTACGTGATCGACGCCTGCATGACGGCAGTTCCCAGCGTCGTGCGACAAGGCGGATTGACTTTCCTCGTTGGTGGGCAAAAAGCGCTTTTCGATCGCGCGAAACCGCACCTGCTGAATATGGCGAAGGACGCGGTTCATATGGGTCCGCTCGGCTGCGGCAACGTTACCAAGCTTTTTAAAAACATGGTCACAGCCGCCGAGGCACTGATCGTCTATGAGGCATTGCAAATCGGCAAAGCCGGCGGCATCGATTACAAGGCCGCGCTCGGTCTCCTGCAAAAGACGAAATCCCAGCATATCTTGGATCGCTGGGACATGAGGTTTGACCTTTCGGGCGGTGACTTGAAATTTAATGCCGGTATCAATCTCTACGATAAGGATCTGCCGCTGGCCGCGGAAGTGGGAAAAGCCCTTGGTGCCGATATCCCGGTAACGGAGCAACTTGCTAAATTAGGCATCCATCTGAACGGCGGAAAGTGTAGCATTTAGTAAGGAGTTCATAAGTAAATAGCCGTTGAGCCACCGAGGGGCGAGTCGTGTAGAGCGCGGGCACGTCCGAACTTCAGACGCCAAAGTCGAAACCGAGCACTCCCATCGCGGGATGATAAAAAGAGCCTACCGGGGCCACGGAGTCGAACTCGCTTCCGAGAAAACTCGCTCTGGAGAATGGATCGCCCGCGCAACGATCATTATCGAGGTGGGTAAAACGGTTAAGAAGATTCCTATTTTCGGACGGCGCAGGGCCACCTTCGAGACCCGGCGGCAAGCGGACTCCTACGCGATGGAGCTAGCCAAGCTGTGGATCGATGGCAGGCTCTGGGGCGCGAACGGTCACGGCTAAAGTGGTTAAATAACTAGGAGGTCGACATGGAAATTGCTGACGCGCAAAAATTCATGCAGGAAAACCACCGGGCGTGTATTGCCATTCGCCAAAAGGATGGTTGGCCTCAAATGACTTTTGTAACCCCAGGTATAGACCCCGAGGGCCGGGTTATCATTACTTCGCGCGGCACAACCTACAAGGTCAAACATATACGGCGAGATCCGCGGGTTTCTCTACTGATTTTCGGAGAGCAATACAGCGGCTCGAAATTCGTGCAGATCCACGGCACGGCGGAGATCATCGAGTTGCCCGATGCGATGGATATTTTGACGTACTGGTACCGCCAAATCCGCGGCGAGCATAAAAACTGGAACGAATATCGCGATCAGATGAAAAAGGAACAGCGGGTGATCATTCGCGTCAACATCGAAAAAGTTGGGCCGCAAAACAGGCGCCAGCGATAATCTTTTACCGATTCAAGTCGTGGCATTCTGATTTACGCCGCGGCCCGCAGGCGCTGGCGATCATGCGGCCGCTCGAGATGATCGAGGCTCGGTCCTAATGGCACAATGCCCGTCGGATTGACGTTCCGCTGGCTGTAATAGCCGGCCTTGATTTTTTCCAGCTCGAAGGTTTCTTTAATCCCCGGCCACTGATACAGCTCGCGCAAATAGTTGGCGAGATTCGGGTAGTCTTGGATGCGGCGGAGGTTGCACTTGAAGTGGCCGTAATAAACGAGATCGAAGCGCAGAAGTGTTGGGAAGGCTCGCCAATCCGCTTCGGTAATTCGCTCACCCGCCAGGTAGCGCTGGTTCGCCAGCCGCTGCTCCAGCGTATCCAGCCCGTGGAAAACTTTGCGTGCCGCCTCCTCATAGGCCTGTTGCGTTTGGGCAAAGCCCGCGCGGTACACGCCGTTGTTGAGATGGCTGTAAACGAAATCGTTGATGCGGTCGATCTCGTCGCGCAAAGCTTGAGGGTAAAAATCGTAGCTGACGTCTGTGAATGAGTTGAATGCGGAATTGAGCATGCGAATAATTTCCGATGATTCGTTGTTCACGATTCGTCGACGCTTTAGGTCCCACAAAGTCGGCACCGTGATCTTGCCGGTGTATTTGGGATCCGTCGCGGCGTAGACTTGATACAGGCGGAAGACGCCGTCCGCGCATGGCTCGAAACCATCGATGGCCCCCGAGTAAGCCCAGCCTTCGATTTTCGGTCGATCGGCGACGGACATGGAGACGATCCCTTCCAGGCGCTTCAACTTGCGCATGATGATCGTTCGATGTGCCCACGGACAGGACGGCGACACAAATAGATGATAACGATTCGCTTCCGCCTCGAATCCTCCCTCGCCAGAATGTTCCGGTTTGCCATCCGGCGTGATCCAGTGGCGAAACCTGGAGGCCTCGCGGATAAAATGACCGCGCGCGTCGCTCGGAATGGTCGCATCGTTGTCCCACTTTCCATCGGTCATAAGGCCCATGAGATTGCTCCTTTCTCGGCTCTAAATGATCTTCTATCAGAAGCTCAGCTAGTAAAAAAGCCTGTAGCATTGAACTGGGTGCGGTGTTTCGGCCCGACTTTTTTGGCGATTAAGCAAAGCGCATCGGTATGGTATACTCCATCTTATGAAAAAGATCTCATCGCTCTGGCTGCTTCTCCTTGGTTTTACTCTCTTTCTGAGGCTCGCAAGCAACTTATGGGCTGCAGCCGATCAGCTAGAAGAAATCCGCCAGGAGCAAACGAAAACTCGGCAGCAAGAACAAGTGAAGGAGTTGCGTCAGCGAGAACAAATCGAGAATCTCAAGCGTGACCAGCAAATAAATCAATCGCAACAAGAATTAGATCAACTCAAACAACAAAAGGTCGATGAGCAATCGCAAAAACAGCCGCAAGCCAACCAGACTCAGCAGCAGCTGGATCAGCTTAAGAACGACCAGCAGATCAACCGGCTCCAGAACGAGCTGAAACTCAACCAGATTCAGCGGGAGCAAAACCCATCCCGCCAGCAGGAGCAAATCAGGGAACTACAGCGCCAGCAGCAAATGGATCTCTTACAGGATCAGCTGCGGAAAAACCAGATCCAGCAGGACCTCAATCGATTGAACCGTTAGCAACCGTTCAATTAGCTCCGACGCGCAACAAGCAATTTTCTCTATCCTGTGGTTCGATTCCCTGCACTCAGGCCAATCTTTCCTTGAGCCATGAGAGGATAACGGCTTGCGCGTTGCTATCGCCCATGTGCCGGCCAATCGGGCTATCTCGCCGCGCTGATCGAAGCCAAGGGAGTTGCCGAGAGAAAGCCCCAATCGATAACTTCATCTGCCCCGGCGTCATCGATAGGTAAATAACTATCGGTTCTTTTTCTTGTCAATCGATTAGTGATATGGCTTGGTAGCGCAGGGAGGAAGAATTATGGCCGCAACAAAACAAGAATATCTCGTCGGCTGGATCAGCCCCACCAACCGGCCCGATGGTAGAGAGACCCAGCTCGACGACAAAATGCCTTCCAATATTCGTGTCGCAAATGTAACGACGAACTTCACTCGCGGCACGGAGGAGGAATTTCGCGCCTCGATGCCTGTGTACGAGGCAAAAGTCCGTGAACTTGCCGCCATGAACGCCGACCTTATTCTTCCGAGCGGGGCGCCGCCCTTCATGTTGTTGGGTTTTGAGGGCGAGCGGCAGATCATCCAAAGTTGGGAGAAACAATTCGGCATTCCGATGTTTACCTCAGGACAAAATCACGTGCGCGCGCTCAGAACATTAGGCGTTAGGCAGTTCGTCGGAGCCAGCTACTTCCCCGAGAAGATGAACTCTATCTTTCGGCGCTATTTCACCGAAGCCGGTTTTAGCGTGTTGGCAATGGAAGGAATTGACGTACCGTTTACGGAAGTTCCAAGGTTGCCGCCGGATCAAATCTTCGATCACATTAAAAGAACCCTCGCCCGGCATCCCGACGCGCAGGGAATTTACATGCTGGGTTCAGCGTGGCGGACTCTGAATATCATCGATCGGCTGGAGCAAACTTTCAGGCTACCGGTCGTTCATCCAGGGCCCGCAAGGTGGTGGGAAACGCTCATACGACTTGGAATAGGCCAGCCGGTATCAGGTTATGGAAAACTTTTGGCAGAGATGCCTGAGGCTGTGACAATAGCGTGATTGGCGGATTAACTAACCGCTTTTCCGCGCGCATCGGTCTCCTGTCGAGCCGCTGCAAGAATTCCGTGGCACCGACGAGGAGGAGACTGAAAGATTATTTGGACCATCTCGGCCAAGAAATTTTCCGGAGAGCTCAAGACATTTCCGTGAGAGTCATCGAGTAAGCCGCCAATTATCGCACGGCGGCGCTGTCTCTTTGAAAAAACAAGATGCCGTTCTTGGGAGGCTCGATAGGGCCGAACCGAATTTTAAACGGTGCGATCTCGATTCCGCCGCGCTTGTTTTGGAAGGAAGCCTGGCTTACTCGCGAATCTGAACGATGACTTCGGTCTCGACAGGCGCTTCTCTGCTGAGAGAGGCAACACCCACCGCCGCGCGGGCATGTTGGCCCCTCTCGCCCCATAACCGAACCAGCAAGTCCGACTCGCCATTGACGACTTTAGGCATGTCGTGAAATCCCGGAGCTACGTTTACGTAGCCAAGCACCTTGACGATGCGCTCCACCTTGTCCAGATCGCCGATGGCTGCCTTGATAATGGCGAGATGATTGAGAGCGCAGTTGCGCGCGGCCTCATAGGCCTGTTCGAGCGTGACCTTATCCCCTACTTTGCCTGAGTATCGCAGTTCTCCATTGATGCGGCCGATATTGCCGCCTACAAACAATAGATTACCGACTCGCACGCAGCCGATGTAATTTGCCGCCGGCACTGGCGGATTAGGCAGCTCAAACCCCATCTCCTTCAGCTTATTCTCTATTTCCACGCGCGCCTCCTTCAACTGAAAAGCTTCTGATGATGGAACAAAGTCTATTTGATCGACCCTCCCGGTGGCAAGAGCAAAGTAAAGCGGCCCATGGCCGAGCGGAGAATGCTTTCAAACTTTCCCTTGGACTCACGTTCGTCGTCAACTCATTGTCGGTTAGATTCGTAGTTGGGTTCTGATCCGCCTGACGATTTCACCGGGCGGCAATGAGGCATCGACTCGCAACGCCTGCTCCGACTCTTCAAGAGTATCGAACTGGCTCTGAATCAGATTAGGATTCATGAAATGGCCGGTTCGATTCCTCAATCGCTCTCGAACTGTGTCAATATTTGCCTTGAGGTAAACAAAAACCACTTCGCCCGTAATCCGAAGCATCTGCCGGTAGGAATGTTTCAGCGCGGAACAAGCGATAACGGCATTCTCGCTTCGCTCGACCATTTGGCGGATGGATTCCCGAATAGCTTCCAGCCAAGGTCTCCGGTCGTCGTCGCTTAACGGCATCCCACGTCGCATTTTTTCGATGTTCGCCGGAGAATGAAAATCATCTCCCTCGAAAAACTTCCAGCCGAGCTGTTGAGCGAGGAGTTTACCGACAGTGCTTTTACCGGAACCCGTGACGCCCATGAGCACTATAATCATGTGACTCGTGGTTTAAATGGTAGCATCTGTGAGCGGTTCGACAAGACTACAGGACGATTCCCGGTAAAATTCTACCGCTCAGAGAAAATCCTCGCGGCTGTCCTAGCAATTGACTTTCGTTTTCGCCACGGCTTTAACAGACATCAGACGAAGAACCTTTACGAGGTCATGCGAGATCACCCTGACTACCGCCGCTGAGATCTCAAATTAAATGGCTGCTCAATTCCCTATCGGCTGGTAACAATGATTACGACCGTTATCTTCGATCTGGACGGCCTCCTTGCCGATACCGAACCCTTGCACTGCCGAGCATATCAAGACGCGCTGCAGTCTGAAGGCGCCTCATTGACGGAGGCTGACTATATTGAACATTGGGTTCGTAGCGGCAAAGGGATTGCAGACTGGGTGGCACTTCACGGCTTAAACGTCGATCCACTGGCGCTCCGCGTTAAGAAATCCGCGCGTTATCTCGAACTGCTGGCTTCGTCCTTGCGTCCAATGGATGGAGCATTGGAACTTTTAAAGGTTTTATACGGCAACAAGACGCTCGCGCTGGCTTCCTCCTCCTATCAGGACGCCGTGGACGGCGTGTTGGAGGGACTAAACATCGCTCACTATTTTAAGGCGATCGTAACCGGCTTGGATGTGCCGCGGGTGAAACCCGCTCCCGATATCTTTCTAACTGCAGCCCGTCGCGTCGGAGCGGTTCCGTCGGAATGTGTCGTTATTGAAGACGCCGAAAAAGGTGTGCTTGCGGCGTATCAAGCCGGAATGTCTTGCATCGCCGTGCCGAACGCACATACACGACACCATGACTTTTCAAAAGCATCTCGGGTCTGCTCATCACTCAACGAAATCACGCTTCAATCGATTGAAACCATGGTGCTATTCAATTTGACGTAAAGACGACAAATTATTTCCACGGTGGCCCGCTGAATCAAGGTTTATTGGAGAATCCATGCGGGAGGAATTTATGAATCTATTCAGAAGGGTTAAATTCGCAGCCATAGTGGTGACTTTGCCGATTGTGATCGGTTGTCAAGCCATGACAGCAAAGACTCGCGTGGAGAATCCCCAGGAGGCGGCTATTACCAAATCGGTCCAAGCAAAACTGCAGGCGGAAAAGACTGCCGATTTGACGCGCGTGGACGTGGAAACGAACGGCGGCATAGTTTACCTGAGTGGCATCGTGGCCTCGTTAGATGCTAGGGAGCGAGCCGTGAAGCTCGCGTGGGAGGTAAGCGGAGTCGAGACCGTGGTCAACCATCTAGAAGTCGAAAAATAATCAATTGAAGCTTGAACAACGATTGTTCGCTCAATCACCGCTAACTGTGCCAACCCGATCTACTATGTATCCTCAGCCCCTCAATGCGCTACGAGCCTCGGACGAAGCATTCACGCGGCGGCTCTATTGCGTCGTAAAGTTTCCCCAGCGACAGCAGCCTTAGTCTCATCATCACACAACGTCGGGGCGATCGACAGAAACTGCGCTAAAAAATTCGCTTCTGGCATTTTTCTGAAAACTCTCCTCGCCGGTTCTTTTTTGGTGATCTGCTTGCCCAAACCCTGTACGAGAAGCTCTGTCCTTTTTTAATGCAAGGTAGTAAAAGAGCCGCTAGAAGCGATTTGGAATTCGGAGACGCCAGCGACAGGAGGACGCTATGCCAGAAGAGATAAAAGAATTAATCCGAGATTACCGCGACGGCAAAATAAACCGCCGGGAGTTTATGCGGCGAGCCGTAATTTTCACCGGCAGCCTCGCCGCGGCTGACGCATTGATCGCCGGGCTTATGACATCTCGCGCGGTTGCCCAGGTTGACCCGGGTGATCCCTCGATTCTCTGGCACAATATCGAATACACCGGCAAGGCTGGCCCCGTTTTCGGCTATCTTGCTCGCCCCGTGGCGGCGGGCAAATATCCCGGGCTGGTGCTTATTCATGCTAACCAGGGATTGAACGATCACATACGTGACGTGGCGCGTCGGTTGGCCAAGCAAGGATATGTGACCCTCGCCTCCGACTATCTTTCCCGCCAAGGCGGAACGCTCAAAGTAAATCCGAAAAGCGAAGGGTTAAGTAACATCCGTGAGCTCGCCCCCTGGCAGAACGTGGCCGAGGATACCGATGCGGGCTTTGCTTATCTTCGGACTCTTACCGACGCCCGAGGCGACCGGCAGGGCCTCATCGGCTTTTGCTGGGGCGGCGAGATGACATTCTCTTCCGCAACGCAGGTGCGCGGGCTCAAAGCGGTCGTGGTCTTTTACGGTCGCAGCCCGAAGCCCATTGACCTCGTCAAAAATATCGAGGCGCCGGTGCTCGCCCATTACGGTGAGAAAGATCCCGGCGTCAACCAGGACATACCCTCCACCGAAGAAGCGATGAAGAAATATCACAAGACGTACATCTATAAGGTTTACCCCGGTGCCCAGCACGGTTTTTATAACGAGACCACAGCCGACCGCTTCCATCCGGAGGCGGCGAAGGAGGCATGGAACAAAACGCTTGAGCTGTTCGCGAAGAAACTTAAGGGCTAAAGCTAAAAAAACGACATTGGGTTGGCTTACTAAATCTCTGTGAGCTTTGCGCCTACCTTGCTTTGACAGGTTTTACTGTATTTTTGGGGGAGGAAATTCGTCTATAAACTTTTTGTCTAGACAATCGTCTGATACTGCAGAACCTTTTTCCTGAAGGAGCGATAATGAATGGGATCCAAACATTTCTCTTCGGCGGTGCGGTGTTAGCTTTGTCAACGTTTACGGTAGCTTTCTCACGGACGGCAGTCTACGCGGACGCTCAGGCCGGTAACTCAGGAACTTTCACCCAGAGACCCCGAATGCATCGGATGTTCGGTGCTGAGGCTCCTTTGATCAGCATCGCGCTAAAACACCAGACCGAACTGAACCTAACCGGGGACCAGGTAGCGACCCTGGAAAAAATACGAACTCAGTACCAGAGTCAGACAACTCCGATCGTTGAACAGCTACGTTCTGTTGAAGGAGAAATCAGAAGCCTGCTTCAGCAAAGTCCTGCGAACTTAGTCCAGGTAAAGCTCAAGATCGAAGAGGCAGAGAAACTACGCTCAGATCTGCGCTATCTGCGAATTGAGGCACTGGAAAATGGCAAATCTGTCCTAACCGCGGCGCAGCAGGATCAATTAAAGAGCCTCTTCGCTTCAATGCGGCAAAACTTCCAGAGATCCCACGGGCAAGCTTCCTAAACAGCCATCTTTCCCGAGTCCGTCCACCCCGTTATCGGTTTTCCAGGGCATTTCAAATCGGGTTCCCGGGCCTTCGCCGAGGACCAGTCGACCAATGCTCACCGCTCTTTAGCCGATCCCGACACAAATCAGCAGATGTGCTCTCAGTGAAACGCGATCATCGAAAGATTGGTCGATGAACCGGTGATGATCAAAGTCTTGGCTCCCTTCCCCTTTAGAAAGGTCTGGAGCTCCCCTCCGACGAATTTATCAAAGGCATCCGGATAGATGACTGGCTCTACCTCTTTTCGCCTCAGTGGAACCCCCAGCTAGCCGAACAACGTTCTTGCATGCTCGCATAAATATTACCCCGGTCGCCCATCGAGCGACGGACATGCGTTTGACTATCATGGGATAATTCGATTATTCTTCAGGTGTGATTGTCATTCCCGGTTTGGTAGCTTTCAATCAGTCAAGCATTCTCCCTAGCTATAGCGGCGTGGTCGTTACGCGCTCCCTGTGGTTCATCGCCCGTGCCTAACGAGTCCACTCCGAAAGTGTTGACAGAGTTTCTCCGGCCTCCGCCTCGCTCAGGCCTTATTCGCGAGGCTCTTGGAGTCTTTGAGCTGCCCCGCCTCTTGTTTTGCATCCCCACGCTCGCCCGCCAACCGCGAGGGTGCGGCGAGCCGGTTCTCGTTCTTCCGGGTTACGGTGCCGGCAATATCTCAACGGCGCTCCTCCAAAGTTACTTGCGATTTCTCGGCTATCGGGTTCGTGGCTTGGGACGCCGATCAAGTAGAGGCGAAGTGCCGGCACTACTAACACGTGTAATGAGACGGCTGATCTCTTTGACTCGCGACAATCAGCAGAAAGTCCGAATTGTCGGCTGGAGTCTGGGAGGATATCTTGCGCGGGAAGCCGCCCGTGAGCGCCCGGATCTGGTCCATCAGGTCATTACCCTTGGTACTCCGGTTATCGGTGGTCCCAAATATACCGTGGTGGCGCACCGGTTTCGCCGCCGGGGCATCGACATGAATGTCATCGAGGCCCAGATCGAATCCCGAAATCAAATCTCGCTGACGACGCCGATAACGGCGATATACTCGCGTCTGGACGCCGTGGTCGCGTGGGAGGCGTGCATCGACCGTCACACCTCGGACGTGGAGCATATCGAGGTAAGGGCCTCACACGTTGGTTTGGGTTTCTCTCCGGACGTTTATAAAATTATCGCCCAACGGCTCGCTGCTGTCGCTGCTCGCCGGTCCGATGAACCCGCCTTTGAGACTATTACCACGACCACGATGGCGCCAGCCCAAGTGCTGAATGCGCCGGTGCTGACCAAAGACAAAGTCTAACTACGGTTTAGTCGCCGATCCCTGAGAGAATTGTCCGATTCGGTACCGTAGTCCCGGCGTTTGTGTCGCGGCAAAAATCGGAAGAGAGGAAGAAAACAATGGCCGAATCAAAAACCAATTGGCGGGACAACGGCGTTCGAATCGTTCGCAGTGACCAACTTGATTTAAATACTCCGCAGACGCCGGGAATGACTCGCGCCGCGGCGATCAACCTGGCAATGGCCGGCGCCCATAAGCTCTGGGCCGGAACGGTCAAGATCGAGCCCAATGCCAAAACTGCTCCTCATCATCACGGCAAGCTGGAAAGCATTATCTATGTGATCAGCGGTGGAGCCAGAATGCGTTGGGGTGAACAGCTAGAATTTTTCGCCGATGCCGGCCCCGGCGATTTCATTTACGTGCCGCCTTTTGTGCCGCATCAAGAGATCAACGCCAGGAGTGACGAGCCCGTGATGTGCGTCGTGATCCGCAGCGACCAAGAACCCGTCGTGGTAAATCTGAATATTCCCGCGGCCGAGTCGCCTGAAGAAGTGCGGTGGATCGATCCGTCTCATCCGGGATCGTGAGTTAATAGTTTCCTTACTCGAATTTGCCACAGCGCTCTGATTTGGCTTCTTCCCCAAAATAAGCTATCGGAGATCAGATCTCTTTTGCAGCCATATTTTTGTTTGGGACGAACGGCGGTTTTCCAGCTATAGTTGAAAGTATCGCCGAACTATGCAATACAAGAAACCCAAAGGCTACTATTTATTCGGGGCTTTGCTTGCATTTGTTCTAAGCGCTTATGGTTTCGCTGGCATGTTGGTAGGGAAGCGCGGTTACCTGAGCCCCGGGTCCGGGACGTTTCTTTGCTTCGTGATCGGGTTAGTGTTTATATATTTTTACTTTAAAGAAAGGTAGGCGTTATGTTCAAACTTAAAACTAAGAAGCTTCTCTTCATAATCACGACCTCGGTTCTGCTCGCCACCACTATTGTATCCCAGGCCCAACAAAGCGACCGAGTACATCTCGATCAAATCGAACAATCACTGAAGGGCGATGTGCCGCGCATCCTATGTCTGGACAAAGACTTCGCCACCGGCGCTCAGCCGACGGACCAGGCCTATGCTAAGGCTGCTGCCAACGGCTTTCACTCCGTGCTGAGCTTGCGAGCCCGCAATGAAGGCGTCGATCTTTTTCGAGAGCGTTCTTTAGTCGAACAAAGCAAGATGAAGTATTTCAATATTCCCGTCGTGTCGAGCGCCCCTCGTCCCGAACAGGCTGAAGAATTCATTCGGCTAGTCAAAGACCCTGCCAATCATCCGATGCTGATTAACTGCGCCAGCGCCAATCGTGTCGGCGCGTTCATGATGATCTATCGTGTGCTTGAACAGGGCTGGAGCGAAAATAAAGCCCTTGAGGAAGCAGCCAAGATCGGGCTAAGCAACGAAGGATTAAAGAAGTTCGCACAAGACTACATTGCGCAGCATAAGGGAAATCGCGGTTAAAGAGTTCGACCGCGGGCGGATACGAAGCAAGCGATCTGACAAAATAGAAAACTGCCACGCAATCCGGTGACCGATGATGTGAGGACGACAATCAAAGTTTCCGCACGCTCGGCGGTTCTTTTACTAATCGCTCTGGGACTCTGTTCGAGTCTCTTTGCCGAAACCGCTTCGCTTGAGAAGGCGAAGGAAGAAGCGAAACTCACATTTTACGCGGCGATGAACGCCGCGGATGCTGTCAGAGTACAAACAAGCTTCGAGAAAAAATTTCCTCAGATCAAAGTAGACCTTGTCAGGGCCGGGGCGCCCGCGACGTTGCAGAGGATTCTCACCGAGTACCGCGGCGGAAAGGTTTTCGCCGACGTCGTTTTGGGCTTTGGTTATATTCATTACGAGCTAACGAGGCAGAAGCTGCTGGCTAAATTCGACTCGTCCGAGAGGAAAGCCTATGGCCCACAGTTCAAGGATAACGAGGGGTATTGGACCAATGTTATTCCGATCGTGCACACCATCGCCTATAACACGAGACTGGTCGCGGTCGCGGAACTGCCGGTCCGATACACGGATCTTCTCTTACCCAAGTGGAAAGACAAGGCGGGCATGAACGGCAATAACATCATGTTCCTCGCGGCGATCATGAACTTTTACGGCAAGGACAAGGGAATGGATTTTTTGCAGAAGCTCGCGGCGCAAAACCCTCAAGTGCGCGGCGGCGGCACGCAGTTAACGATGCTGCTCGCGGCAGGTGAATTTCCGATGGCATTTTCCATTAACGAGAACAACATTGAGAATTTCAAGCAAAGAGGCGGACCCATCGACTGGGTGCGTCTCGCCGATCCGCTTTACGGTGAAACCGTGCCGGTCGGAATCATGGCGGGGGCTCCGCATCCCAACGCCGCGCGGTTATTTGTCGACTATGCGCTTTCCAAAGAAGGCCAGGAGCTCTTTAGAGACCTCGGAAAAATCCCGGCGCGCGGCGACGTCACGCCGAGAATAAACATCGACCGGGACAAGATCCGGATGATTCCTCCCGAAGAAGAGGCGAAGACGGTTTATTACGGAAAACTCTTCGACGAACTTTTTGTGAACGTAAAATAATAGCACGTACCCTTAGCTCTGCTGCTACCAATCCACATCACGAGCTTTGAGTGTCGGCAACCCCGATTCATCGGTGAGATCTAGTCGTCGCGTTTGGGTCGGCATGCCTCGAGGCATTTTCTAATCAGCATCTCCGGCTCCTTGTCGAAAACGACCATTCCTCGAGTGGGCTTTTTGCAGAAATCGATAATCTCCCGGATGTGGTTGGCAACGCCGCCGGTTCCTTCCACAACTCCGATGATCTTTCCTTCATCGTAGGCAATGGTGAATTCATTGAGCGTGCCCGTCGCGCCGCCGAAAAGCACGACTATGTCAGCCGAGCGCACATTGATGACATTGCGACCCTTCAGGCCGAAGCCGGTATAAATGATTACATCCGCGCCATCATCGGGCAAACCATACCGTGTGAGGTGTTCTTGGCGATTCTCCGCGGGAGAAATCCCCAGCGCAAGCCCGCCGTGGTCACGAAAAGCTCGTGATACCAAGTCAGGCAGACCAGTCGTCGCTCCCGTTATCAAGACGCATTCATGCTTAGCGAGCGCCGCTCCGAGATCTTCCGCAAGCCTTTTAAGGCGCGCCTTTGCTGATTCCGTGAGCGCATCATTTTCGGAAGCGCCCATTACGCCCACTACCGGTTTGCGCATCAATTTTTACTCTCCTGCCCGAATCAGATGACTTTATCACAGCGCAGCTGAGTGATCGTGTTGGCATCGTAACCGAGCTCCTTCAAAATCGTTTCGCTGTCTTCTCCTAGACCGGGAATTCGCTCGTAACGCGCTTCGCTGTCGGACATCTTGAGAGCATTAGCGATGACCGGGACTTTTCCAACGGGCGAGTCGGCTTCGCGAATCAATCGGCGTGCAGCGACTTGCGGGTGGGCAAGGACTTGGGCGATACCACGCACTTCACCGTAGGGCAGCTCAGCTTTCTTGAGTTGCGCTAACCAATGATTGTGATCTCTCCCAAGAAAAATATTTTCTATCAATTCTTCCAGGACCGCGCGGTTTTTGCGCCGGCCTTCGACGGTGGCGAAACGCGGATCATCGAGTAACTCGGGCTTCTCGATCACCTTGCGGCAAAAAATTTCCCAGTCCGAAGCGCTGGCAACGGCCAGGTTTACATATTCGCCATCGCCGGCAAGGTACGGACCGTAGGGCGTAACATAGTGATGGCGCATTCCTACGCGCGCGGGTTCCTCGCCCGCATGCCAGTAGTGATGGGGAAAGTAACCGAGCCACGAGACGATGGAATCAAGCATGGAAACATCGATGAATTGGCCGCGGCCAGTCTTTTCACGTTGATAGAGCGCCAGAAGAATGCCGACGGCCGAGTACATGCCGGCAGCAATATCGACGATGGCGAGACCCGCCCGAGCGGGCTTGTCGGGATAACCTGTAGTGGCGATAATTCCCCCTTCGCCTTGAATGAGGAGATCGTACGCTTTGACATCGCGGTAAGGTCCGTTTTGACCGTAGCCGGACAAGGAGCAGTAAATCAGCCGTGGGTTTAGCTCGCTGAGCTTCTCGTATCCCAGGCCGAGACGCCCGGCCACGCCGGGAGCATAGTTTTCAAAAAAGACATCTGATCTTTTCGCCAATTCTTGAAGTATCGCTTTACCTTTTTCTTGCTTGACATCGAGAGTGAGGCTGCGCTTGTTCCGGTTGAGCCAAACGTATCCCGAAGAGAGGCCGCGCACGACGGAATCCCAGCCGCGGATCACGTCGCCGACTCCTGGCCGCTCGACCTTGATCACCTCCGCGCCCATGTCCGCGAGCAGGCATGTTGCGAATGGACCGGAGAGGACTTGCTCGAAGGCAAGTATTTTGACTCCGTCTAAGGCACGCGTTGATTGAGTCTGTTGATTTGCCGCCACTCTAACCTCAAGTAACAGTTTAAACCGTTCAATAAGTTCAGCCGTTCAAACGTTGGCTACGATTTCTTCTCCTCTTTGATCTCCGGAAAGAGATCTTGCTTCGGCGCGTAGGCTTTTTTCCAAACCATCACGCTACGTGAATAATCGATCACGACCTTGCCTTCTTGCTGAATGCCACGCGTGCGGACTTTGATGATGCCGCACTGCGGCTTGGATTTGGATTCGCGCCTCTCCAGAACTTCGGATTCCGAATAGAGCGTGTCGCCGGCAAAAAGCGGATTGGGCAGCTTGATCTCATCCCAGCCGAGGGCGAAACCATTCTCGCTCACATCAGCGACGCCCATCCCTGCGACGATGGCCAACGTCAGGGCGCTGTTGATCAGACATTTGCCGAATTCCGTACGCTTGCCGTACTCATTGTTGAAGTGAATTTGATTGGTGTTGTTGGTCAGCAAGGTAAACCAGATATTATCCGCCTCCGTGACGGTTCGTCCCAAACGACAACGATAAATATCGCCGACTTCAAAGTCTTCGAAAAAGCGGCCTTCCCAGCCCGGCTTCACGGCCATAAGTCTCTCCCTTTCTGCAATGCAGGCTTTGCGCTATATACTAGTGGCTAAATATAGGAGGAAGTAATGGATTTCAACCTAACGCAGGAGCAGCTTCAGATCCGCGAGGAGATCCGCAAAGTCTGCAAAGAATTTCCCGACGCCTACTGGCGCGAGATCGACGGCGAGAAGAAATATCCTGAAGCGTTCGTGCGAAAACTATCGGAGCTGGGCTGGCTTGCGGCTTTAATCCCGGAGGAATACGGCGGCACCGGCCTTGGTATTACTGAGGCGAGCATCATCCTGGAAGAAATCAACCACTCGGGCGGGGTTGCCACCGCGTGTCACGCCCAGATGTACACGATGGGAACGCTGTTGCGTCATGGCAGTGAAGAACAAAAGCGACGCTATCTGCCGAAGATCGCCAGCGGGGAGCTGCGGCTCCAAGCTTTCGGCGTTACCGAACCCAATGCAGGATCGGAATCAACGCGAATTCAAACTACGGCGACGCGCAAAGGCGATCATTATGTAATTACCGGTCAGAAAATTTTCATCTCCCGGGTTCTCCAGTCCGATCTCATGCTCCTGCTCGCGCGGACGACGCCTTACGATGAGCTGAGAGACAAAACCAGCGGCTTGTCCGTCTTCATTGTCGATTTGCGAGAAGCTAAAGGAAAGCTTGAGATCAAGCCGCTGGATCTCATGATTAATCATCACACCAACTCGCTCTTCTTCGACGGAGTTGAAGTTCCGGCGGCGAATTTAATCGGCGAAGAAGGAATGGGCTTTCGTTACATTATCGACGGCTGGAACGCCGAACGAATTCTGGTTGCGGCCGAAGCCATTGGTGACGGCAGATGGTTTGTCGAACGGGCCGCCAAGTATGCCTCGGAGCGCGTCGTCTTCGGTCGCCCCATCGGCGCCAATCAAGGGATTCAGTTTCCCATCGCCAAAGCCTACGCCAATATTGAAGCCGCGGACCTCGTTCGCTATCAAGCCGCGACTAAGTTTGACCGCAAGGAAAAATGCGGCGCGGAAGCGAACATGGCAAAATTGCTTGCCTCGGAGGCGGCCTGGGAAGCGGCCAACGCCTGTCTAACGACTCATGGCGGCTACGGTTTCGCCGCGGAATACGACGTGGAGCGAAAATTCCGCGAGACGCGGCTTCTGACTGTCGCGCCCATCAGCAACAATCTGGTCCTGGCGTATTTGGGGCAACACGTGTTAGGGATGCCGAAATCGTACTAAGCAGTTTCTCAATCAAGACGGATTTACTACTGCGGTTGCAGGGCTGCGCAGCCGCCGCGCCGCCAAGATCCCAATCAGAAACAGCGCCGTTGTTCCGAGCGGTCCGATAATAAAAACGCTGCCGATGCTGGTGGCCTGAGCGATGACTCCTCCGATCGTCGGGCCGAGGAAGCTTCCGAGGTCTCCCGCCGCATTGTAGATTCCTGAGCCCAGCCCGCGCGGCACTTTGCTCTCGTCCACGTCCTGCACCAGGCCCACGGCATTCGCCACAATCACGATTGCGCGCATGACGCCGGACATCACGTAGATCGTTAGAACCGTGCCGAAGCCGGTGAAAAGCGGAATGAGCGTCAAGATGGCGGATTGGAGCGGAATTCCCGCGTAAGAGAGGCGGCGATGACCAAACTTGCTGACTACGTGGCCGCTGATCGGGCGGGTAACCGCATTGCAGCCCGCAAAAGCGGCGCGAATGACGCCGATCTGCGTGAGGCTCATTCCGACCCCCAGACCATAGAGAGAAATGAAGACACCGCCCATCTGGTGCAGTAAGTTGAGAAATACCGCCGTAATTACGACTATGGCCAACTCCGGTTCCAGCAACGCCTTCCAGGAGTCTCTCGAGGTCAATCGCGTCGCTGTCTTTGGTTTGATCTCGCCTTCAACTTGCGCGCCTGGGCCGCGAAACAGCCAAAGCAAAACACAGGGGATTAACGATAGAAACGCCGCCAGCTGAAACGTAACGCCATAGCCGTAGTGATCGGCAATCAAACCGCCGAAGACATTTCCCGTCGAGTAACCCAGCGCCAAAGTACCGACGTAATAGCCCATGGCATGGTTGCGATTTTCTTCCGGCGGAAGAGAATCGACGTAAAACGCCATGTAAAGAGTCGTGACGGCGCCGTAAGCAAAACCGTTAATGGAGTGAACGATGGCAAATGTCAGGCCGTCGCTGGCGAAGCTGTAGAAAAAATTGCTTATGCCCATGACCAAAACCGCTATGGAAATAAGCAGCCGCGCGCCGCGTGGATTGTAAGCCATGCCGACCGGCAGTCGCGATACCAGAGCCAGAATCGGATTCAGAGAAATCAGCGTCCCTAGGGCCGCAACGGAAATGTGAAGATCTTGGAGAAACGGTGGAATGATCGTCGACGCGGAATTGTTTTGGATCGTAATTGCGACCACGGGCAACAAAAGCTTCAGGGTCTTCAGTTTCATGGTTAAGCAAATCTACCTTCGTCAGGTGAATAAAATATATCCTTTTCTTATTCTCCAAAAATCGCGGCGGCGCAACCGAAGGGAGAACAATTCTACGGATAGACATTTACCACGCCTTCAGGTAATGAAACGGCTCAAGGAGAGAATCTGATGGATCTCAAACGTTCATGGATGTTTGTGCCGGGGCACCGGCAGCGAATGATCGATAAGGCGCTGGGGCTGAACGCCGACGCGATTATGCTCGACATCGAAGACGGAGTTGCGCCCAACGAAAAGGATACCGCGCGCCATCTCATCGGCGAGGCTCTTGGCCAAGCGAAAGCACCGAATTCACCGGCACGCTTCGTGCGCATCAATGCCATCGGTCACGCGCGCATGGATGCCGATTTGGATGCGGTCGTGCGACCCGGGTTGGAAGGTCTCGTCTTGCCGAAAGTCGAAACCGTTGACGAGGTGCGAAAGGTCGATGCGATATTGACCGAGCGGGAGCCCAAACTTAAGATGCCGGCCGGCGGCGTAAAACTTTTAGTCGCCATCGAAAGCCCACGAGGTTTGCTCAACGCGGCCCCCATCGCCGTTTGTTCGGCGCGCGTCTGCGGCTTGATGTTCGGCGCCGAAGATTTCGGCCGAGAATTGGGCTTGCCGACTTCGCGCGAAGGCGAAGCACGCGACATGATCTACGCTCGCTCAGCGATGGTCATCGCCGCGGCTTCCGCCCACGTTCAAGCCGTCGATGGAGTCTGGGTCGATCTGAAAGATGGGGAAGGACTCATCGGATTCGCGCGGCAATCGCGCCAACTCGGCTTTTCGGCAATGTCGCTCATTCATCCGTCGCAGATTGATCCGATCAACACGCTTTTCAGCCCGACGCCGGAGGAGATCGATTATGCTCAGCGAGTCGTCAATGCCTTCGAAGAGGCCAACGCCCGCGGCGACGGATCGATCGCTTTTGGCGGGCAGTTAATCGACAGGCCGATCGTTGAGCGCGCGCGGCGCACGTTGGAGATGGCGAAGCTGTTGGATATCGGGGCATACGCAAAGGGGGCTGGGGGTTGAAGCGATTGGTTACGGGGTTTGTCGGTTTTGACGGCAATATGACGCTCTAGGCTCATACTTGCTCCCTCTCACCAAAGTTTCGTCGTATCCAGAACGTAAACCCGTCCCGAGTATTTCTGCACGGTCTCGACCATGTCCTGGGTTCCGCCGACGCCGTCTCCGCCTTTACGATTCCACAAGCAAACAAACCGGACCTTGTCCGGCCCCCAGGCAAGCGCCGTGTAGAGTTGCCAGAGGTTGTTACGCGCATAAGGATTGGCGCCGGTCGGTAGAGGACCAAGCTCATCGGCCATCACGTAGACGCGCGTCTTCGCATCCGACTTCATTTTAAAATATCGCTCCGCCCAACCGTCTCCAGCGAAGGCTACTGACTTTTGCAGGAACGTCGGCTCATCGAAGGGAATCCGGACATCGAGCCGGACGCCTCGTTCCAAGCATGCCTCGGCAAAAAGGAGGTCACCGCCGCAGGCTCCGCCGCAGAGTGCTAAGTCCTCCGCTCCCGCTTTCAATTCATCCAACTTAGCCGCGATCGCAAGCGCGGCAATTTTTTCCTTATCTGCCGGAAACCGCGGCTCTTTGCGGTCGGGCACGTCGATCATATGGCCGCTGAAAAGAAAAACTTGTCGTGGCGTCCACGCCTTTTCCGGAGGGTTGATCCTAGTCAACGCACGGTCGAAAATCGCGAGGCCCGCGGCGACTTCTTGCGTGCGGAAGCCGAGATCTTTGAGCAGCAAGAGTTGTTGACGGGAGGAAGTCAATTGAAACCAATCCTTCTCGGCCACAGCCACGGCACTTTTGTATGCGTCTTCGACGATATCTTTCGTGCTCAGTAACACCTCAAGATCAGCTAATGTGACGCGTGCCCAATAATCCTTCGGATCTTTTTCCAAAGCCCCGCGCACATCCCAGCGGACTCCACCTTCCATTTCCATTCGCACTCCGGGTCGCTCATCTTTGCCGGTGAGATGACTTTGCACATACAAAAGAGTTACCGCGTTAATTCCTGAGTAATAGTGCATCGGATCCTTGCGGTAGCCGGTGGCATAGGCGTTAATGGCCTCTCGCAACGATCCTTCTTCCAGGACAGCGTCACGACACATCTCTTCGCTTGTCTTGCCATCCCGTCTCCACATATCTACCCAGCCATCCTTCTCGATTCGGCCTAATAGCGCCCAGCTCTCGGCATCATCGGGAAATTCTTTGACCAACGCGTCAATCCACTCTTTGGCCTCGTCGTACTTTTTTAATCGTCCGAGAAGCAATCCTTTTTGGCGCTGGCTCTCCAAATCCTTCGGTCTAATCGAGAGCGCGTTTTCATATTGAGTCAGCGCCAGTCTGAATTGCCCCAGAGAAAGCAACGCTTTCCCCGCGGTCCGGTAAGCCTCGACACGAAAGACTCTTGTCGGCGCCTCATCAGCAAGGACTAAAATGTCGCCCGGGCGGTTTCTTCTGCGGGCTACGTCGATGCGCATCGCCCACGCGTCGTACTCGTCCCAAAACTCCTTGGCTTCTTCGACCCGCAAAGACTTCCAGTCGGGCTCTTTAAGATAGGGGAGCAAGTGATAAACCGGACTCACCTTGCGGTCATACCAAGAATTGATCGTCTCGGTCGCGAATTGAGCCAGTTTTTTCCTATCCTCCTCCAGGCGCGTGGGATCTGGAACGGCGCCATTCGGAGGATTCTCCTTGATATGGTAACTGAGCGAGCGGTCGGTGTAGACATCGAATGGCACGTGCTCGCGACGGCAAGTGATTTGAATCACGCCTCTCCTCCTCAGCGCATGGCGCACCCCGAGCTCGTACCAAACATTTGGATTGTCGATGGACAGGTCAGCGACGACCAAGTCGGCAAGCAGCAGCTCTTGAAACATATCCGTACGGATATCCCCCGCGCGCATCTCCTCGTCCGCGCGGAAGACTTCGAAGCCGACGCTTTCCAATGCCGGCTTGATGAGATCAGAATAGATCTTATTAAAATCAATCCCTTCCTTGTTACCGAACGGCATGGCTACAAAAACGTGATAAGCCATTTGGGTTTACCTCGGCTCAATTATTCTGCTCTCTTCGCCCACAATTTTTTGCCGACGCACAAAACATCAGTGGAAAATACCACCCCCATCGACCAGGATAGTTTGGCCGGTAACAAAGTCGCTGTCCGGGGACGCGAGATAAACAAGCACTCCAAGGAGGTCTTCAGGCGTTTGCAATCTCTTGATCGAGCGCGCCTTCAGCTGGAATTCGGTAAACTCTTTCGGCGCGGTCTGTCCTTCGTGTTGTACCAAACCGGGAGCAATCGCGTTAACGCAGATACCGAACTCGCCGACTTCGCGCGCGAGCGACCGCGTCATTCCGATGAGCGCAGCTTTCGACGCGACGTAATGCAGAAAGAGCGGCGTGCCTGCAAAGGCAGTCGAGGAGGAGATATTTATGATTTTTCCGCTGCGTTGCTCTTTCATCTGCGGGAAGACCGCTTTCGCGCAGAGAAACGGACCTTTGATGTTGACCGCCGAGACCCGATCCCATTCTTCCGCCGTTATTTCGTAAAACGGCTGCCGCTGGATGTTGATGAAGATCGCCGCGTTATTGACGAGGATGTCGATCCGACCGAAAGTCTTCACGGTCTCGGCCGCCATTTGGATCGTATCCTCTTCTTTCGAAACATCGACTTTGAGCGCCATCGCTCGACCGCCTGCCGCCGTGATCTCCTGGACGACCTTATCGCCGTCCAACACGTCCGCGATGATCACCGCCGCGCCCTCAGCCGCGAGCTTCCGGCAATAGACCGCGCCGATGTGACGCGCCCCTCCGGTGACGATGGCAACCTTCCCCGCCAATCTCATAGAACGACCCCACCGGACTGGAGTAATGGAGTGGTGGAGTGATGGGGCCGATTCCAATACTCCATTACTCCAACACTCCAGTTCATTCGTCTCATTTTAGTCTCTTGAGGTGTTCCTTAAAGTCCAGCGGCGTCCACCAGGGCTTCAGGCCCAACGATTCGGCGATGACACGCGCTGCGTTGTAACCGGGCGCGCCCGTGATATTGCCGCCGGGATGACACGACGAGCCGCACAAATACAGACTATCGATCGGCGTCCGGTACTGGCCCCATCCAGGGAATGGCCGGTTCTCTAATGCCTGGTCGCCGGAGTATTCTCCCACCATCCAGTCGCCGCAGTACATGTTCTTATCATGACGCTCGATATCCAGCGGGGTGGTGGAGTCAATGGACAAAATATTATTCTCGTCCAGATTCGGCGCAAAGCGCTGCCACACCGAGAGCTGCTTTTGGAGCCATTCGCCGCGCGCCTTGTCCCAGTTCAGCGCATTGCCCCAGAGATTGTACGTTGCGAGCTGCCACATGAACGCTGTCGCCTTGCCCGGAGGCGCTTGCGTGGGATCATGATGCGACGGAGTTGCCCCGTTCATGAACGGCTTGCGCGGAAGCTGGCCCGTACGGCAGTCCTCGAACAGATCTTTCAGATCCTGGTATTCCTCCAGGCCAACGATGTGCATGAACGAGCCCGCCACCTCCGGGTACTTCTCTTCAGTGATATATTTGGGCCGTTCATTTAAAGCCAGATTAGTAGCAAAAATCGGTGTCGTCTGGGAGAACCGGAAACTTTCCGCCATATCGGCGAATTCGGGCTTTAGATTCTCACGCCCGACTAACTTAATGAACGTCTCCACCGGATTGACGTTCGAGGCGATGAATTTCCGAGCTTTGATCACCGTCCCGTCTTCGAGCACGACAGCGGTCGCCTGGCCTTTTTTAACCAAAATTCGTTCCGCGCCATTCGCTTCGATGTAATCCACACCGTTGTGCGACATCATGTGAGCCAGGTTGTCTCCCAGAGCGTGCGAAGTGCCGCGGCACAGCTGCGGGTTAACTCCCCAGGCGATCATGGCGGGGATCAGATAGCCGGTTTTGGGCGCGTCCAGTTCGTAACCGCGCATCACACCAAGAAAGCCGATGAAAGCCTGCACACACGGATGCTCGAAATGCTGGAGAACAAATTCTTCCGGCGTCGTTTCGAAGTATCTGAGATACTCCCGTCCTGCGGAAAGTTTTTCCAGCAGCGGACGCTTCTCCTCAATGGGAATCGGCACTGCATAGGTTTCAGGGAACACGATGTTTTTCACCACCGGCTGCCAGCGCGTCCAGATATCCAGAAACGTCGCGGCGTCTTTCTTCGAGAATCGCGCGATGCTCTCCGCCGTGCGCTTCACGTCGGCAAACCAGCCGAGATAGGTCTTATCGAGGAAATGGTGCACCACGCCGGGGTCGGGCCGGTAATAGTGAATGCCAAAGTTTTCTAACTCCAAGTCTTTAAACCACGGCAACATCGTGAGCCCGCGGTGGAAGACGGAATGAATATTGTGCCAGAAGCCGGGATAATTCCGATCCTCATGCGAGTCGAGCCCGCCGCCGACTTCCATGTTTTTCTCCACGACCATGATCTTCTGGCCGCACTTGGCCAGATACGCCGCGCAGATCATGCCGTTGTGACCGGCGCCGATGACGACGCCGTCGTATTCGAGAAGCTTAGCCATCGCGCTTTTTGATGTCCCTTGAGTCTCAATCTAAATTGAACCGCTTGAACTACTTAAGCGGCTTGAACTGTTCAAACCGTTCAATACGTTCAAGCGGTTTAAAATGGTTACTACACTGTCGTCTGCGTTGTCTGAAGCTTGAGATCCTCTTGTATGACCTGCCAAGCGTTTCGTCCCGAGCCGGCGATCACGGCGTCAGCCGGATGAGTCGCGACGCCGACTTGGTAGAGTCCTTCAATCGGCGTGCGATACCCGGCTAATTCTTCGATGGGCCGGTTCTTACCCATCTGCTTCGGGATCTTGCGCGCGACCCAGACCGAGCCGCGCCGCATATTCGGCCAACGCCCGGAAATATAGAAAGGATCCATCGCAACTTTCATTTCAATATTGGCATCCGTTAAATTGGTCGCGTATCGGCGCCAGATTTTTAGCACCGACTCCATGAAACCGTTTTTAAGCTTCACCCAATCCTCCGGTTTCTTTCCTTTCAACTGAAACGGCACCGGCATGAACAGAGACGCCGCATGCTTTCCCGACGGCGCCTGGAGCGGGTCAAACACGGTGGGACAGATCGCGTGCAAACAGGCGTGCTGGGGAAATTCGCCGGCCCGAATCTCTTTCCACATTTCATCAAAGTCGTCGGGTTTTTCCGGTCCGATATTGACATTCATCGCCTGTCCCACGGCGGCATCGTTCGCCTCGTGAATCGCGTAACGCACCGGCGCCTTGAGCGCCAAGTGAACCTGAAAGTAAGAAAACTCGTCCGGCTCGATGCTTTTGATCTTGGCAGCGAAAGTATTGGGCAACTTATCCTCGCCCATCATCTCTATGAAGGTCGAATAGGGATCCACGTTGGAAACGATGGCGAGCCTCGCCTTCCATTCCCGACCGTCGCGCAGCCTGACGCCCGCCGCCCGTCCGTTCTCTACCAAGATCTTCTCGACATGATGCACGGCGCGGATCTGACCGCCATTGCGCACGTAGGCGCGCTGCAAGACTTGGGCGATGGAATGAGATCCGCCCCGCGCAAGCTCCGGCTTCGCATCGCCGGCGATCAGCTTCAAAACTTCCACGCCGCCTCCTTCATAATCGGCGGCCACGCCGCGCGGAATCGCCATCTGCGACAACACGAGGGTCTTTACGCTCTCGCTTTCAAAAAGCTCGGCGGCAACCTGCTTGGGCGACAATTGGCACAAACGTTGGAACTCCTTCCCCGCGGGGTTGCTTTCGAGCTGCCGAGCAAACTCGGCGTGCGCTTGTGGAAGGCGATAATAGTAGGGAATCAAAGCGTCGCGAACGATCGGATTGAATTTGTCGTAGGTCTCACGCCATGACTGCGCATCGCGCTGAGAGAACTTGGCAATGGATTTGATCGTGCCCGCTAAGGTTTGGTGGTGCGAAATGGATGATCCGTCCGGCAAAAGCAGCGAGCTAATGACAGGCGGCGACACGAACTCCGCGTGGTGCCCATTATCCCAATTGAGTTCCTTCCATACCGGGGAGGTTTCTCGATTATCCTGAAAGTAGGAAAGTGTATTGTGCCAGTAGCCCGGTATCGTGATCTCTTCGCTCGCCAGCCGCCCGCCATTCTCGAGCCGACTTTCGCAGATCACAGTCTTGAGACCAGCCATCCCCAGGTAGGTACCGAGAGCAAAGTTGTTTTGCCCCGCGCCGATGAGTATGACATCCCATTCTTGATCGACCAAGGGAAACTCCTTCCAGCCCTTTAAACCTACTGCTGCAGAAAGATCTTCTTATACTCCGTCATCTTTTCGGCGAATCCTTTTTGGTCCAACTCATCCATCTCGACCATTTCGATCTTATCCGCATCCGGCAGCGGCGGATAAATTCCTTTGCGGGTGACAAACTCGCCGATGCCGGCCATCAAGCGTAAGCCCTCTTCACCGAGAAAAAAGTCGATAAAAGCTTTGCCGGCATTCGGGTGTGGGGCCTTGGCGCCGAGCGCGACAGACTGACCATCGCCCATGAACTTACCGAGTCTAACGTAGTCCAAAGGAACTCCTTTTTTACCGTAAAAGACCACGTTCTTTAAGAAGGCGATCCCGATTGGAGTCTCTCCGGTGGTAATACGCTCCCCCGCCGGGGTCAAAGATTCTACTAGCAGGGGCTTCGTTGCGGCCAGATCGCGAATGAACTTGTCGGCCTTTTCCTTGCTCCCCATCACTTTGTGAAGGCTGGCCAGCCACTGAGCCGTGGTCGTATGCTGGCTGGCATCGGGTATGACCACCTTCCCTTTGTATTGGGGTTTGACGAGATCCTCCAGCGATTTCGGCGCGTCGGCCGGTTTAATGATTCCGGCATTAAAAACGATGCCGATGATGGTGTTGCGGTAGCTCGGCCCAAGGTTCGGATCGATAACCTCTTTGGGAAAAGCGCGCGCTGAAGGTGAGTCGTACTTGGCCAAAAAGCCGTCTTTTTGGATAAGCTGCATTGTGGCCCTGGTCGTCAGCACGACATCGTAGGAAGGTCTTCCGGTCCGGAACTCGTTCGCGACCCGATCGGTAACTTTGTTGGCCGCAGCTCGCCAGTACTCTGTTTCCAGCCCCGTTTTCTTTTTTAATGCGGCGGCAATCAGGTCCATGGTGTCATTTTCCAAAGAGCCGTAAATAACCACCTTGCCGCCTTCTTTTTTGGCCGCATCCACCAGCTTTGCCTCCTGGGTCAACGCCAAGCCGTGAAGAGCCAAGAGCATGATGAACGATGCCACAACCGTAAGCGCTCTGTTTTTCATAATAAAAGCCTCGCTGATTTCGGTGTTACGGTGAATATCTCAATGACTTGAAAATGTCCATGCCCTGACGAGCTTCGGAGGAAGAGAAATCCGACCGTGGAATTCAATTCCAGGAAAAGCTCGAATCTGATGTGAGCTGAGATTGTGTCCGTATCCACCGTTTGCTACCTTACTAAAACGTAAGCCATGACAGGCGCCGAAAAGCTCAAGAAAATCCGCGACGAGCTGAGACAAACCTTTCTCGAACGGGCCGATTTGATTGACGGAGCGCTGGCCGCCCTTTTGTCGTCCAATCACGTGCTCGTCATCGGTCCCCCGGGCACGGCCAAATCGATGCTCGCGGACGAACTCTGCCGGCGCATTGAAGGCGCCGATTATTTTCAATGGCTGCTGACCCGGTTCACCACTCCGGAGGAGATCTTTGGCGCGGTCAGCCTGAAGGCATTGGAGCAAGATGATTACCGCCGGGTGACCAGCCGCAAGCTGCCCGAGGCCCATATTGCCTTTTTAGATGAGATCTTCAAGGCTAATTCCTCGATTCTAAACGCGCTTCTGACATTGATTAATGAGCGCCTGTTTCATAACGGCAAAGAGATTGCCCGAGTGCCGTTGCTGACACTTTTTGGCGCCAGCAACGAGCTTCCGGAAGAAGAAGAGTTGACCGCGCTTTACGACCGCTTTCTCGTACGCCTTGTAGTTAACTACATCGTTGAAGATTTCCGCTTTTTGAGAATGTTGGAATCCCAGGCACAACCAGAGCGCACGAGCCTCAATTTCGCCGAATTAACAGAGATGCAAAAGCAGGTTCGCGACGTCTCGGTGCCGTCGCACGTTTACCGGAGCATTGCGGATATTCGGCGCGAGCTCAACAAGAAAAGCATCCAGGCATCCGATCGGCGCTACCGGCAGTCGATCTCGTTGCTCCAAGCCCACGCCTATCTCGAAGGCGAAAAGGAAGTTCATGAGAAGGATCTCTTTTTTCTGGAGCATGTGCTGTGGCGCGACCCCGGCGAGCATCAGCAGGTGCGGAACACGATCCGCGAATTGATCCTCGGCTATGAAGAAGAGATTACCGAGCTGCTTTATGAATCCCGGGAGATTCGCGACTCTGCCCAGCGGCCGTGGGAAACCAGCGATGAGCAGGCGCGGGCCTTGATCGAATTCCACACCAAGCTCAGAAACATTCTCGTCAAAGTCGATCAAATCATAGAAAAAGCGAAGCGGCTTGGGCGGGCAGTGGATCGCGTCGGTTCAGTGAGGCAAGAGATCGAGCAAATTCAGAAGGAAATGTTGGAGCGATTTTAATGCCACCGAAGCGTACGAAAAAACCGCCCGCCAAGCGGGTTTTCCAACCGCTGCCGCAAAACTCGTTTTGGATCGAAAGCGACGCCTACGACCGCCGAGTTTACGGTCATTTGCGATCGGAATCACCCTCGCTTCGCGAGCTGGAGGAGACCGGCGGGACTTTACTGCCTCACTTTGGCTCATTGCTTCAAGACATCTTTTGCCTCCTCTTCAAGTACAACGTGATATTTTTCAAGGAAGCAGAGGTTCTTCCAAGCGCCCTGCTCAATGAAAAATTTCTCCATGCCGTCCGGCAAGGAGGCCAATACGAGTTCCTGCGGGAGCAAACGCTATTGAATGAAGCCCGCGCGGGGCTATCCACTTTGCTCTTGGGCGAGCGAATACTGGCGTCGGTTCGGGAGGAAAAGTTTCTTACCCGACGCGATATGCGCGACCTTTGGGACATCCAAAAGCAAGAAGAGATCGTGAGCGAAAAACTGCAAGAGTTCGAGAATGCCGATACGATTTCGGACGACGATCTATCCGACGAAGGCAAGAAAGCTTTACAGAAGGCAAAAGAACGCGTGGGCGGCGAAGTCCAGGGCGCCGAGGCTTTGCTGCGGCGCAAAGCGGCGCAACTCAAAGAAGATCTGAAGCAGATCGAAGCGAACGCCACCCGTCGCCTACAGGCCGAGGCGATCAAGGTCGCGCAGCAGCTCGAAGATGCAACCGAAGAGGCGGAGGCTTGGGGGAACACCCTCGGCACCGGCCAACGCTCGCCGCCGGGCCAGAAGTTGGAGCTCGGCAAGCGGCTCGCCGGTAACGAGAAGCTCAAGAAGCTTGCTCGCATGGTGGGCCGAATGAAGTTTCACGCCATGGCGCTGCGGAAGAAAATTTTTGAACGCTCCAGCGAAGAAGTTTTGGAAGTTGAGCGCGGCGACTCCATTCATCGCCTGCTGCCCCATGAGATGCTGACGTTACACCACCCGGTTTTACACAAAGACTTCTACCGCCGCTTTCTGGACCAGGAGCTGCTGCAATACTCGCTCAGAGGCATCGAGGAAAAAGGCAAAGGCCCCATGATCGTCTGCCTTGACGGCAGCTCATCCATGGCAGGTGACAAGGAGATCTGGTCCAAGGCCGTGACTCTAACCCTGTTGGAAATCGCCCGGCGGCAGCGCCGGCTCTTCCGTTCCATCTGTTTTTCCTCGGAACAGACGCCGCTTCAGGTTCTCGATCTAAACCCGCGCGAACATTATGAAATCAAGACCAAGAGCGTCATGGACTTGGCGGAGTACTTCCCCGGCGGTGGAACCGATTTTCAAAAACCTCTGGACGCGGCTCTGGAATGCTTGAAGCAATCGCGCTTCAAAAAAGGCGATATCATTTTCATCACCGACGGCGAATGTCAGGTGAGCCCTGAATGGGCCCAGCAATTCCGCAAGGTAAAAGAAAAACTGGGATTCTCTCTGTTCTCAATCCTCATCGACGTCGGCCCGGCCTCCCTCGGCACGCTAAAAGAATTCAGCGATCGCATCACGACGATCAAACAACTCACGGGCGACGAAGCAAAAGACATCTTCGTGAATTTCTGATTCCTCCATCGACTAGCTCCAAGGCGTGCATCGGCTTTAAGGCCAGCCGGACGGCGTCGATCTTTCGGCATTATAGGTGCCAATCATGATCGGCCGCTTTCGGACGGCTTTCTGCTTCGTTTTCACTCTTCTTGGCTGTCTTGGGTTGATCTTTTAATTCCGACACTAGGAGGGAGCAAAACTTTTTCGCCTCTTCATAACTTCGAGGTATTCCTTCTAGGGTTGCCGTTGGAGCCATAATCTGGATTTCATACCGTTTGTAAAACCAGAACCAAACAAATATGCCGATCCCGCCTAACAGTAAGCCATATTCGATGAACGACACGGCTGAGGAGGAGAGATTCAAAGCCTGCTGCCACGACGATATGCCAACGGGGCTTCCGCTGATCGAGCCGATGATGAGAATCAGGTAAATAACGAGCAAAATCGTCCCCACGACGAGCAGCCCCCGGCTTCTTTGCCAACTTATCCGAACAGTGGTGATTGCCTTGCGCGGAATGATCGCATGGCTCTCGCCAAAGATTCCTCTGTCTTGGTGTTGCAAAACGTGAAGCGTGGTCAGGACCAAGTCGCTCTTGTCGGTCAACCTCAACCATCCGAGTTCGATCCCCTCGTTCATTGAGTTCCTCCTTTTACGTGCGACTAAGTTTCAAACAACCCGTCCTTCTTTTTGGATATTCTCGTACAGGTAAAAATAGCTGTCCTCTCTGAAGTCACTAGTGGACACCACAAGTACTGTGAGGCTAGGAAAAGACTCCCGAACACCCTTTTAATTCCCTCTATGACTCATCATTCCCGTCTGTCAAGCCTGATACAAGCTTTGACGGGGCGGTTAATAAAGAAAACGACTATAATTTCTCTTGTAAGTCACAAGTAAGTCGCGGAAAATAGCTTTTCACTAACCATAGGCAACAGAAAAGACGCCTGGAGGACATATGAGCAAGGTATATGAGTCCCTGAAAGGGACTTTACAGCGGAGCAAGACCAATTCGATGGCCCCCGCTCGGGTAAAAGGTAGTGATGCTTCGAGTCTAGACAATGAAATGGAGCAGCTTGAGAAGATTGTTGTGGATAGAGTCGGTAGATTGCGCGCGGCGGTTAAAGAGGGTGAAACCGTGGTGGCGAGCGAGAACCAGCATGCCGAGCAGGTCATCGAGAGTCTCAGGACGGAGATCGCCGCGCAGGAAGCCCAACTTAACGCCGCCCGTGAGAAAGAGCTTGCCAGCCAAAGGATGGAACAAACTCTTACTGTCAAGATCCGCGATTTGCAAAGTGACGTGA
>WNGG01002103.1_pt1 | contig 33937 bp, 31 predicted proteins | sample 5400661 | NCBI WGS metagenome assembly WNGG01 (sample SAMN13153372, study PRJNA577476) | soil metagenome | isolation source: 100 cm soil or saprolite under Garry oak tree replicate 1 | place: USA:California | collected 2016-06-15
AAAGGGGGATAACGCGCCTATGGCCCTGGTTGAATTGCTCGATCGGCCGGAACCGAAGGAAGAATCCAAGACTCAGGGGGCGAAGGCGTAGCCGTTTGGTGATTTGAAAGAAAAAGGCCGGATCGCTCCGGCCTTTTTTTTCGCAATCTCCGCGGGTGCGAAGAACTGGCCGCGTCAGGCGGCCATCAACATGGGCACGCCGACCCGAGCGTCGTTTGCGGCCCGGATGCGAGCACCGGATGCCGCCGCTTTTCCGGCCCGGATTCTGGCACCGGAGGCGGCTGCGTTCGTGGCCCGGATGCGGGCACCGGAGGCTGCCGCGTTTGTCGCTTGGATGCGGGCACCCGACGCCGCTGCGTTTGCGGCCCGGATGCGAGCACCGGATGCCGCCGCGTTTGTGGCTTGGATGCGAGCACCGGATGCTGCGGCGTTCATGGGTTGGATGCGGGCCCCAGAAGCCGCTGCCTTTGTGGCTTGAATGCGGGCACCGGAAGCTGCCGCGTTGGTGGCCTGGATACGAGCACCGGAAGCTGCGGCGTTCATGGCTTGGATACGGGCGCCAGAAGCCGCTGCCTTTGTACCTTGAATGCGGGCACCGGAAGCTGCCGCGTTGGTGGCCTGGATACGGGCACCGGAGGCCGCTGCGTTGGTGGCCTGGATGCGAGCACCGGAGGCGGCCGCATTTGTCGCTTGGATGCGGGCACCGGACGCTGCCGCGGTTTCAGCCTTGATGCCATCGCCGTACCAGGCTGCATCTTGTCCGGCCCCATACTCCCGTTCGTAGACGCGTCGCGTTTTCTCGGCCTGCACCTCTCTTTTCTCAATGTCTGCAGACGTAAACTCGCCGATATGAGGAGCATGATGCAGGAAGTTGCCGAACACGTTCTGGCAGTCGTCGGCGTACTTAATGGTTTGCAGAATGTGCGTATGCCAGAACTCGTCCGCGTCCTCGCTCAAGAGGATGTCTTCGGCGTCCTCGGGGTATTTCACCAGCATGGTCAGAAAGGTCTTGTACGCAACCTCGATGCTGTCGGCGTGTTCACGCGTCCAGCCTTCTCCCCGTACGGGGTCCGTCACTCTGATTTTGACGGATTCAAGGTCAAGCGCCTGTATTGCGGCAACGACTTGCTCTGTGGGTCTTACGGTCAATTGTGCGTTCACTTTCTTTACCTCCGTAGCACTGGATGAATAATACGGGACGGAGTCGGCGATGGCGCTAGGCCAGCTCGAATCCCCCGCGCCTCAACAACGTTTGGATTCGACTTGGGTGAGTGGCTCTCATGCTCTTTTGGATCTCGTGGCGACCTCAACAAGGCTCTCATCATGAGTCGGGCTGCGGCCCATCGAAATTGGGCGATTCCTTAGCCGCGCACTCGAAAATCCCTAGAAATACCTAAGGCATTCCCCTGTAAGGTTTACCTGACATGGTCCTACCCACTTAGGCCTGATCGGCCTGGGGCACGGAGCAAGCCGAGAGAAGGTGCTGAAGCCTGGTCGCCGCCCCTCACAAACGAAAAGGCCGGATTGCTCCGGCCTTCTCTATTGCTACCACTGCGTTTGCAGGAACCGCTAGCGCTCGGCCCCGCCATCAATGCGGACCAGACCTCGTTTTCGGGCGGATACGGACACCGGAACCCGCTGCCTTTCCGATCCGGATCCTGACACCGAGGAACCGGAGTCGGCGGTGGGGGAGACCCGGCGGCTCAGGCTCTTTTCCGCGGTTCTACGACAGCCAAATTCGGTTTGGGAGAATGGCTTTTCAATAGTGCTGTCACATCCTCCGCAGGGAGCGGTTTGCTGAACAGATAACCCTGCATCTCGTCGCAGTCGTTGCTGCGCAGGAACTCCTGCTGTTCTTTCGTCTCCACGCCCTCCGCCACCACCTTTAGCCGCAGGCTGTGCCCAAGAGCGATGACGCCCTTGGTTATGGCCATGTCGTCGGCTTCGGTCGGGATGTCCTTGATGAAGGAGCGATCGATCTTGACACAGTCGATCGGGAACCGCTTCAGATACGCGAGCGACGAATAGCCGGTGCCGAAATCGTCGATCGAAAGGCTGATTCCCATGGTCTTCAGCTTCTGCAGTGTCTCCCTCGCGTGCTCGGGGTTCGTCATCACTAGGCTTTCGGTGATTTCGAGCTCCAAGCAATCCGGGGTCATGCCGCTCTGGGCGATGGTCTTGGCCACGTCGCTCAGCAGGGACTTTTGCGCGAACTGGCGCGCTGAAAGATTCACCGCAACGCGCATCGGCGGGATGCCCTGGTCACGCCACACCTTGTTTTGCTCGCAGGCTGTCTTCAGGACCCATTCTCCGATTTGCACGATGAGCCCGGTTTCCTCGGCAAGTGGAATGAACTGCGCCGGCGAGACCATGCCCCAGTCGGGGTGCTGCCAGCGCACTAGCGCTTCCACGCCCGCGATCGCGCCGGTGCGCAGATCGAGCTTGGGCTGGTAGTGCAGCAGGAACTCGTTGCGCTCCACCGCGCGGCGCAGGCTGGACTCCATGGCCAAGCGCTCGAAAGTGTGCTTGTTCATCTGCGCCGAGTAGAACTGGTAGTTGTTGCGGCCCTGGTCTTTCGCGCGATACATCGCGATGTCGGCGTTCTTGAGCAGCGTCTCCGCGTCCTTGCCGTCGTCGGGGAAGGCGCTGATGCCGATGCTCGCGGACACGAGGAACTCCTGCCCGTCCACGAAGAACGGCGTGGACAGATTGGTCAGGACCTTCTGCGCCACGGCGATCGCGTCCCTCGGCCCGCTGAAGTTCTCGATCATGACCACGAACTCGTCTCCCCCGAGCCGCGCGACGATGTCGCTCTCGCGCAGGCATTCGGTCAGGCGCTTGGCGCATTCCTGCAACAGGCGGTCGCCGGCGCTGTGCCCTAGAGAATCGTTGACGACCTTGAAACGGTCGATATCGATGAACATCACCCCGATGCCCCGGTTGTAGCGGGCGCCCTGGTGCAACGCGTGGCGCAGCCCTTCGTTGAACATGGTGCGGTTGGGCAGGCCCGTCAGCGAATCGTGGTTGGCAATGAAGCGCAGCTGGTCCTCGGCGAGCTTACGTTGGAAGGACTGTCCGATCTGCGCGCTGACGGAATTCAGCAGTTGCGTCAGCGCCTCCTCGTGCCGGATTGCCCGGCTGCTGAATAGCTCGATGACTCCGAATATCTTGCCTCCCGAGATGATCGGGAGGGCGAGCGCCCCGTGCAGACCGGCTTGCGAAGCGGCCTGCATCCGGCTGAAGCCCTGCTCGGAGCCGATATCCTCGACAAAAATCGGTTCACGCTTCGCCCAGGCGCGGCCGGGCAGATCCACACTGACCGGGACGGCCATTTTCTTGGTGAGCGCGAGGAACTCCCAGATCGCGGGCGCGCTTTCGCCCCAGGACGCGGTGCATTGCAAGAGCGCCCCTTCCCTGTCGAGACTCCAGTGCGAGCCGCATTCCCAGCCGAGTCCCGCGCATACGGTTTCGATGATTCCGGGAACAACTTGGTCGGGGTCGGCGGCGCTCGCGACGAGCTGGGTCACTTGATGCTCGACCTGCAGGCGCAAAGCATTCAGCTTGCGCTCGGTGATGTCCCGGGTGGTTCCGTGCAACTGCGCTTCCTGGCCTTGCGGCGCAGGCTGGGCGATGGTGTTCACCCAGCGGACAGTGCCGTCGCTCAAGCAGATGCGATGATCGATTTCGCAATCCTGCTGGGTGCGGATCGCCCCTTCCAGAGCCTGCTCGAGTCCTTGCCGGTCCTTCGGGTGGACTCTTTGCAAAAAGTCGTCGTAGCGCGGCGTGGCGGAGCCTGGATCGAGTCCGAATATGCGAAACGTTTCGGCCGACCAGGCCATGGTCCCGGTCGAGGGCTGAAGCGACCAGTTTCCGAGGCGCGCTATGCGCTGTGCCTCGGCGAGGCTCGCTTCGCTTTGGCGCAGATCCTTGGTGATGATTCCCGCCAATTCGACCGCCCGGCGCCGCGAGGACGCGAGCGATCGCAGAGCGATGAACAGCAAAAAGCTGCACACCAACGCGGCGGCCAGTGTCAGCCAGGGCAGCATCGCGTCGGTACGGTCGATGACCATCGCTCTATTTGCCCTGAAGCGGACCTCCCAGATCCGCCCGCCTACCTCCATCGTGAGCGTGTTCGTGAAAAGTACGTCCGGGTCCTCGGCATCGGAGGCTGTTGGCGAAGCCTCTGCGAGGTTCTTGCTGTCGAAGAGCAGCCGATCTTCGCGAATGGCGGCTGAGGGCGACCTGTCTTGCGCCGAGCCGGCGTCGTAGAGCTTGAATTGCAGGTATTGGAAGGTCGATTGATCGAGCGCGCCCTTGATCAGTTCCCGCACGCGGAACCCGGCTCCGACCGAACCGATATAAGCGGCGCGCCGCTGTTCTACGGTCTCAAGCGGCATGTTGGGCCGGTAAACCGGCAGGCGCATTGCGAGAAGCACAAAATGCTTGGTACCCTCGACGTTTATCAAGCGACCTGAAGAAGCCAGCTTCCCAGAGTCGCGGGCCGCGGCCAGAGCCTTTGCTACGTCCTGCGGCTTTGCAACCGCCGGATTGGAGGAAATGTCCAAGCCGAATGCGTAATCGTTGCCCGCCATGGGCTCGAGGTAATTCAAAACAAAATATTCGGGCCGATCTCCTGCGGGCTTGATCGCGAAGTTGGGATATCCCCGCGAGTCGAGACTGGTGTCGCGCCTGACTCGGGCCTCGAATCTGGCCTTGGATTCGTGCGGAACGTATTCGGCGTAATTGAGGCCTTGGAATCCCGGGTAGCGGTGCGGCAAATCCAGGGCTGTTACGTAGCGGCGGAACTCGGCGCGGGAGAGTGAACTGGAGGTGCTGAATAGCGCGCCGAGCCCACGAAGGACGTCGGCGTAGGACTTGATACGAGCCTCGATCACGTGCTGCGCGTCGCTTGCCTGGCGCTCGAACCGAAGTTGAGCCTCGCCTTCGACGTTGTCCTTGATGACAAAGTGCAGCAGTATCGATAATGCAATCCCGATCCCCAGCGCGAGGAAAGGGAAGACAGTCCTGCCGCGCGGCGCATTCGCCGCCTTGTTGAATTCGCTCGTGGTCATTTCGTGTGCTCGGATCAATTTCATGGCCCTGCGTCCCCTTTGAAGCGGTCTCATGATCGGCTACACAGGGGTTTCGCGACATGGGGGGGTTTCTTAGACCCACCCTCGAAAAGCCTGAGAAAACCCAGGGGAACGCCTGAAGGGTTTACCCGATCGGGTTTACCCGCTTCATTTCCGTGACAGAAATCTCGCCAATCACCGGCCAGTAATCGTTCCTGACCGCTAAAATGCCGACATTCCGCGAGGTTTTCCGGGAATGACTGTCGAAATTCGCACATGGCTATCGTTCTTTTCACCGATTTCGGTTCGCGGGACCTGTATGTCGGTCAGGTAAAGGCCGTCCTCGCCCGGGACGCGCCGGGCGTTGCGATCGTCGATCTGCTGAACGACGCTGCGGCCTTCAACGTCAGGGCCGCCGCGCATCTGCTTGCCTCGCTCGTTCCAGAATTCCCCCAAGGCAGCGTCTTCCTCGCCGTGGTCGATCCCGGCGTCGGGGGTGCCCGCGCCGCGGTCGTGCTGCGGGCGGACGGTTATCGCCTCGTTGGGCCCGACAACGGGCTCCTGTCGGTGTTCGCCGCGCGCGCGGCACATGTCGAGACGTTCCGCATTGCCTGGAAGCCGGAACGCCTGAGTTCATCGTTTCACGGGCGCGACCTGTTTGCTCCCGTCGCAGCGCGCCTTGCGAGCGATACCTTGCCGCGCGGGTGGCTCGCGCCGGTGCAGGGGCTTTCGATCGATTTCGGTGCCGCCGATCTCACCGAGATCATCTACGTCGATCACTACGGCAACGCGGTGACCGGTGTGCGCGCGCGGGGCGCGCCGCGCGGCGCTAGACTCGCGGTCAACGGCGAGTCTCTCGACCACGCCCGCGTTTTTTCCGCTGTTCCAGAGGGGCGGGCTTTCTGGTACGAGAACAGCCAGGGACTCGTCGAAATCGCGGTGAATCAAGGCAGCGCCGTCGGCGCGCTCGGCCTCAAGGTAGGAACCCCAGTCGCATGGGCAAGCTGAGAATCTGGACCATCGTCACTTATCCGGGTCCCGTTCAGCCCGGGCTTGGAACCCTCGACGTCGACTGAACCTACGGATAGAGCGAGTCCTTCCTCCGGGCGGAAACGCGATTGATGCCCATCATCGCGGCTCTGCCGGACGGATCAGGATCGCGCGGTAATCGTTGACGTTGGTCCGGGTCGGCCCGGTTACGACGAGGTCCTCGAGCCGCGAGAAAAACCCGTAGGCGTCGTTGTTGGCAAGGAGTTTTTTCGCGTCGAGGCCCAACTTTGCCGCGCGCCCGAGCGCATCGGGCCGCAGCACCGCGCCGGCGTTATCCTCGGACCCGTCGATGCCGTCGGTGTCGCAGGCGATGGCATGCGCGTCCGGCAGGCCCGCGAGATCGATCGCGAGCGCAAGCAGAAACTCGGTGCAGCGGCCGCCTCGGCCGCTGCCGCGCACGGTGACCGTGCATTCCCCTCCGGAGATCAGGGCGACCGGCGGCTTGGCCGGCTCGCCGTGGCGGACGATCTGGCGCGCGAGCGCACCGTACACTTTCGCCACCTCGGATGCCTCGCCCGTGACGCTGTCACCGAGAACCATTGCCGGAATACCGTGCCGGCGGAAGAAATCCGACGCCGCACGCAGCGCCTGCTGCGCGCTGGCGATCACGCGGTTTTCGACCCTTAGGAAAACGCGGTCGCCGGGCTTGGGCGTCTCGGCGATCTCGCCCCGCGCTCCCCGCTCGAGATGACTGCGCGCGGCCTTCGGCGCGCGAATTTCGTAGCGATCGAGAACGTCGAGCGCGTCCTGGTATGTCGTCGGATCCGGCGCGCACGGGCCGGAGGCGATATGCGTGGGATCGTCCCCGGTCACATCCGAGATGATGAGCGCGAGCACCGGCGCCTTGCACGCGGCGGCGAGCCGCCCACCCTGAATCGCCGAAAGATGCTTTCGCACCGTATTCATCTCCTGGATCGGCGCGCCGCTGCGCAGCAGCTCCCGCGTTGTCGCCTTCAGCGCGTCCATGCCGATGCCCTCGACGGGGACGCTGAGCAGCGCCGAGCCGCCGCCGGAAACGAGGGCGAGCAGCAGATCGTCCCGGGAGAGGCTGCCCACCCTGCTCAGGATTTCCCTGGCGGCGTTCTCGCCCGCTTCGTCGGGAACGGGGTGACCGGCTTCGATCACTTCGATGCGCCGGGTGGGAAGCCCGTGCCGGTAGCGCGTGATGACGAGGCCTTCGAGCGGAGCGCCGGCGGGCCAGTGCCGCTCGACCGCGAGCGCCATCGAGGCGGCGGCCTTTCCCGCGCCCACTACCAGCGTTTTGCCCGAGGGCGGCACGGGCAAGTGCTGCGGAAGAATCTTGAGCGGATCGGCGGCGGCGACTGCGGCTTGGAAACTATCGCGTAGAAGCGTCTTCGAATCCATCCGCAGTTCGCCGCGTCTTTACCGAGTGACCATCTTCAGCACGGCCTGGAACAAGCCGCTGCGGGGATCGCACAGCCGATCGAGCACGGTGAAATGATTATCGCCGGGGCAGGGAATGTCGGCGCGGCGCACTTTGTCCCACTTTTCGGCGATGAGCTTGTTCTGGATGTGAAAACCCTCATTCTCGTTTTCGCCGACCGCGGTGTAGAGCGGCGCGTCGGTCGCAGGCGGGAGAAACGCGGGACTTAGCTTGAGCGCCGATTCCTCGGTCAGGCGCACATCGCAGTTGACCGAGGGCACCTTGACGATCTCCGTGAGGTCATACAGGCCGCTGATGGAAAGCGCGGCCGAGACCGTCCTTTTCGGCAAATCCGGGGAATAGCGGGGCCACAGGCAGGCGAGCATCATCGCGGCGAGATGTCCTCCGGCAGAGTGCCCGCAGAGATGAAGACTGTTCGGGGGCGCGCCGAAATTGCCCCCATTGCGGTAGAGCCAGGCACAAGCCTGCACTGTCTGCATCACGATGTCTTCGACCCGCACCGCGGGGCAAAGCGCGTAGTTCGGAATTGCGACCGTGATGCCCGCCTCGACGAACGCAGGCGCGATGAACGAGAACCGTTTCTTGTCGAGCGAGCGCCAGTAGCCGCCGTGAATGTACATCAGCAGTCCGCGGCTTTCTCCCTTCGGACGGAAGACGTCCAGTTTTTCGGCGCCGGTCGTGCCGTAGGGCACATCGAGATAGCCGTCGAGCTTTGCGCGCGCCCGCTCCGAGTCTTTCTCCCAGCGGTCGAAAATCTGCTGGAAATCGGCGACGACCAGCCGCGGGTTGTAGAGCAGGTCGTAGTTGGTTTTTCCTGCGGTCATCCGCAAGGCCGCTGAGGACGGCCTCCTGGCAGTCGTTACAGCCTAAAACGCTTCGCGCCAGAGATCGAGCGCCTGCTGCACCGGCCGGTCGGAGAAGCTGAAGATGATCGATTGCTCGTCGGCTTCGAGCCGGTACGGCATCCAGGACGGACACACGAACACGTCCCTCGGCCCGAAGCCGAGCGTCTCGCCGTTCACCCGGCACCGCCCCTCGCCTTCGACCACCGCGTACACGGTCGAGTCGGTCGAGCGGTAGTCCTCCCCCCTGAAGCCGCGCGGCAATAGCTGCATGAAAGTGCCGATCGTCGGCATCGCCCAGCCTCCGGTCACGGGGTTCGTGTATTGCAGCTTGTAGCCCCAGCACGGGTGCGCGTCGTCGCCTTTCTTCATCGTGTCGAGCGCCTCGCGCGTGCGCTCGTACGGATACCAGAAGAGCGGCGAGGTGCGGGTCTTGGCCTTGTATTCGACCGGTATCATGGTGTTGCCGAACTGCGCGAGATTGTCTCCTTGCGTGCGGTGGGTGTGCTGCGCTTCATGCGCAGCTTTCTCCATGAATTGCGCATCGAGGAGTTCCACCAGCGGCACGTCCAAGCCGTCCATCCACACCATGGGCTCTTTCGACGGATTGCCGTGGTCGTGGAAAGTCCACGAAGGCGTGATGACGAAATCGCCGACGCTCATGGTGACTTTCTCGCCGTCGACCGCCGTGTAGGCGCCGCTGCCGTGCAGGATGAAGCGCAGCGCCGACTGCGAGTGCCGGTGCGCCGGCGCCACTTCCCCGGGCAGGATGAGCTGAAGCCCCGCATAGAGGCTGTGCGTGATCGCCGAGCGGCCGCGCAAGCCCGGATTCTCGAGCACCAGCACGCGGCGCTCGGCCTCCTTGGCGGTGATGAGGTGCCCGGCTTCCTGGATCCAGGGCCACACCGTGTCCCACTTCCAGAGGTAGGCCTTGCACGGGGTATGGGGCGTCGGGGTCACCAGGGCGTGCAGCACCTCCCAAAGCGGCGTGCAGTTGGCCTTGCCGATCTTGTCGTAGAAGGCTTTGCGCTCTGCCGTGATGTTGGGTTGCAGCACTGCAGACATGAACTTCTCCAGGGAGTGTTTCGAGTTCGGCCTCGATTTTCCGCCTTTAGGGGGGGCGCAGCAACTTCGGCTGGTCCTTGGCTGACCGTCCAATCGCCGGGATTGGCCGCGGCCTTAGGGCCTGTCGCGGTTGCAAGCTGTCTCGGAAACCCATTGAAGTTTAATAAAAAAGCGACACTACCCCGAGGCTCTACGCCTGCCGGTCCATGAGGGCTCACTTACAAGGGCGAGCGATTTAGGAGTGGGATGCGTCCCACTATATCGCCCACTTTCGCGATGGGCGCTATTGTGGTTGACCATCAATGGGCAAGGGCTTGTAATTTCTGGCAAACAGCGGGCTGTGGGAGGGCGACGAAAGGAGGCCGATGACCGCCGAGCAACTACTGAGTGAGATCGCCGACTACTGCCGCCGCGTCGGCATGGCCGAGTCGACTTTCGGGCGCCGCGCCGTCAACGACGGCAAGCTCGTGAGCCGGCTGCGGATCGGCGGACGCGTGACCATGGAAACGGTCGAGCGCGTGCGGACCTTCATGTCCGAGCATGCCTCGATCGAGACCCGCGGCCTGGTGCGGCTGCGGTCCTCGGCCGGAAACCTCGGCGGCGCGAGTACCGTGCCGAGCGAAAGCGGCATGCAGGCGGCGGATGCCGCAAGGGCCGAACCCAGGACCAATTTCCGTTTCTTCGATAACCGCCAGAAATATCTCCTCTTCGTCAATACCTGCAGCGAGAAATGGGTGGTGGCGCAACGCGTCGGGATGGAGCTTTCGAATATCCATCCTCGCCCCCCTGCAGTACGGCTGTTCGATGCCGGCGTGGGAGATGGCACGGTGCTCGCCCGCGTGATGCGCGCCATGCATCAGCGCTATCCGGCCATGCCGTTCTACATCGTCGGCAAGGAAATCAGCCTGGAGGACGTGCGCCTCGCCCTCGATCGCATGCCGGACCGCTTCTTCGAGCACCCGGCGACGGTGCTGGTGATGACCAATCTTTACTACTCGGAGGCACCGTGGCTCACGCCGAAATCGGTGACCGCCGCGACCAGCCTCGTCTGGAAGGAAGTCGGGCTGACCGGTTCGACCTCGAACGAATTCGAGCAGCAGATCACCGAACTGCAACCCTTCCTGAACGAGCATTGGCGCGCCTCGGTCAGCAAAACGAGCGGCAACCCCGCGTACGCAAAGCCGGTGGTCTTGGTGCTCTATCGGGAGGACCACAAGTTCCTGCTCGACCCGGTGCTGCCGCGACGCGGGGTCGCCCGCGCCGACTACGATCTGGTGATCGCATCGCAGCCGTATCGCGCGCGCGCGCCGATCCAGTTCAAGGCGGCGAAAGTGCTCGCCCCGCTCGCGCGCAGCCTCGCTCCCGGCGGTCGGCTGATTGCGATCCATTCCCACGGCCGCGACCCGGGGCTTGAGATCGTGCAGCGGATCTGGCCGGGCGAGAACCCGTTCCAGACCGACCGCTACCAGCTTTTGAAGGCCACACGTGCGGAGCTGGGCAGCGACGGCCGCGACCTGAATTTCAACGCCTACGCCGACAACCGTTCGATATTCCGCTATGAAATGCACACGCTGCCCGAGGAGATCAGCGAGGCGATCGGCACTTCGACCCTGCTTGCCGCGTGGAACGCCGCTGTATACGTTGCGCAGATCGAGGACCAGCGCTTGGGCGAAGTCATGGGCGACCGCGGCTATCTCGAGGCGACCCAGGAGGTGTTGCGTCGCCACAAGGGGCTTTGGTTTTTCGATGAGTCCTATGTGATCTCGCGCAAGCGCGATTGACGCGTGCAACCGGACGCCGAAACCGAACGCGCCGCCGCTACCGGCGCGACGCCGGATCAGGAGCACCGCGGCATCGCCGCACTGCTCGCCGGCGCCTCGCTCGAATTGTCATCGCGGGATCCCGCGGAGATCGACGCCTGCGCCGCTCTGCTCGATCCGGGCACGGCCGTGTACCTCAGCATGCCTCCCGGCCAGACCTATCACGGCAACGTGGCGCTCGCCCGGCGGTTGAAGAGCGCCGGCTTTCGTCCCGTTCCGCATGTCGCCGCACGCCGCATCCCAAGCCGCCGGGCGCTCGACGACTACCTCGCACGCGCGGCAGGAGAGGCCGGCGCGGATAGCGCACTGGTCGTCGCCGGCGACAGCGATCGCGCCAGCGGCCCGTTCGGATCCAGCCTCGCGCTGCTTGAAACCGGGCTGTTCCAGCGGCACGGCATCGTTCACATCGGCGTGGCCGGATATCCGGAAGGCCATCCGAAGATCGCGGAAGCCGAGCTCGATGCGGCGCTGGCGGAGAAAAGAGTCCTGGCCCGGCGCGCGGGTCTCGATCTTCAGGTGGTGACGCAGTTCTGCTTTGAAGCCGAGCCGATGCTCGCGCTCGCGGCGAAATTGAAGGGACACGCGCTGCCGATGCGCATCGGCGTTGCCGGCCCGGCGAGCCTGCCCAGGCTGCTGCGATTTGCGATGCTCTGCGGGATCGGAAACTCGGTACGGGCGCTCAAGGCGCAGCCTCGGGCGATCACGCGGCTGCTGGTCGAAGCCGGTCCCGAAGCCGTAGTGAGGGAGCTCGCGCGGCGCGCGCTCGCTCCGGCCGCGGGCCTGCACTTCTTCTGCTTCGGCGGGCTTGCGCGCACCGCGCGCTGGCTGCGCGCGGTGCGCGAAGGGCGCTTCGAACTGAGCGAAGACGGCGGGTTTCGGATCAGCTCCGCGTAGGGTCGAGCGCGGCGCGGGTCGGCGTCAGAGGATGAAACTCACCGAGCCGAGCGAGGCGAGCTCCAATGCGTCGAGCACCGCCTCGCGCCTGGCGATCTTCAGCCCGCTGCCTTCGAGCCGCAGCACGTGCCGGTAACGGCCCACGTATTCCCTGATGCGTTCCTCGCGCCGGTACCGGTAGACCACGAAGTTGGCTTCCACGCGAAGCTCGCGGGCGTTCCGCTCAACGATGCGCACGTTGCTGATCATGCGGCGGGTGCGCGAGGGCGGATATTCGGCGTGGGCGTTCTTGTCTTTCAGACGCGCGACGCGCCCCCGTATTCGATCGATGTCGTCGGCGATGGTGAAGAGCGTGTTCGCCGGATCGGCGTCCGGCCGGTCGTTGGAGGGTACCTGGTAACGGGCGTCGGCCGTCAAAAGCCCGAGCCAGTCGTCCAACCGCCACGCATCGAGCAGCGCCGCCTCCTGATAGAGGAAGTCTTCGACCTGCCCGCGCGTTACTTTCGCTGCGGAGCCGCGACCCGCCGTCTTTCTTTTCATCCGGCGGCGCGCGGCTCGGCGCGCATCAGTTTGTCCCACTGCAGCCAGAACGCGCGCAGATGCAGCTCGTCGGTATTGAGCTGCTCGCCGGTCTTTGCCATGCCGCGCGACATCACCGACCAGGGCACTTCCCCGTAGGTCGCTGAAATCCCGGCCTGCACCGACTCGAGCGCCTCGATGTCATCGGGCGTGGCAAAGCCGCCGGGGCCGTAGAAAGTGAGAAACGCGTCGAGCCGCACCGAGCGGGCTGTCGGCGTTTCCTCCTTCGGTCCGAGCGCCCAGGCGAGCACCCGCATGCGGTCCGGGGCGAGCGGATAGAAGGTGCGTATGGTCACCGACGAGCCGTCGTTCAGCACCAGGTTCGGGAACACCACCAGGTTGCGGTTGGTCTCGGCGACGCGCGCCGCGCGCGCCTCGCCCAGGCGCGCGACGAGCTCGGCGCGGATTCGCTCGATTTCGGGTTTTGCCGCCTCGCCGTAGACGGGAATCCATTTGGCCACCGGGCGCCCGCGGAAATTGACGTTGTCGATCACCGCGTGGCCGTTGCCGAGCGGCTTGCCGACGCCGTGCGCGGGCAGGAGGTGCTCCCTATCGGGGCGGCGCATCTGCACACCGGCGTTCTTCAGATAATCCAGCCAGGTGGAGTGCGTGGTGAGCAGGTGGTAGTCGTCGAAGCTGTTCTCGACGAGCAGCTTCCAGTTCGCGCGGATGTCGTAGTCCTGAGTGCCCCGGATCACCTCCATTTGCCCCGAGGGCGACTGGTCGATCACGAGATCGATGTATTCCTTCGCCCCGGAAAGGTAGTCCTTGAGCGGCATCGCGTCCGGGTCGAAATTGAGGAAGACGAAACCGCGGTAGGTCTCGACGCGCGGGGCTTCCTTCAGGCCGTAATCGCGCCTGTTGAAACTCGCCGGGTAGTCTTTTTCGCCCGGCACGCCGTCGAGATTGCCGTCGCGGTCGTAGCTCCATCCGTGGTAGAAGCACGAAAAGATCTTCGCGTTGCCTTCCGGCTCGCGGCAGACCATCGCGCCGCGGTGCCGGCAGGTGTTGAGGAACACCCGGAGACCGTTCCTGCTGTCGCGGCAGAAAATCACGGGCCGGCCGCACACGGTGCGCGTCTTGAAATCGCCGGGCGAGCGTATCTCCGAGTCGTGCCCGACATAGATCCAGCAAATATCGAAAATGCGCCGCCGCTCGATCTCCAGGATCTGCGGATCGACCATCGTCGAGCGGCTGACCGCAAAGCTCTGCGCCTGCGGATCGTTCAATATCAGGGGGCGGTCGTTCATCATGCGTATCCCGGGTCCCGTCCGCTGCTTTCTCCTACGCGGTTTTGTCGGAGAGCATCTCGGCGCGCTGCGGCGAGAGCCACACCACCGGCTTCGCCGCCCCCAGCTCCTTGCCGAGATTCCTGCCTTCCGGGTCCGCGAGCGCGGCATCGCGCGCTTTTCTGATCGCCTCGGCGCGCCCGGCCGGCGCCTGGTCGCCGTCCGTGTCGACGAGCGTCTCGAAAATGCGCAGGAAGTTGCCGCCGCCGCGCTTGCGGGTGTCGCCGTAGCCCTTGATCAGGTGCGCGCACTCGGCGATCTCAAGCGCGAGCCCGAGGTCGGCCTTGGCGGCCCTGAGCACGGCCGCAAGCCAGCGTTCGATCGTCGCCTGCTCTTCGGCAAAGCGCAGGCTTCGCCGCCGCAGCGGCTTCAGCCACGCCATGGATCGCAGCAGCAGATAGCCGAAGACCGTGTTGGTCTTGACATGCAGACCGATGTTCAACCGCTTGCCGCTCCTTTCCGCCCGCTCGCGTATCGCCCGGCCGACGGCGTGCGGCATCACCGAGCAGAACTCCTCGATGCCGGGCTTGAGGAACTCCACCACGACGACCGGCTCGTACGGCTTCGCGCCGACTTCGGCGCGCACGCGCTCGAAGCGCGAGCGGCGCGTCTTCAGGTCGGCGACTCGGATCACGTCCTCGTAGCTCATCCACAGGGCGAGGTGGCGGCCGGTTTCGTTGGTGAGCTTGTAGACCGCGGGGCCGCCGGCTGCGTCCTTTTCCGCGGCGAGCACCGCCTGCAGCCGGTCGAGATAGAGGTTGGCGTAAGGGGTATCTTGGTAATCGACCAGGCGCGCGACGCCTTCTTCGAGAACGCGGTGCGTCTCGGCCGGAAACTGGGCGCGCACGCGCTCCAACAAGGAACGCGCATGCGCGTCGGGCCGACCGCGCCAACGTTTCTGCTCATCGGCGTTCATCGTCCGGGTTTTGCCGGCAGCGTGGCCATGGCCCGCGGCCGCGGCGCAGCCGGCGTCAAATCCGCGCAGGCTCGCCTCCGCCCCCCGTGTGCGGCGGATCGCCTCTTCGCACGCTTCGCGCGACAGCGGCAGCGCGCCCGAGCCGATCATGGCGCCGAAGAGCACCGCGTTGATCACCGTGCCCGAGGTCTGCGCAAGCGCGGCCATGTCGAACAAAGTCGCGCGCTTCGCCAGCGCCTCGGCGGCCTTCAGAACGCGATCGCCGTCGAAGCGGCCGTCCGCCATCGCCGATTTTTCGGCGATGGCGAAGATGCGGTGTGTCGAGGCGATGAGCGTGGTGCGCTCGGGGCTGACGTAGCCGTTCAGCATCGTGCGCGCAGCCTCGAGCAGCTCGGAGGCCACCATGACGTCGATGTTTCCGGGCGAGGGCGTGAGCGCGAACACCGGACGCTTGCCGTTGAGCGCGTCGCGGCGCACGGGGAAAATCTCGAGGTAATAGGTGGTGGCCCCGGTGCGCTGCGCGACGCCGGGGATCGAGGTGCTCTGCACTGGGAAACCTTGCGCGGTAGCCGCGTCGACCAGCCAGTCGGCCAGGACCCCCCCGCCTTCGCCGCCGAGCGCGGCGATCAGGACGGTAATCGGACGTTGCGCCGGATTCATGGCGATCTTTTCACGGCTACGCCGGCTGGATGAGGCCGATCACTGCGCGGCGCAGCCGGTCGAGGAAGCGATCCCAGGCGTTCGGGTTCTGCACGATCTCGGCGCGGTAGAACGAAGGGCAGAGCACCGCGGCGTGCGCAACCTCGCCGCACAGGCCGCAGCCGACACAGCCGTTGTTCACGTGCGCGACCGGATCGGTGCGCAGGGGATCGGGATTGGGCTTCACCGTAAGCGAGGGACAGCCGGAGAGGCGGATGCAGGAATGGTCACCGGTGCAGACGTCGTCGTCGACGCCGAAGCGCGTGCGCACGACGCGCTCGCCGCGCTCCAACGCGGCGGCGATCTGCGGGCGGACGCGGCGCTGGCGCTCGAGCTGGCATTCGGCGTCGGCGATGATCACCTTCAGGCCCTGGTAGGCGCTCGTCATCGCCTCGCGCAGCGTTTTCGCCATCTCGCTCACGCGATAGGTGTAGACCGACTTCATCCACTGCACGCCGATCCCTTTCAGCGCGCGCTCGATGCTCATGTCCTGGGACTTCCACCCGGTCTGGTGCGGCGAGGAGGGGATGTTCTGCGTCCCCGTGGCCGAGGTGTAGCCGTTCTTCATGATGACGAGGATGCCGTCGTCCCTGTTGAACACGGCGTTGGCGACGCCCGAAGTGAGGCCGTTGTGCCAGAACCCGCCGTCGCCCATGATGGTCACAGTGCGCTTGCCGAACATGGGGGCGATACCGGAGTTGGAGGCGAGACCGAGGCCGTAGCCGAGCACGGTGTTGCCCATGCTGAAGGGCGGCAGCGTCGAGAACGTGTGGCAGCCGATGTCGGCGGAGATATGGAACGCGCCGGTCTCGCGCTCGATCAGCTTCATCGCCGAGAACACGGGACGCTCGGGGCAGCCGGTGCAGAACCCGGGCGGCCGCGCCGGCACGTCCGCGCCGAGCAGCTCTGCGGCGCGCTTCTTCGGCGCGGTGAGCGTCTCGAAGGCCCGGTGGATGCTGCCCGTGTCCACGCCGTGCGGCGCCATGGCTTCGATCCATTTTGCGACGCCTGTGAGCGCGACTTCGCCCGTGTATTCCCCCGCCATCGGCAGGAAGTCCTTGCCGTGCACCTTTGTCTGCAGGCCGGCGCGGCGCAGGAGCGCGTGCAGCGCGTCCTCGAGGTAGGCGGGCTGGCCTTCCTCGACCATGAGGACGGCCCGCTTGCCCGCGCAGAACGCCGCGACCTCCTCGGGAATCAGGGGGTAGGTGACGTTCAGCACGTAGATCGGGATCTTCGATTCGCCGAACGCATCGGCGAGCCCGAGCTGTTGCAGCGCTCGCACCGCGACGTTGTACATGCCGCCCTGCGTGATGATGCCGACCTCGCCCGCCGCGTCGCCGAAGACTTCGTTCAGCCCGTTGTCGCGGATGAACTTCACCGCCGCGGGCCAGCGCACCTCGACCTTGTGCTTTTCCTGGGCGTACGTCGCGGGCGGCATGGGGATGCGGCCGACGTCGAAATCCGAGGCCTGCAGCGGGTTCTTGCGCGAGAACTGCGGGACGCGGTTGTCTTTTGCCTCGAACGCGCCGTGCACGTGGCAGGCGCGGATCCGAAGCTCCAGCATCACCGGCGTATTGGATGCTTCCGAGAGCTCGAAGCCCTTTTCCACCATTTTGACGATGGTCGGCAGGTCGGGCCGCGGATCGAGCAGCCAGATCTGCGACTTCATGGCAAACGCGTGGCTGCGCTCCTGGATGATGGACGCACCCTCGCCGTAGTCCTCGCCGATCACGATCAGCGTGCCGCCGCGCACGCCCGCCGACGCGAGGTTGGAGAGCGCATCCGACGCCACGTTCGTCCCTACCGTGGACTTCCAGGTCACAGCCCCGCGCAGGGGGTAGTTGATCGAGGCGCCCAGCATCGCCGCGGCCCCGGCCTCCGAGGCGTTGGTCTCGATGTGGATGCCGAGATTCTCCATGATGTCCTTGGCGTCGTTCAGCACGTCCATCATGTGGGACACCGGAGCCCCCTGATAGCCGCCGACGTAGGACACGCCCGACTGCAGGAGCGCCTTGGTCACGGCGAGGATGCCCTCGCCGTGGAAGGTCTGGCCGTCGCCGAGCTTCAGCAGCTCGACTTCTTTTTTGAAGGATCGCTCCATGGAAAATCCCAGGATTCTTTCACACCAGCGCCCTCGGCAGCCATACCGCCACCGCAGGCACTAAGAACACCAGCGCGAGCACGAGCAAGCTCATCATGATATAGGGAATCACCGCGCGGAAGATATGTCCCATCGTCACTTGGGGCGGCGAGACTCCTTTCATGGTCATGAGCAGGAGCCCGTGCGGCGGCAGCAGGAGCCCCAGCTGCATGCAGATGAGAAACATCACGCCGAACCACACGAGGTCGACGCCGAGCTTCTGCACCAGCGGCATGAAAATAGGCAGCGTGATCATCATCATGCTGACCTGCTCGACGAAGAGGCCCAGGAACACCAGCACCAGCATCATCGCCGCGATCAGGGCGAGAGGCGGGAGCCCGAGCGTGGCGATGATCTCGACCATGCCGTTGCTCGCCCCGGAGAAAGAGAGGATTTGCGAGAAAGTCATCGCGCCGACGATGATGAAAAGGATCATCCCGGAAATGCCCGCCGTGCCGCGCAGCGCCTGCAACAGGTTCTCCAGGGTGAGCGCGCGGTAGGCGGCGGCGAGCGCCAGGGTGAAGAGCGCGCCGATCGCGGCCGACTCGGTGGGCGTCGCCCAGCCCGCCGACATCGAGGCGACCACCACCACGAAGATCGACACGAGCGGTACGACGTACTGGATGAACGGCCGCAGTTTTTCCCAGCCGCGGTATTCGGTGAACGCGGTCGCCGGCGCGAGCGACGGATCGAGCTTGACGCGAGCGATGATGTAGACGACGAAGGCGAGGCTCAGCACGAGCCCCGGCACGATTCCGCCGATCAGGAGCTTTGAGATTGAAATCCCCGAAAGGCTGCCGAGCAGCACGGTGAGCGCCGAAGGCGGAATCAGCATGTCGACCGCGCCGATCGCCATGAGGGGCCCCGTGGCCATCGTCGGGTGATAGCCGCGCGAGAGCATCACCGGGAGCATCAGGCTGCCGAGCATTGCGGTGGTCGCGATCGTCGAGCCGGAGATCGCCGAGAACACCGTGCCCGCGACCACCGCGACCACGGCAAGCCGCCCCGGCACCTGCCGGATGAGCCGCTCGACGCCGTCGATCACCTTCACCGCGAGGCCGGTGTGAAACAGCACCTCGCCCATGAGGATGAAGAGCGGGATAGGCGTCAGCGAAAAGCTCGCTACCGAGCCGACGCTGTTCCGCGCAAGCTGCACCAGACCCGCCTCGCCGCCGAGAAACAGGACCGCCCCGACCAGGTTGATCACGATGAAGGAGAACGCGACCGGCAGCCCGAGAAAAAGCAGGATCGTCGAGCCGCCGAGCATCAGCCACGCCGCAGCCTCCCACGACACTTCGCCCGTCCCCTATCCGGCGCTGACCGCGTCGTCGCGGGGCGCGTGCTCGCCAGCGTAAAGCCTGCGCATGCGGAACACCATCTCGATCGCGAGCAGCAGGAAGGCGATCGGGAGCGGCGCGAGCAGCCACCATTCGGGGGTCACCAGCGTCTTGATCGACATCGATCCCGACTTGAAGCTCGCCGCCGCGGCGCGAAAGCCGTACGCGGCCATCACCAGGCAGCAGGCGAGAGCGAAAAGATCGGAAGCCCATTCGCAGTACCACCCGAGCTTCCTCGGGATGACGCGCAGCACGACGTCCACGCGGATGTGCCGGCCCTGCCGCAGGAGCCACGGCGCGGTGAGCATGGTGATGAGGTAGAGCGTCGCCTCGGAGACCTCGTTGCTCCAGGCGAGCCCGCGCGTTCCGGGGACGACAGCCACGTTGCGCAGCAGCACGTCGGCGCAGATCATCAGCGTCATGAAGAACAGCAAGGCGCAGGCGATGAGCGCGAGCGCATTCAGCAGCTTCCCGTAGGCCTCCGACAGGCGCTCCACGCCTCGACCTTGCGCGCTGTTCCGCTATCCCATGGAAGCCGTTATCGGGAGAACAACGCTTTCAATTTCGGCCCGTGCTCGGGGCTCGCCTTGATGATGCTCGCCCAGCCCACTTCGTAGGCCTTGTCCACGTACTGCTTCGAGGTGGCCGCGTCGAAGCGGATGGTCTGGATCCCGGCCTTCGCCTGGCGCTGCGCCTCTTCCTCGTTGTAGCGCTTCCATTCCTCGTTCTGCGCTTCGAAGGCAAGCGTCTGCCCGGTGAGGTACGCGCGCTGCGCCTGGTTGAGCGACTTCCACTTGTCGAGGTTCATCACCAGCGATACTTCGGCGTTGTAGAAGCCGGGGTCGACGCGGTATTTCGTGTGCTCCTGCCAGTTGAGGTCGAATAGGGCATGGATCGGCCAGCCGTAGCCGTCCACCACGCCGCGCTCGAGCGCCGTGTAGACTTCTCCGGGCGCGGTGGTAACCACTGTGGCGCCGAGCGCCTGGAAGAAATCACGATAAACGGGCGTGATGCGAATCTTCAGCCCGGTCAGGTCGGGTTTCTCGATTTTCTTGTTGATGTAGAGATGAAACGGCGTGTTGTCGACCACGCGGGCGAGGTAGAACATGTTCCCCTTTTCGTTCCAGATCGTGTTGATGTAGTCGTAGGCGCCGTTCTTGCGCAGCTCGGCCGCCGGCAACTGGGTGAGCTTCAGCGCGTCGGCTTCGGGCATGACGTTGGTGTAGTACGCGCCGGTGCTCATCGCCATGTCGACCACGCCCGTTTTCACCGCGTTGCCGACCTCGAACGTGGGAACCGCTTTCGGCCCCCCGATGAAGTTGAGCCGCAGCGTGCCTTTGCCCTCGGCGTTCACCCTCTGGATCCAGTCGGTGAGGCGCTTCACGTAGTACTGGTTCTCGGGAAACGCGCTCACCACGCGCAGCGTGACTTCCTGCGCGCAGGCGAGGCCCGCGGCTGCGGAGAGGGCCGCGGCCGCGAATCCGGATGCAAAACGGGTCATGAGTGATCTCCTTTCTGGTGACCGGGGCTGTCGTTGTTCCGCGGTGGAGCGAGGGTAGGCGCAGGGTTTGTGTTTGTCAAATTAGCGGCTCGGACATCAACATCACCGGGGCGGTTCGATGAGATAATAGCGGGCCCTCATTGTCATTTCACGAATCATGACCGCTCCTAGAAGACTCTCCGGCGTGCTCGCCCCGGTGGTGACGCCGTTCAAGCGCGATCTTTCCCCCGACCGCGAGCGCTACGTGCGCCACTGCAAATGGCTCCTCGCCCACGGCTGCCGGGGCCTCGCCGTGTTCGGCACCAACAGCGAGGCGAATTCGCTCTCCGCGGAGGAGCGCATGGTGCTGCTCGAGACGCTGATCCAGGAAGGCGTTCCGGCGGCCGCGCTCATGCCCGGCACCGGCTGCTGCGCGCTCACCGACTCGGTACGGCTCACCGCGCACGCCGTCAAGCTCGGCTGCGCCGGCGTGCTGATGCTGCCGCCGTTCTACTACAAGGGCGTGTCCGACGAGGGCCTGTACCGCGCCTTTGCCGAAGTGATCGAGCGCGTCGCCGACCCGCGGCTGCAGCTCTACCTCTATCACATCCCGCCGGTTTCGCAGGTGCCGGTCACGCTTGCCCTGATCGAGCGGCTGCTGAAAAAGTATCCCGGCGCCGTCGCCGGCGTGAAAGATTCATCGGGCGACTGGAACAACACCAAAGCCATGCTTGACGCCTTCGCAAAATCGGGCTTCGACGTGTTCGCCGGGAGCGAAGTGTTTCTGCTCGAGAACATGAAGAACGGCGGCAGGGGCTGCATCACCGCGACGGGCAACGTCAATCCCGGCGCGATCGACAAGCTTTTCGAGGAATGGCGCGCCGGGAACGCAGAGGAGCTGCAGAAGGGCATCACCGCGACCCGTCAGCTGGTGCAGAAATATCCCGTGATGGCCGCGTTGAAGGCGATCATCGCGCACTGGGGGCGCGATCCCGAGTGGGTGACGCTGCGCCCGCCGCTGGTCGAGCTCACGGCCGCGCAGCACAAGTCGCTCATCGCCGAGCTCGAAGCGCGCGGCTTCGACATGCCGGGACTTGCCGCGGCGCCCGCGACGGCGGCGGCCTAAGAAAGCCGCACCGACACTCGTCCGGTTGGTCTTTCCGGCGCCTTGAAGGACCGGGCGCCTGGACGGTCCGCCTGACGATTCTCTGAATGAAAAATCCGTTTCGCATCCTGTCCGCAATGCTGTCGCTCTGCGCCGCTTGCGCCTTGGGACAGACGCAGCAGGACGCGCTCTTCCGCGCGATCGACGACGGCGAGCTGCCGGAGTTCTCGCGCCTCGTCGATGCGGGCATTCACGTCCTCGCGAAAAACAAGCTGGACGAGACCCCGCTCTACGTGGCGGCCGAGAAGGGCAACCTCGAGATGGTGCGGCTGCTTCTTGCCCGCGGGGCCGACGCGAAGGCGCGCACGCCCAACGGCGAGACGGTCCTGCACGCGGCTTCCATGATCGACAGCGCCGCGCTGACGACGGCTCTTATCGAAGCAGGCGCCGAGATCAACGCCGCGAACCGCGACGGCGAGACGCCGCTCTACTGGGCGGCGATGACCGGCACCTTCATGGCGGTGAAGGCGCTCGCCGACGCGGGCGCCGACCTCAACGTCCAGGAGGAGAGGCTGGGCAACACGGCCCTGCACGCCGCGGTCGCGCATGACGACATCGCGCTCATCCACTACCTGCTCTCGAAAAACGTGCGCATCGATATCCGCAACAACGAGGGGCTGACGGCGCTCGATATCGCCGAGGCCCGCGGCCGCGGCTCGGTGACGCTGTTCGAGCGGTAACGCCGCCTTGCACGGCATCGCGAAAGGGGTCTTCGGCGATCGCGAGATCGTTTTCGCGGCGAGCTTCCTGCGCGCCGTCGCGAACGGCCTCATCGGCGTCCTTGCCGGCATCTATCTCGCCGAGCTCGGCTTCGACCCGGCGGCCTGGGGCGCCGTCCTCGGCGCCGGAATCGCCGGCACGGCCGTGGTGCTCGGGGTCGCCGCGTTCCTCGGTATGCTCAATTCGCTCGGCAAGGACCGCGCCGCGGCGCTCGCAATAGAGCAGGCTATTCTTCCCTCGACGGGCGACGACGCCGAGCGCACGCGCGCCTTCGCCTGGTACAACGTGATCCAGGACGTGGGGCACGCGCTCGGCGCCGCGCTCGCGGTGCTTCCGCCTTTCCTGCGCGAGTTCGCGGGAGTAAACCCGCTCGATTCGCTGCGCGCAGGGCTATCCTCGCGAAGATGTCCTTCCTCTTCGCGCTCGACAGCTTCGCCGGCGGCTTCCAGGGCAGCGCGCTCTTCGCCTACTTCTTCCACGCGCAGTTCGGCGCGTCCGAGGCGGCGATCGGCATGCTCTACGTCGGCGCGCGCATCATGAACGCGTTCTCGCACTTGGGCGCCGCCTGGCTCGCCGCGCGCATCGGCCTCGTGAACACCATGGTATTCACGCACACGCCCTCGAGCATCCTCACCTTCACCATTCCGTTCACGGGAAGCTTCGAAGTCGCTGCGGTGCTGTTCCTGCTGCGCGAGGGGCTCTCGGAGATGGACGTGCCGACGCGCCAATCCTATCTCATGGCGGTGGTGAGGCCGGAGGAGCGCACCTTCGCGGGCGGCGTGACCAACCTCGCGCGCATGGTGGCGCGCGCCATCGCGCCCGTGTTCGCGGGCAGCGCCATGCAGGCGCTCACCCTGGGCGCCCCGATCATGGCCGCGGCGGGATTGAAGATCCTCTACGACGCGCTGCTGTACGTGTCGTTTCGCAAGCTCAAGGCGCCGGAGGAGCGGTAGGCTTCGCCGGGGACGGCCCGGCAGCCGATGGTCATCGTCCCCGAGCTCGGTTTCCGGAGGATGGCGCATCCCGCCAGGGTTTTTGCTGGTGCCACGGCCGGTCGCTCTTCAGCGTAGCGCTTTGGCCCGTAATCTGGGCCAATTTCCTCAGCCGCCCGATCGCCAGAGTTGCGGCTTCGATGTTCGCGTGGAGTGCCGTGCTTTCCACATTCGTCCGCCGCGATTTCCGCTCACCCGGGAGCAGTTCGTACAATTTGCCGAGCGCCCAGCTGCATGACGCCGGGACGCCGGACTCCTTTTCCCTTTCCTGACGCTGCGTCTCAATGCGCGCAAGGGCGTCGATCACTTCGGCTGTCGTGGGTTGCGCACTCATTTGACCTCCTTCGAGCGTGTCTCGACCCTGATCTTCAACTACTCTCCATTGCGAAAATGCAGCGGATCTCTGAGATTCTGCAGTTCCCGGTAATAATAGAGCGGCGTAGGCCGCTTGCCTTTGAACTTCAACCGTTTTAAAAATCCGATTTCCTCCGGGGTCACGTTCCCGTTAAGTGCAGCATCCTTAAGAAAGGCGTTGAGCCCCGGCTCGTCCCCGAAAGGTCGGTCGGATTCCGCTTCAACAAACTCAAACCGCTTCGAATGCCCCGGGGCGAACCTTCGGCTAAGCACGATATTCATGCCGAAGGTCGAGAGATCGATATCCCACGAGTCGATCAGCGGATCCAGGAAGGAAACGCAGTTCTCCAACGACACGTGGAAGACGTCTGTGTCCAGAAACTCGAGGACCATGACCCGCATCTGATTATAGCTTCGGCCGCCGGCTCGAGCCACCGAGCGGAGCCATTTTTCGCTTTCCAGTTCCTCTCTGGCGACCCCCTTGATCACGTCCAGGAGCTTTTGTGTGACCAGGCGTTCGAGTTCGCCGAAAGGCTGCTTCTCAAAAATCGCTCGTATCTCTTGCTGTTTTCCCGGTGTGCACTTGCGGAGAACCAGCTCCCGGACTTCCTGAAACATGGGCGCCGGCGGGTCCTCGAAATCCTTCTTCAACTCTTCCCGGCGCTGGAGCTCGGCCAGCTTCGCAAGCTTGCCGCTCGAGAGCTTGAGAAACTCGCCCATCTTCTCGTAGAGGTCTGTTCGATCGGGCGCGGGGGGCAATTTCTTCCGGGTCAGCAGCTGAGAGATATAGGACTCGGTGACTTCGGCGGCGGCCGCCAAGTCTTTCTGCTCGAACCCCAGGTTTTCCAGTCGTTTCCTGATGACTAAGCCCACATCCACGGAGATGCCTCCTATAATTAACCGCTGTTAATTAAGCATTGCGGATATTGCAATATAACGCTTGACAAGTCAAGTGAATTAACCTACCCTCGTTAATGGACTGAGGGTGCCTTCTGGTCATCTGAACTAGAAACGGTTATCTAGCGGCCACTAAATTGAGGGTGCAATGTCATGATGAAAATGAAAATCCGTCCCCTGCACGACCGCGTTGTGGTGGAGCGTCTCGATGAAGAGCGCAAATCCGCAGGCGGCATCGTCATTCCTGACAACGTCGCCGAGAAGCCCGACCAGGGCGAAGTCATCGCGGTCGGCAAGGGCAAGATTCTCGAAGACGGGAAAGTGCGTCCGCTGGACGTCAAGATCGGCGACCGCATCCTGTTCGGCAAGTTCTCCGGCCAGGCGGTGAAGGTCGAGGGCACCGAGTATCTGGTAATGCGCGAAGACGACATCATGGGTGTCGTCGCAAAGTAAATCCAACGATTCCAAGGAGTAAAACATGCCTGCTAAAGACGTACGTTTCCACGAGCCCGCGCGCCACAAGATGCTCGCGGGCGTCAATATCCTCGCCGACGCGGTCAAGGTGACCCTCGGCCCCAAGGGCCGCAACGTGATCCTGGAGCGCTCATACGGCGCGCCGACGGTTACCAAGGACGGCGTATCGGTCGCCAAGGAAATCGAGCTCAAGGACAAGTTCGAGAACATGGGTGCGCAGATGCTGAAGGAGGTCGCATCCAAGACTTCCGATGTCGCCGGCGACGGCACTACCACGGCAACCGTGCTCGCCCAATCGATCGTGAAGGAAGGCATGAAGTTCGTCGCCTCCGGCATGGATCCGATGGACTTGAAGCGCGGCATCGACCAGGCGGTCATCGCCGTGGTCGAGGAGCTGAAGAGGATCTCCAAAGCCTGCACCTCCAGCAAGGAAATCGCCCAAGTCGGTGCAATTTCGGCCAATGCGGACAACGAGATTGGGAAGATCATCTCCGACGCGATGGAGAAGGTCGGGAAGGAAGGCGTGATCACGGTTGAGGACGGCAAGGGTCTGCAGACCGAGCTCGAAGTCGTCGAAGGCATGCAGTTCGATCGAGGCTACCTCTCCCCATACTTCATCAACAACGCCGAAAAGCAGATGTCTGTCCTGGACAATCCCTACGTGCTTCTGTACGACAAGAAGATCTCCAACGTCCGCGACCTGCTTCCGCTTCTCGAGCAGGTGGCGAAGGCCGGACGGCCGCTGCTCGTCGTCGCCGAGGACGTCGAAAGCGAAGCCCTCGCGACGCTGGTGGTCAACAATCTGCGAGGCATCCTGAAGACCTGCGGGGTGAAGGCGCCGGGGTTCGGCGACCGCCGCAAGGCCATGCTCGAAGATATCGCCGTTCTCACGGGTGGCCAGGTAATCGCCGAAGAAGTCGGGCTGACCCTCGAGAAGGTGACGCTGAAGGACCTTGGCCAGGCGAAACGCGTCGAAGTGGACAAGGAAGAGACGACCCTCATCGACGGCGCGGGCGATCCCAAGGCGATCGAGGCGCGGGTGAAGAGCATCCGCACCCAGATCGAAGAAAGCACCAGCGACTACGACAAGGAAAAGCTGCAGGAGCGGGCGGCCAAGCTCGCCGGCGGCGTTGCATTGGTCAAGGTGGGTGCTGCGACCGAAATCGAAATGAAAGAGAAGAAGGCGCGCGTCGAGGACGCCCTGCACGCGACCCGCGCGGCAGTCGAGGAGGGCATCGTCGCAGGCGGCGGCGTGGCGTACATCCGCGCCCGCAGCGCGCTGGACACGATCAAGGGCGACAACCCCGACCAGGAGGCCGGCATCAAGATCGTGAGGCGCGCCCTGGAAGAGCCTCTGCGCCAGATCGTCGCTAACTCGGGCGCCGAGCCATCGGTCGCATTGAACAAGGTCGCCGAAGGCAAGGGCAATTTTGGCTTCAATGCCCAGACCGAGCAATACGGCGATCTCGTCGAGATGGGCGTGGTCGACCCGACCAAGGTGACGCGCACGGCGCTGCAGAATGCGGCTTCCGTGGCCGGCCTGCTGCTCACCACGGAAGCGATGGTGGCCGAGCTGGCGGAAGAGAAGAACGGCGCGAGACCTCGCGGCAACGGCATGGGCGGCATGGAGGGGATGGACATGTGAGTCCGGCCCGGATTCAGCGACAATGAGTCTCGGGATTGGCAAATGCCGGTATCGCCGGCAGGCAGCGGAAACATGATGCCCACCCGTCTTTCGTTCGACGCGGCGTGGCGTGATTTGAAGCGCAGGTCCGCCGTTCTTTGGCTGCTGCTGTTTGGGTGCATCCCCGGGGTGTTTCTGCTTGCCTATCTGCTGAACGACTTGCTCCTCCAGGACGCGTCGTTTCCCGTCGTTGGACTCGTCTGGATGGCCGCGATTGCCTGGGCCGGAGGCCGAATGGCGAGCTTTTCATGTCCGCGTTGCAGCGGAGTGTTCTTCGAGAACTGGTACTTTTTCAAGCCGCTCAGGCGCAGCTGCTCTCATTGCAACCTGCCAAGGTGGGCTAAAGACACTCCGAGGCGGCAAGCGACTGGTTGAGTCATTGGCGGCCTTGACGCGCGAAGAAGCTAGGCTAGGGCGCGGCCTTCCGATGCAATTGCCCTTCATATAGCGCCCGCACGGTCTCGATCGTGTCGGCATCCTTCGCGCTCTTGTCTTCGCGGTAGCGCTTGACGCGCGCGAAGCGCAGCGCGAACCCGCCCGGGTAGTGCGGGCTCGCCTGGATTTCGTTGAACGCGATCTCGGCGACGAGTTCCGGCCGCACGTGCACGACGTGGCGCTCGCGCGAGGTTTCCAGCGCGAGCAGGCGTTCGGTCTGCCAAGCGAGCATCTTGTCGGTCATGCCCTTGAAGGTCTTGCCGAGCATGACGAAACCTCTGGTGGCGGGGTCGAGCGCACCTAGGTGGAGGTTCGAGAGCCAGCCCTTGCGGCGGCCGCTGCCCCATTCCGCCGCGATGACCGCGAGGTCGAGCGTGTGCGCCTCCTTGATCTTGAGCCAGCCGGCGCCGCGGCTTCCGGCCTCGTACGAGGCGTCGAGTGATTTCGCCATGACGCCTTCGTGGCCGCGCGCGAGCGCTTCGTCGTAGAAAGCCTGGGCGGCTTCCTTGTCGCCGGTGACAAGGCGCGGGATGAGAATCTTCGCCGGGAGAAATTTCGCGAGCGCGTCGAAACGCTCCCGTGCGGGTTTCGCGGTGAGGTCTGTCCCGTCGGCGAGCAGGCAGTCGAAAAAAAAGACGCTCAAGGAGAGCGTCGCCCGCAGCGTCTCCACCTCGAGCTTGCGCCCGAAGCGGCGCATCGTCTCCTGGAAAGGGTAGGGCGCGCCGTCGGGCCGCAGCGCGATCGTTTCGCCGTCGAGGATGATCTGGCGCGCCACACAATCGCGCAGCGCCTCGACGACCTCGGGAACGGCGGAGGTGACCTCGTTCAAGCTGCGCGTATAGACGCGGATTTCACCGCCCGACTTGTGCGCCTGCACGCGTGCGCCGTCGAGCTTCCAGTCGAAGGCCGCGGTGCCGAGGCGCTCGAGCGCGTCGGCGACGTCCTCGGCCGGTTGCGCGAGCATGGGCTGCACCGGCTGGAAAACTTTGAGCGCAAAACGCGCGAGACCTGCCTCGCCTTCGGCGAGCGCGGCTTCTCCGACTGCGGGAAGGCCGCCCGCGCGCATCGCCGCCGAGCGCACCCGCGCGGCCGGCAGCCTCGCCGCCTTCGCGATGGCATCGAGCATGATCCCTTCGAGCGCGCCCTGGCGCAACTCGCCCAAGAGCAGGCGCGCGAGGAAATCCTGCTCGCCTGAGGTCGCGCGCGCGAAGAGCTCGTCGAGCAGGCGCGCTCGCTCTGCGGCGGAGCCCGTTCCCTTGATCTGCGCGAGGCGCGCGAGCGCTTCGTCCACCTGCGCGAGCGTGAGCCGAGGCGCGCCCACGGGCGTCGCGGCGAGCGCCTCCTTCAGCGTCGCGTAGCCGATCCCGATGCGGCCCTGGCGCGTGTCGCCGCTCAAGTAGGCTACGCCGAGCGCGATTTCGGAGGTATCGAGCCGGCGCAGGCACTCCGCGAGCGCGTCGATTTTCGCAAGGCGGCTGCGCGTCGCGGCGACGCGTTCGGAAGCGGCGAGCAGTTCGGCGAGCAACATGATCCGGCGAAGTCACTGGAGTTTCGAGCTTGTCGTCATGGCAGTTCTTCGGCAAGCTTACCAAATCGGACGAATCCCAATATGGCCAAGGTCGTCATCGCGAACGTCGCCCAGCTCAAGCCGCTCGTCGGGACCGAGGTTGCCGTGAGCGACTGGATCGCAGTGAGCCAGGAGCGCATCGACGGCTTCGCCGATGCGACCGAGGATCACCAATGGATCCACATCGACCGCGAGCGCGCGGCCAGGGAATCGCCTTACCGCACGACCGTCGCGCACGGCTTTCTCACGCTGTCGCTCTTGCCGCACCTGCTGGGGCAGGCGATCGACATCGAGGGCTCGCGCCTGGGAATCAACTACGGCCTGAACCGCTTGCGCTTCACCGGTCCCGTGCCGGCGGGCTCGCGCGTGCGCGCCCGCTTCCGGCTCGCTGCCCTCGAGGACATACCGGGGGGCGTGCAGATCACCTGGAACGTGATCGTCGAGCGCGAGGGCGAGGCGAAGCCGGTGCTCGTCGCCGAATGGATCACGCGCCGGCACGAGTAGTTCAGAACCGGTACGCGAGGCCCGCGCTCGCGTAATAGCTGGAAGGATCTTCGGCGAGCGGGCTGCGCGCCGCGTCGCCGCGCAGGTGCCGCGCCTCCGCGCTGCCGAGCAGAACCCACTCGCGGCTGAGATTGAACAACCTTTGCGTTCGCCCAGGTCGCCTGCGCGAACACGCCGGCGGCGAGACGCCCGTCGTCGTAAATCCCCCCGGTAAAGCGCAGATCGGCTTGGGCGCCCAGATCGGTGTCCATGTTCTGCCGGGCGCGCGCGAGCAGCGTGACAGGGATCGGGCCGATGTTCCGGTCCCATTCAAGATGCGCGCCGACCGAGGCGCTGGGGTTGATGTCAGCGAGATTGTGGCCGCGCAGAAAAGCGGATTCGCGTTGCAGGCGTCCTCCCTCGTAGGCGAGCTGCGCCCCGAGATTGAGCCCGCGCGCGAGCTCCGTCCGGGCGCCGCCTTCGAGTATTCCTTGAGTGGTGCGCGCGAACCAGGGCCGGCCGTAATACCTCAGCACCGGGACCAGCTCGCCCCGCTCGGAGGCCGCGCCGTCGTACGCCGGCCGCGCGCGCAGGCCGGCGCCGACCAGGGCGTAATCCTCGGACGCGCTCTGGGCAAAAGCCGCAAGCGGCACGACCAGGCTCAAGCCGAAGATGAGGCGCGGCACGCGGGCCGCGGTCATGCACGACGCCTGCGCAGCCAGAACGCCTTGAAATCGATCTTTCTCTTGAACAGCGAGTTTCTGACTTTTGCGCGCCATCTGCGGAAACGGCTCGAGCGGAGGTGCTGCAATTTCTCCAACGTCGATCTCTCGAGCGGGAATTGCCCGCAGCGCTCCGCCAGCTTTTCGATCGGCATGTCCGGCGGGAGGCTGCCGAAGAACCGGCGCAATAGAAGGGGCACCTCGGAGCCGTAATTCCAGTAATGAGCCAGGCAGTCTTCGAACGGCCTGACTTGGAACCGGCTTGAAGCGACCACCGAAAAGGCAAGCTGCTCGATGAAGATACGCTGTCGAACATCGAGTATGAAATCGTCGGTGACCTCGAGAACGTCGTCGAACAGCCGCGCCGCTCCGGAGGGGACACCGATGGCCCCCGAGTTCCACATGGTCCACGGAGGATCGGCTCGCAGCTTCCATTCGACGAGCCTGTTCCTTTTCTGCTGCAACAAACGCAGATAATTGGGGTAAAAATCGGCTCCCATCGTTCCCTCGAACTTGTGCATGTAGAACACGGGAATGGCGCCACTCTGCTGCCGTCCGCCGTCTGCCAGTAATTTGAACGGCTCATCGGGGATCTTGAGCCATCGGGTGTCGCAGTCCACGTAGATGAAAGGCAGGCCGAAATCGGCCTCCGCGCGCCGCAGTACCTCCAGCTTGACTCGGTGTATGAACTCCAGCGGCCCGCGAAAACGTCTCAGTTCTCCGGGGGTGACGCGAACGGAGCGGATCAAGTCATGGGCGGGGGATTGCTCCGGTCGATCCGTGAATATCACGATCCGAAAATCATTGCGCCCTTGCTTCAGCAGCAGGTCGAGCAGCGTCAACACCGAAAACCGGGTTTGATCGTAGAATTTCTGCCCTCCGTGGGACAGGTAAATGATCTTGTGCTGCATCGAAGTTTTCAATCTGCGTGGTCCGTCCGGTGCCGTCGAAACAATGAGCATAACATCCGAGCGGAGTCGCCAGCCGATGCCCGCCGTATCGGCTCCGGGTTGATCTCCGGACATGATGTGGGAAGCCTGGGCTTTCGCCGCGCTCGCCTTGCTCGGCTGGTTGTGGTTCGACAGCATGCGTGCGCGCGAGGGCGCGGTTGATGCGGGCTCGCGCGCCTGCCAGCGCGAAGGCTTGCAGTTTCTCGACGAGACGGTGGAATGCGTGTCGCTGCGTCCGGCGCGAAACGAGCGCGGGCGGCTGGTTCTGCGCCGGGTTTACCGGTTCGAATTTTCCGACAACGGCAACAACCGCCGCGCCGGCCACGTCGTCATGCTGGGCGGCGAGGTAGAATCGCTCGTGATGGAACCATTTCTGCTCCGATGAGTCATGCAAAAGTGGGTCGAAGGCACGGTCGTCGACCAGAAGCGCTGGACCGAGCGGCTGTTCTCGCTTCGCGTGAACGCGGAGATCAGCGCGTTCGAGGCGGGGCAGTTCGCCAAGCTTGCGCTCGCCGTGGAAAATGAAATGGTCGCGCGGCCCTATTCGTTCGTGAACGCGCCGCAGGAGCGCCCGCACGAGTTCTTTTACGTGCTGCTGCCCGAGGGGCCGCTCACGCAGCGGCTGTGCAGGCTTGAGCCGGGGGACACGCTCTATCTCGCGCCGCGTCCTGCCGGGTTTCTCGTGCTGTCGGAGGTTCCGGGCGGCGTCAGCCTCTGGTTGATCTCGAGCGGGACCGGCGTCGGGCCGTTCCTCTCGATCCTCAAGACGGAGACGCCCTGGCAGCGCTTCGAGCAGGTGGTGCTCGTGCACGCGGTGCGCCACGCCGATGAGCTCACGTATCGCGACGGGATCGAGCGGCTGCTCGGCGCGCATCCTCGGCAGATGCGCTTCGTGTCCTTCGTGAGCCGGGAGGAAAAGGCCGGAGCCCTGCCCGGGCGCATTCCCGCGGCGATCGAGGACGGGCGGCTTGAAGCCGCAGCCGGCGTGGCGCTCTCGGCGGAGTCCTCGCAGGTGATGATCTGCGGCAATCCGGACATGGTCGCCGACACCACCGAGGTTCTCAAGCGCCGCGGCATGAGGAAGCACCGTCGCCGCGAGCCGGGGCACATCACCGTGGAGAACTACTGGTGAGCCGGGGCATGCAGCGTTGGCTCGCGGCCGCCGCGGCCGCCTGTGCGCTGGCCGGATGCAGCGCGACCCGGCTCGCCTACGACCACGCCGACATCGCCGCGCGCTTCATGGCGTCGGATTACTTCGATCTTGATTCCGCGCAGTCGGAGGAGATGAAGGCGCGCATCGCGCGCCTGCACCAGTGGCATCGCGCGAACGAGCTGCCGGTGTACGCGGCGCTGATGCGCAGCGCGAGCGAGCGGGTTGCCCAGGGGCTGACGGCCGAGGACGTGGCCTGGGCCATCGCCAGCGTGCGCTCGCGCTACCGCCGCCTCGCGGCGAAGGCCGCCGAGGACACGGCGCCGGTGCTGGCGACGCTCGGCCCCGCGCAGCTCGCGAGGCTCGAGCACAGGCTCGCCGAGAGCGACGAGAAGTACGCGAAAGAGTTTCTCCCGCGCGACCAGAAGGAGCGGGAACGCGCCCAGCTCAAGCGCGCCGTGGAGCGCTTCCGTGACTTCATCGGTCCCCTCACTTCCGACCAGGAGGCACGGGTCGACCGCTTCGTGAAATCGCAAGAGCGCCACGCCGTGCTGCGTTTCGAGGACCGGCAGCACTGGCAGAGCGGGGCGATCGGGCTCATCCGGCAGCACCGCGACCCGCATGAGCTCGGGCAGCGGCTCGCGGAGCTGTTCACGCAGCCGGATTCGCGGCGCTCCGAGGAATTCGTGCGGGAAGACAGGCGCTGGGAGGAGGACGTCGCGCAGCTGATCGTCGATCTCGACCGCACGCTGACGCGCGAGCAGCGCGCGCGGGCGGTGAAGCGCATGCAAGGCTACGCCGAGGATTTCACCTTGCTCGCCGCAAGGAAAAGCGAGGCGACATGAGCGCGGTGCCGCGAACGCACGCGGTTATTCGACTTATCGCGTTCGCCGTTGCGGCGTCGTGCGCGCTATCCGCGTTCGGCGGAGAGCTGAAACCCTGGAGCGGCGGCGCCACGCCGCCCCTGGCGCTGCGCGATCTGCAGGGCAGGGAGCACAGGCTCGCGGACTACAGCGGCAAGGTAGTGCTGCTGAATTTCTGGGCCACGTGGTGCGAGCCCTGCCGCGAGGAAATGCCCGCCATGCAGCGGCTCGCCGACAAGCTCGCGGGCAAGCCGTTTGCCGTCATCGCGGTCGATTTCGGCGAAGGTGCGCCGAGAATCCAGGAATTCCTGAAGAAGCTGCCGGTGCGATTTACCGTGCTCCTTGACCGGGACACCTCCGCCGCGAATGCGTGGCGGGTGAAGGTGCTGCCGACCAGCTTGGTCATCGGGCCCGACCGGAGGATCCGCTACTCGGTGATCGGCGACCTCGAATGGGATTCGCCGGCCGTCGAGGAAGCGATCAGAAAGCTGCTGCCGCCGGGCTAGGCGTGAATCCGCGGCGGGGATCGCGCATAATATAATACCGGCTGGCTCTGGATTCGCGACGATCAATAACCAGGAGGTTCCCAATGGATAGACGCTCATTCTTGAAGGCGGGCGCGCTCGTTCCAGCTACCGCGATGCCCAAGCTCGCCTTCGCACAATCCGAATTCAATCCGCGCCAGGCGGAGAAATGGCGCATGTTCGAGGTCACGACCCGGGTGGAGATCCTGGTGCCGGGCGGCACGACAAGAGTCTGGCTGCCGATCCCGTCGGTCGACTCCGGTTACCAGAAGACCATCGACAACGCCTGGTCCGGCAACGCTCAAGTGGCGAAGCTCGTGTACGACGGCAAGTACGGCGCCGGCATGCTCTACGCGGAATGGCCCGACT
>WNGG01003265.1_pt1 | contig 33922 bp, 27 predicted proteins | sample 5400661 | NCBI WGS metagenome assembly WNGG01 (sample SAMN13153372, study PRJNA577476) | soil metagenome | isolation source: 100 cm soil or saprolite under Garry oak tree replicate 1 | place: USA:California | collected 2016-06-15
CTGCGTGAAGCGCTCACAGACATGGTCATGGTAGCGATAGCGAGCCACAGAAGGAGCGCCATCAGGCAATTCCCAGAAGAGTTCAGGAAGGACATCCTCCAGGTGCTGCCCATAGGCGTCCCAGTACGTCTCGAAAAGATCAGTCGTCCAGGGAAGGACCAGATCACGCACTTCGTCTGCCAGGGAAAAAGATTCTTTATGTGCAAACTGAGGTTCGTCAGTGAAAATAGCCGGGATGGTTGTCCCGAAGTACTCACCCACAGTCTGGGCATAACGCTCATGGGTCACAGCGAGGAAGCGTGTGATAGCAGCCTTATTCAGGGTATCCACATAGGTCTGGTTGTTGAACCACGGAGACTCAGGCGCCGTCTCAAGATAGGCGAACCAGACGGCTCCATTTGCCGGGGGTATTTCCATCTCACCCAACCTCTTATAACTGGCAAGGCGTCCATGATCTAACACGACATGATAGCGAGCAAGAAGAATGCCATTCTCAGTACGAGCGGCCTGGATTCTGCCACTCGGGCTCGATGGAAGGTTCCCTGGTGAACGACCATAAGGAAAGCGTGTAAAGAGCAGATGCCTGGCACGGAACTGTGGTTCTTTCGTAACGATGCCACCTGCTGCACCAGAAGGCCAGCGGTCTTCGTCATACAGCCAGGCCAGGAGACCCTCCCGGTGGGCTTTTTCGACACAGAGACGTACCACGGACAGAAATTCATCGCCGAGATACTCAGTTGCCATACCAGTACGCACATGGATATGAAATCCGCCCATCCCCATTTGTTTAAAATACTCGATTTGCCGCCATAGCTGGGCCTGGTCGAGCTTGTTGTTCCATGCCCAGAATGGTGCCCCACGATACTCAGCGGGAGGATAGCGAAACACCTGCAGATCAAGGTCGGGAGTAGCGTTTCTCGGGTATAAATTCATTATTCTTCCACCTTCCCGGCGCGTGTCTCAACAATTGTTGTCTCCATTGTCTTCCTCTTTCTTCATTGTACCCCTTCTCCGGTCGCGTGGCTTTGTGTTGTTGCGCTAAGGCAATCGTTCGTTCGGCCAGACATTCAAAGATGATATAGTCGATCTGCCCGTGCTGCATCACGGCCAGGGCGGGCTCGATCCGATCTCCACCAAACCCTGTACCAGAGCCAATCCGTATGGTTCTCATAGGTAAACCTCCTCAAAGGATTCTAGCGAGCATCCTCGTTGATGGTTCTATTGCATGAACACCATGCTCTTCTCTATAATAGGACTCTACCTCGTTTTCATCACCGAGGAATGTTTGGTGCCTTCCCCTGCATCTACACGAGCAAGACCTCAACGCCCAGCTTGCGCACCTGCTTCACCATCTGGACAGGGGCCTCTTTATCCGTGATGATGAGCTTGAGGCGCTCGAGAGGGCAGAAGGTCGCGAGTGTGACCTGATTCCATTTAGTAGCATCGAGCACGGCGATCACCTCATTGGCAGCCTCGACTATCGCCCGCTTGAGTTCGACCTCTTCGGCATGTACATCAGTCAAGCCTGTACGGAGGGTCAAGCCGCGTGCACCGACGAAGGCCTTGCTAATGTGGATCTGCTCCAAGACGGAGCGGCTCCAGGTGCCCACGACGGAGTAAGATTCCTGCCGGAGCATGCCGCCGAGCAGTAAGACCGAGAGCGTGGGTGCCTGGAGCAGTTCCAAAGCTGTGCGCACGCCATTGGTCACCACCGTCAAGTCGCGCTTCGAGCTCAGGAACGGGACCATAGCGAGAGCAGTCGTACTAGCATCGAGGGCAATGGTCTCGCCATCCTGGACGTAGCTGGCGGCAGCCTGACCGATGCGCGCCTTCTCCTCGAACTGGAGCCGTTCTCGCACGTCAAGGCTCATCTCGCTGGGAGGGGAACCTGCAGCGGTCAGGATTGCCCCACCGTGGGTGCGCTGTACCAGCCCCTGCGCCTCCAACCACGCCAGGTCTTTGCGGATCGTCACCTCGGAGACGGCAAAATGCTGACTCAGTTCGGGCACCGTCACGCGCTGCTCTTTCTCCAACATGCCGACGATCTCTTTTCGCCGCTCAGGAGTAAAGAGGGTCGGCTCCTCAGGAGATGTTTGTTTTGATTTCGTTTTGCTTCGCCCGTTGCTCATCCTGTACCTCCACACTCTCTCGTTGTTCTTCATGCTTCCAAGCATCCATCCGACCATCTAAATACAGGTTACCACAAGTACATTCTCCCTACGTGATGCAATGCACGAAGCCATGAGAAAGGTACAAAGTTCGGAACGAATGTATGGCAGCCTGGACTAAGAAATAGAAGGATGATGGTCTGTCTTACACAACATCATTCAGAGTGCTTCACTCAGTTTTGTTTTCTTATACCATAAAAGAGCACTTGTTGTCAAGATGAGTGCTCTCAATGTCTACGTCCTTCCGAGTGAAAGACGCTACTTCACTGTAGGGGCGCAATTATGAAAGGTAACAAATTACTTACGATTGTGGTAGCGGCGTCATGAATGCCGCCGCTACCACAATCGTAGCCATAGCCGGATGAATTTGTTAACTCTCATCATTGCGCCCTGTGCTCACAGATGAAGGGCGTCTGCGAGCACAGGGCCGAGCGCGCAATGAATTGCGCCCCTACAATCACCCCAAGGATGGGGATCCGCTCTCAGGATGAAGTTTCTGCGCCTTGTGTGACCTCTCACAAGGGAAAAAGAAATAAGAGAGAGGAGTATATGCAAGAAGTTTCAACGAAAATCGAAAGAGCGATGTCAAACTATTGACAAAAAGGATTTTTTGTTGTAACATTATGAAAGGATACGAAATTAAACGAAATACCATCTCTAAAGAGCACGGCTCACGAAGTACGTCTGCATGTGCTTCGCGGGAACTCGGTGTCTCGTCCAGAGAAACACACAGAAACGCGAAGGCTTCGATCAGCCTGGAGGGATTAGGACTATGAACGTTGCTAAAGCAGCCACACGGCGAAAGCAGGTGGAAGATGAGTGCTAACGTCACGTTGCGGCAACTGCGTGAGCAGCTCAACCTCTCCATTCAACAAGTGGCCGATACTGTTGGAGTTTCCTTTCGGACGGTCCTGCGTGCGGAGCAGGGAGCACCACTCAATCCGGATTCGCGACGGCGGCTCTGCGCGTTTTATGGCAAAACCTCTGAGGAGCTTGGCTTAGTCCCGCGACGCCGACGAGGGGAGACGAAACTGCTTCCCACCAAGTGTAAGAGAACACGACAGACATTCACTCATAACGGAAAGGGGGAGATAAGAGCATTATCTGAAACAGAACAAGAGCGGAGACAGGAGGCCATCTGGAGTGTCAATGTCCTGCGACACAGGTAGGGGTAGATGATAATGCGCTTGCCTGCGCCATTTGCTCCAACAAGGGTGAGGGCTTCTCTACTAGCCGCTGTGTTGCTCCAATTTGTGCTAAGAGCTCATCAATGGTGGCTGGTACAAAACTGACACAAAACTGTCATGTATATGACATTAGTTTTCTTGGAATTTACCAAGATTCTGGTTTAAGATATTGGTGTGTCCTCCAAGCACTTTTCCGAAGGAAAAGAAGATCCAACAGGACTCTGGCCATGTAGTGCGTACAGCGAATAGTCGCACGGTCACACTTATAGATCGATGGTTGATCTATGTATCTTAGGAGGTTTGCTATGACTCCCAGTTCTGTAACTTCGGTACTGAAAGCAAAAATCAGGACTCCACGCCGCTTCTCTCACTCCTGTCTGGACGACCAGGACATCACCTGATCGAGCTAGATAATGATTGCTCGTAGCATACTCTGGGATCAGAACGCCTCGCTACGTGGTCGGGGTACACAGGTTGGTCTGCCTTTGGTGACATTTTTATTTGACTTGACACGGTACCTACCGTGAGAAGGGAGGGAAAAGAAAGTGACGGAAACTTCTAAACCCATAGTTGAACTCACCGGCGCTGCCAAACAATTTGGGGCTGTTCAGGCCGTGCGCAATGGTGAACTGGTGCTTTATCCCGGCGAAGTTCACGCACTGCTTGGAGAAAATGGTGCTGGCAAGAGTACGCTCGTCAAAATCCTGGGGGGGATTCATCGTCCCGATGCTGGAGTGCTGAAAGTTGCTGGCGAAGTCGTTGAACTACACAATCCTGCCCAGTCCCAGCATCTGGGAATCGCCGTCATCCACCAGGAACCCACCTTGTTCCCCGATTTGAATGTGGCCGAGAATGTCTTCATGGGCAGGCATCCCCGCGATCGCTTTGGACGGGTGGATTGGAAGCGCATGTACCAGGAAGTTGAGCGCCTGATAGCCAGGCTCGATGTACCGTTGAGTGTGTACACGCCTGTGCAAGGGCTTTCTGTCGCTGATCAGCAAATGGTCGAAATTGCCAATGCGTTGTCCCTCAATGCTCGTGTGCTGGTGATGGACGAACCAACGGCTGCGCTCTCGGCTCACGAAGTGGAGAAGCTTTTTGTGATCACGAAGCAACTGCGTGAGCAGGGGGTAGCCATCGTCCTGGTTACTCACCGCCTGGAGGAGGTCTTCGCACTGGCTGATCGCGTTACCATTATGCGCGATGGTGCCCATGTCATCACTGCTCCGACCTCGCAATTCACCTCTGAAGATATCATTCGCTACATGGTTGGGCGCGAGTTAACCGCGTTGTTCCCCAAGAGCGAGGCCGAGATCGGCGACGTCCTTCTCGATGTCCAGCATTTGACCCGCGAGGGAGTGTTCAAAGATATCAGTTTCCAGCTGCGCCGGGGCGAGATTCTGGGGTTCTCTGGGCTCGTCGGGGCTGGTCGCACGGAGGTTGCACGGGTGCTGTTTGGCATCGACCGGGGCGATGCGGGCGAGATTCGCATTAATAAGGAGCGGGTGCATATTTCCTCACCCAAGGTGGCTATGCGATACGGTCTGGCTTATGTCCCTGAAGATCGCCGTCAGCAGGGGTTGGTCATGGATTTCTCCATTGCTGCCAACATGACGCTGCCTATTGTGCAGCAGCTCAGCCGATTTGGCGTCGTCGTGGACCGGCAGCGTGAGCGCGAGATCGCCACGGACTACTCCCAACAGTTGCGCGTCCGATCAGCGGGCATCGATCAGTTGGTCAAAGCCCTCTCGGGAGGCAACCAGCAGAAGGTAGTCCTGGCTAAGTGGCTCATCACCAATCCAAAGATTCTGATCCTCGATGAGCCGACGCGCGGTGTCGACGTCGGAGCCAAAGCCGAGGTTCATCGCATCGTCTCCGACCTCGCAGCGAAGGGACTGGCCATCATCCTCATCTCCAGCGAGCTTCCCGAAGTGCTAGGCATGTCCGACCGCGTCCTTGTCATGCATGAGGGACACCTCACGGGAGAATTCAGCCGCGCCGAAGCGAATCAAGAAAAAGTTATGTTTGCAGCAACAGGGCAGGTGAGCAATGACAACCACAAGTAAAGGGCTAGAGGAGGCGCGCACCGCTTCACCTACTAGCCAGAGCCGACTGATCAGGTACGTGAGCAGAGTACGCGAGCTCGGACTTCTTGTCGTCCTCCTCCTGATCGTGGTCATCGTCAGTGTGCAGGTACCAAGCTTCCTGACGGTGTCCAACCTGGAACAGATCCTCTTAGCTATCGCTATTATCGCCATTGTGGCCGTGGGAGAGACCCTGGTAGTGCTCACGCGCAATGTGGATCTCTCCGTCGGCTCGATGGTGGGTTTCGCAGCTTTCGCGGCCGCCGACCTCTTCAAACAGCAACCTGGGACCAATGTGCTGGTGGCCATCCTTGTGGGATGCCTACTGGGACTGGTCTTAGGGGCTATCAATGGGCTGATCGTGACGGTCGGGCGTGTTCCTGCCATCATTGTGACGCTAGGTACACTCTATGTCTACCGTGGTTTGGACTTTGTGGTTGCGGGAGGGACCCAGGTCAGCGCCTCTGATGTGCCCGATAGCTACCTGAGCCTAGCAACCACCAAGATTCTGGGCATTCCCGCCCTCCTCCTCTTTGCGGCAGCCATTGCCCTGATCTTCGCGTATCTCCTGCACTCCACGCGTTATGGTCGCCAATTGTATGCCATCGGCAGCAATCCCGAAGCGGCACGCCTAGTCGGCATTCGCAGTAACGTGATGGTCTTTAGTGCATTTCTGCTCTGCGGCTTGCTGTGCGGCTTCGCTGGGGTGCTCTGGGGGGCACGCTTTGCCACGGTGGACTCCACGGCTGCCAGCGGACTCGAACTACAGGTTATCGCCGCCGTGGTGGTGGGCGGAGTGAATATCTTCGGCGGGTCGGGCACCATCCTGGGTGCGGTGCTGGGGGCGATCGTGCTGGGAACGGTGGATGATGCGCTTAACCTGCTCAAGTTATCGCAGTTCTGGCTTCAGGCCATCGATGGCATGGCCATTCTGGTCGCGGTGACCCTGGATGCGTTCATTACGCACTGGCTGCAGCGCGCACTTATCACACGGAGGCAAAAATGAAACAGCTGAGAACCCTGCTGAGTTCGTGGGATGCCCTGCTGGTGGTCCTCCTGCTGCTGGCTATCATTCTGGGCACTACACTCTCGCCCTACTTTCTCACGCCCTTCAATGTGGCTTCGCTGACCAAAGACCTCATGGAGAAAGCCATCATGGCCTTGCCCATGACGCTGATCATTATTGCGGGAGAGATAGATCTCTCGGTGGCCTCCACCCTTGGCCTGGCCAGTGTCGTGCTGGGGGTCACCTGGAATGCGGGCGTGCCCCTCTGGCTGGGCATGGTGCTGGTTCTGATCATTGGGGTGGCTGCCGGAGCGCTCAATGGGCTGCTGGTCACGCGCCTGGGGCTGCCGTCGCTGGTGGTGACGCTGGGCACGCTGGCTCTCTATCGAGGACTGGCCTATGTCGTGCTGAAAGATCAGGCTGTCAGTAACTTTCCGGCGGCCTTCACCAACTTCGGGTTTGGCAGCGTGCCGGGCACGCTGATTCCCTGGCCGTTCGTGGTCTTCCTGATTCTGGCCCTGGTGTTTCTGGGCGTGCTGCAATGGAGCTGGCTGGGCCGCCAAATCTATGCGGTAGGCAATAGCAAGGAAGCGGCTCGCTTCGCGGGGATTCGGGTGGCCAACCTCAAGTTGGGACTCTTCATGCTCTCGGGTCTGCTGGCTGCTCTGGCTGGCATCATCTTCACGGCGCGGTTCTCCAGCGCACGCCCCGATAACGCGCTGGGCTTTGAGCTGGACGTGATCACGATTGTGCTGCTGGGAGGCGTGAACATCTTCGGCGGTCGAGGCACACTGATCGGTGTGATCCTGTCACTGTTTGTCATAGGAGCAGTGCGCAATGCCCTTGGTCTGGCCAATATCAGTGGAGATATTCAGAACATCGTGGTCGGAAGCTTGCTAATCTTCTCGGTGTTAGGGCCGAATGTGGCTCAGTCTATTCGAGAAGTACTCACCCATCGCCGACTAGCTGTGGGCGGTGTGACCAAAAAAGAGTAAAGGAGGAAACAGATGAACAAGCTGTTTCACACATTGGGTCTTGGCTTCATGGTGTTGCTCGTGGTGGTGCTTGCCAGCTGTGGTGGAGGAAGTAGTACAGGTGGCAGTAACAGCAGCGGAGGTGGGAACAATCTCAACATCGCCTTTTTGCCCAAAGCCATCAACAACCCGTATTTTGACGCGGCAGCCAACGGCGGCAAGACTGCGGCCGGCGAAACCAAAGGCTCATTCAAGCAGGTCGGACCGTCTACAGCCAGTGCCTCGGAGCAAGTCACCTGGATTAATAACCTGACGGAGCAGCACGTCAATGCCATCGTCGTTTCTGCCAACGACCCGAATGCACTGGCTCCAGCCCTCAAGCAGGCCATGGGACAAGGCATTAAGGTGGTGAGCTACGACTCCGACGTGGCGCCGGATGCTCGCCAGGTGTTCATACAGCAGGCAAGTCCTGAGGACATTGGACGCATTGAAGTGCAGGTCTTGGGCAAAGAGCTCAACTATACGGGCCAGATCGCCATTCTGTCGGCGGCCAGTACAGCCACTAACCAGAATGCCTGGATCGGGTTCATGAAGGATGAGCTGTCCAAGTCGCAATACAAAGGCATGAGCCTGGTCAAGATAGCCTATGGCAATGATGATGACCAGACCAGCTTTAATGACACATTGAACCTGCTGCAGGCTTATCCCAATCTCAAGGGAATCATCTCTCCGACCTCCGTGGGGATTGCCGCGGCAGCCCGTGCCATTGAGTCGGTGAACAAAGGCGGTAAGGTGGCACTCACGGGCCTGGGAACCCCCAACCAGATGCGCAAGTATGTCAAAGATGGAACCGTCCCGCAATTTGCCCTCTGGGATCCAGGGAAGCTGGGCTATCTGGCGTACTATGCAGCGGCTGCATTGGTCCAGGGCAAGATCACCGGCAAGCAAGGGGAGACCTTTAGCGCAGGTACCCTTGGTACGAAAACGATTGGTGCGAATGGCGTCGTGCTCTTGGGCCCGCCAACTGTATTCGACAAGACCAACATCGACCAGTTCAACTTCTAGCAAGTTACTTTTGTAGGGAAACGCATACGAGCGTCTCCCTACAAAAGGACAAACGGTTGAGCAGTGAAGGCGGGCAGGACACATGCAACGCATTGCATTCATCATGAAAATCAAACCGGGTAGTGAGGAAGAGTACCGCAGGCGCCACCAGCAGGTTTGGCCTGAGTTGCTGGCGGATTTGAAACAAGCGGGGTGTTCCCGATACTCGATCTATATGCGGGGGCTGGAGCTCTTTGCCTACATGGAGGTGGAGGATTTCCAGCATTATCTCACTGTTATGGCTGCCAGCCAGGCGAGTGAACACTGGGAACAGTACATGAGCGATATCCTGGTCAGGGAGACTGACCCGTCTACAGGTTTTCCCTTTGTGCTCCCCGAAGTGTTTCATCTCGATTAAACAATGGGGAGGTAGCGGCGAAAAAAGTAGAAAGTCGTAGTAGGTATGTACGTGCCTCAGGTAATATGTAGTCTATGTAGACCATGAGAAGAAGGTGCAATGTGCTATGAACAATAATTTGGGGAAGCAGAACATCGATATCGATGCTGTTGGAGGAAAAATCCAACAGTTCACGGTCGAAACGCCCTCGTGGGGTTATGGCGATTCAGGGACGCGCTTTAAGGTATTTCACTGGCCGGGAGCGGCCCGCACCTTGCGCGAGAAGCTGGCAGACGCGGCTCAAGTCAACCAGCTCACGGGCATCTGCCCCAGTGTTGCCATTCACATCCCCTGGGACAAAGAAGACGATTGGCAGGCGGTGAAAGAGTACGCTCATAGTCTTGGCCTGCAGATTGGCTCCGTCAATCCGAACCTCTTTCAGGAAGATATTTATCGTTTGGGCAGTTTGTGCCATGTGGACAAGCAGGTGCGGCAGCGAGGAATCGCGCATGTGCTCGAATGCATCCAGATTGCGCAAGCCGTCGACTCGAATATCCTCAGTCTCTGGTTAGCGGAAGGCACCAACTATCCCGGCCAGGATAGTTTGCGTGGCCGTCGCCATCGTCTGTTGGAGTCTCTCCAGGAGATCTATGCCGCCCTGCCTGCCGGGATGCGCCTCTTGATCGAGTACAAATTTTTCGAGCCAGCCTTTTACTCCACTGATCTCCCCGATTGGGGTACCTCGCTGCTGATGGCACAAAAGCTGGGTGTGCAGGCCGAGGTGCTTGTGGATACAGGCCATCATCCCCAAGGGACCAATATTCCACAGATCGTGGCGCAACTGCTCGATGAGGATCGACTCGGTGGCTTCCATTTCAACGACCGCAAATACGCCGATGACGACCTGATCGTCGGTTCACTCAACCCCTTCGATCTCTTCTGCATCTTCAACGAGATCGTCGATGCAGGTGCCGAGGGCAACGCTAACGCCGGGCGTATCGCCTACATGATCGACCAATCGCACAACATCGAACCAAAGATCGAAGCGATGGTTCAAAGTGTGCTCAACATCCAGACGGCCTACGCCAAAGCCTTGCTGGCGGATCGCGCAGCACTGCGCAAGGCTCAGGAGGCGAGCGATGTGTTGGGGGCCTACCGCGTACTCCAGACGGCCTATGAGACCGATGTGCGTCCGCTGCTGGCTGAGGTGCGCGTCCGTCAGGGACTCGACCCCGATCCCATCACGGCATTGCGGAGCAGTGGATACGCCGAGCGTGTGGCACGCGAACGGACTGCTGTCGCCACGACCAGCGGCTATCCCGGCGCGTAGTAGGTTTTTGAGAATGTGATGAGGTTTGGCGTAGGGGCCCTTGTGGGCAATACATTTCAAAGAAGACGTGTTGCGAGTCAAACGAAGCCGCTTCAAGAGTGTCATCCTGAGCGTAGCGAAGGATCTCTCTGCGGCGAGAGATCCTTCGCTACGCTCAGGATGACAAAGTGAGAGGGTCTCGTCTTTGAAATGTATTGGCCCTTGTGGCCGCCCGTTTGGTGGGGATACGCGAGAGCCCTTCCGATTGATCTATGAAAGGATTCACTGTTATGGCAAATGTTTCTGTGTCTACCGTGCTGGCACAACTGGTTGCCCGCTCACGCAAGCTGGGAGCAGATCGCTCCGTGTGCAACTGGGGAGGTGGCAACACCTCCGCCAAGGCCGATGAGGTCGATTTTCGCGGGCGTCCGGCACGTATACTGTGGGTCAAAGGCTCCGGCTCCGATCTGGCGACCGTGACGGAAGCCTCGTTTACCGGACTGTATATGGACGATATACTGCCCCTGCTCGAACGCGAGCGCATGAGCGACGCCGAAATGGTGGACTATCTCGCCCACTGCTTCTATGAGCCGGGCCGACCACGTCCCTCCATCGAGACCTTCTTGCATGGGTTTCTGCCGTTTGCGCATGTTGATCACACGCACGCCGACGCCACGAACTACTTTGCCTGTGCCGCCGATGGAGAGGCGCTCGCGCGGGATTGTTTCGGCGACGACCTGATCTGGATTCCGTACCGCCGTCCCGGCTTTGGACTGGGACGCGAGGTTGCGTTGGCCCTGCGTGCCAAACCGGACGCGAAATTGGTCATTCTGGCCAAACATGGCTTAATCACGTGGGGCGACACCGACGAGTCCTGCTACGCCTCCACCATGGCCACGATTGCCCAGGCACGCGAGTTTGTGGAGGCGCGAATTGCGCGTGCTGACCGGCCAGTCTTTGGTGGCTTCCGCTGTGAACCATTGGCAGCTGAAGAACGGCGCTCTGTTGCGGCGCAGGTCGCGCCCGTGTTACGCGGGCTGGTCTCGGCAGAGAAACGCCAGATCTTACGTTTCGAAGACGGTGAGGATGTGCTGACCTTCGCGAGCAGCCAGGATGCGCCACGCCTGACGCAGATTGGCGCGGCCTGTCCAGACCACCTGGTGCATACCAAACCCTGGCCTCTGTTGGTGGATTGGACACCCGAGCAGGACGCTGCCTCGCTCGTAGAGGCCCTGCGTACGGGCGTCGCAGCGTATGTGGAGAAGTATCATCGCTATCAGGAAGACAACGCGCAACAAGACCTCGATCCTGATGGGGCTACGCCCGTCTATCGCGAAGCCGATGCGGCAGCCGATCCGCACCCACGGGTGATTCTCATCCCTGGCGTGGGGGTGTTCACTACCGGCAAAGACGCCATCATGGCCGATGTCTCAGCCCAACTCTACCATCGAGCCATCTCAGTCATGCGCGGCGCAGAGGGCTGTGGCGGCTTTATCTCGCTCTCGGATGCTGAGAGCTATGCCGTCGAATACTGGCCGCTGGAGCAGTACAAACTCAAACAGGCTCCGCCGGAGCGCGAGTTTTCCCGGCACGTCGTGCTGGTGACCGGTGCGGCAGGAGGTATCGGTTCGGCCATCTGTCGACGGGTGGCGCAGGATGGCGCACATATTGTGGCCACTGACATTGATCTGGCGAGTGCAGAGGAACTGGCAGCATACCTCAACAAACAGTTTGGTGCGGGGCGTGCGGTGGCCGTGAAAATGGACGTCACGAACGAGGAGAGTGTGCGTGCGGCCTTTGTGCAAGGCGAGTTAGCTTTCGGCGGCATTGATGTGTTCGTCAACAACGCCGGACTGGCTTCCAGTGCATCTATCACCGAAACGACGTTGGCCGAGTGGAACAAGAACTGGAATGTGCTGGCCACCGGCTATTTCCTGGTGGCACGTGAAGGCTTCCGGCTGTTGGAGGCGCAAGGGCGTGGGGGTAACCTCGTCTTCGTGGCGAGCAAGAATGCGCTGGTCGCGGGTAAAAATGCTGCGGCGTATTCGACGGCTAAAGCGGCCGAAGCGCACCTGGCCCGCTGCCTGGCAGAAGAAGGTGGGCAGTTCAAGATTCGCGTCAACACGGTGAATCCGGATGCGGTGCTCGCAGGGTCGCGTATCTGGGGTAGCACGTGGCGGCAAGAGCGGGCGGCAACGTATGGGGTGGCCCCCGATCAATTGGAAGAAGTCTATCGCAAACGGACGACGCTGGGGGTCAATATCCTGCCGGAAGACATCGCCGAGGCAGTGGCGTTCTTCGCTTCGCCGACGCGCTCCACCAAGAGCACTGGTAACATCCTCAACGTCGATGGCGGTGTCGCGGCGGCCTATCCGCGCTGAAAGAGGGGAGACTTGTGGCGATACGCACGATGGCAGCAGTCGATCTGGGTGCCGGAAGCGGACGCGTACTGCTGGCCGGCTTCGATGGACGACAACTCAGCCTGGAAGAGATACACCGCTTTCCCAACCAGCCGGTGATGCTGCGTGGGCATCGCTTCTGGAATGTCCTGGCGTTGTGGGACGAAATGCTGACCAATCCGCTGGTGAACCCGATCTATGGGAGCCTCTGTGGACTTGCCTCGCTCGAGGTGTTCACCGGGCCCCACGATATCCTGTTGCCTGATTACCGCAAGCTTAAAGTCAAGGCGGAAGCCGAAGGAGTTTCGATAGCGTATCACAAGTAGCCGTTGATGCTTCATGTCTGGATGTGTTTTCCGCTTCCGGAATCGGGACGTGCCAGAGCACAGATCATTGACAGTATTCGCTGCCCTGTTGGGTATGCCACCCAACAGGGGAATTGATAACGTCAAGCAAAGGAGCACCAACCATGATCAAGCAATCGTTCGACGCCGGAGTGGATGCGCCGAATCTTTACACCCTGGTCAGTGACGTGCTCGTCGATGGCGAGGTGGTAGACAGCGAGACCACCCCTGTCAGAAGTATGTCAGCTGTTTGAAGGGAGAACTAGTATGAAGGCTGCACGATGGCATGGACGACGCGATGTTCGCATAGACGTAGTACCCGACCCTACACCGGGACCGCAGGAGGTTGTTCTGCGGGTGGACTGGTGCGGCATCTGCGGTACTGATATGGAGGAGTACCTGACCGGACCACACTGGATTGCCGTGGGGCACCCGAACCCGCTGACGCATGCACAAGCCCCTCTCACATTGGGACATGAGTTCTGTGGTGAGGTGGTGGCAGTGGGACATGAGGTGCGCGGGTTGCGCGGTGGCGACCGGGTTGCCCCCGATACGCTCATCTATTGTGGCCATTGCTACTGGTGTCAGCGTCACCAGGTGCAGTTATGTGAGCATGTGGCTTTCCTTGGACTAATGGCTGACGGAGGGCTGGCCGAGTTCTGTGTCGCCCCAGAAGCGATGTGCATCCCCTTGCCACCATCGTTATCGTCAGACCGTGCCTCGCTCGCTGAAACACTGGCCGTGGGCGTGCATGCCTTGCGCCGGGGTCGTCTCAGCCCAGGTGAAACGGTCGCGATTGTGGGTGCGGGTGCTGTCGGCCTTTGTACGTTACAAGCAGCCCTTCACATGGGCGCACGACGTGCGTTGGTCTTGGAGCCGGATGCAATGCGTCGTCGCCTGGCGTTAACGCTTGGCGCACGTGCCGCTTTCGACCCACGTGAAGATGGCTGGGCCGACGCCCTCCGTGAGGAGCTAAGAAGTCCAGGCCTTGACCTCGTCATTGAGTGTGCTGGACATATCGAATCTGTGTCCAGTGCCATTAAGGCAGCAAGACGTGGAGGACGTATCGTCGTCGTTGGGTTGCCACCAATGTCAGGGACGCTCGACTTTACAGCTCTGGCAGGAGAGGAAAAAGAGATCATTGGCTCAATTTCTCACGTCTACGATGAAGATTTTGTTGCGGCCGTAGATCTCTTAGCCAGTGGTCGTGTACACGTTGACTCGCTCATCACTCACCGCATCGGCCTGAGTGAGGTGGTCACCAATGGCTTTGAGCGCCTGGCAGCTGGAGACCGCTCAGCCATCAAAATTATCGTACAACCATCCTCATGACAGCAAGCTATCACAGGCTGTTCAAAAAGGAAGGTGAGAATGAAATTACAAGGGAAAATAGCTCTGGTGACTGGCGCCGGATCAGGTATCGGACAGGGCGACCCTCGTGGTCAATCCATTTCAAATAAGATGTTTTGTGAGTCAAACGAAGCCGATTCAAGAGTGTCATCCTGAGCGCAGCGAAGGATCTCTCGCCGGATAGAGATCCTTCGCTGCGCTCAGGATGACAAAGCGAGATGGTCTTGTATTTGAAATGTATTGACCCTCGTGGCCGCCTGCGGAACTTGCGAACTCTTTGCAAAAATCGTATGCGCACCCTATGCTTAAGGAAAGTTACTATGAAGACACGCACGATGGCGGCAGTCGATCTGGGTGCCGGAAGTGGGCGCGTGCTGCTGGCCCGCTTCGATGGGCAGCAACTCAGTCTGGAAGAGATGCACCGCTTTGCGAACCGTCCTGTAACGCTGCGCGGGCACCGCTTCTGGAATATTCTCGCGCTGTGGGACGACATCATCACAGGACTGCGCAAAGTACGCCAGGTGACAGGTACACTGGACAGCATCGGTGTCGATACCTGGGGAGTCGATTACGGGCTGGTGGACGCTCACGGTTTCCTGCTCAGTCTGCCCTTCCAGTATCGTGACTCCCGCACGGATGGCATCATGGAACAGGTCTTTGCCCGAATTCCTCGCGAGGTGCTGTACAAGCGTACAGGCATCCAGTTGCTGCCCTTCAATACGCTCTTCCAGCTCTACGCACACGAACAGATGCAGCCAGGGGAATTAGCCCATGCCTATCGGCTGCTCCTGATCCCCGATCTGCTGCACAGCTGGCTCTGTGGGTCGCTCACGAGTGAGCGTACCAATGCCACGACGACGCAGTGCTGGGACCCCAGTGCTGGAGCGTGGGCCACGGATTTGCTTGCTCAATTGGCGATCCCCACCAGCATGCTACCGCCGGGGGTCGAGGCGGGCACCGTGCTGGGCGAGGTGTTACCAGAATGGCGTAGCGATCTGGGTACAGCGCAGGTGATTGCACCGGCGACGCACGACACTGGCTCGGCGATTGCAGCAACGCCCGTGTCGCAGCCGGGCGGCTGGGGCTATATCAGCTCCGGCACCTGGTCACTGGTGGGTGTCGAACTCTGGCGTCCGGTCATGACGCCGGGGGCACTGGCCGCCAATTTCACCAACGAGGGGGGCGTCTTCGGCACAACGCGCTTTCTCAAGAACGTGATGGGACTCTGGCTGCTGCAAGAATGCCAGCGTCTGTGGGCACGCGCCGGTCATGTCACGGATTATGACACCTTGCTGGCGGATGTGGATGGGGTTCCGCCATTTACCGCCCTGATCGATCCGGACGATTCACGCTTCCTGGCTCCAGAAGATATGCCAGCTGCGATTAATGCATATTTACAGGAACACGGGCAAGCCACACTTCAGGCTCCGGCGGCATTCGCACGCTGCATCATGGAAAGTCTCGTGTTGCGCTATCGCGAGGTGTTTCAGCAGATCAGTGGGCTTACTGGTGTTATAATTAATACGGTGCATGTCCTCGGTGGAGGCGCACGCAATGCCCGGCTCAACCAGTGGTTGGCTGATGCGCTTGAGGTGCCCGTGATCGCAGGCCCATATGAGGCGACAGCACTGGGTAACGCACTGATGCAACTGGTGGGTCTGGGCGAACTGCACAGTCTGGAGGAGGTGCGTGCCATCGCACAGAACATGCCTACGCAGGTCTTTTCTGCACAGTCTGGAGGAGGTGCGTGCCATCGCACAGAACATGCCTACGCAGGTCTTTTCACCTAGGACGGCTCAACGCGCCGCCTGGAACGAAGCGGCGCACAGTTTCAGTACCATGACTGTCGTATGAGATCATTGAAAGGAGCGGCCGATGCAGGTTGCGCTCTTCATTACCTGCTTCAACGATACGCTGTTTCCCAACGTGGGTATCGCCACTACGTTGCTGCTGGAGCGGCTGGGTCATACAGTGGACTTTCCGGAGGCCCAGACTTGCTGCGGGCAGATGCACTTCAACACCGGCTATCAGCGCGAGGCTATTCCACTCGTCCGTCACTTCGTAGAGGTCTTTCGCTCTGCTGAAATCATTGTCGCTCCCTCGGCGTCGTGTGTCGGCATGGTGCGCGATCTCTACCCGAAAGTCACCGCGTTGTCCGGCGACGCGACACTCGTCGAAGCCGTTGACCAGCTCATCCCTCGCGTCTATGAACTCTCGGAATTCCTGGTCAAACGCCTGGGTGTTACCGATGTGGGAGCCTACTATCCGCACCGCGTGACTTATCATCCCACCTGCCATAGCTTGCGTGTACTCCATGTTGGCGATGCTCCTCTGCAGCTATTGCGTGCGGTCAAAGGAATTGATCTTGTGGAGCTACCCAACGCTCGTGAGTGCTGTGGCTTCGGCGGCACCTTTGCCATCAAGAATGTCGATACCTCGCTGGCTATGCTCAGTGACAAAACGCGTTGCGTGCTAGATACCGGTGCCGAGGTGCTGTGTTCAGCAGACACGTCCTGCCTGTTGCACATTGGCGGTGGGCTGCATCGTCAGCGTGCTGGTGTGACGACGATTCATTTAGCCGAAATCCTGGCGAGCACAGAAAGCGAGGCTCAGTGATGCCGTCTAAGTCCCTACCCCCGTTTCCCCAGGCCGCCAAAACGGCCTTGGGCAACAGCCAGCTGCGTCGCAATCTGGGCAAAGCGACCGCTAGCATCCGCGCCAAACGCGACTCCGTTGTTAGCGAACTACCTGATTGGGAGGCCCTACGTGCCGCCGGATCGGCTATCAAAGCGCACGTCATGCACCATCTCGATGAGTACCTGTTGCAACTCGAGGCCGCCGTCCAGCGGGCAGGAGGACAGGTCCACTGGGCATGCGATGCGGCGGAGGCCAATCGCATCATCACAGAGATTGTGCAGGGAACGGGCGCGAACAGTGTGGTGAAGGTCAAGTCGCTCACCACCGACGAAATCCACCTCAACAAAGCACTAGCAGATGCAGGTATCCGTGCCATTGAGACCGACCTTGCCGAACTGATCATTCAGCTGGCCGGAGAGACGTCGTCCCATATCCTCGTTCCTGCTATCCACAAGAATCGCAGCGAGATTCGCGACCTCTTCCGTCGCACGATCGCCAAAGGGGAGGAACTCACCGACGATCCGCATCAACTGGCCGCTGCCGCACGGCGCTACCTGCGTGAGCAGTTCCTCTCGGCTCAGGTGGCGGTGAGCGGTGCCAACTTCGCCGTCGCCGAGAGCGGAACGATCTGCGTCGTCGAGAGTGAGGGCAATGGACGCATGTGCCTGACGTTGCCTCAGACGCTCATTACGGTGATGGGCATCGAGAAAATCCTGCCCACCTTTCAGGACTTTGCGGTCTTCCTGCAACTGCTGCCACGCAGTTCGACAGGCGAACGGATGAATCCCTACACCAGCCTGTGGACAGGGGTAACGCCGGGAGATGGCCCACAGGCGTTCCACCTGGTGCTGCTCGACAACGGACGTACTAACGTCCTTGCTGACGAGGTCGGTCGTCAAACGCTGCACTGTATCCGTTGCAGTGCCTGTCTCAATATTTGCCCGGTCTATGCCCGCACGGGCGGTCATGCCTATGGCTCGGTCTACCCCGGTCCCATTGGGGCTATTCTCACACCGCAACTGGTGGGCGTGAAGCAGGCTAAAACCCTCCCTTATGCTTCCACCTTGTGCGGAGCGTGCTACGAGGTCTGTCCGGTCAAGATTAACATTCCGGAGGTGCTGTTGCATTTACGTGGGGAAGTGACACGCCATGCATCGCCCCTGAATCCTGAAGCACTGGTGATGCGGCAATTGGTACGTATCTTCGTCAGCCCCAGACTATATGAGCAGGCGCAACAACTAGGACGGCGTGGTCAGTGGTTCTTCGTCCATAATGGGACAATCGATCATCTACCGAGTATACTGGGGAGATGGACGACGGCACGCGATCTGGTACCGATACCCAAGCAGAGTTTTCGTGACTGGTGGAGGGAGCGGCAGAAAGGCGGTCAAGCATGAAGCAAACAGCCAAAGACGCGATGCTGGCGCGTATTCGTAAAGCTCTCGCCAACGCGCCCGATCCACCACCAGTCCCTCATGATTTCCTCGAACGGGATGAGCGCGACCGCTCAGTCATTCTGGAGGAGCTGATTGACCGGCTGGTCGATTACAAAGCGATGGTGACACGCACGGATGATGCAGGCTTGCCTCAAGCCATCGTCGACGCCTGCCAACAGCATAGCATCACACGGCTCGTGGTTCCTAGTGATCTCCCTGCCGCGTGGATCCCCACTGGGGTAACGGTGCTGAGAGATGATCCGCCACTTACTATCTCCGATCTGGACGAAAGCTCTGGTGTGCTTACTGGTTGCGCTATGGCCATCGCTCAAACGGGGACGATTATTTTGGATGGTGGGGCGTACCAGGGACGGCGTATACTGTCCCTAGTTCCCGACCTGCATCTGTGTGTGGTAAGTGCAGAACAAGTGGTGGGGCTGGTTCCCGAAGCTATCAAGAGACTGGCGGAGCGGGCAACGCACCCTATCACCCTCATCTCTGGGCCGTCGGCTACCAGCGATATCGAACTCAGCCGCGTGGAGGGTGTGCATGGCCCGCGCACGCTGCATGTCTTTGTCGTGAATGATCGTTGACGGGTACAGAAAAGATTGGCCGGTGCCGGGGTATTGGCCCAATACATACATCGGCGCTAGGAAGGGCAAGATAGTTATACCACAGCTATATTTAATGAGTAGAAGCGAAGAAAAAAGGGAGAAGTTGCACGATTGTCGCGAGAAAACGCAGCACTCACCTGATAGAGCAAACAAGGTTCAGCCTGAATAGTTACAATTTTTGGGTAACTGCTATCTACCCCGGCTGCCACACTTGCACGGTCTGATCCGCATTTCCAGAGGCAATGAGCTTCCCATTGGGCGACCATGCCACCGAAGTCCTTACTGTATCTAAATTATGATCGGCAGGATAGGTGTAGACGTTACTTCCAGTGAGGGCATCCCACACCTGTACCGTTCCATCATCGCTCGCCGAGGCGATACGCTTCCCATTGGGAGACCATGCTACCGCATTAACAGATCCGGTATGACGGCGATAGGTCAAGATATGATGTCCAGTCGCAGCGTCCCACACCCGTACCGTTCCATCAAGGCTCGCCGAGGCGATATATATCCCATCGTGCGACCATGCTACGGCCTTTACCCCACTGGTATGTCCAGTGTAGCTATGAATGTTATCTCCTGTAGTCGCATCCCATTGCTGCACAGTCTCATCTCTCCCCGCAGAGGCAAGCTGTGTCCCATCGGGTGACCATGCTACTGCTAAGACTGGACCAGCATGACGGCGATAGGTCAAGATACGATGTCCAGTCGCAGCATCCCACACCTGTACCGTTCCGTCAGCACTCGCTGAGGCGATGCGCTTCTCATCGGGCGACCATGCTACTGCTAAGACTGGACCAGCATGACGGCGATAGGTCAAGATACGATGTCCAGTCGCAGCATCCCACACTTGCACCGTCTTATCATCGCTCGCTGAGGCGATGCGCTTGCCATCGGGCGACCATGCTACGGCATACACTGCTAAGGTATGACCTCGATAAGGAAAAACATGACCCCCAGTGAGGGCATCCCACACCTGTACCGTTCCATCATCGCTCGCCGAGGCGATGCGCTTGCCATCGGGCGACCATGCTACAGAATTCACGGCAAAGGAATGACCGCTATACATGTAGAGTGTCGATGATTTTTGAGAGAGGGTGTTATGTATCCAGGTGATACCGCCTCCCAGCACAACCAGCCCTACCAGACCTATCACGAACTTGCGACGGGGTAGGGAAAAACCATGATGGCCTACAACTATTTCATGCACGCGTTTCGTCTTGCCACGCTTACCCGGCACTGATCGACGCTGAAGAGCTATTTGTTTTGCCCCTGCACCAGGTGCAGGAGGAATCTGCCCTGGAGAGGTGGTTGGCCTATGAGCTGTTGGGGACGGTAAAGCTTGTAAAACGCCGGGTGGCGCTGCTTCTATCTGCCCGCGAGCGGTGATGTGTTGCAGGGCTTGCTTGATAGCAGCTAGATTGGCGGGCCTCTTGCTCTCATCCATGTCTACCATCTGCATGATCAGCGTCTCCAGACCAGCAGGACATGATTGGAGTGGGGCAAAGCAAAATGGCGTCTCTGAGGGGTCATTCCCTGAGAGCAAATGGTGAAGTGTAGCTCCAAGGCTATAGATATCAGAGCCAGGAGTTGGTGGCGTACTGCCATATTGCTCCGGCGCGGCATAGCCAGGGGTACCGAACGCCACATCAGCTCTCGCCTGCCCCCGTCTAAAATGATGGGCAATGCTAAAATCGATCAAATAGAGATCATTCGCCAGGGTGAGCATAATATTGGCAGGCTTGAGGTCACGAAAGATGATAGGTGGCTGGCGTGTATGCAGGTAGTCAAGCACCGTACACAGCTGGATACCGATCTGGAGTACCTGCTCAAGCAGGAGGTGTCCATCCCTGGCATCGTACAGATGCTCTTCTAAAGTTTTGCCGTCAATGAAGTCCATGACAATATACCAGCACCTGGCCTCAGTAAACTGGTCATAGATGCGAGGAAGGTTAGGATGGACAAGACCCGCTAGCCTATGTACATCATGAGTGAACGCCTCAGTTGCTTCAGCCAGTTCTTGGGTAGCAAGATTCCCCTGCGAGATTTCCTTAATGGCAACCACACGACCATCAAACTGATTGTCGGCAGCTTTGTAGACCGCGCTAAAGCCCCCCTCACCGATCCGGCTTATGATCCGATAGCGCTGCTTGAGCAAGTGATTTTGTTCAAATTGGCCTGTAATTCGAGTCTTTGTTTGCAAGGGCTGATCATCTTCAGAGGATGCCCTGGCATGGAAGTCCTCGCCCCTTATTGATTGCCCGCACTGCAGACAAGATGTCGCTTGTGCCTGATTGATCGCGCCACATTCAGGGCAATGAACAGATGTAGTAGCCATAGGTACCTCTCCTTCCTTACACCGCCTGCCAGACCCGCGCTGTCTTGTCCCACGAGCCAGAGACAATACGCGTCCCATCGGGTGACCAGGCCACCGCTATCACCGCGGAAGTATGCCCAGTGTAGGTATAAATGGCATCTCCTGTGATTGCATCCCATAGTTGTATCGTCACGTCGAAACCTGCTGATGCAACATATGGGCCTGACCAGGCCACGGCTTTCACCGGCTTTTCATGACCATCATAGATACAGATGGTATCGCCTCTAGCAGCATCCCATACATGCACCGATGTATCGCGCGAACCTGAAACGATACACTTGCTATCGGGTGACCATGCCAGCGTTTGTACAGCATCGGCGTGAGCGCGATAGGTCACTCTACTCAAAACGCCCATGCCCCTCTTTACAGCATCCCATATGTATACCGTGTCACCACTGGCAGAGGCAATATGTGCTCCATCGGGTGACCATGCCACAACATACACCAGGTCGGAATGGCCCTGATAAGTGAAAAGGTTCTTCCCTGTCTTTGCATCCCATATCCTCACCTTATTATCGTTTGCCGAGGCAATGTACTTTCCATCCGGGGACCACGCGAGCGTTGTTACAACAGCATTACTGCGATAGGTGGTTACCCTTTGTCCAGTAGTAGCGTCCCACACTCCCACGCTATTCCCCCAGCAACCAGAGGCAATGTATTTGCTATCCGGTGACCACGCGACCACGTGCGCCTGCCTGGGGTGACCGCGAGAGGTAAAGAGTGTCTGTCCACCCGTGGCATTCCATACCTGTATCGTTTCATCCTCGCTCGCTGAGGCAATGCAAGTCCCGTCAGGTGACCAGGCAACCGCAGTCACGCATCCAGCATGGCCGGTGTATGTGTAGAGCATCTTTCTTGCAGGCTGCACCCTCACTACTCCATGTGATGGAGATTGATCAGTGACAGTGAGGGCTTTCGCCGCAACCTGCTGAGCTGCTATTCGTTGGAGTTCCTGCCTGATCACTGCCATGCTCGCTGGTCTTTTGCGCTCATCTACCTCAACCATCTGCATAATCAGGGTATCAAGCCCTGCAGTAGCAAGCTGACCATTGAATTGAAAAGGCGCAAAGCGAAATGGCGTCAGCGAGGGATCATCCCCTGAGAGCAAATGGTGGAGGGTAGTACCCAGACTGTAGATATCCGCACGGGGAGTCGTTTGCCTTCTCCCGTATTGCTCCGGTGCGGCATATCCCGGTGAGCCGAAAGCCACGGTATCCTTGGCCTGCCCTGGTTTAAAGTGGCGAGCTATACCAAAATCGATCAGATAGTAGTTCCCCTCGGCAGTCCGCATAATATTGGCAGGTTTAAGATCGCGGAAGATGATAGGCGGCTGGCATGCATGCAGATAGCCAAGCACGGAGCACAGTTGCATGCCGATATCGAGCACTTCCTCCACAGGAAGATATCCACCCGGTGCTTTTTGCAGGTACTCTTCCAGCGTTTCGCCCTCGATGAAATCCATCACGAGATACCAGCGCCCAGTATCCGAAAAATGGTCATAGATACGCGGCAGATTGGGGTGAGTGAGATTCGCCAGCAGGAGCGCTTCATGTTTGAAGGCTTCGGTAGCTTCGGCAATCTCCTGTGGTGAAAGGTTAACCGGGTTCATTTCCTTTATAGCCACGGCCCGGTTGCCAAATCGGATATCCTCAGCCTGGTAGACCGCGCCAAAGCCACCTCGACCAAGCTGCCCGAGAATACGATAGCGCTGTATAAGCAGGTGAGAGTTGACAAGAGGTGCTGTGGAGATACTGATCTGCTCCCCAGCCGTTGGTTGTAGAGGTTGATTACAGGCGAAGCAAAGCGTGGCCTCCGCTCGATTTGCTACACCGCAGTTGTCGCAGTACACATATATGGAAACCATGCGTTCTGCTCCTTAGCATTGTTATGCTATTCTTCCTGACGCTAAGAACACCTGGATGCTAATCAACTCGACCAATGAACCGGGCCCATGTAAGAACCAGGCAGCTTAAAAATAATAGCTTAGGTATAGTATAAATAATATAGCATATTGTTATTTGTTTGGTCAAGAGAAACTCTCGGAAATCATACAAGCGAGCAACTCACTGGCTTCCAGTTCCACTCTTGCTTCCAATCAGACGACTCGGATCACACTTGGCTTGCCACAGGTATCATCCAAACAGGAATTCAATGCTGATTTCGCAGGCAATGGTTTCAGTGGACATGAGCCATTCAGTGCCTCATGTCCACTGTTGGGGCATACATGTATGCTCCAACAGTGGTCAAGAGGCAAGTTATCCTGCAGTCAACACACTCTGCCTCCATACTGTATGCTAATACGGGTTGGCATGTATCAACTACACTGCCCGCTTGGTGCGACACCCTGCGATGTGACCTGATTGGGAGAAGTTGTCATGACAATACCCACCCCAGGATAGGTGTGGTCGGCGGGTAAATTGCCTGACCATGTGAAGTCATAGGTCTTCGTCGTTTGTCCGGCGGTGAAGGTGATGCTGGCATTCTGCTGACTGCGCCCATTGTTGACGGAATAGGAAAACTGGACGGTGCCACCGGGAGTATTGGCCGGAACCACAAATGTAGCTGTATAGGTGACGGTAATGTACGTACCACACGTTGTTCCACTGATCGATGCTGGATTAACGGAGATAGAGACGCTCTTCACTGTGAAGGCCGCACTGGAAGCTGTCGCGGTGGCAGTCGCGGCTTGTGCGGTGGCAGTGGCATAAGCCGTGGCAGTGGCGTTGGCAGTAGCGTTCCCCTGGGCATTGGCAGTCGCCGTGGCATTGCCATTGTTTTGAGTATTGGCTGTTGCGGTCTGGTCGGCATTCGTTTGGTTCTGGGCGTTAGCCGTGGCTGTCGCGTAAGCATTCGCCTGGGCTTGTGCGGTATCAGTGGCCTGCACATTGCCTTGCGAAGAGGCTGTGCCATTGTGTGCTAGTGCCGTTGCTGTGCCAGCGAGAGCGGCTGTATGGGCATTGGATCCGGCTAGATAGTAGGAGGCGAATACTGTGCTGCCAAGGATTAATAGCACTGCCAAGATACCCACGAGCAGAGCGAGAGCTGGGCTGAAACGCCGACGGCGTTCAGGTACATCTGGAGTACTATGATATGGGGGTGGAGTTGGAGGAATCGCAGCCTGATTATTATAGATGGGCGCATCATACATCGGGACTGGAGGCGGTAGGACGATATTGTTGTTGCCAGGAGCATCGTTATTGCTCACCACCGTAGGTTGACCACTGATCGTTCCCTGTTTTTCTGTGGGCATCAGGTTTGAGTTGCTAGTCATGCGTGGACGGCTGGTGTCAGGAAGGGCTGCCAGCCCACTGGCGGACGTTGGGGCATCGTTCACGGCAAAGGTAGGCAAGCTATTTCCTGTTGCCGCGACAGCAATAGTGAGAAGCAGGGGAATGGTGGTGCTAGGATCGCTGCTATCTCTGCCGGTTGCCTGAATGATGTTGCCATTTTGCATGCCTGGAGGAATGGTGACAGTTACATGTTGTCCACCTGCGAGGGTGAGGGCCCGGCTGGTGCCCTGACGTGCCTCTTCTGGGCTGATGGCCAGGGTGGCACGAAGACCTTCCGTGTTGGGTCTGGTACGTATGCTGGAGGTGGTCGACACATGGGGGTTCAAGGCTTGCTGGAAGGCGTGCCTAAAGGCTGTCATAGAAGGAAAACGCTCCTCCGGTTTCTTGGCCAACGCACGCAGGAGAACGGCATCAATAGCCGGGTTGATGGCAGGATTGATTGCGCTGGGTGGTTGAGGGGCGACGCTAAAGTGTTGGTACATCATCTGGCCTGGGCCACCCTGGAACGGAGGCCGACCAGTCAGGAGCTGGTAGATCATGATGGCGAGGGCATACTGATCGGAGGCGGGGACGGGGCGTCCTTCCCATTGTTCGGGGGCCATGTAGATCGGTGTGCCGCGAATGGCCTGACTGGCACCGGAGGTTCCGGCGGTCAGTTTTGCGATGCCAAAGTCAGCTAAGAACAGATCAGGTAACTCCATATCGTTGTGGCTGCGGATCAGGAAGTTTTGTGGTTTGACGTCCTGGTGAATAATGCCGTTGTCATGGGCATGTTGCAGGGCGTCAGCAGCTTGTTCGAGAAAATGCGTGGCCTCTTGAGGTGAGAGTGGCGTCGAACCTCGCTGTTGCAGCCATGAGGCTAGTGAGCCTGCCGGACAGTAGGGCATAACCATATAGGCGAAGGGGGTATTGTTGATCACCTCATCACCAAAGTCATAGAGGGGAAGAATGTTGGGATGGTTGAGTCTGGCAATGGCTTTGGCTTCACGCTCAAAGAGGCGTGCCGCGTCTTGTGATGATGTCTGATCGGGATAGGAGACGGTTTCTGAACGAATGACTTTGATGGCCACCTGTCGATTGATGCGTGTATCATCTACGAGATAAACCTCCCCCATACTTCCACTGCCCAGAGTACGTAGTATACGATATCGGCCATTTTGTAACGTTTCAAGTGGCATGTGTCAACCTCGTCTATGTAAGAGATATATATCAAGTAAACGTAGCTGAAATTAGTATAGCATAGGGGGGAATAGAGCTATATATGAGAGGCGCGATGAAGCTGCGCCTTTCCTTCAAAAAAGAGGCCATACTTTTACGCTGCTAAAGATAATATCGGTGCTATCGCCAGTATCTTCAGCTACCACGCCGATTTGCCCCTGTTTGTAGGCATCATCGCTCACACTAATCGTCTGTTCCATATTGATGAACAAGGTGAAGATGTTTCCGCTGGCCGTAACTGTAAGAAGATTGGTTTGGTTGAGGCCAGTTTTGATAGCAGAACTTGTGTTTTGCGTAATTAATTTGGTTGAGTTGTAACTTGAATATACCTCAAGAGCATATTCTCCTTGGGTGTTAATGTGAAAGTAGTAGAATGAACCTGTCGTAGCGTCCGCACGAAAGGTAATGCCTCCCTGATCACCTTTGATAATCTTCATTTGTACTTGGTAAGCAAAATTGCTGAAGTTGGTGGCCTGAGCGAAACAAGCCGAGATGTAGCCTTTCTGTGGCATACTGGCATGATAAGCTCCTTGTGTAAAGGTGCATCCTCCCCCACCTGCTATGCTGGTTGTGTCCCAATTGTAATTCTGACTGTTGTCTTGTAAGGGGTCATCAATAAGGGGGGCTCCTGCATAAGCGATAGTGGTAGCATAAACAGTGGCGGTGGCATTCATTTGAGCTGTGGCGGTGGCATTCGCAAATGCAGCTTGAGCCGTAGCAGTGGCATTCATCTGGGCAATATCTGTAGCGGTAGCATTGACAGCTTTGGCTGTACTAGTGGCGATTGCTTGTGCTGTACCTGTCGCTTTGCTTTCTGTGGTAGCCGTAGCATTCGTGACAGCAATAGCGGTGTTGGTTGAAGCGATGTTTTTCTGAGTGGAGGTATGGTTAACAGATAATTGAGTATAGCTGATAAAAGGTTCGAAATAGAAGAACCTTGCACTTCCAATGAGGAGCATAGTGATCAAAATAGAGAACAAGATGTATTTGCCAATGCTTTTTTTCTTAGATGAGGGCAGGGAAACGACCTTTTTTGGTTTGGGAACGGAAAGTGTTGGTTCAGGAGAAGCTTCGATCAAAGCAATAGCTTCTTCCGTTGGATCGATGGGAATAACATTGCCACTATTGTGTACGGCATGGCGGAATGCCTCAGCAAAAGCAACCATTGAGCTATAACGCTGCCTTGGGCTTTTTGCCAGAGCACGAAAGAGAACCGCATCAAGGTCTTTAGGAATGCCTGGATTAATGGTTCGTGGAGATCGTGGAGAGGCATACCGATGTTGACGCCATAGATGTTGATGGTTGTTTCCAATGAAAGGAGGCCGACCTGTAAGCAATTCATAGGCCATAATTGCCAGGGCATATTGATCCGTTTCGGGCAAGGCATGGCCCTCCCACTGCTCTGGTGCCATGTAGATAGGGGTACCACGGACGGTTTGGCTTTCACTTGTTGTGGTCATAAATTTAGCAACACCGAAATCAGCCAATTGTACACTCAATTGACTAGGGTCATCGACTTGTCCATGAATAAGGAAGTTCGAGGGTTTCACATCTTGATGGATGATGTACTGGTTGTGGGCATGCTGGAGAGCCTCAGCTGCTTGTTGAATGATGCGTGTAACATCGCGGGGCCATAGGACCCTTGCTCTTCCTCGTTTGTGCAGCCAATCGGCCAGTGAGCCTTCGTGACGGAAGGGCATAACCATATACATCACAGTTGCCTCATCGATTACTTCTTCTCCATAATCAAATAAAGGGAGGATGTGCGGATGATCTAGACGAGCGATCGCTTGCGCTTCACGGAGAAAAAGACGTGCAACTTCTTGTAAGTTTGTCTCATCAGCAAAAAAAGAAGAATCCGTGCGAATAACTTTAATGGCGACATGGCGATGAAGTTGTCTATCGTCAGCAAGATAAACTTCACCCATTCCCCCGCTTCTCAGTCGACGCACAATGCGATATTGAGCAAACTGTTGTCCTTCTGGTATCATCGTTGTGATCCTATCTATGGTTAGTAGGCAAGAGCTCAATGAATAAAAATGCGCAAGACTAGAAGTAGTATAACATATACAACTGCAATCGAGAATAGCTGAAAATTTTTGACAAAATCATTGTAATGATGATGCGATGAGTCCGATTGGAGTTATGAGTAGGAGAAATGTTTGAGACTTTTGACCAATGGCTATGTTGGCTAATATAGGAAGGGGCTGACTATACTGGGCCTGTACTGCAGGGAACAACCATGGGAAGTTCCGCACTCCTGTAAAGTAGTTGTCATCGCCACCGTTGAGGTTGGACAGATTGAATGCGCTTTTGAGCGTAGCATCAGTGTAGCATCCGCTAAAGCGAGTCAATTTAAATCCGCTATACAAACCAGGCAGATTCCATACGAAGGCGAGTATATCTCCACTAAATGTTAGCTGATTACCTTGCTTGATATAGCAACTTTCTTTCTGTACCGAATGGTGATACTTATCTAGCACATCGAACTGGACAGTGAGCAAGTGCGGTATGCGCGTACTCTGGATTTGGACTTTTCCAATGATATCATTGCTGAAGGGATGGTAGTTTTGTATAACTGAGTATGGTCCTTCAGTATATGATATTGCGATAAGTAGAAGTATTGCCAGTAAGTAGGCGAGTAGCCAACCACGCCAGCTAAACTGCCGCCTTATGGGGTTACCTCTAAATCTTCTTTGATGACCACGCTTAGATTGATACATTCTGGTATATCTCCTTTGCTATATTTGACGGGGAATTCCTGTGAATATTAAAATGTGACTTTTCAAGTGCTTGTTTACTCGCTGCTTTCCATCTCGCAGATTTTGTATTGTGTGCCGTGCCGCCATCAGCGACACGGCACACAATACAAAATCTGCTCGCCACCATGCGGCGAGCAGTCAGATCCTCAGTAGTTACATAAAATTTTGTATGCACCATCGAGGGAGTTATTTTTGGTTTGGCTAAGCTCTTGAGAGTGTAATGCTTCACAGTATAACAGAGTGAAAGAATGAAAAGGAAAGGAGCAGGGTGCAGGCATGGAGCCTTCATTCTCTGAAGAAGATAGGAGAGATGCTCGACTGGAGGCCATCTTTCGCACACATTTTGCAGACCTCTACCGGTATATCTACCGGCAGGTCCACAATGCGGTCATTGCAGAAGACCTTACCAGCGCTGTCTTTCTCAAAGCACTGCGCTGGCTTCAGCAGAACCGCAGTTCAGAGAGCGTGAAAGGCTGGCTCTACGCGACGGCTCGAAGCATCATTGCAGACTACTGGCGTGAACACACGCAGATCCACCTCCTGCCTCTTGAAGAGGTGGAAGAGATGCCGATGCTCACTGAGGAGAGAGATGAGCAGATGCGACCACTCCAAGCACGCGTCCAGCGCCTGCTTGACGGGTTGTCCTCTCGTGAAAGGGATATCCTCACCTTGCGCTATTTCCAGGGGTACAGTGCAGTAGAAATCGGCCAGGAATTAGGGCTCAGCGCGAACCATGTGCGCGTCTTACAGTTGCGTGCCCTGCGTCGGGCGGCCTCCCTTGAGGCCGAAGAAAGGAGTGTTCCTATGGAATCACCAATCATGCCATTTAATGAGCAAGCACTTCGTGTTTTGGAACTGACGAAGGAGGAGATGCGTGCCTTCAATCACAACTACATTGGAACTGAGCATCTCCTCCTGGGAATCCTTCGTGAGGGGAGTGCTGCAGAGGAGTTGATCAAGCAGGGAGTGACGTTTGAGGGTATGCGCGGAGGGATCATGTTCATTCTCGGAGGGCGCCAAGAGGGGACTCCAGGTTCACAGCCGGGTTTCACTCCACGAACGCAGAAGGTGCTCGTCATGGCTGGCGAGGAAGCCCAACGCCTGGGAGAAACGGCGATCAGCCCTCGTCATCTCTTAGTTGCGATCCTGCGTGAAGGGCAAGGAATCGCCGCCCAGTTGCTTCAGGTCTCTGGAGTGCGTTGGGAGCAGGTGGGGGAGACGGTGCATATCAGCGTGGTATCAGACACTGAGGAGGGGCCTATCACGCTGCCCACAGACTTCCAGGAGGCCTTACAGCAGCATCCAGCAGCAAATACCCTGTTTGAGAGGCTCTCTTACTCCAAGAAAAAGAGGTTTGTAGACCACATTGAACAAGCCGAAGGGGAAGCTGCGAGAAGCCAGGAGGTGGAAAAAGCCATCGAGCAACTTCAACGGATCCACCAAGCGCACCAGGGGTGAGCATGATGAGCCCCCTCCACGCCATGATGACCACCCCTGCTGCATGATGACCGCAAGGGTCATCACTACTATACACGCCTGCGTCGGCCTGCGAAGCCACCGTGTATAGTAGTGACGACCCTTGCGGTCGTCATGCGGGGTGGTCATCATGCTCACGACACCCCGCACTCTGCCAAATCGTACGCTATACACGCCTGCGTCGGCCTGCGAAGCCACCGTGTATAGTAGTGACGACCCTTGCGGTCGTCATGCGGGGTGGTCGTCATGCGGGGTGGTCGTCATGCGGGGGGCGGCATTTTCTGCAAAAATTTGACGCCCACCACACGCGCACCCGCGCACCCTCGCTCTTCACATCGTCTTTACATAAGTGCTATACTACATACATTGATATATATCGAACCCTTGTAAGTAAAAGAATTTCATTAGCTGCTAGGGGAGCCTTATTGGCTGAGAGGTAGCTACCGTTGTTGCAAGCAGGTAGCTGCTGACCCTATGAACCTGATCTGGATTATACCAGCGGAGGGAAGCGGCACCGGCCTGCCCAAGAGTTGCTTACGTGAATAGAAAGCAAAGGCCGCAATCCTCCAATCAGGATTGCGGCCTTTTGTATGTTTACGGTGGAGGTGAGGAGTATGCAACCTCCGAAGCTATTGGTACAGGATGTTTCTAAAAGCTATCGCCATGGGCGACAAACTCTTGCGGCACTCGAAAGTGTTAGCTTGACGGTTAACGTTGGTGAGTTTGTGACGGTGATCGGGCCGAGCGGTTGTGGCAAGAGTACGCTGTTTAATATTGTGGCAGGGGTAGATGCGCCCACATCAGGGGTGGTAGAGATTGATGGCGATGGAAGTGAAGAGCGTGCTGGGAAAGCGGGCTATATGCCCCAGCAGCCTTTGCTATTGCCGTGGCGCACGGTGGAAGAAAATGTGCTGCTAGGTCTGGATGTACGCCGTGTGCCACGCAAGAAAGCCCTGGCGGAAGCCCACGATCTGCTCAAACGCTTTGGGTTGGCGGAATTTACGCATTATTATCCGGCGACTCTTTCTGGTGGCATGCGCCAGCGAGTAGCTCTGCTACGTACTGTCCTCTTCAATTCCTCCTTTCTCTTGCTCGATGAGCCTTTTGGGGCATTGGATGCCCTGACACGCCTCTCGCTTCAGATGTGGTTGCTCGAACTCTGGCAAAGTTTCTCTTCCAGTGTCTTCTTTATTACGCACGATGTGCGCGAGGCTATTCTCCTGTCCGACCGTATCTACGTTCTCAGTGCGCGACCGGCACGAGTTGTGCGCGAAGTCACTGTAGATTTACCACGCCCACGCAAGCCTGAACACCTGGGGTTAGGACAGATGGTGCAATTAGAGCAAGAGCTTGTTGCGTTATTGATGAAGGAGCAATTGCTATGACATGGCGTAAGTTAGCTGGCTATGGTCCGGCCCTGGTACTAACGCTGACGCTTTTAGTGCTATGGGAATTGTATGTCCGTGCCGGTCAGATCAACCCACAGGTATTACCGACTCCCACAGCCGTAGTGCAAGCTCTGATCGATAACTGGGGCATCATTTACGACCATACCTTGCAAACCTTGCTAGAGACGGTGCTGGGTATGGCGGCAGCCACTCTCCTCGGCCTTCTGCTGGCTGTACTGCTTGATGCGTCAAGCTGGTTGCGCCGGGCTATTTATCCGTTGTTGATCACCTCACAAACCATTCCCCTCATTGCCCTGGCACCACTGCTGCTGATCTGGCTGGGCTTTGGGTTGGAGCCAAAGATCATTATGGTCATGCTCTACTGCTTCTTTCCTATAGCCGTAGCCTGTACCGATGGTCTGGCGGGAGCGGAGCCAGAGTTGCTCAACCTCTTGCGCAGTATGCGTGCCTCACGCTGGCAAATATTGTGGCTGGTGCGCTTGCCGGGTGCCATGCCTGCCTTTTTCTCCGGCCTACGCATTGCTGCTACCTACAGCGTGACAGGGGCGATAGTTGGTGAGTTTGTAGGAGCCGAAAAAGGTCTGGGCCTCTATATGAAGTTAGAAGCCAACTCGTTTGAAACTGTTCAGGTTTTCGCAGCCATCGTGGTGACAGCAGTGTTGAGTTTATTGTTTTTCGGTCTTGTATCATTGATTGAACGTATTGCTTTGCCCTGGTATGCAGGTACAGTAGCACGCGCACAATAGAATTCAGGAAAGGATATAGATGTGAACAATCGCACACGTCTTCTTTTAAGTATCGGTATACCGATCGTACTTGTTATCGTGATCGTGGGGGCTTTTCTCTGGCAGCAACGCGCCGCCAATTCAGGCACAACGACCACAACACATGTGACACAGGGTTCCCAATGCTCATCTTTAAAGCCCTCGGCCACACAAAAATTGACCTCTATGTCAATAGCTCTGGACTGGACACCCAATACGAACCATACAGGTATCTATGTGGCACTGGCCCAGCACTGGTATCAGGCTGAAGGCATTGATCTCAAGATATTGCCATATTCCTCCAGTGTTTCACCGGATGTGCTGGTGAGCAATGGCAAGGCCGATGTGGGGATTAGCTCCACAGAGGGCATTGTGGCGGACGCGGCAGTCAATCAGCCAGTCGTATCGATTGCGGCCATCATCCAGCACAATACTTCCGCTCTGGTCACACTGGCGAGCTCTGGCTTGACACGTCCCGCTATGCTGGACGGCAAGATCTACGGTGCTTTTGGTGCGCCCTATGAAAACGCCGTTGTAGGTGAAATCATCCAGAAGGATGGCGGAAAAGGACACTTTCGCAGTGTGACGCTGGACGTGGATGCTATGGAGGCTCTGAAGTCGCACCGCATTGATTTTGTCTGGGTCTTTGAAGGCTGGGAGGTTATTCAGGCTAATCGCAGTGGTGTGAAGCTGAACGTCTTTCCCATCACCAACTATGGTGTGGCTGATTACTATACGCCGAACCTTATCACCAGTCCTACTGAGATCAAGCAAAAGTCGGCTCTGCTGCACAAATTTATGACGGCCACCAGTTGCGGCTATGAATATGCTCGCACGCATGCTCATGATGCCGCACAGATGTTGCTGGATCAAAATAAAGGATCCTTCCCTGACCCTGGTCTGGTCTTTGCCAGCCAGGACTTCCTCAGCTCGCACTATGCTGATGCCGGTCGTAAATGGGGCTTGCAGGATACGGCGGCCTGGCATGGCTATCCACAATTCATGCTTAACTCAAATGGCATTGACGATGCATCAGGCAAGCCTGTACATAGCATGAATTTTGATGCGTTGTATACCAATCAGTTTTTAACGTAAGTTGGGTGTTCTCACATGCAAGACAGAGCCACTTCGGCGAAGTGGCTCTGTCTTGCATGTGAGAACACTTTATCAAACCGCGCCGTAAAACCCCTGGCTTCAGACATGGGGAGATGAGGCGCGTTCCGCGTTGCGGGCGTGATGGGAGCGGGGAGTATCTCTTGACATGGTGATACTCTGGTGATAAAATATAACCATGAACAAGAAACACCAAGAAATTCGAATAACTGTCCGGTTTCCGGCTTCACTCATTGAGCAGTTGCGTCTTCTTGCAAAAAGTGAAACTCGTTCACTCAATGGTGAGATTGTTCAAGCGGTACGTGAATACTTGGAAAGGAGAAAGCCCGATGCTCAAAGGCTATAAGTACCGCCTCTATCCTACCCGTAAGCAAGCCAACACCTTGCAATGGGTTTTAGACCGATGCCGCGAACTCTACAATGCCGCTTTGCAAGAGAGACGGGACGCCTATCGTCTGGTGGGCAAGAGCATCACCTACTACGATCAGGCTAACCAACTGCCAGATATTAAAGCGATACGCGAGGAATACAAGGACATTCACTCCCAGGTGCTTCAAGACGTGC
>WNGG01000836.1_pt1 | contig 33908 bp, 28 predicted proteins | sample 5400661 | NCBI WGS metagenome assembly WNGG01 (sample SAMN13153372, study PRJNA577476) | soil metagenome | isolation source: 100 cm soil or saprolite under Garry oak tree replicate 1 | place: USA:California | collected 2016-06-15
GAGTGCCACCGCCGCTGGGAATGAAACTCGCCCCAGGCAAGATATTAGGCCGCGCGCCATTGTCGTCGGATTTGTCGCCATCAGGATCGCCATCGACGAAAATACCGAAGGGCACTCCAGAGCTGATCGTCACGATGGTATTTAGTTGCCAGCCGCTGGCGAGTTGTCCGGCGGCACCCTTCAAGCCTTTGCCAAAGGGCAGTTCATAGCTGGCGTTAGCGACAAAGCTATGTCGCACATCAAAGTCTGAGCGTGCTCGGTCGAGATTGAGATGATAGGGATCGAAGGTGCGTGCCTGTCCGTTGGAATATTCCTGACGCCCGCTGGTGCCGCTGCGATTATCAATGGCTTTCCCATAAGTGTACGAAGCCTGAAACTGCAACCCATTGGTCAAGCGCCTTGACAATCCCAGATTCATAGAATTGTAGTTGGAGCTGAAGCCCTGAAAGATCGTGCGTACCGTGTCGAACTTCGTATTTCTTCGTGTTGCCGTAGACGGAAAAAACTCGCGTCCGTCAGCGAGGATTTGAGGGATCGCCGTGTTTTGATCGCCCTGCCCAAACAGATTGACTCCACGGGAACCGACGTATGCAACCAGGAACACAGTGTCCTTGGCGACTTCTCGCTGCAGATTCAAGTTGTACTGCATCACGTAGGTTGGACGAACGTTGAACTGCATGGTCTCCGATACCTGGTCTACGCCCTTGAAGAGAATCGGATCAACGGGTAGCGACGGTACCTGGGCCGCAGTCAATCTTCCGCGATTGACAAACGGAAGCGCGCGGAAGATTGGATTGCGGAAGATGTTAAAGAGAGGTTGCTCGTAGAACATACCGAACCCCCCACGCAAAGCCGTCTTGCCATTGCCGAACACGTCATAGGCAAATCCAACCCGCGGAGCGAAACCCTTGTGGCTTGGATTGAAAAGCGGAGCGCCCACGGTCACAGCCAGGTCGTTGATACTTCTCAAATTCGAAACCTTTCCATTAGCCTCATCGGGCGAAGTCACTGTTTCATAGCGCAGGCCCAAGTTCAGAGTCAGGCGGGGATTAACTTTAAAATCATCCTGAACAAAGACGCCGAACAGCGACTGGCGGTAATTACGAGCAAAATCCGAATCGGCTGAAGCGCCTTGCAGGTCCTGGATCGTGAACCGCAACAAGTCGCGTACGTTGCGGAAGCGCAATTGCCCACGCGTACGGCTTTCCGAATTGCCGTCATAATTAAACCGTTCGAAGAGGCCCCCGATCTTCAGAGTGTGTCTTCCCTTTAGAATCGATAAGTTGTCTGTGAACTGATAGTCGTTCATGAAGAAAAGCTTGGGGTTGGTTCGATCTGTGCCGATTGCAGTCAGACCGGTGACAGTAATTTCACCCAGGTCTCTGCCTGAGATGAGCTGCAAGCTGCGATTTGTCCTCGGTACCAACTCGGCAGGCGTAGCGCGATTGAAGCCAAATCGTGCCTCATTGACAATGGCGGCCGAGATTATGATTCGGTCCTCCAGCGTCACTACTTGTTTAGTGTTTACCGCCAGGTTTGGAAACTCAGGAAAGTTTCGCGGCAAGATCTGATCAGAATCGTCGTAAAGATACCTGCCAAAGAATGAATGAGAGTTTGAGAAGTTGTGATCTATCCTGACGGTCAGGAAATCATCGTTGGAGATTCGGTTTGTCGTACCTGTGAATTCCGCGGTGCCATCGCCGAAGTTCTTGCCATTGGGAGCCGGAAAGAGATCGATGATTGGTTTGCTTCGCGCATCAACGGTGATTGCGGCCTGTCCGGGCAAAATCCCGAGACGAGCGTTGTTATCCGGCACGATCGATACTGTGCTGATGCCTTTGAACTCACGGAGTCCTTCGTAGCTGGCGAAGAAGAAAGTTTTGTTCTTGCCGTTGTAGCCAACGTGTTTGCCTTCGCCAAATGGCAGCATGACAGGGCCACCTACGGTGAATCCAAACTGATTGCGCTTGAATTCGGGCTTTGTCCTATCGAAGAAATTCCGCGCATCCAGATTGTCATTGCGCAGGAACTCGAAGGCCGATCCATGAAAATTGTTTGTGCCTGATTTGGTGATTGCCAGAAATACGCCGCCGGTTGCCCTACCATATTCAGCGCTGTAGGTGCTTGTAAGGACCCTGAATTCTTTTACAGTCTCGACACCGACGAGGAGTCCCTGGGCACTGCCAGGAGTGTTATTCAGCGCATCATTGATGGTCGTGCCATCAAGTTGAAAAAGGTTCTGGCTTGGGCGTGACCCAGCGACAGAGAAACGCGTTCCTCGGCCCGTATTCGACGACTGAACGCTTGAGCGACTATTAACCACTCCGGGCTCCAACAAGACTAGCTGTGCCATGTCGCGGCCGTTAAGCGGCAAGTCGCGAATCTTCTTTTCGTCAACCAAGCCACTCATCGTGGAGTTCGTCGTCTCAACCTCCGCGCCACCGCTGGTTACAGTCACCTGCTCGTTTACCGAACCAACCTCCATACTAAAATTGACGACCGCCTCTTCGGCTACAGTGAGCGTCAAATTACTCACCTCGACTTTAAAGCCCTGGCGTTCTGATCGCACTTCGTAGTGACCCACAGGTATGCCAACAACGCGATAGTACCCTTTACTATCAGTCGACACTTGTCGCTGAAGCTGAGTGTCCAGATTTTTGATAGTCACGGTAGCGCCCCCTATCACGGCACCCTGTGGATCCTTTACCGTGCCCGAGATCGTGCCGCTCGTGCCTTGCCCGGAAACCAACGATGTGCAAAGAAGAGTGAAGAACAGAACGGGGAACATCAGTCGCTTACTTAGCATTGTCGCGTCTCCTTGGGCTTGAAGGGTTGCTGGGGATTGCCTCTAAATTTTTAACAATTCTTCGAAGAGCGAATCACCAGCTCGACTGGTTCTCCGCCCTCGTGGTTCATCACAGCTTTCGTCCGGTTCTCCGGAGCAAAGAAAGCGTTTATGCAGGCACGCCTGTGCGAACGGCACCGGAAAATTATGCGCAGGTTCTGTGCGCCTTGATCCAAAAAAGAAAGGCACCAAGCTATCGCATTCAAGCGCCTTCGAGAACAGTCATGACAAAAAGCGGCAAGAAATGCCAAATCCCCGCTACATTGACCGATCAAAGGTATGTTTAATCAAATGGTCCGACCATGTAATACAATGACCTAAACGAGATGCGGGGTCATTCTACGGAGCACCCAATAGCTCTGTCAAGGTTTTCCTTTTTGCAGGTTTTGCTTTTGCAGTCGACCTTATCTCTGCGCCGAGCGCTGGAGAGAACGCTCGCCAGCCGGTTGCCGATGCCAGCGCTGGAACAGGCAACCGCTGAACGCCAGCCACTGCCAAGCTTGGTCCATCACTCGGAAGTTGAGAGCGCACGTAAGGCTATGTAGCAACGGCCGGGTCCGAATTCGGACCGCCGACCGCACGGTTCCGGAGAAAGCGGCCCTTCGAAACCTAAGCACTCTTTTTCAATGGAGATTCAGGAATGATAAATGCGGCCGGCTTTTCACACTTCTTGACGTCCACGTACATTTACTGCCATCGATTACTGTCAATTCCTGTCAATTCCTGCCACAATCCTGCCAACAGCTAAGCCAGCGGCTAGTTAGAGCACGGCCGAAGGTTATTGCATTTGTTGAGATTAATGGTCGGGGCGAGTGGATTCGAACCACCGACCTCACGGTCCCGAACCGTGCGCTCTACCAGGCTGAGCCACGCCCCGACAGGGTTTGAAGTTTGCAACTTCAAATTGGAACTCGATTCTAGGGTAGCATCATACGACTGTCAAACAGATCGACGGAATTGCAATCCACAGATTGCACAGATTACGCAGCTGAAGCAAACCTCGCAACTTTTAGCTCTCGATGAAGGTAGTAATAACAGACATGACCTATTGGGCGTTCTCAGTGCGGCTACCCTTTTCTTGTCGCAATTGCGTGACGTGTCGCCAGACCCACCAGGCAATCACCAGAGCGCCCACGATGCCAATGATGAAGTCAAAGCGATGAAACAAAGTCTTGAGCGTTTCGTCTTTGTTCCACTGTTCGCCGAGTTTCTGGCCCACATAAGCCAGACCTAAACACCACGGCAATGAACCAGCAAAGGTGTAAAGAACGAAGCGCGTCAGATTCATTCTGGCCACGCCGGCGGGAAATGCAATGAAGGTGCGGATCACTGGCAACAATCGACTTGTGAAGATGATCGCTTCGCCGTAACGAGCGAACCATCGATCAGCCAAATCCAGATCGTGACGTGAGATGAGAACGTAGCGGCCGTACCTCTCGATCAGCGGGCGGCCACCATACATGCCCACCCAATAGGCCACAAGCGATCCGACAACACAACCAAAGGCGCCGGCAACGCCAACCGCCCAGAGATTGAAACGGCCGGTAGAAACAAGGGCACCGGAGAAAGGCATGATAATCTCTGACGGCAAGGGTATACAGGCAGATTCGATCGCCATCAAAAGGACGATTCCCGAATAGCCGAGGGCCGAGATTGTGGCAACGATAAAGGCAGAAAGTATTTCGATGATTCTGGCAATCATTTCAAATAAGTGACCAGGGCCTGCTGACCAGCAAAGAGTATGAGCTGCGAACAAAGAAAACCGGGGATAGTTTCCTTCTAGTGAATTCGCACAAGTAGTCGCCGGTCACTTGTCACCGATTCTGCGTCCAGCCGTGCTGTCCCACCAAGGGAACAAACGCGCACGCACCGTGGTCCTCTTCCTTGTACCCTTTCTCCGATTTGATAATGCGAATCAGTCGTTGCGCCTCGCGCAATTCTCCCACCGGAATAACCAATCGTCCGCCAATCTTCAGTTGTGCGACCAACGGTTCGGGAATGTCCGGTCCCCCCGCGCCCACTAGAATTGCATCATACGGTGCGTGCGCGCTCCAGCCGAGCGTGCCGTCAAAACATTTAACGGTCGCGTTGTAAATACCTAGCTGGCGAATTCGCGCCTGAGCTTCGCGAGCAAGATCGGCGATACGCTCGATCGCGTAGACCTGCGCTGCGAGTTTTGCAAGCACCGCAGTTTGATATCCGGAGCCAGCGCCGATCTCAAGCACTCGACTCTTATCATCAAGCTCCAACAACTCACTCATGCGCGCCACAATATATGGCTGCGAGATCGTTTGGTTAGCGCTTATAGGCAAGGCGTGATCGCCGTAAGCGCGGCCCTGCAACGCGTCCGGCACGAAGAGATGGCGCGGCACACTGCGCATCGCCTCGAGCACGTTTCCGTCTCGGATGCTGTAGTGGTCACGCAATCGAGCGACCATTCGCTCTCGTGGAATGGCAAATTGCCGGGCCGAATCGGATTGCTTTTGAGTTGTTGATTGCAACTGCTGTTCGTCCTGCTGCTAAGTTTTCTGCAGGACCTCGGTGGCAGTAATGTAGTTCCACGAGTCGATGCTCGCCAATGCCTGGTGATCTGTCATGTCGCTCTTGAGTGGTGTAACCGAGACGAAGCCTTGCTCGATCGCGTTGTAGTCGGTGCCGCCGGCGGAATTAGAATTGAAATACTCTTCGCCAATCCAGAAATAAGGCTTGCCGCGCGGATCGATATGCTCGGTAATGACAGGTCGAGCGTTCTTAATGCCTTGACGCGTTACGCGTACACCTTTGATTTCGCCCGGCGGAATATTAATGTTCAGCAAAGTGCCTTCCGGCAAGCCTTCACCCAAGACCTTGCGCACCGCGGTTAACGCGAAACCCGCAGCTTCGGTGAAATCAAAATGTTCTCGCGCTACCAGGCTGAACGCCAGACCGGGAACGCCCAGGATCGTCGCTTCAAGCGCCCCGGCAACAGTACCGGAGTAGGTCGCATCGTCGCCCAGATTACCTCCATGGTTGATGCCGGAAACGCAGATATCCGGAAGTTCTTCGGCGGGAAGAATCTTGTTCAGCGCCAGCGTCACGCAATCGGTGGGTGTGCCATCGACCGTCCAGTGTCGTTCGTCCATCTGACGAATCCGCAACGGTCTGGCGAGCGTCAAACTGTGCGACGCGCCGCTCATCTCCGCCGCTGGAGCAACCACATAAACGTCACCTACGCCGGAAAGGGCCGCTTCCAGCTTTGCGAGACCATCAGAGTGGATGCCGTCGTCGTTTGTCAGCAAAATGCGAGTCATAAGAAAACGTCAATTCGCTTTCGCCGCATTGGCGCCACACGTGGATTTGGCTGGCTCGCTCCCTCGCGAGCGTCCACTTCCCTTTTGCTCAGCTGTAGACGACTGGTGAGACAAGAGCTTGCGGCCGCGTGCTGCGACTGTGGAGGGATCCTGTCAATCGCGGAAACTGCGCGTGCGGCCCTTCTTCTTATTCCGTTTCCGCGCAAGAGCTGACTTGAGTTTCGCCTTTTGACCAGGCGGAATAAAGAACGCGTGTTTCTTCGCGTCCTTAATGATTTCTTCCGTCATAACCTTGCGCTTGAAGCGTCGCAACGCGCTCTCGATCGATTCGCCCGGGTTAATCGTAACTATTGCCATTCGTTCTCCGTCTTTAGTCTTTGAAAACCTCTACCATGAACTTGAACGAGTCTATTTAACACGCCCTAAATGCTGGCGGTCAAGTAGACACGGTGACTTCAGTGCCAAAGAGCACATTCTAGCTCTAAGTATCTCGACGAACAGAATTGAACCCCGCGAATTGAAAGTCACCTCGCGGGGTCCCAAGAGTTATCACTGCTGCCGAACCCAATTACTACAGGCACGATCACCTGAACTCTTGGATTCAGACCGAAACTGTCTCAGCGACGGGCGTTTGTTTTTTCGCGCTCAAGCCCTTAATCTGCACCGGCTTATCCGCCTCCTTTGTGTTGAGCTGTTGCTTGAGCACCATCTCCTGATAAAGCTTGCGCATCATCACGGCTTCTTCGTGCGCAGTCTTAGGGCCTTCCATCTCCGGCTTGTTCGGCCGCGCCAGGTCAACCGGATTCAGCACCAGGTTGTGCGCTGCGTCATTGAGCGGGACGGCTTTTCCGCGCGCGAAGATTTCATGGCGACCGTGTTCTTCATACCACTTTGCGACGGTCGCATTCTGGTGCATGTTTTCGATGATGTTCCGCCAGCCGATTCCGGTGTTGTATGCGCAGAAAGAAATCTCGCCTTCTTGAGTGCCGTAAGGGATGATGCACATTTCAGTGCGGCGGAAGTCGTAGTTGAACAGATCCTGAAACCACATTCCCGCGATGAACAGGAAGTTCCAGCGATCGGCTCGTCGTCGCTCGATGTCGTCCTTGGTTCGATCGCCGCTGACCTTGCCGTAGTCCTTGCCGGTCAGACCAAACGACTTGTCAAATTTCTTGAACAGTTCATAAAGCGTAAACTCGGTCGGCGACTTATAAGGATTGTAGTGCTTCAGCAGTGCTAACCCCATCATGATATTGGACGCCCACTTACCACGGGCAGCGTCCGTGATCTTCCGCATATCCTTAACCAGACCTGGAATGCTCAGAAACTCGGGCACCGGGCTCATTTCTCTGGTCTCTTTGTCGACCATCACAGCCGTGCCGACGCCGCAGTTAGGGTGACAGCCGCAAGATACCTGGCCCCATTCTGCCTCGGGACCGTGTACAAGATCCGCAAAGTCAGCAAACGCGCCCATCAAGGAAAGCGGAAACCAGTCGCGGGTCGGTTCCGTGATGCCGACTTGATTTTTCACATCGTGCGCCAGATGCGACAGTGTGTAGCGCTGCTGCAATCGGCGCTGCTCGGTGATCTCTTCGTCGCGCCCCGTAAACGAAACCGGCTGGAACGAAAGGAACGCAATCTTTTTCGGATTGTCGAGCGCAAACCGAATGATCGAACCAACCTGATCGTTATTGATGCCATTTACCAGAGTCGTCACCAGCACTATCTCGACGCCGGCCTCGTGCAGATTGTTAATCGCGCGCAACTTAACATCAAACAGATTTCCGACCTGACGATGGCTGTTAGCGTCATTGCCGATTCCGTCGAACTGGAAGTAAACATATCGCAGACCCGCTTCGGCAGCCTCGCGGCAAAACTCCTTGCTCTTCGCAAACTCAATCCCGTTTGTCGCGGCCTGGACGCTGTTGTAGCCAACTTTGCGAGAATATCTGATCGCTTCAATGAAGTGCGGAGAGATCGTCGGTTCGCCGCCCGAGAACTGGACTGACATCTGCCGCCGCGGCTTAATTGAGATTGCGTTGTCGAGAATCTCCTTGATTTCTTCCATGCTCAATTCATGAACGAAGCCTACCTGATTAGCGTCCATGAAGCACGGGTCACACATCATGTTGCAGCGGTTGGTCAGGTCAACGGTCAATACGGCGCCGCGCCCATACTTAATCGTACTCGTACCATGATTGTGTAGTTTCTCATCACTGTGTGCCTGAATATCACGACCAGGAAACATGTTCTCAATATGCGTGAGAAACTTGGCATCGATCGCCATCATGTCCTCAAAGTGGCCGTGGATCGGACAATCCTTAACCATCCAAATTTGGCCATCGCGTTCGATGATTTGAGCCTTGATTTCACCAACTTTTTCGTTGATAAGCACCGAGACGTCTTTCTTGCCGCTCAGGATCTCTTCCCTCGCCTCGATCACGCAATTAGGGCATAAAGAGTCGGTCGTCCGCGGCCAGCCCAGCGTGGGTTTTGTCTTCTGCCACGATTTGAGCAGAGGCTTGTCAGACCACTTTGGGGTAAAGGACGGATTTGGCTTGTACTTATTAACCAGCTGAATTGAATCGAAAAGCGCTCCAGCCACAAGGGTCAGGCCCTTCTCAGCATGTTTAATCGGTCGCATCTTTCTCCTCGTCGGGTAAAATTTGAATTATGAACTGCGGGTTGCAAGCTGCAGTTGGCACACAAACGCTTGCCGATCTACACTTCTGGCTTTCGCAATGACCGTGCCGCCGATGGACTATGAGAATTAAGTGAAGAAATAGCAAGCCTTAGCTCGAAACATCACGTGGGGCGTTGGCCTTTCGCATAGATGGAGCGTGTGTCACATGAACTCAGATAAGAGCTTTAGCGGAAGCGCGTGGCGTTTTGTCCCCTATGTACGGTGCCTAAGTCCTTCGTGGCAGTTCCTGATACAGCGGATTTTGAGCCCGGCTTGATCGATGCGGAGAGTCGTTAATGTTCTACTTCGGAGCGTAGTAACCCACGCGTGCTGACACGCGGTAACTTGGCTCGGTCTCCACCCGCACACGACGGAACCGCCCGTCGCGGGTTTTGTTGAGCGGCGCGTAATAGAGAGCGTACTGATGGCGCAGTTCGTTGGCGACCTCGGCATAGGTACCTTCCAGATCGCGAAACGATTTGGGCTTATACAGTCGGCCACCGGTCGCTGTCGTCAGATGATCGAGATTTGTCTCACTGACATCAAGCGCTTCAAGGCCCATTCTGAGATCATCGATTTGAATCTGATTAAAGCGCACTGTTGCTGTGGTTGCCCCGAGAAGATTCCCGAGTTGCGTTTGTTTCTTTGCTCGCTCGATCTCCGTGTTACTGACTACATAAACGGTTGCCTCCGATTCCAATGCCGCGCGGAGGGCCACGTCAAACGTTGTCCCGCGCCCACTGTCGATACCGTCGGTCAGTACAATGATCGCGCGTCGCGCGTTGCCGCGAGCGAATTGTTCGCGCGCCGCCAGCACGATTGCGTCATTGAACCGAGTAAACATGCCTGGCGCCACGCGTCGCAGAGAGCGCCTGAACTGCACTCTGTTTTTTGTCCAGTCCTGAAGCAACAGCACACGATCGTCGAATTGGATTAGACTGATTCGATCATCTGACGCGAGGTACTGCGCAAACCCTTCAGCAGCGCTGCGAAAGTCATCGAGATTATCCGCCACGGACGATGAGGCGTCGACCATCAACACAACATCGACTGGGACCTGACGCAAGCTAAGGTCACTGAGAGGTTGTTCCACTCCATCTTCGAAGACGCGAAAACTCTTGCGCGTGAGATCTGTAACGAGTTGACCACTGTGATCGCGCACGGTGACCGGCAACAACACCTCAGTCGTGTTTACGGAAATGACATCGTCGGGATCGACGTCCTGCTCGCCCGGTTTTTGAGACGAAACCGTCTTGCGATCCTGAGCTAGGGTGACGGGAGAAGAAATTAGTCCTGACGAAAGAAGACAAAAGACGCCAGCCTGAAAAAGCGCCAACACTGCACAGGACGGCACCGCTCGCCTGGAAAGCATCGCGCTAGTTCTCCTTCGGTTTACCGGGCGTGCTGGTCTTTGAACCAGAGTCGTCGCTCATCGCAGTTGTCATCGCCACGATGATCTGATCACTGACGCGGTGCTTGCGGAGGTCGGCGAGTTTCGTTGGAGACAAGTCAAAATCAACAGGCGAATTCTCGATGCGTTTTATGATAGTGCCTTCCGAGAAGCCGGCGTCGACCAGTTTGACGACAGAATCGTTGTCCAGCGTTGGGGTCTTCTCCAGCTTGACTGAACCTGCGCCCGCTTCAGCAGGTGGTCGCATAATTCGCACCGTTGCGCTTCCTGTCGTCAGCGTACCACCCTCGCTGGAGCCGTTCATGCCCCGGCCGCGAGTCTGCCCCTTTGACGATCCACTTGAGCCGAAAATATCCGTGCCGCTCGCTTGGGGATTATCACCGTTTTTTTCCTGAGCAGGCTTTTGTCCTCCTCTGAAGAACGCGTCATCGCTCACATCATCGCCAGTCGATAGAAGCGAGTCATCCTGTGCAAGCATCGCGAGGATGATGTTTTCACTCACACCATTGTGCTTCATCTCAATCAAGCGATCCGGATCAAGGTCAAATCTGTTGGGACGAGAGTGGATAATTGCGATCACGGTTTTTTCTTTGAAGCCTGCCCGGACCAACTTAATTACAGAGGCGTTTGTCAGCACCTCGTTGCGCTGCTGAGCAAAAACCGAAGGCATCATAGAGAGGCTGGCCAGCACGATCATCGTCGCGATTCTAAGAAGGTTGTTTCTCATTAAGTCTCGCGCTTCGGTATTCAAGAAATGATGTGGCCCGAGAATCAGGTCCTTCCAGAACTCGTCGCACTGTTTGGCTTGCGAACGATCGGCGCCTTTGAGCGACGGTAGCGGTAACTTATTCGCTTCACGTAGTCGCGGGTCTCCTTGTACGGCGGGACCTTGCTGCCGTATCTGATGACGGTTCCCTCCCCGGCGTTGTAACTGGCCAGAACCAAATCGACACGACCGTTGAATTGCTCGATCAGTTTCTTCAGATAGCGTGTACCGGCGGAAATATTTTCGGCAGGACTGAAGGGATGCCGCACGCCGAAACGCGCGCTCGTGCCCGGCATTAATTGCATTAAGCCGCGAGCGCCCTTCGGAGAAACCGATCGCGTGCTGAAGTGTGATTCTTGTTCCATTACACAAAATACCAAGTACGGGTCGACGCCATACTTTGCGCCGTTCTGCTTGATTAGCGAGTCGATTTTTGCGCTGCCAGTACTCCAGCCCCGCTCCTTAGAAGCAGGGTCGGAATCTGCAGTACTTTTCAGTTCCTCGCGTTCGATGTGATCTATTCGGCTGCGCTCAATGAACAGCGAGAGCGGACCGCGACGGCACCAAACGCCCGCGGTGGACTCGTCCGCGCTATCGGTTTCGAGGCGTGCTCCGTCAACCAGATAAATCCAGACCGGCTGATTCGTTGGACTGATCTCTTTGGCGGTCGCAAGGGCGGGCTTGGTAATTTGTGGTTTGGATCCTGGCTCAACAGTAGACCCCCGCTCGATCACCTTGACGCGTTCGCGCGGTATCAGGTAACTCACGCCACCTCGCTTGTACCAGATCCCCTGTTGACTTTCCCACGCCTCATCGACTGGGACGCGCGTGCCATCGCTAAGTTTCAAATGGACCTGGTTAGGAGAGTCCGAAGTTGATTCCGTTTGTTGGCTCGCTGGCGAGGAAGGTACTTTCCGTGTAACGCTCTTTCTGGCTGAGCCAGAGCGTCTCCTGGTCTGCGAATATGCAGCGCCTGCTAACAGAAGAAGCGCCAGAGTGAGCGAAAGAACGCGAAGGGTTTGAGCCTTGGTTATCATTGTTCGATTACGGTGAGAAGCAGCGCAAAGTTGGCAACCCGACATAACTACAACTCGAGCGGATCAGCCAAGGTCCGCTCAATCATGGTCTCCTGCGTGGGCACCGGCGCGAAGGTGTGCGAAGCGCCAAAGTAGTTTCGCCAGGCAACGTCGATTACCTCTGGCGTGAGTCTCAGTTGGGTACCTTCAAACAAGCAGATGTCTGTCGCCCGATCAAGCAGATCGCGAGGCTCGCATCCTTTCATCTGCTTTCTTTCAATGCGGTACTTGTTGAGCACATGGTCAAGGCAGGCTTGCTCGCAACCGATGCCGCGAGCAGATGCGGCACGTTTAAAGATCTCGGCATACGCAGCCGGCGTCGGCGGCTCAACGCGCGCTCGATAACCCATGCGTCGCAGGAACGCCTGATCTGTAAGATCGTTTTCGTTAAGATTCGTCGAGAAGACCACGAGCTGTTCAAACGGGACTTCGATCTTCTTGCCCGTGTGTAGCGCCAGATAGTCAACGCGCCGCTCAAGTGGAACGATCCAGCGATTCAAAAGATCCTGAGGCGGCACGCGCTGACGACCAAAGTCGTCAATCACCAGAGTGCCACCGTTCGACTTCATTTGAAAAGGCGCTTCGTAGAATTTGGCCGCTTCACTCCATGTCAGGTCCGTGTTCTCCAGGGTCAGTTCGCCACCCACGACCACCAGCGGACGGCCAATCAATACCCAGCGACGATCATATTCCGCGGGCGTAATGTCTTCCGCGGCGAGCTGGTGGCAATGTGCGTCGAACACGCGAATTATCTGACCATCGATTTCCACCGCAAACGGAATCCAGATCGCGCCTGGCAAAGCCCCGTTGATGCGCTCGGCTACGGCCGTCTTTCCTGTGCCTGGCAAACCGGTCAGAAACAACGATCTCCTTGAATTGATCACGCAGCCCAGGGTTTGCAGCAGAGAGTTCGGCAACACCAGATCGTGGAAGGCGGCACGCACAGTGTCCATCGCCGCAGGAACGGAAGGAATCGACTGCAGGCGCATCATGTGTGTATAGTCGGCAAGCGAGACCGGCGCTGCTCCCGTGTAACCAGAGACCGAAAGCAGACGCGCGAGTCGATCCCAACCATGGTCAAGCATCGCGTATCGAGTCGCCCCCACCGTGTTCTGCAAGCGTACTTCGATCAACTTCTCGCGATAAAGCTTCTGCAGTAGATCCTCAGTAAGCGTGCGTGGCAGACAAAGCCGCTCGGCAACGGCGTTAGTAGTCGGCTCTGCCAGCATCGCAACATGCTTCAGCGCTAGATCGCAAAGGAAGCCTTCCGCTACTCCCGTTTCAGACAATTCTTCCGGGACGGGCGGTCCCATAGTCTCGATTTCGGGCCGCGTGAGTATTGCGGTTTGCGATGTCATGGTGCTTTTCCCTTTCGACTTTACAGAACTATTTTTCCGCAATTACTTCGCCGGGCCGATTGACTCCGGCGTTCGGCGCGCCCTGCGCCGTTCTTCCCGTGCGCTGATAGAGATCCGCGAGGCGTTTCGCGGCGATCGAGTTGTTTGGGTCGATGCGTCGCGCAGCTTCGTAATACTTGATTGCTTCGTCGTCTCGGCCGAATCTTTCAAGCATCGTCGCCGTATTTAGTCTGCCGGTGACTTCGCCGCCAGCGCGAGCGAAATGCTTGTAGGCCTCTTCAAACTTGCCAACGCGGCATAGCGCCAGTGCCAGATTGTTCAAGATGCGTTCGTCAGTAGGCGCGAGTTTGACGGCTCGCTTCAACCGATCGATCGCTGCGCGATAGTTGCCGCTCTGATACAGCGAAAAGCCCAAATTGTTAAGCGTTTGGGCATCTTCTGGTTCAGCACGCACTGCCTTTTCGTAAGACTCTTTGGCGCGGTCACGCAGTCCTTTCTGATCGAAAGCAACTCCCAGCAAGCTGTGCGCTGCCGCGAGTCTCGGGTCGAGCGAAACCGCAGTTGAGAGTTCCGCGATCGCTTCGTTGATTCTCCCGCTCTGCAAGAATGCGCGGCCAGCGGCTAGATGCTCTTTCGCGGAGCCTGTACTCACATTCTGATGCTCGGCAGAGCGGTTATTTTCAAATCGCGTAACGCCGGCACTCTCAAACTTTTCGGCATCTTTCTCAGTCATCCGTTCAAGTTTGTGCTCCTTGTGCCCAAAGAGTTTGCCAATAGCTTTGAACGGAGCTGCCAAAACACGGCCGACCTTGTTGCCCTTCTTTGTTTCGGTGGCAGCGCCGGCGGTCGATCCCGAATCCTCGATGACATTTGCGTCCGGGTCGCCGTCGCGCTCGATTGTCGATGCGCTCCACATTGCGGTAGCAGCGATTGTCAGCACCAGGGCGACAAAGATTGCGATCATAGTACGTTTGCGCATGGTTCAGCTCCTTTACATCTTGCCGAGAACGTCGATCAGATTGAGGGCTGCGGGGCCAAGAATGGCGATGAACAAAGTCGGAAAAAGAAAGCACGCGAGCGGAAACAACAGTTTGACCGCTGCTTTTTGCGCCGCCTGCTCAGCGCGCTGACGTCGCTTGGTGCGCAGTGAATCCGAGAAGGCGCGGAGGGCCTTGGCGATCGAAGTACCGAACCGATCCGTCTGGATCAACATCGCAACGAGGCTATGCAGATCATCAACGCCGGTTCGCTCAGCCAGGTTGCGCAACGCTTCGTCACGCTCGCGGCCGACGCGAATCTCCAGATTCGCAATCTGAAACTCATCGCTGACGTCTGGATGGACGTCTTTCAACTCGCTGCTCACCTTCATCATGGCGGCGTTCAAACCCAAGCCCGCTTCAACCGAGATAACCATCAAGTCGAGTGCGTCAGCCAGTCCCCAGCGAATGAGTTGCTGGCGTGCGCGGATCAGTCGTCCGAGCCCGTAGCGCGGCAGGAAAAACCCAATGACAAAGGCAAACAGGATCCACAGGATGGCGGAATTTAGTGGCCGGCCCAGTGCCGCACAGACCAGTGCCACGATGAATGGGAAGCCCACCATCGTCGCCAGGTGAATAGCCCGAAAGACAAACGGCGCCTCGTTTGACCGAAAGCCCGCCTGCATCAACTGCTTCTGTAGCTTTCGCACTTCAGCCGCCGACGCGGGCACGAGCCGGTTCAGTGGTGACGCAAGGCGCTCGGCAAGATCCGCGACTCCGCCTTCGTCGTCCATTGACAGAGATACCGAAGCAGGACCAGCACTCTTCTCACCAAGTTTCTTGAGACGCTGGGTCGCGGCACTTTGCGGCCGCGCAAGCAACCAGTAAGCGCCCATCATCACGAGCGAGATGCAAACAAATGTCGAGAGTGCGATGATTAGAAGCATGTTTGTTTATTTAGCTCTTTGCTCTTTGGCTTCTCAAATCTTGATATTCAAAATCTTCCTCACGATTAACATGCCCGTAACCTGCATGAACAGCGCGGTGGCAATCAACCAGTGACCACGCGGGTCTTTCCAAAGTACGCTCATGTATTCCGGATTCAATACGGTGACGGCGATAGCTACAAAGATTGGCAAGCCGCAAAGGAGCCACGCGGACATCCGCGAACTCGTCGTCAATGTCTTCAGGTCGCCCATGATCCGGAAGCGCTCGCGGATCGTGTAGGCTACCTTTTCGAGTAACTCAGCGAGATTGCCGCCGGTTTCGCGCTGGATCAAAACTGCGGTGACGCACATCCGCAAATCCAGCAGTGGAATTCGCTGCGTGAGATTCTCAAGCGCAAGTTTGAGCGACAGCCCAAGGTTCTGCTCCTCGTAGGTCTTGCGAAACTCGCCGGCAATCGGCTCCGGCATTTCACTGGAGACCATCTGCAGGCTTTCGGAAAACGCGTGCCCCGCCGTTAGAGCGCGACTCATTAGATCGAGCGCGTCAGGCAAGTGTTCGAGAAACGCCGCAAAGCGTTTCTTTCGTTTCCACCAAACGTGCACAAACGGCAGCGACGCTGCAATCAGACCGGCAGCGATCATCAACAGAATCCAGGCGTTGAGAACCGAGACGGCCAGGGCCGCCAGGATGCCCGCCATCACCGAGAACATCACCAGACGCGAAGGCGTGATATGCAGGTCCGCCTGGTCCAGCATCCGCTTCAACTGCGTGGCGGCCTGCACGCGAACCAGCCAGCGATTCACCCATGGTATCTCGCTCATCAGCTCGTTGCGCGCGAGCACCACCTCTATATCTTCAGTGTGAGCCGAATGAAGGAGGGCTTCCGCCAAACGCTTTTGCAAGCGAGCGCGCTTTGCGTCCGTCCCCTGCGTCGCCAACAGATACGCGCCGAACACGAGAAAGAGCGCGAACAGAAATACCAGGAAGGAGATCAGCATATCGCTTACATGTCCTCAAAAAAGACTCGTGGTAACTGCATCCCGGAGGCTTTGAGCCGTTCGGCAAAGCGCGGACGAATACCGGTTGGCCGGAAGCGGCCAATAACCTGGCCCTGCGAATCGACGCCCGCTCGCTCGTATAAGAAAATCTCCTGCATCGTAATCGTCTCTCCTTCCATTCCGGTGATCTCGGAGATGGAAGTAACCCGTCGCGAGCCGTCCGACAGACGCGCGACTTGCAAAACCAGATCAAGTGCAGAGGCGATTTGCTGGCGCATCGCGCGTTCTGAGAGTCGCATGGCGGTCATCTGGATCATCGTTTCCAGTCGCACGAGTGCATCACGTGTGGTGTTGGCGTGAACGGTCGTCAAACTGCCATCGTGACCCGTGTTCATTGCCTGCAGCATGTCGATCGCTTCGCCGCCGCGCACCTCCCCGATAATGATGCGGTCAGGACGCATGCGCAGAGCGTTTTTGACCAGATCGCGTTGAGTCACTTCGCCGCGGCCTTCGATGTTCGGCGGACGCGTCTCCAAACGGACCACATGCGGTTGCTGTAGTTGCAGTTCTGCTGAGTCTTCAATCGTCACGATGCGTTCGTATTCAGGAATGTAAGCGGAAAGCGCGTTCAGCAATGTAGTTTTGCCGGCGCCGGTGCCGCCCGAGATCAGGACGTTGAGCCGCGCTTTGCAGCACATTTCCAACATCTCGGCAATATCTTTTGTTAGAGCTTTGTTTTCGACAAGCGCATCCATGCGCAGCGGCTCGGTGCCGAAGCGGCGAATCGAGAGCACTGGTCCATCAATTGAAAGCGGCGGGATGATGGCGTTGACGCGGGAGCCATCGCGCAGACGAGCATCAACCATCGGCGAGGATTCGTCGATGCGCCGGCCGACAGACGAGACGATTCGTTCGATTACGCGCATCAGATGCTCGTCGTCTTTAAAAGCAACATCGGTCAACTCAAGCTTGCCTCGACGCTCGATATAGATCGTACCGTGCGAGTTGACGAGGATGTCCGAGATGGTTCCGTCTTTCAGCAAGGGCTCGAGGGGTCCAAGCCCAAACAACTCATGCTGGACATCGTTGACCAGCCGTTCGCGCTCCGATGCGGACAGCGGCATCGCCTCCTGAGCCAGCACGCTTTCAGCCAGGCGCGAAACTTCCGCGTGAACCTGGTCAGGCTGGAGCGAGGTCAGCTTGGTCAAGTCCATCCGGTTGATGAGCGTGCGATGAAGACGCGACTTCATCTCCTGAAACGTGGGCTGCCCGGTTCCGTCGCCGTTGCCGCCACTGCCCGAGCCAGGAATAGTTTCTTTAATTAGTCGTTCACGTAGTGCCATGATGAATGCTGGTTGCTGTCAACCTTCTAAACTTTCTCCATTGTGGTTTGAAAATCGAATTGCGGTTGAACTGGCTCGCGCCGGAAGAACGAACCCCAAAAAGCGCGACGTGGTTTTGTTTCTTCGACGGTCACCTTACCGCAGGCGATCGTAAGAGCTATTCGTTTGATCTCCTGGGCAATCTTCGAATTCGTCTCGGACTGAACCAACGGCCGTCCGAGATTTATCGACTCTACCGCTGTCTGGTAATCGCTCGAGATAAAGCCGGCAACCGGCTCGCCGAGAAACTTCTCTACCTGGCGCAAATCGAGATCGATCTGCTTGCTCCAGCGATTAACGACGATCCGAATTTTCTTCCGCGGGTAGCCCAGCCGGTCAAAGATTTCTAGCGCTCGCTGCGTGCTGCGAATTGCCGGAATATCTAGCGTCAACACCAGCACGATCTCATCAGACTGATCCAGCGCCTGTAACGTGATCGCGTCAAATGTGTGTTGCGGATCAAGCACCACGTAATCAAAGGATTCGCGTAGCCGATCGAGCACCTCGAAGACGTGCTCAGGCTCGATGTCGTCCGCGGAGTCAGCCTCTCTTGGAGCTGCAAGCAACGAAAGATGCGACGAATAGGGTGTAACCAGACTGTTGATCAGGGGCGCGTCCAAACGCGAACGGTTCTCAGCCATGTCGGCGATCGAATACTTTGGATCGACGCCCAGAAAAAGCGGCAGATCACCGGCCTGTAGATTCAGATCGACTAGCACCGTTGGCGCAAAGGTTGTAGCAGCAAGATTGGTTGCTATGAACGATGTGCCACAACCGCCCTTGCTGGAAAAGACCGCAATCATGCGCCCTTTTTTCTTTGGGGCCGCAACTTGTACGGCGCAAAACTCCGCGGTGCGATCCAGCACGGTCTTCAGCTCGTCGACGCTGATCGGAAGTCGAAGAAAATCGCGTGCACCGGCGCGCAAGCTGCGCAGGATCAGATCCGGAGAAGTATCGTGACCGGCCGAAATGAATGCCGTTGACGGGCATTCGACACCAAGCCGCTTGATCAATGTGATAGCTTGCTCGGCGTTGGCCCCAATCGTGATGATCGCCGACGAAGGCTTCAAACGCAGAATCTCTTCGTAAACTTGCTCCGCATCGTTACCACCAGCAAGCAAGCGTGCGCGACTGTCGGCAGCCAGAGCCGTTCGTATCTCCTTGAAGTTATCGAGACCGGTACTCAGAACTACAAATGTCAGTGGAGTCGTCATTGATATTTCCAAGGGGCTTTAGTTTGTGTCTATAGATTCGGCGGAACGAGACCGACGCTTTCGCCAGTCAACGTAGTGGTGTAAGCAGGCATTTGAATCGTTGTGCCGATTAGCGGCACAACAAATTGAAATTGATAGTTAGTGATACTCACCGAAACGGTTCCGGCCTCCAGTCCGAAATTTGAATAGGTGACAATGACATTGTCGGTAGTCAGGTTGTTGACCACCGGCTGCGTGCCATTCGCTGGATTCGGGTCTCCATAGACGACGACGTTCTTTACTGAATCCGCATCAGTGGCAGCGTGGATCACTGCGTAACGCGCACCGCGACGAGCGGCATCGGTCAGCGCATTGTGTACCCAGAGTGCTCGGCCGAATTCGAGCACCGCAAACATGACGCTTAGAAAGACAGTAGCGCCAATGGCAAACTCCAGCAGAGTGGAACCACGCTCGCTGCTTTTGATTGAACTGGTGCAAATCATAGTCTCGATTTCCTAGATCGGTGGCTGCGTCAGTAAGTAGCGCATAGTCACGCTGGGTTTCACGTCAATGTTCATCGAGAGCGTAGACATATTAGTAATCGCTCCCAGATCGAAAATTGGCTGGTGCTTGAAGCCGGTTATTTGTACCGTCACCGTTTGCGGCAAAACGGGAACTCCGCCACTGCGTGTGATGGTGACGTTTGTCGTCGATAAACCGCTGAGAATTGGATTGCCGGTCCCGGCCGAATTGCCATACACGACTATGTTCTTTGCGTTAGTATCTTCCGTGCTGTTGACCGCGGCCGTCGCCAGATATCTGGCACCCACGCGGGCTGACTTCGCGAGCGTCGTGTATTCGTAGAAATACCGTCCAAACTCCGCCGTTGCGCCGAAGAGAAGAATGAAAATCGGCAGCACAATCGCTAGTTCAACTAGTTGGACCCCGCGCTCATCCCGGCGAAAACCACTTAACCTGAATAATCTTCGCAGGCGGCGTATTTTTGTAACTCGCGGATGCATCGCCGCCTCCTATTTGTAAAGAACGGGAACTGCCAGCAGATTGTTTGCCAGTCCGCCGTTGGGGTCGTAATGACCTTTGCCGGTAACGACGATGTCGCTGATATACTCCGCCGTAAGGTCACCGTTACCGTTGACTCTTGTTTGCAGGAAAAAGACCCCGAAGCGGTTAAATTTTACGGTGTTGCGGCCCTGGTTGTATTCCGCTTGCTTGACTATTGGAATGATCACCACTCTTCTGTAAGCAACACCCGTATGTGATGGCGCCTGCGAAGGCGAACCCGCGCGGTACTGCGTGTAAGTGATGTTCTCTTTGACGTTGGTGTCCGGGGGTTCTTGCAGCGGATCAAGCCCACTCGAATAATCATCGAAGCGGGTGTTGATTCCCTGCTTCACAGGACCAGTATTGGCTCCTGGCTTTGTATCAACGGAGTAGGTGGCCCCTGCTGACGCGCATAGGTCAACGCCGCTCCCCAGGCCAATCCGGACGTCACTGCCGCCAGGCCCTGCCACGGCCAGGATCTGCATATTGCCGGCCGAAACCTGTTGCTGGTTGTCGGCCCTGAACGTATAGGTATTACCGGGTGTTAAGGGCACGCCGTAGTCAATCACTGAAACCGGAAGCCAGTTGCAGTAAAGGTTAATCGATACCGAATAGCCTGCGGTGGCCGTCGCGGAAAGATTTTTGCTGCTTCCCAGGACGGATGCGGAAAAAGAAACCCCGACCGGCGATGCGGGAGTCGTGACCTTAACGAAACGAATGTCGTGCGGCGAGGTTTGAGCTGAAGCTTCACTCATGTAAGGACCATCAAGATTTACCGCGAAAAGAACATTCGCTCGGGGAAAGGACACTCCTGTGTGATTGAAGTCGTAATTGTTCATTGCCTGCACGGCCCGGTTCGTCGCTTCCGTAATGCCCGCAGCCGACGAATTCAGACCCGACACGCCAGCAAGTGCTGAGGCGTCAGCGGCGTTTTGCAGCTCGGCCTGCGCCGTGTAGAAACGGCTTATGTCGACGGCTAGACCGGTGGCCAACAGAAACGCCAGCATGCCAAGCGTGCTCGCAGCTAAAACGGATCCGCGTTCATTTCTTCTGTTGTATTTGTTCATCTCTCCCTCCCTAATCCTATCGAGGACGGCGGGGCGGTTACTGTGGCTTTATCCACCCGAGGTAAAAATCGGAAGGCAGGGCTCTCGCCAACGGAAGCGGCGCGTTCACGCGGACGGGTTCTACCACGGGCTCGGCACCGGTGCCCGATATCGTTCCCGTTCCCGTTGTGACCTTCGCTTTTGGATCAGAACCCTTTGGGACTGCGACCGGAGCAGTCTCAGACGCTTTGGGAGCAGATGCTGGGGTGGCTTCATTGTTTTCGCCGGTAGAAAAACCAGTTCTGCCCTTGATGCCTTCACCTTTCGGCTCGATACCCAGGGGCGAACCATTCTTCAGCCCGTCAACGCCGCGCATCTGTGGCAGATCATCCCGATTAACCGGCTTCACCAGTTGGGCGGTAACGATGAACATCAGTTCCGTCTCGTTCTTCTGGAAGTCTTTTGATTTGAAGAGCGCGCCGAGCACGGGGATATCACCTACGACCGGCACCTTTGATAAGGACCTCGTTTCGTTGTTGTCAAGTAAGCCTGCCAGCGCGAAGCTCTGACCGTCACGAAGCTCGACACCTGTCTTGGCGCGACGTGTCTTCAGCGCAGGAATCACAAAACCCTGAAACTTGACGCCGTTGGCGAAATCTATCGTCGAGACTTCCGGTTCCAATTCAAGTCTGATGTGGTCTTCGTCAACGATGGTCGGTTTGAAGTTCAATCGTACCCCGTATTCTTTGAACACGATCGTAACTGCGGTTCCATTTCCGTTGCCTCCCCCACCACCGCTCTGAATGATGGGAACGGGAAACTCTCCACCTGCAAGGAAGCTCGCCTCTTGGCCATCCATAGCAATCAGATTTGGCTCTGCAAGCTCGCGCAAAGCACCGTTGGTCTTCAGAGCCCGAATGAACTCAAACGAGTTGCCACCCATCACAAAGAGATTAAGCGCGCTGCTGGCGACCGAACCGAAGATGCTTCCTTTATCGACGCTTCCAAGAGTCCATGGACTGCCTCCGCCATTCGCATAGCCGCCAACCCCAGGTCTCGACTGGTATGCGTAACCTGTGCCCAAACCCGTCAATCGATTCCGGCTCACTTCGGCCACGCGAACCTGCAGCTGCACTTGGGACGCGTTCTTCACGGGTGATGCAAGCATGTTCACCGTCTTGAAGCCCGCAGCTTCGACGACGCTTTGCACCTGCGCAGCCGTTTTGGTATCGCTGACGCTGCCCGAAAGAACGACAGAACCGTTTGCCTGGCTCAAGCGAATATCGTCTTTGGGGAAAAGCGCGCGGATCTGCGAGTCGATCAATGACAGATTAGTCCGCACGTAAACGTCGAAGACTAGATACTGTCCGCCTGATTGCTCCCAGGCGATGAAGTTGACCTGTCCAAAGGCCTTGCCGTTGACCAGCACCTGATCAGGCGTGACGAGTATCGCTTCGGCAATTTCCGGATTGGAAACTGAGAACCGCCCGACGGGCCGGTCGAAATTGATCACTCGCGACTGGCCGACTAGCACGTTAACGGCAATCGCTTCCTTGTTCTGTTTGAAAGACGCCTTGTATGACATCTCCTGGGCCTGCGCCGCGGAATTGACTAGCACGAGAATCAGGGACATCACTATCAGACTCCCTCGGCGTGTGATCGGCAAACGGCTGTGCATGATGTGTAGCTCCTTTTTTGCTGTTCAATCAAGTCGTTATCAATGGCCAGCAGGCCCAAAGTTTAAGACTCATGGAAAATCAACGTTTCGTTTCTTCGCGCCTTCAATCATTTCTACGGAGGCGCGCGGCGCCTGAGGAGTGGGTGAAGCCGCCGGCTTCGCTTCTGCTTTTGTGTGTGCCGGACGCGGGGCAGGTTTGTTGGCCTTGGGTTGTTCGCTCTTTAGTGAGCCCGGCTCTGGCGCAGGTGTTGCCCGCTCACCGCCAAGCAGACCTCGTTTGTTAACGCCGGGAGTTTTTTCGTCTCCCTGGTCCACCGAGTTGCGCATCACGAGCTGCAGTTTGCCTTCACTGGAGGCGAGCGCGAGTTTCTCCGCTTGTTCGGGTGTCACCAGGAGGGTGACCGCTTTGACGCTGTTCGCTTCCCGCTGGTTATCTGGCTTGTCAATATTCTGGCCGTTCGCAAGGACCTTGATGTTCTGCAATACGATCTTTGAAATGGGATCCTGCATGCCCGCATGATCGGCCGGATCGATCACTACGACCACGTCGACAAGCGTACCCGGCATGATAAAACCCGAGATGCCCACGACGTCATCGACCTTAACCGTCATTGCGCGGTAACCCTCCGGAATCACGGCAGACAAACCGCCCGCGGTTCCCTCGGGAGCAAGCCGGGACTCGGTGATGGGCTCGCGCGGGGCGATATTGGCTATAGCTACGCGTCCAGCCAGCTTCTCCGCGCTATCGAACGTTCCATCTGGTGTCGATTCCTTCGGAAACTGAACCACCATCACCTGTTCAGGAATTATCTTGGTGCCCACGGGAATCGCCACCTTGGCAACCGCAACGCGGCTTAGATTTTTTGTGTAAGCTTGTGCGCTCGATAGGTATCGACTAACAGAAACAGCCGCGAGCAGTCCGAACAGGAGCGCTCCCGCCAGTACAAAAAAGAAGCGTTTGTTACGCATGATTCACTCTCCGGTTTTGATCGGTATCAGACCGATCTAATTCGCGCTTTTCCTCAAGCGCGGAAGATGGCCATTGAAATAACGCTGCCGATCGTGATTGCCACCCCGTACGGGATCGTATGTGCGCGATCCGAAGGAACAGCAAACCTGGGCACTTGCCATCCCGGCAAAAGGCCCACCAGGATCTGCAGCACGCGCTGCATCGTCGTTCTTACCGCGCCCGATCGCAGAATCGAAACTAAAGCGAGCAAGCCGCCGGTCAGAACAACGACTAGAAACGTCGGCAGTACCAAGTTAGCGCCAGTGACTGAGCCTATTGCTGCGAACAGCTTCACGTCGCCTGCGCCCATCGCGCCAAACACGTGCAGCATAAACATCAAAATGAAAGCGAGCACGCATCCGCCTGCGCTGCTTAGGACCCCTTTCATTCCGCCGAAAGTTGTGTTCATCGCCAGGCCACTAATGAGCGTCGCAACCACAAAGGAATTCGGGATGCGTCGATAGCGCACGTCGTAATAAGTGATAATAACTGCCAGCGGAATTAGCAGTGCGCAACTAACAATGACGAAAGGGCTAAACATTTTTTGTCGACTCCCGCCCGAAATACTTTGGATGCTATTCATGCAAGGGTGACCCTGCTCGGGTGCCCCGCTCGAGGTGCAAAGTGGAGGCGCGCCGTTGCCCGCATGTCCGGTGGCGAGAGCGCGCCCTCCTCTTTTCAAGCGACTACCGATTAAGGGGTAATCTTGGTAGCCAGTTCGTTGATCTTGGCCCCGATGTTTGTTCCGAGTAGTTGGAAGGCGGTGACGGCGGCGAGTGCGACCAGCGCGGCGGCGACCGCATACTCAGATAACTCAAGGCCCGTTTCATCACCAAGAAATTGTTTCATCGCTTTGAACTCCTTGCTACGAACTATTTGATGGTGTTGGCCAGCGCGTTGATCTTGGTGCCGATGTTCGTGCCCAGTAATTGGAAGGCGGTGACGGCAGCGAGCGCGACCAGCGCAGCAGCGACGGCATATTCCGAAAGTTCAAGACCAGTTTCATCTCGAAAGAACTTCTTAATCATGATCGTTTGCTCCTTTTTGCTATCGTTCAAGTAATGGCCGGTCCCTTTTCCGCCCGCCTCAGGCGCGCGCGGTCGGAGGTCCGGAAGAGTTAACGGCTGGGCTCATGAAGAAAGAGTGGCTTGGGTGCCAGTCTCGTTGGCCGGTCCACGCGAACTCGGCCTTGGGCCCTGCGGTGACCAAAGCCGTTGAGTCCGCTAATGATGGCTCCACCAAAGGCGAGTGCGAGTAGCAGCAGATCGTTCCCTGCCACTCCAGCGGCGCGTGCGCTTACCAGTACCGCTAATGCAAATAACGGCACTGGAAGCGCGATTCCTGCAAGCGATACAACCTCTTTGGTGGTTATGCTCTTCATGAATTCTTTGCCGTGTCTCAGTCGACGGTTCATGCGAAACACTGTCTGCCTCGCGACATTCCCCTTAACAAGCTTTGTGCCACAAGGAACCAGCGTCCGAAACTCAATGAATATCGACTTTGTCTTCTTCTTAGCGCGCTTCAATTGTCGCCCAGGGTTGTCAACCAGTTGAGTGGATCAGCAGGCCTAAACTAATACCGAAGTCGCTAGACAGGTCTTCCAATGCTTTTTTCGATTGTAGCCACTGGTTGACATCACTCATCACCTTTTCAACCACCGGCAACTTCTCCTCAAGCAAAAGAAAAGCACTCGAGATCTCTCTCGAATGCTTGCTTCAATCGTTGGGATAGGTAATCTACTGGCGGTCGGCCCGGAACTGCAGCCCTGGTTCTGTGTCTTCCTGCAAAAACTCGCCAATGTCGATCGCCAACCGCTTGAGCTTCTTGTAAAGGGTCTGCCGTGAACCCAGTCCCAAAGCAGCACTCGCGCGCGCCACGTTGCAATCATGCTCTTTCAGCGCCTTGGTGATGACCCTCCGTTCATAGTCTTCAAGCAGCGTGTCTAAATTTCCACCAGCGAGGTCGGTATTGGCTCGAAGCGGAGAATCTTCGGGAAGGATCCGAGGACTGATTTGCTCTATCGTTATGAAGCTGTTCTCTTCCGCGTACAGGACAAGCCGCTCTATTTCAGCTGCTAACTCACGAACGTTACCCGGCCACGCATACGCTTCGAGGGCGCGAATTGCATCCCAAGTTATCCCAGCAATCGCCCGGTCATTCCGCCGGGCGTAATGGGACAGGAAGTGCGAGATCAGCGCCGCCGTGTCTTCGGGACGTTCTCGCAATGGTGGTACGGCAATCTGAAGGGTTGCGATCCTGTAGTAGAGATCCTGTCGGAACGCACTCTGACGAATTAAGACTTCAAGATTCTTGTGCGTTGCTGCAATGACCCGAACATTGACCTTTCGCGGAGTCTGATCGCCAAGCGTGTGTACTTCAGCCTCTTGCAAAAAACGAAGTAGCTTGGGTTGCAACTGCAATGGCAAGTCGCCAACTTCATCGAGAAAGAGTGTCCCATTCTCGGCGGCACGAATCAGTCCCTCATTCTCTGACAGGGCACCAGTAAAACTTCCTTTACGGTGACCGAATAACAAACTCTCGATTAAGTCGGCCGGAGCGGCAGAGCAATTAAAGGGAACAAACTCCCCGTCCGACCTTCTGCTCAGTCGATGAATCGCGCGCGCAATCAACTCCTTACCGGTGCCGGACTCGCCAGTGATAAGAACTGACGACTCCGAATCCTTGATCCGCTCCACTGCTCGAGCAACGTCGGACATCACGCGACTGGTGAAGACCATACTGGGAAGAGTTGAACACGCTACGTCGCTCTGGGCCTTAGCCCGGCCACTCAACACCTGCCTTGCCCGCGTGGACGCATGATCCCGTGCTAGCTGCGCCACATCAACAAGCGCTCTGAGATCCCTCGCCTGCTGGTCGGTCAGAGGACGTATGCACCTCGCATAAAGAGCTGCGCCCTCTTGGTTGAAACCTGGAGCGGCCAGTATCAGGCAGATTGCGACATCGCCGGAGTTGATCTCCTTAGCTGCGCTCTTTGCGGCGAGCGTTGTCACGACCAGTTTTTCGCCATTGTCAATTTCTTCCTCGCTGAGACCCTCCGCCCATTTCACTCGAGGAGATTCGCCGCTCTTTAGCACCCAAATGGACAGGCCATAGGTTGGAGCCGCCGCTTCCACCATGAGGCTCAATTTGAGCATCACTTGGTGCAGCACTTCCGGACCAGCGTCTGCAGCTTTACAAACCGCACGAACGAGCGCACTCAATGGCAGGTTGGTTTGATCTCCAACCGGTGTCTTCGCTAATCCTGCGTCCGGCGAGCCACAGGTGCGAGCGCCATTCGGATTGATCGGATAAGTCAGCATTAGAGTTCAGCGCGGGAGCAAAAGAAATGAGCTTGGCAGCATATTCCGTGTTTGGCGGGGACAAGACCGACAAATCAAACCTGGGAAGTTATTTACCGGCTGGGACCAATGGGATGGACAATTGACCAGCGCTGGCGAGTCTAGAACCGAACTCCTCCGGTGTCAACAGAATTTAACACAATTGCGCTTAATCATCATTTCCGTTCGCCTGCTGTTCGCCATTTTTGCCTATTAAGCGAGCTTACTTCATGTACATGTTGAATTTAGCTTGCTCAATCATTGCAAAGAAAAATCTTTACAGGCCGAAACACGAATGTTACATTCCGGCGACCTTGCCCTAAACTATTGATTGGCAATGGATTGGCAATAGAAAGACGCACTATATTGGGTCCCTTAGTTGCAAACACCAACTATCTTGTGGTTTCAGTAGTCGGTGTGATTAAGCAGCTCCTTAATTATTAGATATGTCAATTCAATCCGGTACTTCAGGATGGCGCGGCGTGGCCCAGGCATGGCGCCTGCCGGTTTATGAAACTCCAGCGGGTTTCAACTACATCCGAGAAGTCATTAATGAAGACAAAATCATTCCCGGTGGTGAAGAGTCGGCGGGACTTTCAATCAAAGGTCACTATCCGGAGAAAGATGGCGTCCTTGCGTGTTTGCTTGCAGCGGAGGCAGTTGCGGCGCGCGGCGCGAGTTTGACTGAACAGCTGGATGCCTTGTGCGCACGCGTGGGAAGGCTCGGGGATGCTCGAATCAGCGTTCGCATAACGCCCCAACTGACCTCACTCAAAAATAAGCTGGACCGAGATCAGAGCGACATTGGCGGGAGGCGCGTCAAGCGCACAAACCGCATCGACGGTGTCAAGTTCATTTTCGCGGAGGGTTCCTGGTTGCCCTTCTGGCACGGAACCACTCGTTCGCATCTACGCAGAATCTGAATCAGCAAAGGACTTGGAGGTGCTTCTTGAGCAGGGTCGCAAATACCTACTGGGTTGATGAGCGAATTAGTTCGCAGCGCGTGCTTCCGCGAACGCCCTCAACCCTTCCATCTGTGAGGGAGCTCTCACTCGATCTAATTGGCACGCGCACCGACGTTCGTCGCCGTGGCGGTGTAATACCGTCGTGGGTAATCTTGGGCATGATTATTCTTGCTACAATCGCTCTTTGCATTACGGTTACGTTGCGCACTCACGGCCAGATGCGAACGGCTTCGGAGCAATACTTTAGAATTCAACATGACGTAGACGCACTCCGCAGAGGCAATGCCGCCTTGGAGCATGACATTGAGCGGGTGCGGCGCGACCCTCGAGCTATTGAGTTGGCCGCTCGTTCGCTGAACATGGCGCGTGCCAATGAGATTATTGTGCCCGTCGAATGAGCGCTAGGGGAGGCTCGTTCGAAGGATAGCCGGCTTTCGTGTTTTCTTCCGCCCGTTGCCGCAAGTTCCCCTGCTTGGTAGTCCACGCTTCCCGGGTCCTGCCGTTGTGGCGCGGCTGTGATGAGAGTCATGGCCGCGCTCCCCCCTTGCTGAACAACAACAACGGGCGAGGTAGTCGCGGTTGACACTCAATTGACCGTCAACTAATATCGACCTCTGCCTTAAAATGAGAGTATCAACCGAGAGGTTTATGCCGGAAACTAAAGAGATCACCTCGCCGGAGCAAGTCGAGGTTGAACGTTGGGAACGGGAAACTCTCTTACCGGCGCTTCAGAAAACTCCCGAAGCGAAGAAGTGTTTTGAAAGTGTTTCCCTGCAAGAGGTCAGTCGGCTCTACACACCTGCAGATCTCGTAAAAACCGAATTCGAGCGTGACATCTCCTTCCCTGGCGAGTTTCCTTACACGCGCGGGATTCATCCGACAGGTTACCGCGGCAAGGTTTGGACGATGCGGCAATTTGCCGGTTTTGGTACTCCCGAAGAAACCAACACTCGTTTCAAATACTTACTGGCAGAGGGCCAGACTGGCCTTTCGGTCGCTTACGATTTGCCTACGCTGATGGGCTATGACGCTGATTCTTCTTTGTCAGAAGGCGAGGTTGGCAAGTGCGGCGTTGCGGTTTCGTCGCTTGCCGACATGGAAGTGCTGTTCGACGCTATTCCGCTGGAAAAAGTAACCGTATCGCAGACAATCAATGCACCCGCTTCGGTGCTTCTGGCAATGTACCTCGTGGTGGCGGAAAAACAGGGGGCCGATTGGAAAAAGATCTCCGGAACACTTCAGAACGACATTCTGAAAGAATACATTGCGCAGAAGGAATGGATCTATCCGATCCGTGCGGCGATGAAGCTCGTGACGGACACCTTTGAGTTTTGCACTAAACACGTGCCTCGTTACAATCCGGTTTCGGTTAGCGGCTATCACATTCGCGAAGCGGGAGCTACCGCAATTCAAGAACTCGCTTTCACACTGCGGGACGGAATCGAATATGTCGACTGGGGCGTAAAGGCCGGTCTGGATATCGATCAATTTGTGCCGCGGATCTCTTTTTTCTTCAACGCGCACAACGATTTCTTTGAGGAGATTGCCAAGTATCGCGCGGCTCGGCGCATTTGGGCGCGCGAGATGCATGATCGCTTCGGCAGCATTAACGACCGCACTCTTAAGTTGCGTTTCCACACACAAACAGCGGGTGTTTCACTAACTGTGCAGCAGCCACTGAACAACATTGTGCGCGTTGCGATACAAGCACTCGCCGGCGTCCTTGGCGGAACACAGAGCCTACACACGGACTCGTACGACGAAGCGCTGGCGCTGCCAACGGATCGCGCGGCGCTGATTGCTCTGCGCACGCAGCAAATAATCGCCGAAGAGACTGGAGTAGCAAACACAATCGATCCGTTGGGTGGCTCATATTTTGTCGAGGCTCTAACAAACAAGATGGAAGCGAGCGCGCTCGATTACTTTCGGAAGATCGACACGATGGGAGGAATGGTGGCGGCGATTGAAAACGGATTTCCGCAGCGCGAGCTTCAGGAGTCTGCGTACAGATATCAGAAAGCCGTCGAGCGTGGCGAGCAAACGATAGTCGGCGTAAACAGGTACGAAGTGGAGGACGAGCCCTCAGAAGTCCAGACTCTCGTGATTGATGAGTCGGTGCGTGAACATCAGATCGAAAGACTGCAGATGACTCGCGAGCAGCGCGATGCAGACGCCGTAGCAAACGCCCTTGAGAAGCTGCGCCAAGCCGCGAAGAACGATCAGAATACGATGCCCGCCACGATCGAAGCGGTTCGGGCGTACGCGACGCTAGGTGAGATTTGCGCTGCGCTGCGCGACGTTTACGGAATCTACGAGGAACCTGTGTTTTGAAAAGGGCCTAATGTTTAGACGCAGGACTCGTCGGTAGCCGCACAAGCGGGACAAGTCAAGCCGCAGGACACCATCGTTGCAATCCCTTTATGCCTGAACAAAAGATCCGCGTACTCGTTGCAAAGCCCGGCCTCGACGGACACGATCGTGGCGCAAAGGTGATTGCGCGCGCCTTACGCGATGCCGGAATGGAAGTGATTTACACGGGTCTCCGCCAAACACCCGAGATGATTGCGGCGGCCGCGCTTCAGGAAGACGTCGACGCCGTTGGCGTTTCGATCCTCAGCGGCGCGCACAATACACTGTGCCCGCGCATAGTTGAACTGCTCCGTGAACAAGGAATGAATGATTGTCTCGTCCTTGTCGGTGGAATTGTGCCACAGGAGGACATCCTGCGCTTGAAGCAACAGGGCGTTGCCGAGATCTTCCTTCCGGGGACATCAACCGAAGAGATCGTTAAGTTTCTCCGCCAAAACATAAAGCCGCACGAGTGAAAAACGAGCAACGATGTTTTTGCGATCCTATTTTGAAGTAAATGTCGAATCAATACGACCAACGCAGCACGTACTGATCGCGGTAAATCTATCCAGAGAGTCGGCTTTAGTAAAGCTTATTTCGCTCGAGCGCGCACTGGAGTTCTTTTAACGACTATCCGGTCTCAATGCGCAAGATGCGCTTTGAGATGGCTAATTGTCGCTGAGATAGTCGATCTCGTCTTTTGTCTCCGCGCTCGAACTCGCCCCCAACGTACACAAAGGGGCGAAGGCTTTCGCCTCCACCCCTTAGCGGGTCCTCGAATCCTGTGAAACTTAGAACGTGAAGCGGATACTCAGTTGCAGCAGACGCGTGGATTGAGCACGGTTCCTCGTTTTGCTGGTGAGGACAGATACGTCGCACCGTTGTTTCGGGTCCGCCTTTCCATTCGGATCCGCCACATAATCGTAATTGAGCGAACCACAAGCCCCGCTCAACCCACTGTACTGGCCCAGAGCCGTGTGGTTGAAGACATTGAAGATATCCAGACTCGGCTCGATCTCGTACCGCTCTTTGATCTTTATCGGCCGGGCGATCTTCATGTCCAGATTGAACAGGTTCTGGAATGGCCATGGGTTGGTCAAAGGCACTTCGGGAATTGCCCGGATGACGGCGCCGAGTTGGCGCAGTTGATCCGCCGTGAAGAGCCCAGCTCGAACCAACGCAGCGCCGTTTGGTGTAACCTGGCCTGCATAGGTTTGATTGAACGCACGAATGTATCTATTAAGCTGGGCAAAGCTCCTTATATTTCGTCCCAGAGCGCCAACCACGGTACCGGGTAGAATGTCAGTGCGCGGAGAAGTGCCGGATCCGCCGTCGCCATTGATGTCGGTCGTGAACATGCGGTTAGCAGAGGAGAGTGTGTCAATGGCCGGCACGAGCAAGTTCTGAGGCGTCGGAGTGCGGAAAGACCACACAGTGTTGAATCTAAATCCGCCGATCGAGTCGATGTTAACGCCGGCTCCGAAGATGTGCGTGCGGTCGAGAGAAGTCGGGCCGAACACGCAGTTCATGCAATGGTTGTCCAGAATTTCCGAGCCGAGGAATTCAACGCGGCCATTACCCTGAGTGGCTTGGGCCCTACCCAGGGCGTAGGACATCGTGTACTGCAAGGTGCGCAGGAGCTTGTGCCCGCCGAGGCTAAACCGATTCATCTGTTCCGAGGTGAACCTTCCGTTCAGCTGCATCTGCAGTCCGTTGTAGAGCGCAAAGCCCGGCATCTGAACGCGAGCGCGTGTGAGGGTCGTTGTGCGGCCGGTGAAGAAGGTATCAGACGCCAAACCAAAGGCGGAGATAGTAGCTATGGGGTGGGTTGCTATGTAAGCGTCAATTGACTGCAATGTGAGTTGAGCCACAGGCACGCCGACGACAGAAGCGACCTTGGCACGTGCCCCTACTGCATCAAGGAAAGCCGCATCTCGACGGTTCTCGACCTCGCCCCTGATTAGCGGCAGGCCCACCTGCCTGTTTCGCACGTAGTCAATAGAGAAAACGAGATTGGGCCTAAGTTCACGTTGGATGCCAATGTTGAACTGCATTCCGTAAGGAACTTTGGCGTCTCCCGGAGTAAGCGCTCCAATCGCTGTAACCCCTTTGGTTATGTCAAAGCTGGACTGCCCTTTGTTAGGATCAAAGGTAAGTCCTGTGTACGCGGCTTGCAGGGCAAGATTAATCTGCGCGATGTACTGCACCATAGTTGAGATGGGCTGGCCAACCATGCATGTGTAGACGCCTTGCGCGACTTCACTTGCAGGGCAATTGGGAATGCCGTTGACAACAATTGGAGCGCCCGTAGGACCAAACACCCCTGTTTCGACATAGCCGTCCGGGCCGATTCCTGGCGGTAAGCGGAAATTCCCATCGTAGAGCGTATTGTTGAAGACGTTCATTTCGTACGTCAGGTAGGCGCCTCCCCTAACGCTCATCTTGCCGTCGTGTTTGGGATCCCAAGCGAAGCCCAGTTGCGGACCGAACAGATGCTTCGGCAGTTTGGGAATCTGGCCGAGCTTGGGATCGCCATAGACATCAAGCGCATGCAGCACGGGGTAGTACTGCGGAGTGTAGAAGCCGGTATCATAGGTCCAGCGAGTTCCGAAGTTGAGAGTAAAATTCGGCCTGACTTTCCACGAGTCACTCAGATACCAGGCTGTGCGGGTATTGAAGTGACCACCGTGTGGCAAGCCATGCGCCGGCTCGAATGTAAAAAAGCCTGAGTTTACGCCTACACTGAAGGTTAGAAGCGGATAAGCTAGCGGATCGGTTCGTTGTGCCGCAGGAAGACCAGCCTGGATTGCCGCATTAAACTGGCCAACAGCTTGCATCGGACCTGAGAAGTTGGCAAATCCCCCGAGGATAATGCGGTTGAACTCGCCGCCGAAACGGATGGTGTGGTTGCCGCGGATGTGACTACCGTCGTACTTCACCTGCTTACTGTCCTGGTAGGTTTGTTGCGGGGCCAACACGTTCGGGCCTTCGTTGAAGTCAGCGCCAACCGTGAGGAGATACGGAAAGCCCTGCGGCGTAAGCGGGAACTTGAACGGATTGAGTTCCTGGCTTTCAATGCGGTTGTTGAAGTTAACGTATCCCAGTCTTATCGAGTGGGTCCATCGCGGGCGCGTGATGTTGAGCCCTATAGTGTGGACGATGGTCCAGTCGATATTCTGAAACGGCGAAGAGCCAGACCCGCCAGTAGTGAGATTGTCATCGTATTTATGCTCATAGAAGCCTGTGACACTCTTGCTGAGGTTGAAGTCGATCTTCTCGAGCGCGTAACGGAAGCGCGTGGGGAAGCTTACCGAACCGTTAAGCTGCGGGAAGTTGGAGGATGTAACGATACTTTGGGTTCCTTCGTAGTTCCACTCGGCGTTGGTAAAAAAGAATACCTTGTCCTTCTTAATTGGCCCGCCAAAGCGAAACCCTGGGGTCTTGCGGTGAAACGGCAGCCCAGTCTTTTCAAAATTGATTCGCGCTCCGAGTTTTTCATTGCGGAAGACATAGAAACCGCTGCCGTGCCATTCG
>WNGG01007739.1_pt1 | contig 33863 bp, 35 predicted proteins | sample 5400661 | NCBI WGS metagenome assembly WNGG01 (sample SAMN13153372, study PRJNA577476) | soil metagenome | isolation source: 100 cm soil or saprolite under Garry oak tree replicate 1 | place: USA:California | collected 2016-06-15
CAGGAGCTGCACCCGCAGGCCCGCGCGCTCGGCGCGGTGGCCGTGCTCACGAAGCCGCTCTCGCCGGCGGACGTGGTCGCGGCGCTCCGCGCCGAGACGGCGCCGCCCGCGCCGCCGGAGAGCGCGCCGCCCCTGGCGGTGGAGAGTGCGCCGCCCGTGCCAGTGCAGAGCGTGCCGCCCCCGCCGGTGGAGAGTGTGCCACTTGCGCCGGTGGAGAGCGCGCCGTCGGCGCCTCCACCTGCCGCGCCGAGCGCCGCAGCGGCGGCGTCCGCGGTGCCGGAGATTCTCGTCGTGGTAGGTGAGCCGGGGCTGCGCGGCAGGCTCGAGGAGCTGCTCGCCGCGGCGGGCTACGAGGTCCGTCTCATGAGCGACGCCGCCAGCGGCGTGCGCGCGGTCGTGGCGAAGGCGCCCCACCTCGTGCTGCTCGACGTGGAGATGCCCGGGCTCAGCGGCGTCGGGGTGCTGCCCGCGATCGTCGCGCTGGTCCCCGCCGCGAAGGTGATCATGCTGAACGAGAGCGTGAACATCGAGCTGGCCAAGCGGAGCCTCGCGTTTGGCGCCTTCGACCACGTGACGAAGCCGATCGACCCTCCCCACCTCCTGCAGTCGATCGAGGCGGCACTGGCGCAGCGGCGAGTCGATCTGGCCGGGTGACGGACGCCCGGCCGGCCGAGCGCCACGCGCGACGCGCCCTCGCGATCGCGGCCGTGACGCTCGCCATCCAGAACGGCATCCTCATGGCGTTCGCCGTCCTCTACCTGCCGCTCATCGCCGAGTTCGGCGGGTCGCGCGGCGAGGTCGCGACGGTGCAATCGGCGGCGCTGCTCCTCGGCGGCGTCAGCGGCCCGCTCGTCGGCTGGGCGTTCGACCGGCTGGGGCCCGGCCGCCTCTTCCAGGGGGGCGCCGTGCTCGGGGCGCTCGCCTTTGCGCTCGCGAGCCGGGTCGACTCGCTGCCGCTCCTCGTGCTGACCTACGGTGTGCTCGGCGGCCTCGCCCTCGCCGCGCTCGGCAGCCAGGCGAACCTGATCCTCGCCGCGCTCTGGTACCCCGGAGCGCGCGGGCGCGCGATCGCCGTCGCCGATCTCGGGACGGGCTTCGGCGCGTTTTGCTTCATCCCGTTGGGGCAGGCGCTCGTGTCCGCGCTCGGCTGGCGCGAGACGCTTCTGGTCTGGGCCGCGCTGCTCATGCTGATCGTCCTGCCGCTGAGTGCCTTCCAGCGCCTGCCCGGTGACGGACACGCCGGGCGCCTTGCACCGCGGGAACCACCCGCCGCGTGGACCGTCGCGGGCGCGATCCGGTCGCGACCGTTCTGGTGGCTCGCGGCGACGCGCCTCTTCAGCGCGTTCGCGTTCCCGGTGCTGAACGTCCACATGGTCGCGTACGCGATCGATCAGGGGATTGCCCCCGCGCGGGCGGCGACGGCCCTCGGCGCGGTGAGCCTGGTGAGCCTCGCCGGGCGCCTCACGACGGGCGTCCTCTGCGACCGGCTCGGGCGCGCGGAGACGCTCACGATCACGTACGCCAGCGCGGCCGCGGGCATCGGCTGCCTCGTGCTTCTGCGGACGACGGCGGCTCCGTGGTGGCTCGCGCTGTACGTCCTCTTCTACGGCATGGCGCAGGGCTCGACGGGGATCGTCCACTCCGCACGCGCAGCCGACGTCTTCGCGGGCGCGTCCTTCGGCTCGATCTACGGCTGGCTCGCGCTGGCCGTCGGCCCCGGAGAGGCGCTCGGCGCCTGGCTCGGCGGGACGATGTACGACGTCTGGGGCAGCTATCTGCCCGCGTTCGGCGTCGTGGTCCTGGCGCTCGCCGCGGGCGTCGTCTCGATGTGGCGCGTGCGGGTCCCCGTGTCGGAGACGCGCGACTCAGGCGCGACTTCGATGTAGAGCTCGATCTCGTGGCCGTCTGGGTCGCGCACGCACAACGAGCTCGGCGTCTCGCCGAACGGTGTGAGCCCGTGAGCCTCCACCCACCGGCGCGCGGCGCCGAGCTCCGCGAGCGAGCTCCCGACGTCGAAGGCGATGTGGTACAGGCCCGGCACGCCCTTGGGCTGCGCGCCGGGGCCTTCCGCGCGCGCCAGCTCGCACGAGACGTCGTGGTGATGGACGCCGGCGGAGAAGAAGACGATGCGCCCGCCCTTGCCCGTGCCGGTCTCGGCGAGCCCGAGGATGTCGCGGTAGAACTGTCGCGTCGCCTCGAGGTCGCGGACGAAGAGGGAGACGTGACCGAGCTCGCGGACCTTGAGACCGGCGCGGGATGCGTCCACGGCGACGAGTAGTGTACCATTGGCAGGTCATGGCTGATTCGAAGCCAGCGGTCCTCCAGGGGGCCGCCGCCACCTCGTTCGTCGCCGCCGTCGAGCGCGTCAAGCCCCACACCAAGCTCATCGGGCTCCTGGCGTTCGGTCATCTCGTCATCGACCTGAACCAGGGCTCGATCCCCGCGGTGTTGCCGTTCCTCCGGAACGCGCACAGCCTCTCGTATGCGGAGGCGGCGACGATCGTCCTCGTCGGCACGCTCACCTCGTCGCTGATCCAGCCGGTCTTCGGTTACCTCTCCGACCAGATCGCGCGGCGCTGGATCCTGCCAGCGTCGGTGTTCCTCGCTGGCGCCGGCCTCGCGCTGACGGGCATCGCGCCGGGCTACCTCGCGGTGCTCGGACTCGTGCTCGTCATGGGACTCGGCGTCGCGGCGTGGCACCCGGAGGGCTACAAGGCCGCGACGGGCATGGCGGGCGATCGGAAGGCGACCGCGCTCTCGTGGTTCTCGCTCGGCGGCAACGTCGGCATGGCGCTCGGACCCCCGGTGATCACGAGCCTCGTCACCGGGTTCTCGCTCGCCGGCACGCTCGGCATGCTGGTGCCGACCGTGATCGTGGGCGGCCTCCTCCTGGCCGTTCTGCCGCACATCGACCGCGCGGCGGTGCCCCGCGCCGCGACGACCGCGTCCGCGCGCGGCGTCAACATGCCCGGGGCGATGGCGGTCCTGATCTTTCTCGTCGCGATTCGCTCGTGGGCGCAGCTCGGATTCACGACCTTCGTCCCCTTCTACTACGTGGACTATCTGAAATCCGACCCGCGGCTCGTCGGGCCGCTGCTCTTCGTCTTCCTCGGCGCGGGCGCTCTCGGCACGGTGGTCGCGGGCCCCCTCGCCGACCGCTGGGGCGCGCGTCCCTTCATGCGCTGGGTCTTCCTCGCCGCGATTCCCTTCGGGCTCGTGTTCTTGGAGACGACCGGCGTCCTCGCGTTCGTGATGCTGGGGCTCTACGGCGCGGTGCTGACGTCGAGCTTCTCGGTGTCGATCGTGCTCGGCCAGGCCTACCTGCCCCGCAACGCGGGGATGGCCTCGGGGCTCATCGTCGGCTTCGCCATCGGCGCCGGGGGCCTCGGCGTCACGGCGCTCGGCTGGGTCGCCGACCGCTGGGGCCTGCCGGCGGCGCTCACGGTCAGCGCGCTCATGCCGCTCGTGGGGTTCGTCACCGCCCGATTCCTGCCCGCGCCGCGCGTCGCCAGGTGAAGCTGGAATGAGAAGCGACACGCCGAACGGAGCCGGGTCGCACCTTGTCTCAGGCCACCCACCGAGTGGGCCGGCCCCGCGGCACCCGATACAGTGAACGAAGGTAGCCCGTTCCAGGACGGTGAGCAGGTGCTGCTCATCGATGCGCGGGGCAAGCGCCACCTGATCTTCCTTCGCAAGTCGGAGACGTTCCACTCCGACCGCGGCTGGATCGCGCACGACGCGATCATCGGGCAGCTCGAGGGGACGTGGGTGCGTTCCTCGATGGGCCTGCGTTACGTGGCGCTCCGGCCCACGCTCGCGGAGTACGTGCTCGATATGCCGCGTGGCGCGCAGGTGATCTATCCGAAGGACCTCGCGATGATCCTCTTCTGGGCCGACATCTACCCCGGCTGTCGCGTCCTCGAGGCGGGTACGGGCTCGGGCGCGCTCACGCTCGCGCTCCTGCGGGCGGTCGGGCCCGAAGGGCGGATCATCACCTTTGAGCAGCGCGAGGAGTTCGCGCGGCGCGCGCTCGCGAACATCCACATGAGGCTCGGCGAGGTGACGAACCTCACCGTGCGCCTGCGACCCGTCGAGGACGGGCTCGCCGAGGAGCCCGTGGTGGACCGCGTGCTGCTCGACCTGCCGGAGCCGTGGAAGCTCACGACGCTCGTCGCCGACAAGCTGCGGCCGGGCGGCATCTTTCTGTGCTACGTGCCGACGATCGTCCAGTCCCACCAGGTCGTGGACGCGCTCCAGCGCGAGCGGCACTGGGCGCTGATCGAGACGTTCGAGACGCTCTACCGGCCGTGGAACATCGAGGGTCAGTCGGTCCGGCCGTTCCACCGGATGGTCGCGCACACCGGGTTCATCACCGTGGCCCGCCGGGTGGTGCCCGAGGACGAGGGCGGGACCGGGCCTCGCGTGCAGCCGCTCGATCCAGAGGCGTAGCGCGCGCCGGTGATCACGTTCATGCGGCGGTACCGGCGAAGTCTCCAGGTGGGCCTCCTGCTGGTGATCGCGGCGTTCGTCGCCTCGCTCTTCGTCTTCGGCCAGCGCGGGTTCGGCGACGGCTCGGGCCGCGACGCCGTCGCGACGGTCAACGGAGAGGCGATCCCGCTCGCGCGCTACGAGCGCGCCTATCAGTCCTACGTGAATATGTATTCGCAGAACTCGCGGCAGCCGATAACCCCCGAACTCGCCGAGCGACTCGGCCTCGATCGGCAGGTGATGGACACGCTCGTTCAGGAGGCCCTGGTCGTCCAGAGAGCGCGCGCCGAAGGGCTCGAGGCGACCGACGACGAGGTGAACGCCGAAATCAACGCGCAGTCCGTGTTCCATGAAAACGGCAGGTTCACGCGGCGGCGGTTCGAGGCGATCCTCAAGCGCGCCGGTATTCGCGAGTCTGCGTACGTCGAGGATGTGCGTCGTGAGCTGACGTCCCAGAGGATGCGGGGGCTCGTGACGAGCGGCGTGAAGGTCACGCCCGCGGAAGTCGAGCACGCCCTCGTCCTACGCCGCGAGGAGGTCCGTGCGGCGTGGGCGCTGGTCGAGCTCGGGCCGCTCTTCGCCGCGGCGACGGCGAGCGACGACGAGCTCGGGAAGTACCTGAGCGCGCATCCTGACGAGTTCCGACAGCCCGAGCGCCGCAAGGTCCTCTCCGTGACGCTTGCCTGGAAAGACTTCCTCAAGCCCGTGGCGGACGACGCGGTGGAGCGCTACTACCGGGAGCACGCGACGGAGTTCGAGGAGCCGCCCCGGGCGCGCGCCTCGCACGTGCTGGTGCGCGTGCCCGAGGCCGGCGGCAGCGAGGGGGAGGACAAGGCACGGGCCAAGGTCGCCGACGTCATCCGACGCGCGAAGGCTGGCGGCGACTTCGCCAAACTCGCCAAGGACAACTCCGAGGACCCGGGCTCCGCGCCGAACGGGGGCGATCTCGGTTGGGTCCGCCGCGGCGAGATGGTCCCGCAGTTCGAGCAGGCGCTCTTCGCGTTGAAGAAAGGCGAGATCTCGCCCGAGCCCGTGCGCACGTCGTTCGGCTTCCACGCGATCAAGGTCCTGGACGTCCGCGAGGCCGGCAAGAAGCCTCTGAAGGACGTCGCCGCGCAGATTCGCGCCAGGCTCGAGGCCGAGGCGGCCGAGAAAGTGATGACGGCCCGCGCCGAGGAGATCCGGCCGAAGCTGCTGGCGGCGAAGGACTTCACGGGGCAGGCGAAGGAGCTCGGCCTCACCGCCTCCGAGTCCAGCATTGCTCGCACGGGCCGCTTCGCCGGCGCCGGCGCGCCCAATCCGCTCGAGGAGGCGGCCTTCAACCTGACGCCGGGCGGCGTGTCGCCGCCGGTGAAAACGGCCGCCGGGCTGGTGCTGCTCAAGGCCGTCGAGACGATCCCGGCGGGCGTGCCGGCGCTCGCCGAGATCAAGGACCGGGTGGCCCTCGCGGTGAGGCGCGGGAAGGCGACGGCCCAGGCGTTCGAGCGCGCCACGCAGCTCGCCGAGGAGGCGAGACGCGGCGACCTCCTCGCGGCGGCGAAGAAGGCGGGCGCCGTCACGGGGCAGACCCCGCGGTTCTCGCGCGCGAAGCCCGCGGAGAAGCTGCCCGGCGACGCCATGCTGGCGGCGCTCCAGGCGCCGCTCGGCTTCGTCACGGCGCCGGTCGGGACCCAGCAGGGCTACTACGTGCTCAAGGTGCTCGAGCGCGTGCCGCCGAACCTCGGCGCGCTGGCGGCCGAGCGCGACAAGGTCACGCAGGAGGTGCTCACGCAGAAGCGAGGCCAGGCGTGGGAGTCCTGGGTCAACGCCGCGCGCGTGAACGCGAAGGTCGAGGTCCACTACACGCCCACGTCGCGACGGGGCTGAGGAGTCCATCCGGGCCGCGTGCTAAGGTAAAGGCCATGTCGGTCCAGCGAACGCCGATGACCCGCGCGGGCCACGAGAAGCTCAAGGAGGAGCTCGAGCGTCTCAAGCGCGTCGAGCGGCCGGCGACCTCCAAGGCGATTGCCGAGGCGCGCGCGCACGGGGATCTGTCGGAAAACGCCGAGTACCACGCCGCGCGGGAAAAGCTGGGCTTCATCGAGGGCCGGATCGCGGCGCTCGAGGCCAAGGTCGGCAACGCCGAGGTGATCGAGCCCCCGATCGGCGGCGACCGCGTCACCTTCGGCTCCACGGTGCTCCTCGAGGACGAGAGCGGGAAGGAATACCGATACCAGATCGTCGGCTCCGACGAAACCGAGCCGGCTCGCGGCAGGATCTCGGTCCTCGCCCCCCTCGCGCGCACCCTGATCGGCAAGAAAGTCGGCGACACGGCGACGGCCGAGCTGCCCGGCGGGAAGAAGAAGTTCGAGATCCTCAAGGCGAACTTCTCCTGGTCCGACTAATGCCGACGGCGCGTGCGAACGGCGTCAATCTCTACTACGAGGAAGCGGGCCAGGGTCTGGCGCTCGTCTTCGTCCACGAGTTCGCCGGCGACTACCGGAGCTGGCACCTCCAGGGGCGCTTCTTCTCCCGCCGCTATCGCACGATCTCCTTCAACGCGCGTGGTTACCCGCCGTCGGACGTGCCGGAGGATCCGAAGGCCTACTCGCAGGACCAGGCCGCGGACGACATTCGCGGTCTCCTGGACGCCCTGAAGATCGCGAAGGCCCATGTGTGCGGGCTTTCGATGGGTGGCTATGCGACGCTCCACTTCGGCCTGCGCCACCCGGAGCGCGCGCTCTCGCTGGTCGTCGCGGGCGCGGGCTACGGCAGCGTGCCGGGCGACCGCGCGAAGTTCCACGCGGACGCGGAGCTGACGGCGCGGCGCTTCGAGGAAGACGGCATGGCCAAGACCGCCGACATCTACGCCAGGGGCCCGACGCGCGTGCAGCTCATGGACAAGGACCCGATGGGCTGGCGCGAGTTCCACACGCGGCTCGCGGAAGGGTCGGCCCGCGGCCACGTGCTCACGCTGCGCGGCGTGCAGCAGACGCGGCCCTCGATCTTCGACCTCGGCGACCGGCTCGAAAAGCTCGAGGTGCCGACGCTGATCATGACGGGCGACGAGGACGATCCGTGCCTCGAGCCAGCGATCTTCATGAAACGCAAGATCCCGACGGCGGCGCTCGTCGTCATCCCGAAGTCGGGCCACACGATCAACCTGGAGGAGCCGGAGGCGTTCAACCGCGCCGTGCTCGACTTCCTCGCCGCGGTGGACACGGGGACGTGGACACGGCGCAATCCCGCCTCGCAGACGGGCTCCGCGATTCTTCCCGCAGGGACACGCTGATGGAGCTGCCGCTCGAGCACATCACGGTTGTCGATCTCACGCGCGCCCGCTCGGGCCCGACCGCCGTGCGCCAGCTTGCCGACATGGGGGCCAACGTCATCAAGGTGGAGGCGCGCGAGGAGATCGAGGGCGACTCCACGTCGCTCGGCTTCGACTTCCTGAATCTCCAGCGGAACAAGCGCTCGATGACGCTCGACCTCAAGCACCCGCGCGGGATCGAGATCCTCAAGCGCCTCGTCGCCCGCGCCGACGTGCTCGTGGAGAACTTCCGGCCCGACGTCAAGACACGGCTCGGGATCGACTACGACGCGCTCTCTCGGATCAACCCGCGCCTGGTCTACGGGTCCATCTCCGGCTTCGGCCAGACGGGGCCGTATCGCGACCGGCCCGGCTACGACCAGATCGCCCAGGGCATGGGTGGGCTCATGTCCATCACGGGCCTGCCGGGCCAGGGGCCGGTGCGCGTGGGCATTCCCGTCGCCGACCTCACCGCGGGGCTCTATCTCGCTCAGGGCATCCTGGTGGCGCTGCTCGAGCGCGAGAGGTCCGGCCGGGGACAGTGGGTGCACACCTCGCTGCTTCAGGCGATGGTGACGATGCTCGACTTCCAGGCGGCGCGCTGGCTGATCGACGGCGCGATTCCGCCGCAGGCGGGCAACGATCATCCCACCGGCATCCCCACCGGCGTCTTCACGACCGCCGACGGTCACATCAACATCGCCGCCTCGGGGCAGACGATGTTCCGACGGCTCTGCGCCGCGATCGGCGCGCCCGAGCTGATCGACGACCCGCGCTTCAAGACGCTGCCCGACCGCTCACGGAACCGCAAGGCGATGAACGCCGAGTTGGACAAGGTGCTCGTGAAGCGGACGAGCGCCGAGTGGATCGAGGCCCTCAACCGTGCGGGCGTCCCCTCGGGGCCGATCTACAACATCAGGCAGGTCTTCGAGGACCCGCAGGTGCAGCATCTCGACCTGGCGCGGCCCGTGCGCCATCCCGAGCGCGGTGAGATCAGGGTGCAGGGGCTGCCGGCGACGCTCTCGCGCACGCCCGGCACGATTCGTCGCCCCGCGCCCCAGCACGGCGAGCACACCGACGAGATCCTGCGCGAGCTGGGCTACGCGCCCGAGGAGATTGCGGGACTGCGAAGGGACGGCGTCGTCTAGAGCCCGACGCCTTCGGGGATGATCCCGTCCCACGCGACGCTGCGGCTGGCGAACGGCGGATCGGCCGTCGGGCCCTCGCCGGCCACGGTCGTCCGGCGCATGACGCGCCGGTGGAGCGTAGCTCGTCGAGTAGGCTACGGGACTCGTCGTAGTCCATGCCCTCGACGTACCACGCGTGCGAGCCGATGTAGACCGACTTCCGACCGTTGACCGGGTTGGCGCGCACCAGGGCCTGGCGCACGGGCGGCTGCTCGCGCTCCTGCTCGGGGTCGAACAGCCCCTTGGCGATCGTGGACCGCGAGTAGAGGATCGAGTGGACCACCACCCGACCCTCCAGGCGCCGCCGCGTCTCCTCGGGGAGCGTGGCGTATGCATGACGCATGCTCACGAACTCGGTCTCCCCGCCGACAGCGGGGACCTCGCGCCCGGACAAGAGCGACGCCATGGCCGGCACCGGCTTGAACGAGCTGTCCGTGTGCCAGAGCTGGTTGCCGGACTGGTAGAGCATGCGGCGGTCGTCCCACCCCATCAGCCGGCCGTCTCGCCGGGGGTCGATGTTCGAGAGGTCGACCAGATTCGGGTGCAGACGCCGCTCCTGGCCGATCGAGTTGATCGTCGTCTCGAGGGGACCGAAACGCCTGCTGAACGTCATCTGCTGCTCGTCGGTGAGCCGCTGGTCCTGGAAGACGAGCACCGAATACTCTTGGAACGCGTCGAAGATCCGCTGGAACGTCACCTCGTCGAGCGGCCCCGGGGAGTGACCGTGACCCGACTCACCGTCTCAGCCATGCCCCGTCTCCTGTTCGAGCGCCGGCTCCGCCGGCGCAACCCATCCTGGGGGTGGCTCGGAGGGGGCCGTCGAGGCCCCCTCCGATTCTTTAGCGGAGCGCTTCGCGCAGCTCGCGCGTGAGGATCTCGACCGTGCCGCGCGTGCCGCCGGCGAGCTTCAGCTTCCACTCGCCCTCGGTCTCGAACCGCCGATCGCGGAGCCGCTCGGCCCAGGGCTTGATCGCCTCGCGGATCGCGTTGAGGTCGAACGGGTCGCGCTTGAGCTCGCGCGTGCGCGCCATGACGTCGGGCGGCGGATCTCCTGGATCCTGCCGCCGCTGCCGAGCTTCTCGACGGTTTCGAGGAAGTCCACGATCTCCTCGGCGAGCGGCGCCTGACTCACGCGCCCGCGCCCGGTGCCGAGCATCTTGATCTCGCCGTGGAGTGGCGAGGTCTCGTCCTCGTTGAGCGAGCGGATCACGTCGTGGGCGAGCGCCTGGTTCGGGTCCGGGTAGAGCTTGCGGCCCGCGAGGCTGATGATGTGCGACGGGTTCAGGCGCGTGTGCTTGGCGTTGATCGTCACGAACAGCTCGACGATCTGGCGCGCGTCGAGCGAGTCGAAGAGGACGGCGGGCACCTCGATGGAGACGGTCTCGCCTGCCTGGCTGAGCGCGTGGAGCGCGAGCAGGCGGTGCTGGCCGTCGAGCACGCGCAGCACACCGTGCTCCTCGGGGATCTGCAGGAGCCCGAGGTCGTGGTGACCGGCGACCGGGGTGAAGGTGAACCGCTTCTCGGAGGTGATGATGACCGCGCCGGGGATCGCGGGCAGCGTCCCGGCGTCCTTGCACTCCTTGTAGTACGTCACCAGCTCGTCGATCTTCCGGCGGATGACCGGCCGCTGATAGGCGGTCTCGCTTTCGGCGATCCGCTTCTCGAGCATGTCCCAGTTCACCCGCGACCTCGCGCTCGAGCGGCTCTGCTTCGGTGCCTCCTGAGGTCCGCCCGAATAGCCGAGCACTTCGAACTTCACGAGCCGGTCGATGTCCTTTGCCGAGAGGCCGGCCTGGTAGAACTCCACCCCGAACTGCTTTACCCGACGCGAGGGGACAGTAATCATAGGCCGGCTACTCTACTTGATCTGCAAACCCCTGTCAATAGAGGGATTTTCGGCCTGCAACGACCAGGAGTTCCGTTAAGATGCCCCCGTGACAGGCGAGGCGCTCGCCCTCGTCATCGCTGCCGCGATGCTCCACGCCGTCTGGAACGCGCTGGCCAAGGGCGCGCGGGACCAGCTCGTCTTCCTCTGGTCCTCCGTGTCCCTCGCCACCGTGGTCCTGCTGCCGGTGGGGCTCCTCGCCCTCCCCGGCGAGAGGATCCCGGCCGCCGCCGTTCCCTTCGTGGTCGCGACCATCGCGATCCACGCGGTGTACTTCTACGCGCTGGGCCGCGCCTACCGGCATGGCGACTTCTCGCGTGTCTACCCGATCGCGCGGGGCCTCGGCGTGGCGCTCGTGCCCGTGGCCGCGCTGATGGTGTTCGGCGAGCGGCTCTCGCCCCTCGGGACCGCCGGCATCGCCCTGGTCGTCGCGGGCGTCGCGGGCCTCCACCTCACGGCGCCGTGGCGGGGCGGAGCGCGCCCCCCGGCGAGCGGCGCCGGGACCGCGTGGGCCCTTCTGACGGGGCTCCTCATCGCGAGCTACTCGATCGTCGACAAAGCCGGCGTCGCCCGCCTCCACCCGCTGCCGTACATCGGTCTCATGGGGTTCGGCATGAGCGCGCTCCTGGTACCGGTCGTGCTGCGTGACCGGGCGGCTCTCGCCCGCGAGTGGCGGGAGAACTGGCAGACGATCGTTGTCGCCTCGGCGATGAACCTCACGAGCTACCTGCTCGTGCTGTTCGCCTTCCGCCTCTCGAAGGTCGGCTATGTCGTCGCGGCGCGCGAGCTCTCGATCCCCTTTTCGGCCTTTATCGGGAGCCTCTGGCTCGGCGAGGGGCCGCTCCTGCCCCGGCTCGCGGGCGCCTCGATCGTGCTGGCGGGCGTGGTCTGCGTCGCGCTCGCGCATTGATTGCTCGGAGGGGGGCTTCGCCCCCCATCTTGGTCGGAGGGGGCCTCGGCGGGCCCTTCCTATCCCCCCCATTGGGGGGGCGCGGGCAAAGCCCGTGCTCGAACCGGCGGAGCCGGCGCTCGAAAGGCGGTTCCTCCGACGCGGTCTACCCGAGGCTGAAGGTCTCGGCGGCGAGGGCGGCGATGTGGCGGCCGATCGCGAGGGAGGCGGTCGCCGCCGGCGAGGGCGCGTTGAGGACGTGGATCGCGTCGGGCTCCGCGACGATGCGGAAGTCGTCCACGAGCGAGCCGTCGGGGCTCACCGCCTGTGCGCGGACGCCCGCGCCGCCGCGCGCGAGGTCGGCGGAGGTGAGCTCGGGGACGAGCCGCTGAAGCGCCTGCGCGAACGCCGCCCGGCTGAGCGAGCGGTACATCTCGTAGGTCCCGGTGCGCCAGTAGCGGCGCGCCATGTGCCAGAACCCCCGGTAGGCGAGCGTCGCGGCGAGCTCGCGCGGGCTCACGCGGCCGAATCGATAACCCTCGCGGGCGAAGGCGAGGACGGCGTTCGGCCCCGCCTCGACGTCGCCGTGCACCGTGCGCGTGAGGTGGACGCCGAGGAACGGGAACTCGGGATCGGGGACCGGATAGATCAAGCCGCGCACGAGCGACCGCCGCTCGGGCCGGAGCATGTAGTACTCGCCCCGGAACGGGATGATCCTGACCTCGGTGCGGGCACCCGCCAGGCGCGCGACGACGTCGGAGTAGAGTCCCGCGCAGTTGACGAGCCGCTGCGCCCTCACGGTGAGGCGGGGGGTGGCGAGCTCCAGGCCGGCGCCCGTCCGCGCGATCGCCGTGACGCAGGCACCGGTCTCGATCGCGACCCCCGCGGTCCGGAGCTCGCGCGCGATGGCGTCCGCGACCTCGCCGTAGTCCACGATCGCCGTGGACGGCGAGTGAATCGCGCGGAGCGCCCTGGCGTGCGGCTCGAAGTCACGCAGGCGCGCGGGCTCGAGCAGCTCGACGGGCACGCCGTTGGCGATCCCGCGCTCGTAGAGTGTCATGAGGCGCGGGAGCTCCGTCTCCGAGGTCGCCACGATCACCTTGCCGCAGCGCTCCACGCGGATCCCGTGCTTCTCGCAGAACTGGTACATGAGCGTCTTGCCCTCGACGCAGAGCTTGGCCTTGTGCGAGCCGGGCTTGTAGTAGATGCCCGAGTGGATGACGCCCGAGTTGTGGCCGGTCTGGTGCGAGGCGAGACGCGGCTCCTTCTCGAGGATCACGAGGCGCGCCCCGGGGAGGCGCTCGCGCAGCGCCCACGCCGTGGCGAGGCCGACGATGCCGCCGCCGACGATGGCGATGTCGTGGGTCACCGCGGGCTCCGCTACTGCATCGGCGAGAAGGTGGTCGGCTTCCAGATCTTGTTGACGACGCGCTCGACGAGCGGCCCGTTCGCCTCCGTGACCTTCCGCGCCGCCTGCCACTCCGGGTCCGCCATGAACGCCGACCACGCTCGCTGGCGGTAGGCGAGATCGTCGTACGCGCAGATGTAGACGAGCTCGTTCGACTCGCCGACCACCGTCTCCCAGAAGCCGACGACCCTGATCCCGTGCTTCTTGAACAGGTTCAGCGTGATCTCGGCGAAGCGCTTCTGGATGTCGGGCATGCGGCCGGGCATCACGTAGTACGCGCGGTACTCATAGATCATGGGTCGTCTCCCGCGTGAGGGTTGCGGACACGGATTCCATCGTGGTGGGGGATGTTATACCATCGCGAGACCGAGGAGGAGGGGATGGCGGGGAAGTTCTTCGAGGAGCTCGAGGTCGGGCAGACGTTCCGCCACCAGCCAGGGCGGACGATCACCGAGGCCGACAACGTTTTCTTCACCTGCCTGACGATGAACCCGCAGCCGCTCCACCTCGACTTCCACGCCGCGTCGAAGGCGGAGTTCGGCAAGCCGCTGGTCAACAGCATCCTGACGCTCGGGATCGCGGTGGGGCTCTCGGTCGGCGAGACGACTCTCGGCACGACGGTCGGGAACCTCGGCTTCGAGAAGGTCGAGTTCCCGAAGCCCGTCTTCCACGGCGATACGATCTACGCGGAGACCGAGGTGGTGGACAAGCGCGAGTCGCGGTCGCGTCCGCAGTGGGGCATCGTCACCTTCGAGCACCGGGCGAAGAACCAGCACGGCGACGTCGTCATGCTGGCGCGCCGGAACGCGATGATGCGCAAGCGGGGTACCTGATGCGCCGGCGGCGCTCGCTCCACTTCGTGCCGGGTGGCAACGAGAAGATGCTCCTGAAGGCGCTCGCGCTGCCCGCCGACGGGCTGATCCTCGACCTCGAAGACGCGGTGCCGCCCGACCGGAAGGCCGCGACGCGCCCTGTGGTCAGGGACTGGCTGAGCCATCGAGAGTTCGGCGGGCGCGAGCGCTGGGTGAGGATGAACCCGATCTGGGGCCCGCTCGGGCGGGCGGACCTCGAGGAGACGATCGTGGCCCGCCCCGACGGCTACGTGGTGCCGAAGCCGCGGCACGCCGGCGACGTGCGCGAGCTCGCGGGGGCGCTCGACCGGCTCGAGCAGCGCCACGGGATCGCCAACGGCGCGACCCGGCTCACGCTGATCGCGACGGAGACCCCCGAGGGGCTCCTGAACATCCGCGAGGTCGCATCGGCGTCGCCGCGCGTCGTCGCGATCTCGTGGGGCGTCGAGGATCTGGGCGCGGCGATGAGCCTCGCGCGCGTGCGCGACGCCGAGGGGCGCTATCTCGACATTCCCCGCCACGCGCGCGTCATGTGCGCCGTCGCGGCCGCCGCCGCCGGCGTGGACGCGCTCGACACGGTCTACACCGACATCGCTGACCTCGCTGGCCTCCGCCGCGAGTGCGAGGACGCGGTTGCCATGGGGTTCACCGGGAAGATCTCGATCCACCCGAACCAGATCGCCGTCATCAACGACGTCTTCACGCCGGCGAAGGAGGCGCTCGACGAGGCGCGCGAGCTGATCGTCGCCTTCGAAGAGCACGCGCGGCGCGGCGTGTACGCGTTCACCTTCAGGGGCCGGATGGTGGACGCCCCGCACCTCGCGCGCGCCCGGAAGCTGCTCGCCCGCGCCGGAGAGTGACGCGTCGTGCGAGCGCTGGCGCTCGCGGCTCAGTCTCCGATCGAGCGCGAGCCCCTCCGCCTCGAGCACCGCCCGATCCCCGAGCCTGGCCCCGGCGAGATCCGCGTGCGGGTCGCCGCATGCGGTGTCTGCCGCACCGACCTCCACATCGTCGAGGGCGACCTGCCGCTTGTGCGATCGCCGATCGTCCCCGGCCACCAGGTCGTGGGCGAGGTCGAGGGCCGCGGGCCCGGGGCGGCTCGCTTCGAGACGGGCGAGCGTGTCGGCATCGCGTGGCTGCGCCGCACGTGTGGCGCCTGCGCGTACTGCACGTCGGCACGCGAGAACCTCTGCGAGCGGGCCGAGTTCACCGGCTACCACGCCGACGGGGGCTTCGCCGACTACGCGGTCGTGCCCGAGGCGTTCGCGTACCGGATCCCGGCGGTCTTCACCGACGCCGAGGCGGCGCCGCTCCTCTGCGCGGGCATCATCGGCTACCGGGCGCTCAAGCGGAGCGACGTGCCGCCCGGCGGCAGGCTCGGCATTTACGGCTTCGGCGCCTCCGCCCACGTCACGCTGCAGGTGGCCCGCGCGCGGGGGTGCGAGGTGTTCGTGTGCACGCGCCAGGCGTCCCATCGCGAGCTCGCCTGCCGGCTCGGCGCGACGTGGGCCGGTGACATTCGCGAGCCGATGCCGGTGAAGACCGACGGGACGATCGTCTTCGCCCCGGTCGGCGACCTCGTGCCGCTGGCGCTCCGGAACCTTGCGCGGGGCGGGACGCTGGCGCTCGCGGGGATCTACATGACGCCCGTGCCCGCCCTCGAGTACGAGCGCGACCTCTTCTACGAGCGCTCGATTCGGAGCGTCACCGCGAACACGCGCGCCGACGGCGAGGAGCTGCTGGCCGAGGCGGCGCGGATCCCGATTCGCCCGGAGACGACGACGTTTCCGCTGGAGGAGGCGAACCGGGCGCTCCAGCTCCTCAAGCGCGGCGCCTTCGCGGGCGCCGGTGTTCTCTTGACCGGCGCAAGTTCTCGAGTATCATCGCCGCACTTGTTGTAGCGAGGCCCGCGAGGCCGGTCTGTTGGAGCGGGTGCCGCGAGGTCGGTACACTCCGCGGGTGGCCTGAGAGAGGTGCGCTCATCATGACTGACCAGAACGATCTCCTACGACGCGCCGCGCACGTGCTCCCCGGCGGCGTGCTCGGCAATCACCGGAGCGGCGCCGGGCTCGAGTTCGTCGTGAAGGAGGGCCGCGGCGCGTACCTCTGGGACACGAACGGTCGGCGCTACGTCGACTACCTCCTCGGCTCCGGCCCCATGCTCCTCGGTCACGCCCATCCCGCCGTCGTCGAGGCGGTCCGGCGGCAGGTGGCGCGCGGCACCTCGTACATGCTCCTCAACGAGCCCGCGATCGAATTGGCGGAAGAACTGGTGAGGGCCGTGCCGTGCGCCGAGCAGGTGCGGTATACGTCGAGCGGGACGGAGGCGACGTTTTTCGCCCTCCGCGTGGCGCGCGCCTTCCGCAAGCGCGACAAGGTCATGAAGTTCGAGGGCGGCTTCCACGGCACTCACGACTACGGGATGATGAGCGTCTCGCCGCGGTCGCCGAAGGCGTTCCCGGCGCCGATGGCCGACTCGGCGGGCATCCCGCACGCGATCGAGGGCGAGGTGCTGATCGCGCCGTACAACGACCTGGCCACAGCGGAGGCGCTGATCGCTGCGCATCACGCGCAACTTGCCGCGGTCATCATCGAGCCCTACCAGCGGACGATCGTCCCCGCGCCCGGGTTCCTCGAGGGCCTGCGCACGGCGACGCGACGCTATGACGTCCCGCTGATCTTCGACGAGATCGTCACCGGGTTCCGCCTCGCGTACGGGGGCGCGCAGGAACACTACGGCGTGGTGCCCGACCTCGCCGCGTACGGGAAGGTCGTGGCGGGCGGCTTCCCGCTCGCGTGTGTGGCGGGGCCCAAGGCGCTCATGCGACACTTCGACGCCGCCCTCGAGGGAACGCCGGAATACGTCTGGCAGGCCGGGACGTTCAACGGCAACGCGATCGCGTGCGCCGCCGGGCTCGCGACGCTGGCCGAGCTCCGGAAGCCGGGCACGTACCCGAAGCTGTTCGGGACCGGCACGCGACTGCGCGACGGGCTCGCCGCCGCCGTGCTCAAGCACGGCGTCGCGGCGCAGGTGAGCGGGGAGCCACCGGTCTTCGATATCTTCTTCACCGATCACCCGATCGTGGACTACCGGGCCACGCTCACGGCGGACCGCGAGCGGATCAAGCGTTTCAACGCGGAGCTTCTGCGGCGCGGCGTGGTGAAGGCGGTCAACAAGATCTATGTCTCGCTCGCCCACACGGACGAGGACGTCGACAAGACGCTCGGGGTGTTCGACCAGGCCCTGGCGGTGATCGCCGAGAGCACCTGACGCGCACTCCGAACACCGAACCACGGGAGGGGCCCCATGGATCTCAGCCGTCGCCACGTACTGAAGCTCGGCGGCATCGCGCTCGCCGCGACGGCCGTCCGACCGTCGCACGCGCGCGGCCAGACGCCGAAGCGGGGCGGCACGCTGGCGCTCCGCACCTGGGACCCGCCGCACTTCGATCCTTTCCAGACCATCTCCTACAAGACCCACATCGCGCTGAGCTTCACCCACAGCCGCCTGCTCAAGCACAAGGCGGGGCCGAACGTGGTCCCCGGCACGTTCGCGATCGAGGGCGACCTGGCCGAGTCGTGGAGCCAGCCCAACGAGACGACGTATGTTTTCAAGCTCCGGAAGGGTGTGCGCTGGCACAACAAGCCGCCGGTGAACGGGCGCGAGCTGACGGCCGACGACGTCGTGTACAGCGTCAACCACTTCCTCACCGTGAAAGGCAACGCCAACGCCTACATGCTCAGGTCGCTGGAGAAGGTGGAGGCGGTCGACAGGCACACGGTGAAGTTCACGCTCAAGGAGCCCTTCGTGTGGTTCCTCGACATGCTGGCGAACCCCATGGCGGTCGCGATCATCGCGAGAGAGGTCGTCGAGAAGTACGGCGATCTCAAGAAGGCGGAGTCGGTCGTGGGCACCGGCCCCTGGATGCTCGACGCCTACCGGCCCAACGTAGGACTGACCTTCGTCAGCAACCCCGGCTACTTCATCGCGGGCTTGCCCTACATCGACCGAGTCGAGATGGCGGTGGACGAGGACAACGCCTCCCGCATCGCCGCGTTCCTCGCCGGCAAGTACGACCTCGGCTGGGAGTTCCCGGGCACCATCAACCGGACCGACTGGGTCCAGATCAAGGACACACTCAAGCAGAAGCGTCCGAACCTCAAGACGGTCGAGTTCCCCTCCGCCGTGATGAGCCACATCTCGATGCGCACCGACGCGAAGCCGTTCAGCGACGTCCGGGTGCGCCAGGCGATGTCGCTGGCCATCGACCGCCAGGCGATCATCGACGCTGTGTTCGAGGGCGTGGGGGTGATCAACCCGCCGGTGCCGGCCGCGCTCAGGGAGTGGTCGGTGCCGATGGACAAGCTCGGCGAGGGAGCCAAGTACTACGCGTACGATCCGGCCCAGGCCAAGCGACTGCTGGCCGCCGCCGGATACCCCAACGGCTTTCCGGCCAGCATGTGCTTCACGACCTATGGCTCCACGATCCTGGTCGATTCCATGCAGCTCGTCCAGAAGTCCCTCAAGGATGTCGGGATCGACGTCAGGCTCGACACGAAAGAGTACGGCGCCTACATCTCGACGTGCTTCTACGGCAAGTTCGACTCGATGACGTACGGGCCACAGACGGGGTTCCTCGAGCCCGACAACTTCCTCTTCGGCCAGTATTACCCGGAAGAGCTCAAGAACCAGAGCCACATCAACGATCCCGTGGTGTCCGACATGCTCGTCCGCCAGCGACGCACGGTCGACCTCGCCAAGCGGCGCGAGGTCATCTTCGACATCCAGCGCCACCTGGCCAAGCAGCAGTACTACGTGCAGATGCCGTCAGGCGTGTACATCGGCGTCTGGGAGGGCGCGCTGAAGAACTACGCGCCGAGCTTCGGCTACGACTACGGGGGTCGGCTGATGGCGGCCTGGCTCGATCGCTAGCCTGGGTCACCGGCGCCGGTGCTGAAGCGGTATCTCGCGAAACGCCTGCTGATCGCGATCCCGTCGCTCCTGATCGCGTCGCTGATCGTCTTCACGCTGCCGCGCCTCCTGCCCGGCGACGCTGTCCAGCTCATGCTCGCGGAGAAGGCGTACGCGAAGGACGTCGAGGAGCTGCGGACGAAGCTCGGGCTCGACCGGCCGCTCTTCGTGCAGTATTTCGAGTGGCTGGGGCGCGTGTCGCGGGGCGACTTCGGCGAGTCGCTCTGGACGCGGCGGCCGGTGCTCCGGGAGATCGGCCAGCGCCTGCCCGTGACTATGGAGCTGGCCGTCTTCGCGCTCGCGTTCGCGCTGCTGATCGCGCTGCCCGTCGGCGTCCTCTCGGCCGCGCGCCAAGACACGATCCAGGACTACGTCGCGCGGAGCGCGGCGATCTTCGGCCTCTCCGTCCCCGGCTTCTGGCTCGCGACGCTCCTGATCGTGCTGCCCGCGATCTGGTGGGGGTGGCGGCCCGTCACCGAGTTCACCGAGTTCTCGAAGAGCCCCCTGGCGCACGTCGCGCAGTACCTCCTGCCCGCGCTCATCCTCGGCATCGGCGCGGGGGCGGCGCTGATGCGGCTCACGCGCGGCATGCTGCTCGAGGTGCTGCGCCAGGACTACGTGCGGACGGCCTGGGCGAAAGGGCTCGGCGAGCGGGTGATCGTGATGAAGCACGGGCTTCGCAACGCGATCATCCCGGTCGTCACGCTGCTCGGCACGCAGCTGCCGCAGATCATCGGCGGCACGGTGATCATCGAGACGGTCTTCGGCTTGCCCGGCATGAGCCGCTTCCTCTTCGACGCGATCAACCAGCGCGACTATCCCGTGATCCAGGGCGTGAACCTGGTCGTCGTCTCGACGATCGTCATGATCAACCTGGCCGTCGACGCGCTCTATGCCGTCCTCGATCCGCGAATCCGATACTGAATCGGAGGGGGCCTCGGTGGCCCCCTCCGAGACCTTCCCGAGGGGTGCGCGGGCAAAGCCCGCGCGCGAAAGCGGCCCAGCCGAGGGGACGCGGGCGGAGCCCGCGCTCGAACGCGACCGGTCCGTCGCGCTCGCGCGAGCGTTGCGAGGCGTCGGGCGGTTCGCGCGGCGCAAGCCGCTCGGCGCGCTCGGCGCCCTGATCGTCGTCGCGATGCTGGTGATGGCGGCGTTCGCCGAGCGGATCGCGCCCTACGACTACGATGAGACGGTCCGCGGTGCGCGCATGAAGCCGCCGAGCGCCGCCCACTGGCTCGGCACGGACAACCTCTCCCGCGACATGTGGAGCCGCGTCGTCTACGGCGCACGCGTGTCGATCACGGTGGGCTTTGCGACGATCGGCCTCGCGATCTTCCTCGCGACGGTGATCGGCGTGTCGAGCGGCTACTTCGGCGGGGCCTACGACCTCGTGATCCAGCGGCTCGTCGACGCGTGGCTGTCCTTCCCGTATCTGGTGATCATCCTCTCGGTCATGGCCGTCCTCGGCCCCGGGCTTCTCAACCTCGTGGTCGCGCTCGCCATCCTCATCGCCGCGATCAACTCGCGCGTGATCCGCGGCGCCGCGATCGCGGTGGCCCAGTCGACGTACGTCGAGGCGGCCCGCGCGCTCGGCTGCGGCCACGCGCGCATCATCGCCCGCCACATCCTGCCCAACGTCATGGCGACGATCATCATCCTGGCGACGATCGGGCTCGGCGCCACAATCCTGGCGGAGTCGTCGCTCTCGTTCCTCGGCTTCGGCGTGCCGCCGCCCTTCCCGTCGTGGGGCGCGATGCTCTCGGGCTCGGGCCGCACGTACATGTTCCGCGCGCCGTGGATGGCCGTGTGGCCCGGGGTGGCGATCTCGCTGGCCGTCTTCGGGTTCAACATGCTCGGCGACGCGCTGCGCGATGTGCTCGATCCTCGATTGCGCGGCGCGGCGCGGTGACGTCGGATACAGGAGGTGTTGGATGGAGACCCTGCCACCGGACCTAGCGGCCGCGCCGTCCGGAGCCTGCTAGCGGCACGAGCGGCGCCCAAGTCTGAAGGTCCCTGATCCCGGTTTGTCCGGGACGCGCAGCCAAGCCTGCGCAACTACACCAGGGGATGCCGTGGGCGGGCGCTTTCCCGCCCACGCCCCCGACAATCCAGCTGGCCTCCCCTGATGCCGACTGATCTCTTCCTCGCAGCCTCCGGCTGGCCGTCGAGCGTCCTCGCGGACGTCATTCCCCCGTCGTGCCGCCGCGACGTCGAGGCCGCGCCGACACCACGACTCGACGACGACGACGCGGTGGTCGATCTCCCAGAGTGGCGGCCGCGGAAGGCGGCGCGTCATCTCGTGCCTGCGTTCAGCGCGCTGAGCTCCGCCCGCGCGAGCTTCAGGTTCGAGGTCTCGGTGCAACGCGCCGGCCGGTGGTCGGCGTGGGTCGCCGGCGCGACGATTGGCGCGGCGCGCTTCGCGCCGCTCGCCGCGCGGGCCGAGGGGTTGGCTGCGGAGATCGACGAGTTCGTGGCGGAGCCGCCGGCAAGCGCGGTCCGCGTGCGCCTGCGCGTCCGCGGCGAGGGTCGGCATGCCCCCTTCGCGGCGCCGTGGCTCGTGAGCCTCTCCGCGTGGGACGGTAGCCTCGCGGCTCCCTCCGGCGCGCGGTCCGCCAGCGCCACGCGCCTTGCGGTGCCCGCGCTGAGCCAGATGGAAGCCGACGCGGCGATTCGGATGCGGATCTGCTCCCCCGCCAGCGTCGCGATGGTCCTCGCGTACTGGGGCGAGCGCGTGGAGGTCGCGTCGCTCGCGCGCGAGATCTTCCACCCCGCCCTCGACCGCTACGGCGTCTGGCCGGCGGCGATCAGTGCCGCGGGGCGCCACGGCGTGGCCGGCTACCTCTTGAGGTTCCCCGACTGGGCGTCGGCGGCGTGGTGTCTCGAGCGGGGCCTGCCCGTGATCGCCTCCGTCACCTACGGCGCGGGGGAGCTCGTTGGCGCCGCGATGCCCGAGACCAGCGGGCACCTCCTGGTGCTCACGGGCTGCGAGGGCGACGAGGTCCTGGTGAACGATCCCGCCGGCCCGACTGCGGCGAGTGTCACGCGCCGCTACCGGCTCGATCAGCTCTGCCGCGTCTGGCTCGAGCGTGCAGGCGTGGGCTACGTGCTCGTCAGGCCGCCCACGTCTCCCCTCGCCTGAAGCGCGAGGGCTCGATCGGGTGTCCTCGTCGTGGAGGTCGACGCCGTTGGCGTGGGCGATGGGCACGGCTCCGTCCTCCGGGCCGGACTGCACCCGAGTCGCGGTACAATGCGGCCAGAATGGCGCGCCCCGCGACGATCCTGACCGGTCTGGGGTTGGCGGTGGTGGTCGCGGGCTGCGCGAGCGACGACGAGCGCGAATGGATGAAAATCGGCGAGAAGTACACGACGGAAGAGTTCCGCCGCGACTACGCCGAGTGCTCCAAGGGCAGCAACCTCGACGAGGAGTGTATGAAGCGCCGCGGCTGGGTCGCGGTGACGGCCCCGAAGCAGGAGGACAAGCCGTTCAGCGACCCTCGCAGGCACGGCGTCGGTTCCCGTCCCAAGCCATGACCACGTCGCCGCGCGCCGTCATCTTCGACTTCGGCGGGGTGATCTGGAACATGGAGTGGGAAGCGGCCCGCGCGCTCGAGGCCGAGCACGGCCTGCCGCAGGGCAGCCTCCGCGCCACCCTCTATGACGGGGACGCGTGGTCTCGGCTGCAGCGGGGGCGCGGCGACCGCGACGCCTGGCTCGCCGGCGCTCACCGCGCTCTCGAGCAGGTCGCCGGCCGCCCGTTGCCGCCCCTCCACGCGCAATGGCGCGCGACGCACGGGCCGATCGCCGAGAACATCGCGCTCATCCGCGTGCTCCGACCCCGCCATCGCACGTCGATCCTCAGTAACAGCGATACGACGCTGCGGGAACGGCTCGGCAAGGTCCTCGGCATCGCCGGTCTCTTCGACGACATCGTGTGCTCGGCGGAGATCGGGCTCGTCAAGCCTGAGCCCGAGATCTACGCGCTCGCGTGTGACCGGCACGGGCTGCCCCCGGACGCCTGCGTGTTCGTCGACGACCACGAGCCCAACGTCGCCGCGGCCGCGGGCGCCGGGCTTCGAGCGATCCTGTACCGCGTCGACCGGGGCGACGACTTGCGCGCGCAGCTCGCGGCGGCCGACGTGGGCGTCTCGGCGTCGTGAAGTCGACGGCCCGGATCAAGCAGGTCCTGGTCCTCCTCGTCGGGGTCATCGCGATCGGCTCCATCGGCTACCAGCTCATCGAGAAGTGGACGCTCTTCGACTCGCTGTTCATGACCGTCACCGCCATATCCTCGGTGGGCTTCGAGGAGGTCCATCCGCTGTCGCGGGCCGGCCGCTGGTTCACGATCGCGCTCATCGTCACCGGCCGCGGGAGCCTCGTGTACGGGATCGGCGCGCTTACCGCGTTCTGGGTCGAGGGTGACCTTGTGAACCTATGGGAGAAGCGAAGGATGGAGCGACAGATCGCAGCGTTGCGGGACCACATCGTCGTCTGCGGCGGCGGGGAGACGGGGCGACACGTCGCGCGGGAGCTGCTCAGGACGCGCCGGCCCTTCATCTGCATCGAGATCGATTCGACGAAGGAGGAAGCGATCCGGAAGCTCGGCGAGGGGATGCTCTACATCATCGGGGACGCGACCACGAGCGACGTGCTCCACCGGGCCCGGGTCGAGGTAGCACACGGGCTCGTCGCGTGCATGCCCTCGGACAAGGACAACCTCTTCGCGCTCATGTCGGCGCACGAGCTGAACCCGACGATGCGGATCGTGACGCGGGCGGTCGCGCACGACGCGGGCCCGAAGCTCCTCAAAGCGGGCGCCGGCGCGGTCGTCTCCATGGCCACGATCGGCGCCCTGCGTCTGGCCTCCGCGATGGTGCGCCCGAACGTCGTGGATCTCCTCGACGCGATGCTCCGGGAGCCGGGCGCGACGCGCGTCCAGGAGGTCACGGTCGGCCCCGCAGTGGTGGGCCAGGCGCTGAGCGAGCTGAAGCTCCAGGAACGGACCGGCGTGATCGTGTTTGCCTTGCGCGAGGGGGCGACGCAGCGCCATGTCTTCAACCCATCGCAGGAGCGGGTGCTCCAGGCCGGGGACGTGCTCATGGGATGCGCTGACACCGAGCAGCACGCGGCCCTCCAGCGCATCGTCACGGAGGGCTGAGCTCCGGGGAGGACACGTATGGCTGAGCTGATTCACGTCTCGAAGGTCAGGATCATCAAGGACAAGGGCCCGCTGCGGCGCGCGTGGAGCCGGAGCAGGAGGCGCCGACCACGCTCGACCATCTCGTCGCCGCCGTCGGCGGCTGAATGACGGGCACGCTAGCCGGGGCGCTAGCGGCGCGCAAGATCCCCACCCAGCCGGACCGGCTCACCGCCGACGTCGAGGGCTTCATCGAGAACGTCGACGGCAAGCCGCTCGTCACCCGCATCAAGGTCCGCTACACGGTCAAGGTCCCCAAGGGCAAGCGGGCGGACGCGCTCCGGGCCATCGAGGAGCACGAGAAGGGCTGCCCGGCGTCGCAGTCGGTCCAGCGTGGCATCGCCATCGAGTGGGACGGCGACGTCCGTGAGGACGACTAGACCAGGAGCTTGTCAGGCCGCGCGCGGGAGCGCTCGGTCGCTCTGCTCCGGTGCGACAGGGCTCGGACGTGTCACGACGAGCTCGTAGCCCGCAGGCACGCGCCTCGCGACCGTCGTCCACACGGCCTTGGTCAGGTACTCGTAGCCGGTGGGCGTGGAGAGCACCACGCGCCCGGGCCGCGTGAGCGTCGCGGGCACCACCTGGACCGAAAGCAGGGACTCGCCGCGCAGCCGTCGCCTGACGGCCGCCCGAATGTCGGCGAGGACGGCCTCGGCGGACTCGCGCCGGCGATCGCGCACCGCCAACACGCCGAGAGGACCGGCGATCAGCGCGGCGATGAACAGCAGCGCAAGGACAGCGTCCATGCTCGCATCCTCCTGGCCCTTGCGATGAGTGCAAGGACGGGCGGGATTCCGGCGGTCCGCGGGAGCAGGCCAAGGGGGTATGCTGGCAGCAGTGAGCCGATCGTGTTATGGGGGCGGAAAGCGTGCACCTCGACCCAGCGGAACCGCTCAGTGCGCTCGCTCGCCGGGCCCTCGGGTTCGTCAAGGACGACACCGCCGTGGGGCTCGGCGCGGGCCGAGCCGCGACAGCGTTCGTGAGGGCTCTCGCCGCCCGTGTGGGCGACGGCCTCCGCGTGCGCGGCGTGCCCGTCTCGGAGGCGACGGCCGAGCTCGCGAGGGAGCTCGGCATCCCGCTGGTCGGCCTCGAGGCGGACATCGATGTCACGGTGGATGGAGCCGACGAGGTCGATCCCGACCTCAACCTGATCAAAGGGTACGGCGGAGCCCTGGTGCGCGAGCGCATCGTGGCGGCGGCGTCTCGGCGCCAGATCATCCTGGTCGAGCGTGACAAGCTCGTTCCGCGGCTCGGCAGCCGGGGTCGGCTGCCCGTCGAGGTCGTCCCGTTCGCGCTGCCCCTGTGCCGGCGCCGCCTCGCGGCGCTCGGCCCCCGGCCCACGCTCAGGATGGTCGCCGAGCACCCCTTCGTGACCGACAACGGAAACGTCATCCTGGACTGCGCGGTGGGACCGATCGCGGACCCGCCCGGGCTCGAGCGCGCGATCCACGCAATCCCCGGCGTCGTGGACACGGGGCTCTTCCTCGGGACCGCGGACACCGTCCTGGTCGCCGACGGGACCTCCGTGAGCGAGCTGACTCGGCAGCGCGGGTCGCCGTGACCGTCGGCACGTCGGCGCCGCGCATGGAACTACAGGAGCCCGGGCTCATCCACGGGCGGTAGCGATGGACGGCCAGACACGGACGCTGCCCCCCGATCTCGAGAAGCGCGTGCGGAAGACGCTCGAGGAGTGGGCGGCAGCGGGGAAAGTGCGTCGCCTCTGGGCGCGCGACGCCAGCCTCTGGACGAGCGCCGACGAAGCGAGCTGGCTCGGCTGGCTCGGGATCGCCGAGGACCAGGCGAGCCGCATCGACCGCCTCCGCCGCGTGGCCGACGACGTCGCGCGTGAGGGCTTCACGCGGGCGCTCCTGCTCGGCATGGGAGGCTCGAGCCTCTGCCCCGAGGTGCTGAAGGAGACGTTCGGCCGGATCCACGGATTCCCCGAGGTGCTCGTGCTCGACTCCACCGATCCCGCCCAGATCCGGGCGTTCGAGCGGAAGGTGGACGTCGCGAAGACGCTCTTCATCGTCTCGTCGAAGTCGGGGAGCACGCTCGAGCCGAACATCTTCAAGCAGTACTTCTTCGAGCGCGCCCGGCAGGTCGTCGGGGCGGAGCGCGCGGGCGGCCGATTCATCGCGATCACCGATCCGGGCTCGAGGCTCCAGCAGGTCGCCGAGGCCGACCGGTTCCGCCAGGTCTTCTTCGGCCTGCCATCGATCGGCGGGCGCTACTCGGCGCTCTCCGACTTCGGCATGGTCCCGGCCGCGGTCATGGGCCTCGACGTGGCGCGGTTCCTCGGGCGGGCACAGGAGATGGCGAACGCGTGCGCTCCGAACGTGCCCGTGGAGAATAATCCCGGCGCCGTCCTCGGCGTCATCCTGGGCGTCCTCGCGACGCACGGTCGCGACAAGGTCACGCTGGTCGCGTCGCCTGCGATCTACGACCTCGGGGCGTGGCTCGAGCAGCTCCTTGCCGAATCGACGGGCAAGGAGGGGAAGGGGCTGATCCCGGTCGACCGCGAGCCGCTCGGGCCGCCCGCGGTCTACGGCGCCGACCGCCTCTTCGTGTACCTCCGGCTCGCGTCCGCTCCGGACGCTCGCCAGGACGAAGCGGTCGAGGCACTCGAGCACGCGGGACACCCGGTTGTCAGGATCACGCTGGACGATTCCTACGACGCGGGCGCCGAGTTCTTCCGGTGGGAGTTCGCGACGGCTGTTGCGGGCTCCGTGCTCGGCATCAACCCGTTCGACCAGCCCGACGTCGAGGCGAGCAAGATCGCCACGCGCCGGCTGACGGACGAGTACGAGAAAACGGGGAAGCTGCCGCCGGAGTCGCCGACGCTCGTGAGCGACCGGAGCCTCGCCGCGACGCTCCGAGCGCACCTGGGGACGATCGAGCCGGGGCACTACGTCGCGATCCTCGCCTACATCGAGATGAACGCGGCGCACGAGGCCGAGCTGCAGGCGATGCGCCGGGCCATCCGGGATCGCTACCGCGTCGCGACGTGCGTGGGCTTCGGACCGCGCTTCCTGCACTCCACCGGGCAGGCGTACAAGGGTGGCCCGAACACGGGCGTGTTCCTCCAGATCACGTGCGACGACGCGGCGGACCTCGCCGTGCCCGGGCAAGCATACACGTTCGGCGTCGTGAAGGCCGCGCAGGCGCGTGGGGATCTCCAGGTGCTCGTCGAGCGCGGCCGCCGCGCCCTGCGGATCCATCTGGACACCGATGTCAGGCGCGGGCTCCAGACGCTGCGGTCGGCCGTCGCGCAAGCGATCGGATAGCGGAACGCGGTGAGGAGGACGGACATCATGCAGATCGGGATGGTGGGCCTGGGCCGGATGGGCGGGAACATGGCGCGGCGGCTCATGCGGGGTGGCCACAAGGTCGTCGCGTGGGCGCGGAACGCGAAGGTCGTCCAGGAGCTCGCGGGCGAGGGCGCGGTCGGCACCACGACGCTCGACGACTTCGTGGCGAAGCTCGCGGCGCCGCGCGTCGCGTGGGTGATGGTGCCGGCGGGCGCCGCGACCGAGCAGGTCGTGATGGATCTCGCCAGGCGGCTCAGTCCCGGCGACACGCTCATCGACGGCGGCAACTCCTACTTCAAGGACGACGTGCGCCGGAGCCGGGCGCTGCGCGAGAGGAGGATCAACTACCTTGACGTCGGTACGAGCGGCGGCGTCTGGGGGCTCGAGCGCGGTTACTGCCTGATGATCGGCGGCGACCGGGCGGTCGTCGAGCGCCTCGACCCGATCTTCCGGACGCTCGCTCCCGGGATGGGGACGATCTCGCGCACGCCAGGGCGCGAGACGCAAGGCGGGACCGCGGAGCACGGCTACCTCTACTGCGGGCCCTCGGGTGCCGGCCACTTCGTCAAGATGGTCCACAACGGGATCGAGTACGGTCTGATGCAGGCGTACGCGGAGGGGCTCGACATCTTCAAGAACGCGAGCTCGAAGGAGCTGCCGGAGGAGCTACGGTACGACCTCAACATCGCGGACATCACGGAGCTGTGGCGCCGCGGCTCCGTCGTCAGCTCCTGGCTCCTCGACCTCACGGCGCAGGCGCTGGCCGAGAACCCGACGCTCTCGAACTACACGGGCGTCGTCGCGGACTCCGGCGAGGGGCGGTGGACGATCATGGCGGCGATCGAGGAGGCCGTCCCCTGTGACGTCCTCTCCGCCGCCCTCTATGCGCGCTTCCGCTCGCGGCAGGGACACACCTTTGCGGAGAAGGTGCTCTCGGCGATGCGCCACAAGTTCGGCGGCCACGTCGAGCAGCCCACCGGCGGCTAGACTAGGAACCTGCCGGAGTATCGTTCCCTAGGAGGGCCGAATGATGACGGTGCGGGTGAGGGAAATCCTGGGCTGGTACGGCAGCGACAACGCCGGGACGCTGACGAGCCTCGCGCGCCTTCTGAACCACGGCGTGCTCGCAGGCACCGGACGCCTGGTGATTCTGCCGGTGGACCAGGGGTTCGAGCACGGGCCGGGTCGGTCCTTCGCGGTGAACCCGGCCGCGTACGATCCGCGCTACCACTTCGAGCTGGCGATCGAGGCCGGGTGTAACGCCTACGCGGCACCGCTCGGCTTCCTCGAGGCGGGGGCGCGGGAGTTCGCGGGCCAGGTGCCGCTGATCCTGAAGCTCAGCAACCACGACGTGCTGCTCGAGGAACGCGACCCGGCGCAGGCGATCACGGGCAGCGTCGAGGACGCCGTGCGCCTCGGCTGCGTCGGGATCGGCTTCACGATCTATCCCGGCTCCGAGCACCGGCTGACGATGTACGGCCAGCTCCGCGCCCTCGCCGAGGAGGCGAAGCAGCGCGGGCTCGCCGTGGTCGTCTGGTCGTACCCGCGCGGCTCGGGGCTCTCCAAGGAGGGCGAGACCGCGATCGACGTCACGGCGTACGCCGCGCACATCGCCGCCCAGCTCGGCGCCCACGTCATCAAGGTGAAGCTGCCCTCGGCGCACCTCGAGCAGGCCGCGGCGAAGAAGGTCTACGAGAAGGAGGGTGTCCCCCTCGGAACGCTCGCCGAGCGCGTGCGTCACGTCGTCCAGGCCGCCTTCGACGGACGGCGCGTCGTCATCTTCTCGGGCGGCGCCGCCGACACCGACGAGACCGTCTTCGAGCAGGTCCGAGCGATCCGGGACGGCGGCGGCTTCGGTTCGATCATCGGGCGCAACTCCTTCCAGCGAAGGAAGCCCGACGCCGTCCGGTTCCTCAAGACGATCACGGACATCTACTCGGGGGCCAAGAAGTAGTGATCCTGGCCGGCGACGTCGGCGGGACCAAGACGGCGCTCGCCCTGTTCGAGCTTCGCGACGGCGCGCTCGTGCTCGAGCGCGAGGCGACGCTGCCAAGCCGCGAGTTCCCGGCCTTCGAGGACGCCGTGGCGCGCTTCCTCGACGGCGGGACGCGGCCGGCGGTCGAGGCTGCGTGCTTCGGCGTCGCCGGGCCCGTCGTGAACGGGCGGAGTGTCACGACCAATCTCCCCTGGCAGCTCGATGAGGCGACGCTCGCGGCGAGCCTTCCCGCGCGGCGGGTCCGGCTGCTCAACGACCTCGAGGCGACGGGCTACGGCGTGCTCACGCTCCCGCCGACGGCCCTCGAGCCCCTCCAGCACGGCGCCGCGCGCCGGGGGAACATGGTCCTGATCGCGGCGGGCACGGGGCTGGGCGAGGCGCTCTTGATCTGGGACGGCCAGCGCCATCTCGTCGTCGCCTCCGAGGGCGGACACGTCGACTTCGCGCCGCGCACCGACCTCGAGACGGAGCTGCTCCGCTTCCTCAGGAAGGAGCTCGGCCGGGTCAGCTACGAGCGCGTGCTCTCGGGACCCGGTCTCTACAACGTCTATCGGTTTCTCCGCGATACCGGTGGTCTGCCGGAGCCCTCGTGGCTCCACGACCGGATCGCGACCGGCGACCCGAGCGCGGTCGTGTCCGAGGTCGGCCTGGCGGGCGGCCACCCGCTCTGCGTCCAGGCGCTCGACCTCTTCGCCGCGGTCTACGGCGCCGAGGCGGGCAACCTCGCCCTCAAGGCGCTGGCGGTGGGGGGTGTGTTCGTCGGCGGGGGGATCGCCCCGAAGATCCGCGCGAAGCTCGCCGACGGGACGTTCGTCACCGCGTTCTGCGACAAGGGACGATTCGCGGAGCTCATGGCGTCGATCCCGGTATCGCTCATGCTGGAGCCTCGGGCGGCGCTCCTCGGCGCCGCCCACGTGGCCCGAGGCCTCGTTGAGGGGAGAGGAGACCGGGGGAGGTAGGGCATGAACCAATACGACCTGCTCGTCATCGGCGGCGGGGCGGCCGGCATCAACGCGCTCAAGCAAGGGTTGAAGCTCGGCGCCCGCGTCGCGCTCGTCGATTCGGGCCCGCTCGGAGGGACCTGCATCAACCGCGGGTGAATCCCCAAGAAGACCTTGGTAAGGTCTGGGCGGATTCACCGGCTGGTCAAGGAAGCGGCGGCCTTCGGCACGCGAACGGGTCCGGTCACGCTCGACTGGGACACGGTCGTCCGCCGCCAGCACGCGATCGTCCGCGAGCTCCAGCCGCCCGCCGCGGCCTTCGAGAAGTCCGGCGCGAAGGTCTACCTCGGCGAGGCGCGCTTCGTCGACGCTCACATGGTCCAGGCCGACGGCCAGCGCGTCCACGGCGACAAGATCGTCATCGCCGCAGGCTCCGAGCCGGTCATGCCGCCGGTCCCGGGTCGCGAGCTCGCGATCACCTCCGACGACGTCCTCTTTCTGCCGCGCTTCCCCGAGAGTCTCGTGCTCGTCGGCGGCGGTGTGATCGGTCTCGAGATGGCGGGGGCGTTCAGCGACCTCGGCTCGCGCGTGACCGTGATCGTCCGCGAGACCGAGATCTTGCCGGCGCTCGACGGCGATGTCTCGGCGTACATCAGGAAGATTCTGGAGGGCCGTGGCGTGAGCTTCCACCTCGGCGCGACCCTCGAGCGCCTCTCGGGCGAGCGCGGCGCGGTCACCGCGCACGTGAGGAAAGACGGCGCGCCGCTCACGGTCACGGCGCAACAGGTTTGCCTCGCGGTCGGACGCCGCTACAACCCGCGGCGCGCGGGGACCGACGCGATCGGGCTCGAGACCGGTCGGTTGGGCTTACAGGTCGATGCGCACCTCCGGACGTCGCTGCCCCACGTCTACGCGGCCGGCGACGCGGCGGGCAACCAGCAGCTCACGCCCACGGCGGCCTACGAGGGAAAGCTTGCGGCGCTCAACGCACTCCGCGGCGACGTCCAGACCGTGGATTACGCGGTGGTCCCCCAGACGATCTTTACGACGCCGGAGGTCGCGCGCGTCGGACTCACGCATGCCGAGGCGCTGCGCCGCGGCGTCAAGTGCCACGTCGCCAGTCACGACCTGGCGGGCGCGTCGAACGGAAGGGCGACGGGCGAGGACGGCGGCTTCCTGAAGCTCGTCTTCGACGGGGCGACCGAGAAAGTCCTGGGCGTCCAGATGGTCTCCTGGGCGGCGGCGGAGCTGATCCAGCTCGCGGCGCTCGCCATTCGCACCGGCGCCGACGCCCAGCTCCTGTCGAGCCAGCTCTCGATCCACCCGAGCCACGGCGAGCGGCTGATCAAGATCTTCGGGCACGACGCGCACGAGGTCTGCGAGCCCGAGTAGACCGGGTCGGCTAGACTATCCGGGGGAGCCCGCCGCGTCGCCCTCGGGGCGACGGGTGAAGCCGCGGCGTTGCGGCCAGCGCGGGAAGTCGGGGATGGTCGCCCCCGAGCCAACGTCGCGGATAGTCGCCGGAGTAACGCCCGGCCGGCGGGCTCACCTCACGCCCGACCCTCCAGCGCGCGCCTGAGCTGGTCGAGGTGGTTGTCGTCGTGCCACGCGATCAGCGTGACGAAGTCGTCGATCGTCATGAGTCCCCGAGTGGCGTGGGTGGCGCCGCGCTTCCACTGCTCGGGCGTGAGCGTCTCGAGGAACGCCAGCGATTCCGCGCGGCGCTTGCGGAAGTGGGCCAAGGCCTCCTGGACGTCGTGTCTCAAGTACTGGCGCTCCGCGGCCCAGCGGTCGGGGGTCGCGGGGTCGAAGGAGAGCTTGGGGTTGTCCATCGCCATGATCTGGTTGAAGCGCGCCATGAACATCTCCTCCGTGTCGCGCAGGTGACAGACGCACTCCTTCGCCGCCCAGTTCTTCGCGTCGGGGCGGCGGGCCAGCACGGCCTCATCGCGCCCCTTGATCGCGGCGGCGAGCTCGTCGCCCGTGCGGGCGAGACGCTTCATCCGCTCCGCGGCCGGCTGCTTGGCGTACTCCTCCATCGTGGGCATCGCTGTCCTCCTTTCCAGTGAGACGGGCTCGACGAGCTGGTGGAACAGGCTCGATTCCCGCTTGTAGAACCCCACCCGCTTCTGCTTCGCGGTCCGCATCCAGAGCTGGACCTTCGGCGGCTTACCGCGCGCGTTCACGTAGAGGCCGTGGAGCTCGCCCCAGCGCGCGTGGGGCCGCGCCGCCAGCACCTCGACCTGCACCGGTGGCAGCCCCATCGCCTCGCACAGCCCCCGGATCACCGCGCGGCTTGCCTCCTGGGTCGCCGCCCGGTCCTCCGACCGAAGCGCGGCCTGGAGCGCCTCGACACGCGGATGGAGGTCGGCCGGCCGCTCCAGGCGGATCTCCGTGACCTCGTCGCTCTTCCGGTAGACCGCCTGCTGGCGTCGGGTCAGACGCGCGTAGTAGGCGAAGGGCACTGCGACTACTTGCCCGTGAAGCGGGGTTTGCGCTTCTCGAGGAACGCTTTCGCGCCCTCGACCCTGTCCTCGGTCGTGCGGAGGAGCGTGGCCAGGTCGTTCTCGAGGCGGAGCCCGTCGGCGAGCGGCAGCTCGAGGCCTTTGACGACCGCCTCCTTGGCGTAACGGAGCGCCACCGGCGCCTTCTCGGCGAGCGTGCGGGCGAGCTCTCGCGCCGAGGCGAGCACGTCCGCCGCGGGAACGACGCGCTCGACGAGCCCGATGCGCCACGCCTCGCGCGCGTCGATGCGCGCGCCAGTCAGGATCATCTCGAGGGCTCGGCCGCGGCCGACCAGGCGCGGGAGCCTCTGGGTGCCGCCGCCTCCGGGAATGATCGCGAGGTTGACCTCGGTGAGGCCGAGCTGCGCGTCCTCCCCCGCGATCCGGATATCGCAGGCAAGCGCCAGCTCGAGCCCGCCGCCCAGGGCATAGCCTCGGATGGCGCCGATGATCGGCTGGGGGCAGCGGTCCATCGCCTGGCGGAAGTCCACGCGCTTCCGACTCTCGCGGAAGCGGACGGGCACCTGCGGCTCGACGAACTCGCGGATGTCGGCGCCTGCGGAGAAGGCGCGCTCGCCGGCGCCCGTCACGACGACGACGCGCGCCTCATCGCTCGTGGCCAGGTCGCCGAAGCAGCGCGTCAGCTCCTGGCGCATCTGCTCGTTCATCGCGTTGTGGACCTCGGGCCGATTGAGCGTGATCGTGACGACGCCGTCGGCCGCCTCGTAGAGGATCGTCGCGTACTTCATCGGCGCGGGCCTCCAAGCACTCGGCGCGCGCGGAGCGCCGCGATCTCGGCGTTGGTGTAGCCCAGCTCTCTCAAGACGGCGTCGGTGTGCTGGCCGAGCGTCGGCGGCGGGCCCGGATCGCGCGTCGGCGTCTCCGTGAAGACGAGCGGCTGGCCGATCATGCGGAGGCGTCCGACTTCGGGGTGGTCGTACTCGTGCACCA